>Ga0255334_1000426_pt1 | contig 33998 bp, 44 predicted proteins | sample EtOH5_35cm_T3_12_FD_202080 | JGI IMG/M metagenome (GOLD analysis project Ga0255334, IMG submission 202080) | Sandy soil microbial communities from University of British Columbia, Vancouver, Canada - EtOH5_35cm_T3_129 | ecosystem: Engineered > Artificial ecosystem > Sand microcosm > Unclassified ... | reverse complement strand
TGCATGTAATGACGCCCCAGATCACCAGCTCGTCGCCCTCAAGCACGTACCTCGGTGGATACTTTGGGTTCTCCGAAAGGAGAATCACCTCCCTGCCGCGAATGCAAAGCCGCTTGCATACGGGCTCGTTGTTCAGCAGCGCTACGACGATGTGACCGTGCGCAGGCTCCAAAGCGCGGTCCACCACCGCGAGATCGCCTTCAAAAATACCAGCGCCTTGCATGCTCTCCCCAGCGATTGAGACCAGGTAGACATGCGGGGCGCGAATGTTTAGAACCTCATCCAATGAGATGTGCGCTTCGATGTGGTCCGCCGCCGGAGATGGAAACCCAGCGGGCACTCGAAACGAACACAAGGGCAGCTTCAAGCCACCCTCGGCAACTGGGCCTAGAATTGAAAAGCTCATGACGCACGTTCCAAAATACTGTACGAACATACAGTTAACGTTGTACAAGGATGCCGGTCAATTTTCCGCGGGAAAAATCTGACCGGTGGAGGAATGCATCGCCTTCGTACTGCGGACGAGGACCATTCAGCCACTTAATTTGCGCCTAATGGCAGCCAATAGGGCAATGAAGACCTCCGCTGAAAGTGATACGCTCCCCGTACTTGGTAGGAACTTTCACAGTTTTATGACGGACAGGCTAAAGATTCAGCCCTACCAAAATTGCACTGTTATAACTAACGATCACAGCTAAAATATAAGTCATCACAACAGGAATCTTTCTAAAATGAGCTTTAATTGGCGATGCCCATTCTGCAACCACAACTCCGTAATCACGGATGAAAACAGCGAAACCAGAAGATTTAATTTTGACCACGGATATAAGAATCAAGCCCAACTATTTCAGATAGAAATAATTGTATGCCCAAACGAGGAATGTAAAGAGGCGGCATTAAAAGCCTCCTTATTTGATGCAGTTTGGAAAGGTGGCAACTGCATACCAGGGTTACCAAGAAACTCCTGGCAGTTAGCTCCATTAAGCGCAGCACGACCTTTCCCACCATACATACCAAACGCAATCATTCAAGACTACAATGAAGCGTGTTTGATATTAGATAAGTCTCCAAAGGCCTCAGCAACTCTTTCTAGACGTTGCCTACAAGGCATGATCAGAGATTTTTGGGGGGTGCAAGAAAAAACTCTGTACCTCGAAATCGATAAGATCGCTGACAAATTAGACCCAGAAACTTATGATGCGATTGATTCCCTGAGAAAGCTAGGAAACATTGGCGCCCACATGGAAAAAGACATCAACACCATAATAGATGTTGATGCGAACGAAGCCGAGCTACTAGTTCAGCTATTAGAAATATTGCTTGAGGAATGGTACGTAAAACGTCATCAGCGGCAAGAAAAGATGGCCAAAATCAAAGCTCTAGCTGCTGAAAAAGATGCTCTTAAAAAGGCATCTCAGGACCCGGCCCAACCTCCTGCTGTGTGATTATCAAAACGGATCACATCAAGTCCCAGCCATGAATTTAACTGGGACATTCGTGCTTGAATCGGCTCCAATTCGTTAGCTATCCACGTCTCTGCTGCATCGCGGACTGAGCCAAACCCTCCCGCGTTTTGTGGCACGATCCCCATCAACTGCGGTGGAATACGCAGACTTGCCAACACATCATCACGGGTCTGATTCTTGATCGAATTGAATTCATCCTTGGCCGCCACCTCGCTGACCGGGATCAGCTGAATCCCATCCTTCTTCCCCGTCGGCGAATACACAAACAGATTCCGAAAATTTCCCGGTCCCTTGGATTCCTTCAACGCTTTACGCAAAGCGTCGATATCGGCCTCAGTCTGCGCCGCATCCGTCATATACAGAATGAACCCCGCATGACTGCCATTTTCGTAATACTTGCGCCGGAACAGCGTTGCCGATTCGTTGAGAAGCGCCGATTGCAACGCACTGATCCACTCAGGCAGCCCATAAATCTCCTGATGCAAATCCGCCTCACGCAGATGAAAAATGCTCCCCGGCTCAAACGCGTGCTCGTTCTTCCACCCCTGCACCTGGTAGAACTGCCCCTCCGGCCCAACCCGTATGTACTTCGCCAACGACGGCACCAGTTGCCGTGTGTTACCCAGTACTGAACGGCGTTTCTCCAGGTACCCATTGCCCAGGCACAGGAAATCCAGGGCGAACTGTTCAAAAGCCGCCCGCGACAGCATCGGATGCGGGATAAACGTTTTGCTCAACAGGTTGCGCTTGAACATCAACCCAGAATGCAAATGCACGCTCGCCCCCACCGATCGGGCCAAGCCGTTAAGCGACAACGGCGGCTCATACCACCGCCCATTGAACCAGCACTCCAGGTAGTCGAACACCTCCCGACCACCCAACACCGGTGTCGGCTCCCCGAAGCTGAACACCTGGGTGCCCGCATGAGCGGCGTCGAGGGTGGCCGGCAGTAGCTCTTGGCTGGCGAGTTGTTCGGTCATGTGAAAATCTCCATTCGCCCGGTATTGGCAGTGGTCTGCCCTTCGAGCGGTTCGTTGTGCAATGCGTGAAATAGCGCCCAGGCCAGGTCGGCATGGCCGGTGTTGTCGTTGCGGCCGGCGGTGTAGGTGAACTGGCGACCGCCTGCGGTGATGGTTTTGCGAATCGCCATGAGCGACTGGGCCATGTCGGTCCAGCCAGCATCGAATTCCAGCCGGCCCTTGTGGATCACGTCGTAGGCCTTCAGCACTAAGCGGGTTTTCACCTCGGGCGAGTAGCTGAAAGTAGTCACAGCCGGGAAGAACTGGCGCACCAGCTGGGCCACGCCGCTGCCAAGGCCGGTGACGTCGATACCGATGTAGGTGACCCAGTAGCGGTCGCACACGCCCTTGATGGCCGCGGCCTGGGCGGCAAAGTCCATGCCGCGAAATTGGTGGCGCTCGAGCACGCGGAACTTGCCGCCGGGCACCAGGGGCGGCGCGACCACCACCAGGCCGGAACAATCGCCCGTCTCGGCCGGGTCATAGCCGACCCATACCTGACGGTCGCCGAACGGGCGCATGGCGAAAGGTTTGTAGTCCTCGGCCCACTCCACCCAGCTATCGACCATGCAGGACTGCAACACCGACAGCGGGAAGATGCTCGCGCCGTCATCGACGAACTCGCACATCAGCAGGTTGGCGAAGGCCTCGGGGCTGTACTCCCGGCGCAACTCTTCGATGTCGAACAGATCGCACCCGCCCCGCTCGGCGTCGAGGATCGTAACGATCTGGCGCCATAGCCTGTCCTCACAAAACCGGCCCTGCTGGAGCGCGCCGTGGGACACATCTACTTTGGTGTGCTGCGCGGCGGGTTTGCCCTTGTTGAAGCGTTCGCCCGTCCAGAAGGTGTAGGCCTCGTGGGCCATGCTCGACGGCGTGGAGAAATAGGTTTTGCGCCACTTCTTGTGCATCGCCATGCCCGAGGCGACCTTGTTCAACTCCTCGAACTTGAACGTCCAGAAGAATTCGTCGAAGTAGAAATTGCCGTGATAGCCCTGGGCGGTGCGGGCGTTTGTCCCGAGGAAAAACAGCTCGGCACCGTTGGGCAGCACAATCGGGTCACCGGTCAGCTCGACGCCGATAACTTCCCGGGCGAAGGCCTGGATATAGCCACGGAACAGGTAGGCCTGGTTCTTCGAAGCCGACAGAAAAATCTGGTTGCGACCGGTGTCCAGGGCGTCGATAAACGCCTCGCGAGCAAAGTAATACGTGGCGCCGATCTGCCGACTCTTGAGGATGACGCGGGTGCGCTGGTTGCCCGCCCGGTACCAGTCTTTTTGGTAGTCGAAACAGCCGTCGATGAACGCCTCGCGCAGCAGCTCGATCTGGTCTTCGCTGATGTCGTTCTTCGGGGATTTTTTCTTCGGTCCCTCGTTGCGCTTGGCGAGGTTCGGGTTGAGGTCGGTTTCGGTGCCGCCGCCCTGGAAACGCTGAATACGGGCCTGGCGCTCAAGCTGGCGATGCAGCAGATCGATCTCTTTAAAATCGCCGCCGGTCTTGTTGTCCTTGAGGATTAACTGCACCAAGCGCGCTTCCAGGGCGCCGCCGATGCGCTCGACGTTGTCGGCCCGGTCCCACTCGTCGCGGGCCTTCCAGCTGTGTAGCGTTTTTTCCTTTTCGCCCGTAGCCTCGGCAATCTCGCAGATGCGCCAACCCATCCAGTACAGGAACTTGGATTGGCGTCGTGGATCGATAGGCAGCAGGCAGGTCGTCGTCATGGCCGAGATGCTGCCGCCCATGGCGACGACTCAATAGCGCTGCCCCTTGTACCCTCCCCGCCTACAGTCCCGCCTCGTTGCCGCCGCTCGCGCCCGTGACGACCATGCCCCTCATTGCAACGCACTGCTCAACCCAGCAGGCGCCCCACGCACTGAGGATTCCCGGCATGAAGAAGTTTCGCAGCAACTGGTTCCGCGTCGCCGTCGAGGGCGCTACTTCGGACAAGCGCACCATCAAACGCAGCTGGCTGGAACAGGCCGCCAAGAACTTCAACCCGTCCACCTACGGCGCCCGTATTTGGCTGGAGCATTTCCGCAGCCTGTTGCCCGATAGCCCGTTCAAGGCCTACGGCGATGTCCTGGCAGTGAAAACCGAAGAGGTGGACATCAACGGCCAGAAAAAACTGGCCCTGTTCGCCCAGGTTGAGCCCACCCCTGAGCTGATCGCCATGAACAAGGCGAAACAGAAGATTTACACCTCCATCGAAATCGACGACAGCTTTGCCGACACCGGCGAAGCCTACATCGTCGGCCTGGCGGTCACTGACTCGCCCGCCAGCCTGGGCACCGACGTCCTGGCGTTCTCAGCCCAGAAACCGGACGCCAGCCCCTTCAAGGATCGCCACTACTCGGCAACGTCGATGTTTACCGAGGCGGTGGAAACCGAGTTGAAATTCGAGGAAATCGAAGAGAAGCCCAGCATCGGCGCCCAGTTGTTCAACAAGGTGCAAGCGCTGCTGACCGGCAAGCAGGCCAAGGACGATACCGAGTTCGCCCAGATCGGCGAAGCCGTCGAAGCCATCGCCGAACACGTCAAGGATCTACCCGACCAACTGGCCGCCGAAAAGAAATTCTCGGCGGGGCTGAAAACCCAGCTCGACCAAGTCAGCACGGAACTCACGGAGCTGAAAAACAAGCTCTCTACCACCCAGGACCACAGCCAGAAAACGCGCCCGCCTGTAACCGGCGGCAATGACTTGGTCGTGACCGACTGCTGACAGTCAGCCCAACCACAGCCCGAATCATGAAGGACGATCAACATGCGTAACGACACCCGAGTACTGTTCAACGCCTACCTGCAACAACTGGCGCAACTGCATGGGGTGACTGACGTCACCACTAAATTCACCGCGAACCCAAGCGTCGCCCAAACGTTGGAAACCCGCATTCAGGAATCCAGCACCTTCCTCAGCGCCATCAACGTCTATGGCGTCCAGGAACAATCGGGTGAAAAGATTGGCATCGGCATCGACGGCACCATCGCCAGCACCACCGACACCACCGTCAAAGACCGCGAACCACGCGATCCAAGCGGCCTGGACGACCGTGGGTACACCTGCACCCAAACCAACTTCGATACCGGTCTGCGCTATCAGAAGCTGGACCAGTGGGCCAAGTTCAAGGACTTCCAGGCACGCATCCGCGACGCCATCATCAAAGCCCAGGCCCTCAACCGGATCATGATTGGCTGGAACGGCATCAGCCGCGCCGCGACATCCAACCCGGTCACCAACCCGCTGTTGCAGGACGTCAACATCGGCTGGCTTCAGAAGATGCGCCTGGAGAACCCTGCCCGGGTTCTGGATGAGGTGGTGGCCGGCAGCGGCAAAATCGAAATCGGCGCCGGCAAGGACTTCGAAAACATCGACGCCCTGGTCGTCAGCATGGTCAACGAGTTCATCGAGCCTTGGTATCAGGAGGACACCGAACTAGTGGTCATCTGCGGTCGCCAGCTGCTGGCCGACAAGTACTTCCCGATCATCAACAAGGTCCAGGCGCCGACCGAAATGCTGGCGGCCGACATCGTCACCAGTCAAAAACGGCTCGGCAACCTGCCGGCGGTTCGCGTGCCGCACTTCCCGGCCAACGGCCTGCTGGTGACCCGCCTGGATAACCTGTCGTTGTACTGGCAGGAAGGTACTCGCCGCCGCACCGTTGTGGACAACGCCAAGCGCGACCGCATCGAGAACTACGAATCGGTGAACGAAAGCTACGTCATCGAAGACCTGGGCTGCGCGGCCATGGCCGAAAACATTACCCTGAACTGAGGCGGCCATCATGAGCAACCCCTGCCGCCGCCACTTTGAACGTGTCACCGCCGCCATTGAGGCGGCAGCGACCGAGCCCACCCAAACCATGGCCGGCGCTACAGCCTACGAACACCAGCTCAACCAACTGTTGCAAGATCGCCTGCGCCTGAAACAGGTCCAGTCCAACCAGGGCAAGGCCGAACTCAAGCGCCAATTGCTGCCGAGTTACGAATCCTATGTGCAAGGTGTGCTGGAAGGCGGCCAGGGAGCGCAGGACGAGGTACTGACCACCGTCATGGTCTGGCGCTTCGACGCCGGCGACTTCACCGGTGGGCTCGACATCGCGACCTACGTGCTGGAACACAAGATGGTCATGCCCGACCGCTTCGCCCGCACCTTGGGCTGCCTGGTCGCCGAGGAAGTCGCCACGGCAGCATTCAAGGCTCAGAAGGTTGGCGAACCGTTCGACCTGGCAATCCTGCACCGCACCGCCGAACTCACCGACGCCGAAGACATGCCCGACCAGGCCCGTGCCAAGCTGTTTCTCGCCATGGGCCGCGCCACGCTGGAAGGCATCACCGAAGAGGCCCCAGGACAACCCGGCCAGCTTCAGGCCGGTGTGGATCTACTGAAAAAAGCCATCGCCCTGCATGACGCCTGCGGTGGCAAGAAAGATCTGGAGCGGGCCGAACGCCTGCTCAACAAACTTGCCGGCCCTGCCGGCTAACCGAGCGTCCCCACGCACCCCGCCGGCTCGGGGCGGATCGGCCAGGCCGCTCCTCCTGAACGTGAAGCCCCGACCACCGGCGACCTATTTTTGAGTGCTGTTCCATGAGTGGATTCGTAGCCAGCGGCCCCGTCGCCAGCGGCCATATCAACACCGACGCCTTCTGGCCCTCGATTGATCTCGACGAGCTGCGAGCCACCCTGCGGATCGATGCCAGCGTCACCGCGCCGCGTTTGGAAACCGCCGCCGTTGCCGCCGCCATCAGCGTCAACCGAGAGCTGAGCGGATGGCGCGCCATCCAGCAGGCCGCAGGCCATGCCGAACTGGCAGACGTTCCCGGCGAAAAAATTAACGACGTATCTGTCCTAGTACACCTCTACCGCCGCGCCATCGAAGCCGCCACCGGCGCCGAGGTGTGTGAGCGCTATCGCTCCTACGACAGCACCAACAGTGGCAACCAGAACGCCGAAGATCTCACGCCAAACATCGACGATTACCGCCGCGACCTGCGCTGGGCCGTGCGTGACTTCCTCGGCATCAACCGCACCACCGTAGAGCTGATCTGATGCCTGTCACCGTCCGAGCCTTTCAAAACGACACCGTTGACGCGTTGTGCTGGCGTCACTACGGCCGCACCGCTGGCGTAACCGAAGCGGTACTCGAAGCCAACCCCGGCCTGGCCGACTACGGACCGATCCTTCCCCAAGGCTTGGCCGTGCAGTTGCCCGAAGCCCAGACGGCTGCGCCACAGCGGCAAATGGTGAACCTATGGGACTGATCAACCTGCAACGAGCCCACGAACCCACCAACCCTGGATTACGGAATGAAGCGCATGCCTGAACGTCCCGACACCTGGGCCTGGCTCGCCGCCTGGCTCGAACAAAACTGGCCTGCCCTTTATGCGGGGATCCTGGGTCTGACCATCGCAGCGCTACGGATCATGTATGGCGGCGGCACCTTGCGGCGGATGGCCGTCGAGGCCCCCCTTTGTGGTGCCCTGGCACTGGCCGCCAGTCATGGCCTGGCGCTGCTCGGCATCCCCGTCTCAACCGCACCGTTCTTCGGTGGGGTAATCGGTTTGCTTGGGGTTGAGGGGACTCGCGCCGCTGCCAAGAAATTTTTCACTCGCAAGGTAGAACAGCTATGACGACGCTTCGCCACGGCGACCGCTCGCAAGCGGTGCGCATCCTGCAAAAGAACCTGAACGACCACGGCGCCGGGCTGGTGGTGGACGGCGACTATGGCGATTCCACTGAAGCGGCCGTAAGGGCATATCAGTTGAAAGTCGGTTTGGTCGCCGATGGCGTTGCCGGCGAAAAGACCCAGGCCAGTCTGGCCGGCGGAGACTGCCAGCTCCTGTTGAGAAACGAAGACCTGGTGCAGGCCGCACAGATCCTCGACGTACCGCTGGCTAGCGTCTATGCCGTCAACGAGGTTGAATCGAAGGGCAAAGGCTTTTTGGCGAACGGCAAGCCGGTGATTCTGTTCGAACGGCACATCATGTACCGCCAGCTCGCCACGCCGCGCCACGAAGGCGACAACTCCGGCGAACTCAAGCGCCACGCCGACCAACTGGCCGCCGCCAATCCCGCCATCGTCAACCCGAAGTCCGGCGGCTATGCCGGCGGCACTGCTGAGCATCAACGCCTGAGCCATGCGCGCCTGATCGACGACACCGCCGCGCTGGAATCCGCTTCCTGGGGCGCGTTCCAGATCATGGGCTTTCACTGGCAGCGCCTGGGCTATGCCAGTGTGCAAGCGCTGGTCGAGGACATGAGTGCAGGCGAGTCTCAACAGTTCGCCGCCTTCGTGCGTTTCATCCAGACCGACCCGGTGCTGCACAAGGCCTTGAAAGGCCGTAAATGGGCCGAATTCGCCAAGCTCTACAACGGCCCGGATTACCAGCGGAACCTGTACGACATCAAGCTTCTGCGCGCCTATGAGCGGCACGCTGAGTGCGGTTGCGGCCAGGCGGTGGCGGCATGATCGATCTGGAGGCGGTGCGCAAACTGGATGTCCAGGACGGCAACCTGTTGGTGGTGCCGGAAAATACTGAGCAAGCCGATATGGAGCTGCTGTGCGAAGCCCTGGCCTACATGACACCCGGTTGCCGGGTCGTCATCGTGCGAGGTCCGGTGGAGCTGAAGGACGTCGGCGACATGAACAAACTGGGCTGGTACCGCGCATGAGTACCCTGCGCCAGGCGCTGTACGGCATCGCCCTGCTGGGCGCCCTGGCATTGCTCATCTGGGGCCAGGAACAACGCATCACAGTGGCCGAGAAGAACACCGAACTGGCGGGGAAGGACATCAAAATCGCCCGCGATGAAGCTGACAGGCTGCGCGCCAATCTCAGCATCCTGCAAACCACCCTGAACGCCGAACGCGTTGCCCAAGCCGCCCTGCGGACCCAGCAGGATCAGCTGCGCCAGGGCCTGGCAAAGCGCGAGCAAACCATTGAGGCGCTGAAACGTGAAAACGAAGACCTTCGCAACTGGGCTGACCAGCCTTTGCCTGAGCTTGCTCGCCGGCTGCGCGAGCGCCCCGCCCTCACCGGCGCCGATGCTTATCGTCAGTGGTTGTCCGGCCGTGGTGCCCTGCACGCTGCCGGCGACAAGCCCACTCAATAACGGCGATCAGCTCACCGACCAGGACCGCGTCGAAGCCGCATGGGCTGAATGCGCCGGCCAGGTAGACATGGTGTTCAACCATCAGCAGGCGGCCCCATGAACAAACCCGAAAGCCTGCGGGCCCATCTGCTGAGCACAGTGGCCGAACTCAAGCACAACCCCGACCGGCTGCTGATCTTCATCGACAACGGCAAAATCCGCTGCACCGCGGCTGCCTCGCTGTCGTTCGAATACAGCTTTGATTTACAGGTCATCCTCACCGACTACGCCGGTCACCCCGACAGCGTCATGTTGCCGTTGCTGGGCTGGCTGAGCGTGAACCAGTCCGAGCTGCTGGAGAACTTGAACAAGTCCGCCGAGGGCATCCAGTTCGAAGCCGACATCCTGGACAACAGCAAGGTGGACCTGAGCCTGACACTGCCGCTGACCGAGCGTGTGGTTGTGGGGAAAGACGCCAACGGCAATACCACCGTCCACCATCCTGGCGAACCTAAGCAGGTGGCCGCGTTCCTGGACCCGGCGTGGATACCTGGCGCCCAAGGCACCGGCAGTGAATGGGTCGTGCCTCAATGACCAGCCGATTGGAAACGCTGGAGGATTGGGCGGCCGGCCTGCTGGGACAACTGGAACCGGCATCGCGCAACAAACTGGCCCGCATCATCGGCCAGGTCCTGCGGCGCAGCCAGCAACAGCGGATCATCGCCCAGCGCAACCCGGACGGCAGCAAATACGCGCCGCGAAAGCAGCGCAACCTGCGAGGGAAGCAAGGCCGAGTGAAACGGAAGGTGCAGATGTTTCAGAAGCTGCGCACCGCGAGTTTTTTGAAGGTTCAAGGTGATGGGAATGCCATAAGTGTCGGATTCACGGGACGAATCGCACGCATCGCCCGGGTGCACCAGTACGGTCTGAAAGATCGTGCTGAGCGCGGGGCACCCGATGTGAAATACGCGCAACGAGAAGTCTTGGGATTCACCGATTCCGACCTTGATATAATCAAGGATGGGTTGCTCACCCACTTCTTAGAGTTTTGAAATTATCTTTTATAAATATGATCAGGGTCTATTCGGTCCTCAAAGACCTGATGCAGCGTTGTTAGGTAGCAAGTACCAACACCTGTAAGAGTATAAGTGGTTTTTATCCGATGCTCTGTTTCCTGCTCAAGCATATTTGTAGTTCTGGATACAACTTCAATATCCCGCCTTGCCATCCTCTGCATAAAAAGGACATCACCGAGGCCGCCATCCAAAACGGCACCATTATGATACCCGTGTACAAAATTGAATATATCTGTCAACACCATGCTTTTCGTAAATACAATCTGATCCTGAAATTGCAAGTAGCTGATTTCCGATTTAACAAGCCGACGAAATACACCGCCAAAAATTTTGGCCTTTTGCTCGGAGTCTGCTCGCTCTATTATTTCAAGAAGCTCGTTTATAAACTGTTCGCTTTTTCCTTCAGCCTCTAGCACCACAGAAAACGCTTCTAGTTCTTCTTGCGTAAATTCCCCCGCAGCAGACACAAACTCTCGGACCTTTTCTCGAAATTTTTCCGCCCTGTAGTGCTTATACCCCCTAAACATTGCCAAAGCTGTAGAAACCACAGGAACTTCTTTTGCCACTTCATTATCGGTAAGGACGTCTAATAATGCTTCCACATAGTCTGTGATTGGCAGTTTGTTCGCCGTGTCTTTCGCCACGGTAGAAATTTTCTTCCCCACGAGTTCATTTTCCTTTGAGAGGGATGGCTGTTACACGAGCAGTATAAAGCTATCCCGATCTGTAAAGGTGGGTTCTACAAAGCGGTAATAATGCGCTCACGCACGCGTGGCGCCACCATCGGCGCCATGAACGACTTAGCCACCCTCGCCCGCCTGATCGAAAACCTCATCCGCTTCGGCACCATCGCTGCCGTCCAGATGCAACCCCCGCGTGTGCAGGTCAAAACCGGAACCCTGACCACTGCCTGGCTGCCGTGGATCGCACTGCGGGCGGGCGCCGACCGGGAGTGGAACCCACCGACTGTCAATGAACAGGTTCTGCTCTTCAGCCCCTCGGGCCAGCTCGGCAACGGCGTCGCCTTGACCGGGCTTTTCAGCGACCAGATCCCCGCCAACGGCGACCGCGAAGGCCTGCACCGCGTCACCTACCGCGACGGCACGGTGATCGAGTACGACAGCGTCGCTCACCACCTCAACGCCACGCTCACTGATGGCGGCACCACCAACCTGGTCAGCACCGGCGGCATCAACATCGTCGGCGACATCACGCATCAGGGCGATTACACCCAGACCGGCAACCAAAACGTCACCGGTAAGGTCACCGTCTCGGTAGACGTGGTGGCAGCCGGCATCAGCCTGGTAAAGCACCCGCACGGCGGTGTCATGCCTGGCAGCGGCAAGACGGGGAAACCGGAATGAATCGACACACCGGCGCCGCCATCACCACCGAGGAAAGCATCGCTCAATCCATGAGCGACATCCTCACCACGCGCATTGGTACCCGGGTCATGCGGCGCGAATACGGCAGCCTGTTGCCCGAACTGGTGGACCACCCGTTCAACGACATCACGCGCTTGCAGGTGTACGCGGCCACCGTCATGGCGCTGATGCGCTGGGAACCGCGTATCAGCCTGAGCCGCGTGCAGTTCCAGGGCGCCACGCTGCAAGGTCAATCCTCGTTGGATATCGAGGGCAGCATCGTCGATAGCAACGAGCCGCTGAGCCTGAGCGTGCCTCTAAATTTGGGGGGTAGTGCATGAACTCCTTCGTCGCGATTGACCTGGGCCAGCTCCCCGCGCCCGAGGTCGTTGAGCAGGTCGATTACGAGCAGATCCTCGCCGAGCGCAAGGCCTACGCCATCGGCCTCTGGCCGGTCGAGGAACAAGCCGAGATCGCTGCACGGCTTGAGCTGGAATCTGAGCCCCTGACCAAACTGCTCCAGGAGAACGCCTACCGCGAGACGGTGTGGCGCCAGCGCGTCAATGAGGCGTCCGTCGCCAACATGCTGGCCCTCGCCAAGGGCAGCGACCTGGAGAACCTGGCCGGCAACTTCAACGTCAAGCGCCTGATCGTCCAAGCCGCCAAGCCCTCGGCCGTGCCGCCGGTTCCGTTGCTGATGGAAAGCGACGACAGCCTGCGGGAGCGGGCCCAAATGGCGTGGGAAGGATTGAGCACCGCCGGTCCGCGCAACAGCTACATCTTTCATGCGCGCTCTGCCGACGGCCAGGTTGCCGACGCCACTGCCGAGAGTCCAGCCCCGGCCGAGGCGGTGGTGACGGTGCAATCGATTCTGGGTGACGGCACCGCCTCGCCCGCGCTGCTGGCAAAGGTCAGTGCCTACCTCAACGACGACGACCGCCGCCCTGTTGCGGATCGGCTCACCGTTCAAAGTGCCGAGGTCATCAACTACCAGGTCAAGGCCAAGCTGTTTCTCTCGACGTCCGGCCCTGAGAGCGAGTTGATTCTCGCGGCGGCCAATGCGCAGTTGCTGGCTTTCGTACACCAACGGCGCCGCCTGGGCTTGGAGGTTTCGGAATCGATTATCCACGCCTCGCTGCACGTTGAGGGCGTGCGCAAGGTCGTGCTGGAGAACTGGGCGGACATCGTTGCCACGAAGTACCAGGCTCCCTACTGCACGGCCGTCGATTTAGCGCTGGGGGTTGAATAATGGCTGACGCGCCCCTTCTCCCAAGCAATTCGACGTCGTTGGAGCGCCAAGCGGCGCAGGCACTGGCCCAGATCCAGCGTGTGCCGATTCCGTTGCGAACGCTGTACAGCCCCGACCTTTGCCCGCTGCCCCTTTTGCCCTACCTGGCCTGGGCCTTCTCCGTGGATCGCTGGGACAGCAAGTGGACCGAAGCGGCCAAGCGCGCCGCCATCCGCAGTGCGTATTACATCCATTCACGCAAGGGCACCATCGGCTCACTGCGCCGCGTCGTTGAACCGCTCGGCTACCTGATTGAAATCATCGAATGGTGGCAGACCGTTCCGGTCGGCCCTCGCGCCACCTTCAGGCTCAAGGTCGGCGTGCTCGACACCGGTATCACTGAAGAGATGTACCAGGAACTGACCTGGCTGATCGACGATGCCAAACCCCTGACACGCCACCTCACCGGGCTCGCCATCAGCCTGGAAACAACCGGATCAGTTCATATCGGCGCCTGCATTACCGAAGGTGACGAGATTGATATCTACCCACCCACACAGCGAGACATCGAGGTCACGGGCTACATCCGCCAGGGCGGCCGTGAACACCAGATCGACACCATGGACATCTACCCATGACAGACCAGAACAGTCAGTTTTTCGCCATCCTCACCGCCATCGGCAAAGCCAAACAGGCCAACGCGGACGCCCTGGGCGTTCCCTGGACGTTCGCACAGATGGGCGTCGGTGATGCCAACGACACCGATCCGATCCCCAACGAGCAACAGACGCACTTGATCAACGAGCGCCGCCGCGCCCCCTTGAATCAGCTCAACGTTGACCCAGCCAATCCCAATATCATCGTCGCCGAACAGGTCATCCCAGAGAACATCGGTGGCTGGTGGATTCGTGAGGTAGGTCTATATGACGCCGACGGGGACCTGGTCGCCGTGGCGAACTGCGCCCCAAGTTTCAAGCCGCTACTGACTCAAGGTTCAGGCCGTACCCAGGTGGTGCGGATGAATCTAATCGTCAGCAACACCGCTAACGTTGAATTGAAGATCGACCCGAGCGTCGTCCTGGCAACTCGCACCTATGTGGATTCGAAAATTCGTGAGGAGCTGTACAAGCTCGACAGTAAGCAGTCGGTGCGCGTAGCGACTACGGGAAACATCGCTTTGACCGGATTGCAGGTGGTCGATGGTGTGACGCTGCTGGCCGGCGACCGGGTGCTGGTGAAGAACCAGACGGCTGCCAAGGACAACGGCATCTACCTCGCGGCCGGATCTGCTTGGCAGCGCGCTCCAGATGCCGACAGCAGCGCTGAGGTGACATCGGCGCTGCTGGTTTCCGTGGAACAAGGCTCTAGCCAGGCCGATACCCGGTGGCAGCTGGTAACAGACGGGACGATTGTCCTGGGCACCACGGTATTGACGTTTCAAAACGTGACGCAGGGCTACGCACCGATCAATTCCCCCGCCCTGACTGGAACGCCTACGGCACCGACCGTGGCAGGTACCGACAACAGCACTCAGATCGCTACGTCGGCAGCAGTACGCGCCATCATGGCTCAGTTCGGGCTTGGCGCAGATGCTGCGAAGATTCCTTTGATTGCTGATTTTTCAAAAGATATCGCGCCGGGTTTATACCGGGCATTCACTCAGGGACATCCAGAAGCGTCAATCGGTGGGCCGCCGGAGAATAATGTAGCCGGCGGTACTTCAATGACGGTTCTGGTAAGCGGTGGCTACATTACGGCCAGCTATAAAACCTTCTTGGCGATTATCAATTTCAATGCATCCGGTCCGACGCGGGCCTATATCGGACACAAGGTTTCCGCCGGTGAGCCGCCGGTATGGAACGAAATTGCTCAAACCGTTCATCTGCCTTATCGCGCAAAAATATTGTTCAAAACTGCCGGGGTTTACCAGTGGACGGTGCCCGCGAACGTGTGGAAGGTATTCGTTGAAGTGCGTGGTGGTGGCGGTAGCGGTGCTTTTGGAACTTTAGAAACCGGCGCTGGCGGCGGTGGTGCAGGTGGATTTAGCAAGCGACTCGTGCCTGTCACGCCAGGCACCGTAATTACGGTAACCGTTGGTGCGGGAGGCGCTTCCGTAACCGCCGCCAGCACCAATGGTAATCCGGGAGGTACCTCTTCTTTCGGTCCCCATAGTTCGGCAACAGGTGGCGCGGGGGGCTTGGTCACCGGGGGCGCGGGAGGTGGATACGGCTCCGGTGGTGACTTCAACGGCATGCTGGGCTCAGGCAACCCACCTGTACGTAACTCAGCGGGTACTGGCGCGAACGGTGGCGCGGGCGGCGGCGGGGAGAGCATTTCCGCAGCCGTTGACACCACCCAGTTGACGCAACCCGGAATGGGCGGGGGCGGTCGCGTCGGTAATCGTTCGCAGGCGGGTGCCGATGGCTGTGTCTTCATCACTTATTAAGGGGAACCGTATGTTCTGGGCAAGAACTGAAAATGGAACGGTGTTTGAAATCACTACGATCGATCCCGAAGATCGCTTTCATCCTGATCTTATATGGCAAGCCTGCCCCTCTGACGTAGAACCTGGATGGACTGTAGATGATGGTCAATTCACCCCGCCGCCAGCGGGCCCCACGCTCGACCAGGTCGATGCTGAGCGGGTATGGCGTAACTCTGAGTTGCAAGCCACTGAATGGCTAGTCACACGCCACCGAGATGAGCAGGATTTGAACCGCGCCCCTTCCCTGACAGCGGAGCAATTTTCAGAACTGCTCACCTATCGCCAGGCGCTTCGGGACTGGCCTCAGACAGGGGAATTCCCAGGTGCTGAGTTTCGACCAACCGCACCTTCATGGATCGCTGAGCAGACCCAATAAGACCCGCTTTTCTCTTTGTAACCCCCTCCCCTACAAGCCCCCGCGCTCGCCCAACCGGCGCGCGCGCGGCAGCCTGTGCACTGTCATCCCAATCACTGCGCAGGCAAACCCATGGCCGATTATCTTCACGGCGTGCGGGTCATCGAACTCAACGACGGCACCCGCCCCATTCGCACCATCCCCACCGCTGTTATCGGCATGGTCTGCACGGCCGACGACGCTGATGCCACCGCGTTCCCGTTCGACACACCGGTACTGCTGACCAACGTCCAAACCGCCATCGGCAAAGCCGGCACAACGGGCACCCTGGCGAAGAGTCTTCAGGCCATCGCCGACCAGACCAAGCCCTACACCATCGTCGTGCGGGTGAAAGAAGGCGAGACCGAGGCAGAAACCACCAGCGCCCTGATCGGCACCACCACGGCCGAGGGCAAATACACCGGCATGAAAGCCCTGCTCGCTGCCAAGGCCCGCGTTGGCATGGTGCCGCGCATCCTGGGTGTGCCAGGCCTCGACAGCCTGCCGGTTGCCACCGCCCTGGTCACCATCGCTCAGCAGTTGCGCGGCTTCGCCTACGTTAGCGCCTGGGGCTGTAAAACCAAGGAGGAGGTGGTCGCCTACCGTGACAACTTCGGCGCTCGCGAAGCCATGGTCATCTGGCCGGAATTCCAGAACTGGAGCACCGTTACCAACGCGACCGTCACCGCCTCGGCCGTGGCCCGGGCATTGGGCCTGCGCGCCAAGATCGATCAGGACGTGGGCTGGCACAAGACGCTGTCCAACGTCGAGGTCAACGGCGTCACCGGCATCAGCGCCGACGTGTTCTGGGATCTGCAAAATCCGGCGACTGACGCCAACTACCTCAACAGTAACGAAGTCACCACGCTCATCAATGAGGGCGGCTTCCGCTTCTGGGGCAGCCGCACCACCAGCGAAGACCCGCTGTTTGCCTTCGAAAACTACACCCGTACCGCGCAGATCCTGGCCGACACCATGGCCGAGGCGCACATGTGGGCTGTGGACAAGCCACTGCATGCCTCCCTGGTGCGCGACATCATCGAAGGGGTCAACGCGAAGTTCCGCGAAATGATCGCGGCGGGCTACCTGATCGGCGGCAAGTGCTGGTATCCGGAAGATGCCAACGATAAGGACACGCTCAAGGCCGGCAAGCTGTTCTTGGACTACGACTACACGCCGGTGCCACCGCTGGAAGACCTCACGCTGCGGCAACGCATCACCGACCGCTACCTGATCGACTTCGCCAGCAAGATCAACAGCTAACCAGGGCCTCCCCGCAAGGGGAGCTGTCCCCGCGTCAGCGCAACGGAGAACACCACCATGGCTATGCCCAGCAAGCTCAAGAACCTCAATCTTTTCAACGATGCCAACAGCTACCTCGGCGTAGTCAAATCCGTCACCTTGCCGCCGCTCGGTCGCAAGATGGAAGCCTATCGTGGCGGCGGCATGAACGGCCCGGTCAAGGCCGACATGGGCTTCTCGGACGACGGAATCCAGTTCGAATGGAAGACCGGCGGCCTGGATCTTATCGCCCTCAAACAGTTCGGCGCCGTCAATGCCTCGGGTATTGCCTTGCGCTTTACCGGCGCGTTCCAACAGGACGACACCGAGGAGGTCAGTGCCGTGGAGGTAGTCATGCGCGGTCGGCACGAGACCATCGAAATGGGCGATGCGCAGCCGGGCGAAGACACCGAGCACAGCATCACCACCACCTGCACCTATTACAAATTGATCGTCGATAACGAGGAAATCATCGAAATCGACTTGCTCAATTTCATCGAAATCGTCAATGGCGTGGACATGCTGGCAGAGCAGCGCAAAGCCCTCGGCATCTGACCACTCTCGCCCTGCCCCAGGGCGGTTAACCATGCAATCTGGAGCCCCGTATGAAACCTGAAGAAACCCTCGAAAGCCTGCCGCCGGTTGACGACAACACCGTCACCCTGGACACCCCGATCAACCGTGGCAAGACCGTCATCGACAGCATCACCCTGCGCAAACCGCAATCCGGCGAGCTGCGCGGTGTGCAACTGGTGGACCTGCTGAATATGGACGTCGCCACCCTCATCAAGATCCTGCCGCGCATCAGTGCACCAGGTATCACCGCGCCGGAAGTCGCCAGCATGGACCCGGCCGACCTGCTCGCCTGTGGCAGCAAGATCTCCGGTTTTTTGTTGCAGAAGTCGGTGAAGACGGACGCGTCCCTCGTTGCGTAGAAGACGCCATGGCCGACTTGGCCGTGGTTTTCCATTGGGCACCAGCTGACATGGACCAGCTGGGCCTGCAAGAACTGATGGAGTGGCGCGAGCGCGCCCGGGTGCGGAGTTCCACCGATGGCGAATGACTTAAAACTTCAGGTATTGCTCAACGCCATCGACAAGGCGAGCGGCCCCCTGAAGGCTATCAACAACGGCAGCATCGGTGCCGCACGCGCCCTCAAGGAAGCCCGCGACCGCCTCAAGGAACTCAACACCCAACAGAAGGACGTCAGCGCCTGGCGCACCCAGCGCGCTGCCGCCGAGCAAACCGAACAAGCCCTCGTCGCTGCCCGCGATAAAGTACGGGCGCTGTCCCAGCAGTTCGCTGCCACCGGTGCGCCGACCAAGGCGATGACCAAGGACTTTCGGGCAGCCGTTCGCGAAGCGCAGAAGCTCAAGGAACAACATCAACAGCAGGGCGAACAGCTCCAGGTGCTGCGCAGCAAACTGCAAGGCGCCGGCATCAGCACCAAGAACCTCAGCAGTCACGAACGCCAGCTGCGCGAGCAAATCAGCGCCACCAACGCCAGCATCAGCGAACAGGGCAAACGCCTGGTCGCGTTGAATGCTCAGCAAAAGCGCCTTGCCATCGAGCGTGCCAAGCTGGAGAAAACCCAGAACCTCGCCGGTAACATGGCTATGAACGGTGCCGCCGGCCTGGGTGTGGGATATGCCGCGAGTCGGCCGGTGGCTAAAGCCATCGGTGCCTTTGCGCCGAACGAAGACTCAGCCACGCAACTCAAGGTTTCGATGATGGACGGCACCGGCAAGGTGTCGGAGGACTTCCAGAAAATCACCGACCTGGCGACCAAGCTGGGCGACCGCCTACCTGGTACCACGGCCGACTTCCAGGAAATGATGACCATGCTGCGCCGCCAGGGCCTGAGCGCGAAAAGCATCCTCGGCGGCACTGGCGAAGCGGCCGCGTACCTGGGCGTTCAGTTGCAGATGCCCGTAACCGCCGCAGCTGAATTTGCGGCGAAGATGCAGGACGCCACCCGAACATCTGAGAAAGACATGATGGCGCTGATGGACATCATCCAGCGTGGGTTCTACTCAGGTGTGCAGCCCACCAACATGCTCCAGGGCTTCAGCAAAATCGCGCCGGTCATGGACACCATCAAAAAATCGGGCATCGACGCCGCTGCCGAGCTGGCCCCGCTGCTGATCATGATGGACCAAGCCGGTATGGACGGCGGCGCGTCCGGTAACGCCTTTCGAAAGATCTTCCAGGCTGGCCTGGACAAGGACGGGGTCAAGGACGTCAACAAGATCATGGAGCTGGAAGGCAAGCCCATCCGCTTCAAATTTACCGACGACAAGGGCAACTTCGCCGGCCTGGAAAATCTGTTCGCTCAGGTCGAAAAACTCAAGACCCTGAACGACGAAGACCGCACCGCTACGATCAAGGATCTGTTCGGTGACGACTCCGAAACCATGACCACCTTGAACACCATGATGAGCAAGGGGCTCGACGGATACCGGGAAATTCAGCAGAAGCTGCAAAACCAGGCCGACCTGCGCAAGCGCGTCAACGAACAGCTCGGTACCCTCACCAACGTCATGGAAGCCGCTCAAGGCAGTTGGACCAACGCCATGGCCGAGTTCGGCGCCGCCGTGGCGCCTGAGCTGAAAGAGGTAATCCAAACCTTGGGAGAGGTCGCCAATAACGTCGGCGCCTGGGCTCGCGAGAATCCCAAGCTGGCTGGCGGTCTGGTCAAAGTCGTAGCGGCGGTGGCCGGCCTGGCCTTCGTATTCGGTGGCCTGGCATTGACGATGGCGAGCCTTCTCGGCCCATTCGCCATGGTGCGGTACGGCATGGGCATGTTTGGCATTCGCCTGGGCATTGTTAAGGCCCAGCTGATCGGCACGCGCACCGCAGCAGCAGGCGCCGGTACCAACATCGGCAGGCTTGGGAAAGTCTGGCGGTCTTTGGTCGCGACACGCTCGGCGGGCGGCTTGCTCAGTGCGTTACCCGCATTTGTCAGCAGCGCACGCCTGGCTGCCGCCAGCGTGCTGCCGATGCTCGGCGGCGCGATCAGTGCGGTCGGTACCGCCATTATGGCGACGCCCATCGGCTGGCTGCTGGCGGCCATCGCGGCCCTGGTTGCCGCTGGTGTCCTGGTCTACAAGTATTGGAACCCCATCAAGGGTTTCTTTCTCGGTTTCTGGCAAGGCCTGGTCGGTGCACTACAACCAGTCCTGGATAGTTTCGCGGGGCTCGGCCAATCGCTGCTGAACCTGGGCCAGGCCGTCATGACGCTGCCAGGTGTCGGCGCGGCCATGGAACTTCTGGGCAGCATCGCACGCCCCCTGTTCAGTCTAATATCAGATGGCGTCAGCAGCCTGATCACCTGGTTCGGCCAGCTACTTGCGCCCGTCGAAGACGTCGGTGGCGCCGCTCAGTCAATGGGCGAGCGTTTCGGTGCCGTCATCGGCAATATGCTCAGCCTTTTGTTAGGCCTGCCTACACAGTTCGCTGAACTGGGTACGCAGATGATTCAAGGCCTGGCAAATGGCATCACCAACAGCCTGGCCGTAGCCAAGGAGGCCATCACCGGGGCAGGCGATGCGGTGATTGGTTGGTTCAAGGAAAAGCTCGACATCCACAGCCCCTCCCGTGTGTTCGCGGAGCTGGGCGGCTTCACCATGGCCGGCCTGGCCCAGGGTCTTGAGGGCAGTCAAAACGGGCCGCTGAGCGCCATGACCAGCCTGAGCAAACAACTCACGGCAGCCGGCACACTGGCCCTCGGTGCAACCGCCATGCCTCTGGCTGCCATGCCGTTGCCGCAATTCCCGGACGTGGCTGCCGCTGCCTCCTCGCTGTCGATCGATAACCGCGCACCCATCAGCCCTGCCCCGGCGCCGGTCCATGACAGCCACGACACCTACGAAATCAACATCCACACCACGCCAGGCATGGACGCCCAGGCGATCAGCCGCGCCGTGCGGGCCGAGCTGGCGCGCATCGCCAGCGAAAAAGCCGCCCGCCAACGCAGCAAACTGTCAGATCTGGAGTAACCCACCATGATGCTTGCCTTGGGTATGTTCGTGTTCAGCCTGTCCACCGCCGCTTACCAGGAGCTGCAACGCCAAACCGAGTGGCGACATGCGAGCAACAGCCGTGTCGGTGCCGCTCCGGCTCGGCAGTTTGTCGGGCGCGGCGACGACACCATCACCCTGCCCGGCGTCATCCTGCCGGAGCTGGCCGGCAGTGCCCTTAGCCTCGACGCCCTGCGCCTGATGGCGAACACCGGCAAGGCCTGGCCGATGGTCGAAGGCAGCGGCCGGATCTACGGCCTGTGGATTATCGATGGTCTGAGCGAAACCAAAACGCTGTTCTTCCGTGACGGTACGCCTCGGCGCATTGAATTCACGGTCAACCTCAAACGCATCGATGACGACCGGATCGATCTGCTCGGCGCCGGTACAAGCGCAGGTGTCAACATCTTGAGGGCGCTGCTGTGATTGATGCAGCCCTGTCCAAGGTTACCGGCTACGTCGAAGACCTGGTCGAGCGCTACCGCCGCGATGCAGCCTATCCGGTGCCGGCGTTTCGTATCACGGTCGAGGGCAACGACATCGCCCAGTTGATCAGCCCGCGGCTGATGAGCCTGGAGCTGACCGACAATCGCGGGATCGAGGCCGACCAGCTCAGCATCACCCTCAGCGACCACGACGGGCTGCTGGCGATCCCGCCCAAAGGCGCGACCATCCGACTGTGGCTGGGTTGGAGCGATACAGGCCTGGTGGACAAAGGCACCTACACCGTCGATGAAACCGAACACAGCGGCGCGCCGGATGTATTGAGCATCCGCGCCCGCTCGGCGGATCTTCGCAAAGGCCTGAAGACCAAGCGCGAGCGTAGCTGGAGCAACACCACCCTCGGCGACGTCCTGGGCGATATCGCCTTGGGCAACGGCCTCACCGCCACCATTGCCGGCGCCCTGGACGGATTGCCCATCCTTCAGCTGGACCAGGCCAACGAATCCGACGCCAACCTGATCAGCCGCGTGGGGGAAGAGTTCGATGCCGTGGTCACCGTCAAGGCCGGCTGCCTGCTGTGCCTGCCGGCGGGCGGCGGCAAGACGGCCACCGGCGCCGAGCTGCCGCATATCACCCTCACCCGCGCCGACGGCGACCAACACCGCTATCTGCAAGCCGACCGCGACAGCTACGACGGTGTACGCGCCTATTTCTACGACGTGAACAGTGCGAAGAAACAGGAGGCCATCGCCGGTGCTGGTGAAAACCTCAAAGACCTACGCCACACCTTCAGCGACCGCCAGTCCGCCCTGCGCGCTGCCCGGGCGGAATTCAACCGCCTGCAACGTGGCAGTGCGACGCTCAGCTACACCCTCGCCCGGGGTCGGCCTGACCTTATTCCCGAACTGACCTACACGCTCCAGGGCGTGAAGCCGGAGATTGACGAGATCATCTGGTACGGCGGTAACGTGCAGCACACCCTCAGCCCGGACAATGGATACACCGTCAGCCTGGAGCTGGAGAGCAAGTTGCCCGAGGATACGGTTGAGGGATTGGCGGAGGAAAACAAAGGGGATTACACAGGGATCATCGCGTACTACCGCGACAAGAAAACCGGGAAGGAGAAGACGGTGACTGCGGGCGATCAGAGCAAGCCGAAGCGGTTGCGGTGGTTGTATGCTAGTGAGAAGACGGCGAAGCGAGCTGTAGACAGAGAGTTCAAACGCCTACAGGACAGTTAATTTTTTTTCTCCTTATCTTTAGCTTTGTCTTGACTGGCATACATCTCAAACCACGATGTAGCTCTAAATATTGCGAAAACCGCGCTAAATATTTGAACCATCGAGTACATAAAAATAAAATACCCTATAAACCATGCAATTCGATTTAGGACAAATATCACCTCATAGTAGGCTGGAGGCATCCCCTCAACGTAGAACGAAGCAGACTTCACCGTCAAGGCAACTAGAACTGCAATAGCCTGAGTTATAATAAAATGAGCAAATGCCGAAACCAAGGTCATAAAGGGCGAAACCTTGTTGTCATCTGCACCCGCCAGAAATCGACTAAAGCCAGAATCCATCCCTAAAAAAACTGCCAAACCAGCGAGAGTAAAACCCAGAATAGTCGGAACGCTAGCAATAACGACATCCCACCAACCAGAATGAGACCAAGCTCCAAAATTTACAATCGTGAGTACCAACGCAATATAAAAATAGGTAGAACTGAACAAGGCAGCGCTACCACCGTACATGGTCCAATATTTACTCCATATAGACCTAACCCCCTTAAAATCATCCCTTAGCTTCTTTATCAATTTAGGCTACCTAGTAATTTCCCGATGAATCTCGACTACCTTATCATAAAGAGCATCAAATTCAGACGTTAAATTTGGATTATATCTTGCTGTCTCATGTAGCGGCATATCTTTCGTCGAAAGATATTTCTTTAATCCATCACTATCTTTGCCTTCTACAGCGACGTACCCATTGTCATTAGCCACGGAAGCCAACGCCTTCAAATACTCATCGGGCTTCAGCCCTTCATTGCTTGCCTCCATAAACTCTATTTTTTCAGTCCGTGCATTTAATCTGTTCAGTCGCTTAAGAATCTCTGCCTCCATGTCATCCAAATCATCAGGGTTTGGCCGATCAATTTCCATTTTCATTATTGAGATCCGCTTCAGGTTCAGGAGTTCACCTAACCCGCTAGGATCAGGCTGAACCGTGACGCTTAGCGCCCCAAAGTCTGCGAACTCATCGTTAGTGAACACCTTTTCAAAAAAACGTTTTACTAATCCGGGAGACAAACTGTGGTGCGGTTTGGAACTTACAAAATAAAATCTGTGACCCTTAGGAAAGAATATGTACTGAAACCGTTTGAAATGCGGCTTTAGATTATCAGGAATGCTTATTTCCGCTACTTCGTCCTCCGTAGCCGCATCCATATTCTCTGTATTAAACCATGGGGCGGCGGAGTCAAGCTTTAGAAATTTATATATATCTCCTCTAACACCTGCGAGTGGATCGCTTGGATCCAGATAACGGCACGACCCTAAAAGCACTGCATTATCACCATGCACTAGAGCACTTAATCTGTAGCGGGCCAATTTTTGCAACATTTCAATGTATTTTTCAGGCGTGTGCGGTTGCAAGACTATATTTAGCGCACCGATATGAATTGCAGATGATCTGACTCGAGCCATGCCCTACCCCTCACAGTAAATGATTCTAAAAATTACTTGAATGTTAACAAGCAGCTATTTAGCACGCACGAGCCGCTAACGATAATAGAATTTGGATAAGCGCGCCCTTTGTATGACTCACCCGCCAAAACGCGCTCAACCTCAACTCCGTCTCCTTGCGTTAAAACCGCAACAGCACGTTTAGCTAGTTCTTTTGCCTGATCACTTCTAGATTGGTTCTGCTCTTCTTTTGAACCAATCCAAGCTACGTTGATACGATCACATTTAAACTCAAGCTTCATATCGAAAACTTTGTCGCCGAAGGTATACCGAGTGGTCACGCAGCCGGGCGAGTCTTCTTCCTGGACTTGTTTAAGAATGGGAGAGTTTATGGCTTTTATGACGGCTGGTTCGTCAATAACACGGACATCAGCAAACGCCAGAGGCTGGGCAATGAAAAATAGAGAAGCAGCGACAAGCGTTGCTTTGGACATGGATCACATCCTTATGCTGATTGCGAGGTAGCGCCGGTAGGCATGCTCGCCGGTCCTGTAACCGGGCCTTAGCGAGGTGGATCATCGGCGTCCCTGACTTAATGATCCGTTCTTAATGGGTACAGATTATGCTGGCCGTTTGGTATCGGCAAGGGCTTCAGTCAAATCCTTGAGGCGCTGCTCGACATCCATTAATCGTTTCTTCTCTTCAGCAGCGCTTTGTATCTCCCGCTTGCCCGCCTCCCCAAGCGAGCGAAACAGTTCAAGGATGGCCTCCTCCTGCTTGTTTGCAGCCTGGGCCTGGGCAACCTCACCCCTCGCGTCATGAAACATCGGGCCCTCACCGGTCAACAGCCAATCAACACTTATACCCAAATGAGTGCGCAAGGCCGACATGGCCTTTGCGTTGGGTTCTCTCTCGTCCAGAAGGTAGTTCTGGAGCGTCCTGTAGGGGATGCCAATGATGTCGGCAGCCTGCTTTATGGACAGGCCTTTGGCATCAAGAACGCTGCGAAGACGCTCAGATATACTCATTTTTTCATATGATCCGGTTGACGCACTCATTTTGGTGCGTATACTGCGAACAAACAGGTACATCTTAACCAACTAGGAACACATCAACCATGAGCCAAGCCATGGAAAAGCGCCAGATTCAGGCGCGACTGATCGAGCACGGCAGCAATTTCCGCCAGTTCGCGATCAGTCACGGCTACGAGCCACGCACGGTGACTCAGGTAGTCCAGCGCTGGGCCGGTCACGACACGCTACCCCGGGGACGATTGTCGTTCCGCATTCTGCGTGATCTCTCCAAGGTGATTGGCAGGGAGGTCCTACCCGGAATCCTGGCGGATTCAAACGAGCAAACAGAATGCAAGGCTGTATGAAATGACTGTAGGGCCGATGGCGCCAGGGAGAAACCAGAAGATGAAACGCCCACTACTAGCGACCAAGCGCCAGGTGATGAGCGCAGTCATTTGCGCTTACCCCGGCGGACGCGAATGCGCAGCTGCCCGGCTTGGCTATGAACTCAAAAAGTTCGATAACCATGTATACGAAAACGCCGGCAGCCGCCCTCTCAGCGACGAGCAAATTCATTTGCTCGAGCAGGACGCCGGCACTACCCACCTACCTGAATACATCGCAGCCATGTATGGCGGCATGTTCGTACCGCTTGCTAAACCCGAGACGCTGGACAACATCGACCTGTACAGCCGCTCGGTACATGCCGCTGCGAAGCGTGGTTACGTCGATCAGATCATCGCGAAGGCACTGGAGGATGGGGTAGTTGAGCCAGGCGAGGCTGCGGCGATTCTCGGCGCTCACAATCGCTACATGGCTGCGCGCCACTCCGAAGTGCTTGCCACCATCCAGTTGCACAGCAAGGAGCGCAAGCATTGAGCACTTACAAGCTGGTCTGCCCTCACTGCCTCGGCCGCATGCGTATCCGCACCAGCGAAGGCACACACATTTTCCTGCGGGTGGCCTACCTGCAATGCACCAACGAGGCCTGCGGCTGGTCAGTGCGGGCTGAGTTCGAAATGACTCATGAAATGAGCCCCAGCGGCATGGCTAACCCCTCCGTGAAGTTGCCCGTCGCCGACATTGCCCTGCGCCGTGCCGCGATGAGGTCCGCCAACGATCAACCCGACCTGCTCGACCAAATGGAAATGGAGTGTGCGCAATGAACCATGAAGAGCTTGACCACGACTACCGCAGCAGCATGCAACGAGTGGCGTTCGCCTACCTGCAACGGCACGAAGCGCAGCACCTGGTGGATTCTGATCTGTTGTACGAAAACTGCGTTCGGCACATGACCACCGCGTTGGAAGTGCCGGTGTTCATGGCGCAGAAGCTGGTGCACAACGCCTGGACCGAATTGCAGGTCATCAACCAGCGCAAGTGGATCGACGTGGACTGGGGCAACAGCCCAGGCAGCACTGTCGTCCACCTGATCGATACCCGGGCCGACCTTCGGTACCCGGTTCCAGCAAGGCTGCTGCCGCAGACCCTGCTCGCCCAGCGCGATGACGCGCTGAAGCAACACCCTCAGTAACCCCCGTTTAAACAACCCGCCCTGCCCCGCTTCCCGTGGGTTTGGGTGAGCTTTGCCCGAAATCCGAGGTGGACCATGCAAATCGACGTCGCCATCACCGCAAAACTGCCACGCGAAGAGGCCGAAGCGCTGCTCCAAGCGCTACGGAGCCAGTACGCCCAGCAGTTCAACGAGCATTGGTACGACGACCGTTTTCGCAGGATCCCCGAGGGTTTGCGGCATGGCTCGTTGCTCGCGGCCTTCCCGGTGATGTCCGCGCAAAAACGCCTGATTGGCGCCCTTAAATACAGTCTCGGCGAAGTGAAGTAAGACCCGATGAATAAGCGACTCGACATTTCCCATGGCTCAAAAACTTATGTACGTAAGCCCATGGAACACAAGCTGCGCGCTGATGTGCTTCAGCGCCTTGAGTCCGATTACGGCCTGCAACACATGGTTGGCACGAATTACATGCGCAAGGGCACTTGCCCTCAGTGCAACCAGAAGCGCTTGTTTTCTCGCCATGATGAACCATGGTTTATTCGCTGCGGCCGTGAGGACAAGTGCCGATACCAGGCTCCAGTCAAGGAGCTTTACCCCGACCTTTTTGACGACTGGAGCAAGCGAGCGCCAGCCACCAACGATGAGCCGACAGCAACCGCAAAGGCATATCTCACCTTTGCTCGCGGCTTTCGGCTGGAGCTGATTGAGGGCTGGTACACCCAGGAAAGTTACTTTGACCGCGACCTGAATATTGGCTCGGCCACGGTGAGATTCCCCCTGGAGCATGGCGGGTACTGGGAGCGCTTGATCGACCAGCCCTCACGCTTCGGCAAGAAGAAGGCTCGCTTCCAACCCAAGCAAAGCTACAAGGGCTACTGGTGGTGTCCACCTTGTATCGATGTACTCCAGGTTGATGAACTGTGGATTGTCGAGGGCATTTTCGATGCCATCGCGCTCATTCATAACGGCATTTCCGCTGTTGCAGCGTTGTCCTCCAACGCTTTTCCTGAGGAATCGTTGAAGGCCTTGATAGCGGACTGTGAGGGGAAGCCGCCGAAGTTGGTCTGGGCCCTGGATAACGAGCCTGGCGCGCAGAAGTACACTAAATCGTGGGTCAGGCAGGCTCGCGAGCTGGGCTTCGTCTGCGAGGCCGCGCAGATCCCACAACCAGATGCTCGAAAGGTCGATTGGAACGATCTGCATCAACGCTGGGCGTTTCTGGACGGTGACGAGGCTCGTGCCCAGCGGATCGACAAAGACCTCAAAGAAGCCAAGCACCAGGGCGCTCTGCTGATCGCCGAGAGCGCCACCGATAAAGCATTGCTCATGTACCAGTGGCGGGAACGGGAGGAGTTTCACTTCTGTTTTGACTCCCGCTTGTACTGGTGGAAGTTGGATATTTCCAAGTTCAACAGCGCCAAACAGGCGCTCGATGACAGCGACAAAAAAGAAGACCAACTACTCAACGAAAAGGCCATTCGCGAAAAGGCACTGCGCATGTCTGGCTGCGTGGTCGAGATCGCGAATTGCTACCCCAAGGCACTGTATTTCCAGCGCAACGAGATAACCGACGAGTCCTGGTATTTCTTCCGCGTCGATTTCCCGCACGACGGCGGCTCCGTGAAAAACACCTTCACCGGCGGCCAGGTCGCTGCTGCCAGTGAGTTCAAGAAAAGGCTTCTTGGCATGGGCGCCGGGGCGGTATTCACCGGCAGTGGACAGCAGCTGGACAAGATCATGAAAGACCAACTGTTTGGCATTAAAACCGTCCAGACCATCGACTACGTCGGCTACAGCCGGGAATACGGCTGCTACGTGTTCAACGATGTGGCCGTTCGCGAAGGGCAACTGATCACAATCAACGAAGAAGAGTTTTTCGAGATGGGCAAGCTGAAACTCAAGAGTTTGCAGAAGGGAGTGAAGATTCAACTTACCAAGGATTCGAAAAACTACGACCCGCGCTGGCTAGATCTACTGTGGCAATGCTTCGGTACCCAGGGCATCGTCGCCCTGACGTTCTGGTTCGGCTCACTGTTTGCTGAGCAAATCCGTCATCGTTACCAGTCGTTCCCCTTCCTTGAGGCCACCGGTGAAGCCGGTGCCGGCAAGACGACCTTGCTGACATTGTTATGGAAACTACTCGGCCGTGATGGGTATGAGGGCTTCGACCCGTCCAAATCCACCAAGGCCGGCCGCAGCCGCTTGATGGGTCAGGTGTCTGGCATGCCTATTGTGTTGCTGGAATCCGACCGAAGCGGCGAAGACAAGGCACACACCAAAACTTTCGAATGGGATGAGCTGAAGGATTATTACGGCGGCGGCACCCTAGCGACCAAAGGGGTTAAAACCGCCGGCAACGAGACGTATGAGCCCCCGTTTCGGGGAACGATCGCCATCAGCCAGAACGCGCCGGTGGTGGCCTCCGAAGCGATCATGACCCGGATCGTCAAGCTGCACTTCGTGCGGCCGAACGTGACCCCAGAGAGCCGCGCAGCTGCGGACTTACTCAACGCCTTGGAAGGCGCGACGCTGAGCAACTTCGTGTTGCAGGCCGTGCGCAAAGAAGCCGAGGTCATGGATCTGTTTGCACAGCGCCTGCCCGGCTACGAAGCGAAACTGCGCTGCCTGCACTCGCACTGCTTCGCTTGCGACACTCCTTTCAAAGACGAGCAAAGCGACTGCGTACATTGCGGCAACAAGCTGCGCGGCTACATCCGTGTCGAGCGGATCAACAAGAACCACGCCCAACTGCTCGCATTGCTCGACTGCCTGCGGATGGTGGTTTCGCTCACCGATGCGCAGATCAGCAACACCCGCACCCAGATTATTCGCATGGCGATAGAGCGCCAGGCCTCCATCAGTTCCGATCATCCGGTCGTGGCCGAATTTTGGGAGGTGTACGAGTACCTGGAAGGCCTCGACGCCGATGGGCCCGTGGTCAACCACAGCAAGAAAGACAACATCATCGCCATCAACCTCAACGACTTCGTGAAGTGCGCCGCAGAGCATCGCCAGAAAATTGCCGATGTCAGCGAGCTGCGCGAGCGGCTGAAGGACTCCCGCTCTCGAAAGCTGATCGACATCAACAAGGCGACGGATAGCGCGGTGCGGGCCCACCAGGCCAAGCACAGCAACGCAGTCATCACCAAGCAGCCCATCGTGAAGTGCTGGCACTTCCAGGCCTGACCAATCGACAGCAACACACACCAGGCGCGGCAACGCCTGCCACTCAAGGAGAAGCACCATGCACAACAAAACGCTCAAAGATTCCTTTGACGAGTTGTTCCAGTACCAGGCCGAACGTCCGGCCATCCGCAAAGCCGGCGTCGAGGCGCTGGTTCGCTTGCTGCCGGTCGCGCAGCGCGACACAGGTCAAAGCGGGGTAATCGGGCGTTTTCTGCTCGGGTTGTACAACGGCCCGGCACATCCGTTTGACCTGACCGAGCTGCGCCGTCTCGACGCAGGCCTGTTCGACGACTGCATTGCAGTCCTGCGGCTGGATAACAGCCCCGAGCAAGAGGTTCACACCTATTTCCCCGACGGCGATGAGATCTGGCAGGACCTGCGTAGGGTCTGGGCATGAAGTGGGCACCGAAACGCAACCGAGACGGGCAAGTGCAACAGAACTGTTGGATTACCGATAGCAGCTACACCGTGGCCGAGTGCCGGTTGCCTGAAGCGCGGTACCCGATCACTCGCCCAGGCGGCGAACTGCCTTTCGCGTATGCGAAGGACCGGGACGAAGTCATAGCGATCATCAAGCAAGACCAGGCCAGAACGGCCTGAAAAGACGGTGCCGGGGAGCGGCAACTCCCCGACACCTACCACCAAAGGAGAAGCACCATGCAAGTGAATCAAACCCAAGGTAGCGCCGCAGAGGCTACCACAACCCCGCTGGGTATCGGCGACACGGTCAGCTACGTGGCAATCAGTGGCGGCGGTCGCAACTATCGCTTCAGTGCTCGCAAAGCTGTGATTGAAGAGATCAACGGCGACGTAGCCACACTGCGTAGCGCCAATGGCCGCACCACCACCCAGCCGCTGAGCAAATTGACACCGGACGGCCAGCCCAACGCCCTGACGCGCATCCTCATGGGAGGGCAGTAATTATGTCTGTCAGCCCAGCGAGGACACGGCCAGCCATGGCAAGTCAACGCCTCGACCTGCCCAGCCGCTGCGATATCTGTGGCAAAGCACGCTCCACACGCAAGCACCAGGCCTGTAGTCGGATTCGCCAGAAGCGCAAAACGCTGGAGTGGGCAGCTTTCATGGCAGAGCGGGAAGCAGTAAGACAAAACCAAACGCGTCGATACGCACGCTGACAATCAAAAAAGAATGCGGGGAGCGGCAACTCCCCCACCGCTTACCAGGAGAAGCCCCATGCAAACACAAATGCCCCGTGGAGGCGATGCGAAGGTCCAGGCCAAGCTACGCAAGCTGATGGCCCTCGCAGAGCGTGGCGAAGGCGGCGAGAAGGATAATGCGCAACGCATGCTGGATAACTTGTTAGCCCGTCACGGCTTAACCCTCGACGACTTAAGCGAGGAGTACCGAGAAATCCGCTGGTTTCCGATTGTGACTGTGTACGACCGAAAGCTCGCGGCGCAGATCATGTCGAAGGTCTGCGACACATGCACTCCCAGCCTGTATACCAGCAAGAGCCGACCAAAGAAGGTCGGTGTGGAAGTTACACCGGCTGAAGCAATTGAGTTCGAGCTCCACTTCGACACTTTGAGGAATGCGCTGGCCGCGCACTTCGACGAGGCCTTCTCCGCATTTGTACAGGCCAATCGATTATTTCCCGCCAGCCCATCAGGCAGTAGGGACACGGAGCTGAGCGAAAGCGACATGCGGGTCGTCGCCATGGCTTCAGCAATAAAACCAACATCTGTCCGCCCCCGCCTGGAACGGAAGGGGAAGGTATGACGGTCCTCCTGCTTTTGTACTTATGCAGCGACGCAACTCGTACTGACTGCCAGGTTCTGCCTGCGCAAAGGTGGAATGGGCCGGATGCCTATGAGCAATGCGTTGGCACGTTGCCAGGGCTCACCCAGGCACTGAGCGCAACGAATCGGAATAGGCACAGGTTCATTTGCGAGATTCAGGCGGACGAGGCGCAACCTGCAGGCCGTGCCGCTCGGCCGACGCTCATTCATCAATCGTTTCGGATGTGAGGGACATCATGAACACAGCTTTTATCCTGATGGCCCAGTACGACGGCCAGGCGATTATCTCGCTGGAGCAGGTTTGCCGGGACTACTTCACCCACCTGACGCCTGACATGTTTCAGCGCAAGGTGATGAGCGGGCAGATTAAGATCCCCATCACCCGCCTGGAACGTAGCCAGAAGTCGGCCAAGGGGATTCATATCACCGACCTGGCTGCGTATCTCGATCAACAGCGCGCAGCCGCGGTTAAGGAGAACAACCAGCTCAACGGGTTAAAACACGCCGTTTAAGCCACTTCATTGATGCGGCGCCCAGTTGGACGGGCGCCCTCAATATCTCTTCGTACCACTCCCACCCAACATAGCGATCACCCTTGCCACGTAGGTGGGTGTAGCGCCTCAGCGAATTCCAATCCCTGTGTCCTGAAACGCTCGACACCCGGGGAATATCCCAGTCCATTTCGAACAGGCGGCTTACACCTTCGTGCCGGAGGTCATGGAAGTGCAGATCTTGGATATTCAAGAGCTTGCAGGCCTTCGCCCAGGACGTGGAGATTGATTCAGGGCTGTAGGGGAAAATATCCTCCCCAGCACGGGGCATAGACTGGAGGATCTTCCAGGCCTCGTCTGGCAGGTAACACCACACGTCGTTGCCGATCTTCTGGCCTGGGTTCTTCATGTCGCGAACCAACACGCGCTGGCCGGGCTCGTCGAGGTCGTCCCAGCGAATTCGGGTTATTTCGTCGAGACGGCGAGTCGAGAACAGGGCGAAGCCCACCACTTTCATCATGTTGATGATGCTTCGACGCCGAGCCTGCATGTCCTGGTAATGCTTCATGAGCTTGCCCAGCTCGTCCAGCGTAGGGCGCCGGTCACGCTCGCGGCTTTTCAAGTTATAGCCGAGCTTGCGCAGTACGCGCCGTGCGCCCCCCATCGCCAGAGGATCAAGCTGATAACCCCAAGCGTCCTTGCCTATGGAAAGCACCGCACCGAGATGGGCCAAGTCGTTGCCGGCGGTCTGCGGCTGGACGCCTCCCCCCTCGGGACTCATCCGCCATAGCGCGTAATCGACCAGGCATTGCGTGTTGACCTGGGTATCGTCCAGCTTGCCCATGTACGTTTCGCCAATGGCTGTGAGGGTTGCGCGTTTCGTCTTGCCCAGCGGCCGGGCTTTCTCAACCTCCATCAGGTACTGGTCAATCATTTCTTTGAGCGTGACGCCTTTGCGGCTCGCCCGCTCAATCGCACCAGGCTCATCTAGCTCGGACTCACGCTTGCGTGCCCAGGCCTGCGCCGCCTGTTTACGGGCGAAGGTCTGGCTCTCTTGATAGACTTGCACTCCGTCGCGCTTGATGCGGATCTGAGCCGTGTAGCTAACAGACCCATCCGCCAGTTTTCTTGCCCTGATAGTCGCCATGTCAAAAGTGGTACGCGTCAGTTTTGAAGTGGTACATCGTACCACCGAGCCCTCAAAAACGCCTGAAAACACCCGAAATCACGCCCAGAACACGTTGAAGAAAATGCTAGATAAACAGAGCTTTAGCCCAGTAAATACAAGGTCTACGCTGTCTCGGCGCTTTAGTGTTGCACCCATGATGGACTGGACCGACGCCCACTGTCGTTTCTTCCTACGCATCCTCTCCAAACACGCCCTGCTCTACACCGAAATGGTCACCACTGGCGCGTTACTCAACGGCGACCACGAACGCTTCCTGCGCCACCACGAAGCCGAACACCCCCTGGCCCTGCAACTCGGCGGC
>Ga0255334_1000425_pt1 | contig 34085 bp, 35 predicted proteins | sample EtOH5_35cm_T3_12_FD_202080 | JGI IMG/M metagenome (GOLD analysis project Ga0255334, IMG submission 202080) | Sandy soil microbial communities from University of British Columbia, Vancouver, Canada - EtOH5_35cm_T3_129 | ecosystem: Engineered > Artificial ecosystem > Sand microcosm > Unclassified ... | reverse complement strand
GCTGCCGCAGGCTCGGACGCGACGTCGAACGCTACCAACGCACCGCACTCGCCTTCCTCCTCCTCGCCATGCTCCGACGCCTCGCCCGGGACAGCGAACTGCCGTGACTTTCCGGATCGGCTCTGAGAACAGGATGGGGTTTAGGCCCCCGTTCGAGGTGAAAGCTACCGCCGCGCCCGCGAAATAGGTCGGAATGCGGATCGATTTGCTTGTGACGACAGGCGGGCTCAGCTAGTGTTGAAACACCGAAGTCGCACCTAGGACGAAGAGCGCATGACCTCTCCCTATGCCTCGCTGCCTCCACGGAATTTCTGGCGTTCGGGTGTGGCCGGTGCGTCCGTTCCGACCTTTCCGGACATCATCCACCCGCGCTTCGACATCGCGCGAGACATGCGCATCGCGACCGCCGGCAGCTGCTTCGCGCAGCATGTCGGGCGCTTCCTGCGAAGCTCCGGCTACAACGTCATCGACGCCGAGCCACCGCCGCCCGGCCTAACCGACGAGGAGGCGAAGCGCTTCGGCTTCAACCTCTATTCGGCACGTCACGGCAACATCTACACGGTGCGCCAACTCCTGCAGCTCACCTTCGAGGCATTCGGGCGCTTCGCGCCGGGCGACAGCATCTGGCACCGCAACGGCCGCTATTTCGACGCCCTGCGCCCGACGGTGGAGCCGGAGGGCCTGCGCAGCATTGAAGCGGTGCAGCGGCAGCGTGCGCGCCATCTCAGGGCGTTTGGCCGGGTGCTGCTCGATGCGGACCTGCTAGTCTTCACGATGGGCCTGGTCGAAGCCTGGGTGCATCAGCCCAGCGGCACTGTCTATCCGACCGCGCCTGGCGTCGTGGCCGACAGCGACAAGCCCGCCGACATTGCGCTGCACAGCTTTGATTTTCTGGAGATCCGGACCGACCTCCTGCGCTTCTGCGCCTTCATGCGCCGGTACAACCCGAAGCTCCGCGTTCTGCTGACCGTCTCGCCGGTGCCGCTGACCGCCACCGCCACCGACGACCATGTCCTGGTCGCGACGACCTATGCGAAGGCGACGCTGCGCGCGGTCGCCGGCCGCGTGCGGCAGGAGCTGGATTACGTGGATTACTTCCCCTCATTCGAGATCATCGCCGGGCATCCCTCGCGCGGCCGCTTCTACGCACCGAACCTGCGCGAGGTGACACCGGAGGGCGTCGCCTGCGTCATGCAGCACTTCGGCGCCGCCTATGGCAACGGGGCGGCGGCCGAGCCCGCCGCCACCCCGCAGCCCGAGGAGGAGGAGGCGGATGAGAAGGTGATCTGCGACGAGGTACTGCTCGACGCCTTCGCGCCGCGCGCCGCGAGCATGGCCTGAGATGCTTCGCCTCTGCATCATCGGCGCGTCCCATGTGCCGGCACTCGCCGATGGCTGGGCGCGTATCGCGGGTGAAGGGGGGATGGAGGGTGTGATCCCGACCTTCTTCACGACCTCTTTCGACCTGATGGAGGTCCGCTCCGGCGTCCTGACCATAGCCTCCGAGCGGCACAGGAGCCTCTTCGCCGAGAACGGCGCGACCTATGAGGTTCAACTCAACCGGCAGGATGCCTTCGTCATCGCGGGTGTCGGGCGCTTCAAGGACATCGTGACGGTCTACGACCACAGCCGCGGTGAGTCGCATGCCGAGCCGCGGCCCGGCAAGCACGTCGTCTCGGACGCCTGCTTCGAGGCCGCCGTGCTCGGCCTCATGCGTGAGGACCGCGCCGGGCGCTTTGCCCGGATGCTGCGCGCAGCGACGCAGGCACCGATCGCGCTGACATCGGTGCCGATGTTCCGCTCCGGCGCGCTGACCTACCCGAAATTGGTGCGCCGGCTCTCACCGCTGCGCGAGGCCGGCGACGAGGTCCCGCTGGCCGGGCTGTACCGCAGCATGCGGCAGCGGCTCTATGGCGATGACTTCACGCTGGTCGACCAGCCACCGGAAACGCTTCAATCCCCCGCCTTCACACGCGACGAGTACTCGATCGGGACCGTGCCGCACAAAGGGCGCATGCTGTACGACACCGTCCACATGACGGGGGAATACGGCGCGCTCGCGCTCCGCCGCTGCATCGACTGGGCGCGTACCTCCGTCGCGGCGCAGGCACCCGCCTGAGACTCCCGGCGGCGCTCGGCGTCAATCGAGCGCCGGGCTCAGCAACTCCGCCCAGATGCGCTCCGGCCCGTCCATTGCCGCGCGATAGGCGTCGCGGATCTTCACCATCTCGTCGGCGGGCAGGCGCCGGAACTTCTGCCGCATCAAGGTGGTCACGTCGAAGGCGTCGGGATCCGGCGGCGCCCGGAGGACGAAGCGCTCTGCCATCTCGGACAGCACGTAGTCGGGCCGCGCGAACTCCAGGATGCGCCTGTCGAGCGCATGGCCGTGCACGCGGATAATACGGCGGAAGCAGTTTGCAAGCGCCGGCTGGATGTAGTTGCCGAAGCTGTCGCCGAGGATCAGCAGCGATCGGTCCGGCGCCGTCTCGTTCATCGAGATCATCACGTTGCCGTGATTCTGGCACATGCTGTCGAAGGTGACCCTGACGTCGCGGCTGCGCAGGGCATAGAGCCGGGTGCCCAGCGGCCGGGGCGAAATCTTGGAATCCAGATCGCCGAAGGTCGCCACTTCGCGGTGGCCCAGCGACAACGGGTCGGGCAGCTCGCAGCCGACCATGCGCAGCGCCGCCACGCCCGCGATCGCGCCGCCGACGGCGTTCCAGTGATGGTCGCCCTTGTCGTAGCTGTGCGGGCGGCCCGGAACCGGCCGCAGCAGATCGGCCGGATAGCAGGCCGGGATATCGACCGGCACCAGCGCGAGCACCGCGTCGATCGGGCGCTGCGCCGAACGCCGGTCGCGATGCGGGTAGAACGCGTCGTACACGCTCTCCTTGCCGGGCGCGAAGAGCTGGACGAAGGCGAAGCCGAACTCCGCCCGCGCCGCGGCGACGGAGCGGAAGAACGCGTGCCAGCCCTCCACCGCCTGCTCGGACAGAGCGACATCGCCGACATACTGCCCAACGCTGTCGTTCGCGTCATTCTGCAGGAACAGCCAGCCTTCGCTGCCGATCAGCACCTTGTAGGCGTCGGGGTGGACCGCGTCAGGCGTTGGGGAGGGTGCGTCCTGCATGTCAGCCCCAAACGAGACCCAGCGTCCGCACGAAAACGCCGGGCTGTCGCTCGTCGCCGCCCTCGCCTGCGTCAGCCAGTGAAATCGGACTGAGCCGCTCGATCACCAGTTGGATTTCCCCATCCTCCGCTTCCACGGAATCGAGCCCGATCTCCACCATTTGCCGCATGAAGCCATCCGGCGCGAAGGTGAGCGCAACCTTCGGAGCCTTGCCGACACGCACGACGACCGTAGCCGGACAACTTCACGCCGTCCAGCAGTCATGGCCGACAAGGTCGAACAGATGGCTCGGCGCAGGCACCGAGGGGGCCGGGATCGTGTCCCATCGCGCTCCTACACCGCGCGATGGAACACGATCGTGCGGCGCGCGAAGACCAGAGAGATTGCTCGCCTCGGTCTGCGTCCTCATGCCGCCCTCGTGCTGCAGGGCGACAGGCCTGCACGCTTCATCCCGGTCCCGCAGGGAGGAGCCGGCCGCAGTCCGGCGATGATTGCGGCTAGTGAGCCGTCCCGGCTAGGATTTCGTGGAGACCCAAGGTCTTCAAGAGCTTCACAAATTGTTCTGGTGGAGAGTCCCTCTCACGAGGACTTCGTTCGGCGCGGTCTTGCTTGCGCGGACTTCGCCAGCGCGCGCGCGAGGAGCAAGACCTGGAGCCGGATCATCCGGCGCATGTCGGCGCCATCGGCGGCTGCCTCCTTGAAGCCACGGAAGGAATAGGCAAGGAGACGGGCGAGATCCTCCTTGGTGCCTTCGCTGTCCGAGACCTCGACAGCATCTGCCAGAACCTCGGCGAAAAGCACCTGCGATTCTTCATACATCGCCCGCACCGGCGGAAATCTCAGGTCGAACATGTCCGCCGCATCGGGATGCTTCTCGATCAGCTCGAAGCCATCGCCGGCCCATTTCTCGCAAACAAACAGCAGCTTCGCCTTCAGGGTCGGGTAGTTGGGAAGCTCGTTGCGGCTTTCCAGCACCAGCCGGCGCGTAATGCCCAGGACCACCGCTGCGAAGATGTCCTCCTTGCCTGGGAACAGCAGATAGAGCGCCGGCCGCGACATGCCGGCAGCCTTGGCGATGTCGGCCATGGTGGTGCGGTAAAAACCATAGCGAAGGAACACGTTGGTCGCGGCAGCGACCACCCGGTCCCGTTTTTCATCGGCGTTGTGCGAAATGTTTCCCATGCCCCTCTATTGACATTATGACAGGACATGTCAACAAAAGCCGACCTGACACAATATCTGACATTGTCATAACGTCTCGCCAAACAAAAAGGAAGTTGTGCAATGCCCTCGTAATCCAGAGTCGACAAGATCGGGCCGAGCCGACAGGCGCGTGAAGCCTTCAAGAGCGGCCGCCACGAGGGCCGTGAGGAAGCGCTGACCTATTTCTTCAATCAATTCGAACCCGCGCGGGAACACGCGCCGGGTCCCGAGAGATCAGCCTAGTCTGGGCAAACTCAAAAACCCATATGCCGCCGCAGCCCGGAACAGCCGCGCGTTTCACTTGACGTGGCTGCCTCTGCATTCCGGTTGTCCCGCAGGCGGCCCTGATCGCAGATGAACAGCAAAACGAAGTCTTCCGACGCGAGCCTTGCAGAAGACCTGCACGGCGGCCCTCCATTCCGGCTTGGTCGATATGCCATCATTCTCATGGCGCTGACAGCGGTCGTCATCAACACCGGCCGCATGCGGACGGCGGCAGCCTTTTCCATCGCGTCGATCCAGTTCAGGCCTTCGTGCTCCTGGATGTGATTGGCGAAGGTCACCATCAGGATGCCGTGCTTGGAGATCAGCCCGACCAGCATGACCAGTCCGATCTGCGTGTAGATGTTGAGGGTGCCGTAGCCGAGCCACAGCGGCACCAGCGCACCGCCCAGCCGGTGCCGACCATCAGCGGCAGGCCGTTCAACATCTGCGGCGCGGTTGAGCTCGAGGCGAAGCCGCCGAAGCCGCGCAGGAACACACTGTCGAAAATCGCCCCGGGTCGCGTATCGGCATACACGCCGGGCGTGAAACGAACGCTCTCGCCAACGCTGGTGACGCCCTGCTGATCCATCTGGTCGCGCGTGATGACCGAGAGGCCCTGGGGCACTTCGATGATCGGCGTGTCGGTCATCGATCCGGTAGCGGCCACATGGGCGACCACGCCGGGCACCGGGCTGGTGCCGGTTTCCCCCAGCACGGTAATGGGGGCGAGGACGATCGCCCCCCGAGGTCCGCTGTCCTGGGCGATGGCGCAAACGGGCAGCGCAGTGGAGAAAAGCAGGCTCGCGGCGATCGCCCGGGCACGATCGCGGCCGACACGAGAGGCCCCATCATCCGATGTATATGGACATGACGGTGTCGGTTGCGCGGCATGCTGCATATCTTCGAGACCCAGGGCTTTGAGAACCACCGCAGGTTAGTACGAGCGATTCGCACTGTCAATAAACATCCTATGTTTGGATGAGAGCGCGCGGGCGCCGCCGCCACCGAACAGGCGGCCCGCGCCCGTCGGCATCAGCCTGGGCTCAGGCGACGCCGATAAGCGAGCGCTCAGCGACGGACGTCCGAAAGCAGGGTGATCAGGGGCACGATGACGGCGCGGGCAGCTATGGCGGCGCCATCCTCATCGCCACGATCGATCGCATCCAGGATCGCCTGATGCGCCGCAAGCTCCGGCTCCGGCAGGTCGCCCTCCGCCATCGCGGCCGCCATGTGCAGCCTGACGGAGCCCGAGAAGTACCGATACAGCTCGGCCACCGCCAAGTTGCCCGACACATGCGCGATGCCGCTGTGAAAGGCGAGATCACGTTCCACGAATGCGGCCATGTCGGCATGATCGGAGCGTTCGCCACGCTGCCTGAGCAGCTTGCGAAGCTGAACCATGCCTTCTTTCGAACGGTTCGCCGCCGCGAGCCGGGCGGCTTCCGCCTCCAGCATCGCCCGCAGCTCGAGGTGATCGCGAAGGCTGGAGCGGCCGACGCGCCGCATGACCTCGGCCGGATCGACGTTGGAGCGGACATAGGTCCCATCGCCCTGCCGCACCTCCAGGACGTTCGCATGCGACAGCACTCGGATCGCCTCGCGCACGGTGTTGCGCCCGACATGGAGCATGTCGGCCAGTTCCTGCTCCTTGGGGATGCGCGCGCCAACCTTCCAGGCACCGCTCTCCACCCGGCCCCGGATCAGTTCGATGGTCGATTCGACGAGGGAGCTGCGGGGCGCCCGGGGAAGCGCTGCGAGTATCGGCATGGCACGCCTCCTAACACAAAACAGCGGATGATCCCATATTGGTCATACCAGGTAGCGCGCCGGCTGTCCGGTCAGAGAAGCTCCGGGGTCCGGCGTAGGCGAGCGCCGTCCCGACCGATCGGCGCGCTGCTTAGCCGGCCAAGCCGGGGGCGTCGCGCACGAGCGGCGGCAGGTGCGCCGGAAAACGGCTTCCGAGCAAAGAGCCAAACGGCGCGACACCCAATGCACCACCGATCTCATGCGTAATGCTGTTGATGCCCGAGCCCAGCCCGACCTGATGCGGTGGCAGTGACCCGCTGATGGCCGTCGACAGAACCGGACCTGCTCGCAAGGGCGGTGGAACTTGATCTAACCGGCATGGATGCTGGAGTAGTTGGCCTGGGGGAGGTCGCCGGCCACCTGGTCGTAGGTCAGGCCGGTGCCGACAGCGAGGCCTTTCCCAGCGCACGCCGAGCACAGGTGGCGTGGCTGCCAGCACCGGACCTCCGTTGGCTTGGCCGGACATGCTGGTGGCCAGGGCGATGCGCAGCGGCACCGGATCGGCGGCCTCCCGCGCCAGAGCGCTTCCGCCGAGAGGAAGGGGTGTGCCAGACCCCAGCATGGCCCGCGCTCGCCCACCCATGCTCGGCTCCCCGGAAGCCGGCCTGTCATGAAGCACATGCGAATTCAAAGGGCCCCAGCGCTTCAGGATCCAAACCGATTCCTTGAAATGCTTTTCTCAGCCGGCCCGTTCGGCCGCCCCAGCAGCGAAGATGTCCTATCCGTGAGGCCGGACGCCCAACCAAGTTTCAGCGAGCAGAAGATCGGCCGGCTTGTCCACATCGACCGCAGCAGCGCCGAAGGGCATCTCCACGGCGGCGAGGCGCGACGCGCAGCGCCGCTCCAGCAGGTCCAGCGCACCACGTAAGGTCAGCCAGCCGCATGCGTAGCGCAGCAACGGCAACGGGCCCAGCATCCGGGCCATCGCCAGCGGCCGCTTCCGCTGCTGCTCCAGGCATTGCCAGAAACGGAGTGCACGATCCGCCTCCGGCCGGCCGAGCAGGAACAGGTTGCACCCGCTGAAATCCCCGTCGCGCAGGCGCAGCCAGGTGCGCTGGGTTCCCGGAAAATCCGCGAGCACGGTTTCCCGTCGCGCCAGCGCCGCCAGCGCCGCCGCCTCCGGCGGGGCCGACGTCAGCAGATGCGTCACCATGGCCGGCGTCAGCAGGGCGTGGTCGGCGGTGGTCACCAGCAAGGGGGCGCCGAACTCGGCGAAGACGGCCGCGGCGCTGCGCGCCGGGCTTGCGTCTGAGGGCCGCAGAACGACACCCTCGAGGCCATCGAGACCCTTCAGCGTGGCCTCCGGCTCCTCGATCGACACGACGATGCGTCCGATGCCGGGCGTCGCCCGCAGCGCGGCGAGGACGCGGAGCAGCATCGGCACGCCGGCCACCGGCAGCAGCGCCTTGTGCGACAGCCCCGCGGCTGCGGCCATGGGATCCGTTCCACGCCGCTGGCCCGCGAGCACGAGGGCGGTCACCTCGCCCGCAATCACGCACCGAGATCCTTCGCATAGACGCGGTAAGTCTTGTAGACATGGGCGCCCAACGCCTCCGCAAGGTTCCGCATCGGCAGATTATCCTCCAGCACCCAGGACATCTCAATCCGCTTGATGCCGAGGGACAGCGCCTCCCGCCGCAGCGCATCCACCAGGAACAGCGGCAGCAGACGCCCCATCAGGCCGGTGGTCATATGCCGGCGCACGCCCATTAGCGGCACGCGCGCCGTCGGAATGCCGGCGACCTTCAGCCGCCACAGCAGTTGCGCCCAGCCGAAGGGAAGCAGCCGTCCGGACAGGTCGCGGATCGCCTCGTTGAGATTGGGCAGGCAAACCGCGAAGGCCACCGGCCTGCCCGCCGTCTCCACAAACCAGACGAGCCGCTCGTGAAGCAGGGGCCGCAACTCTGCCGCAAGATGCGCCACCTCCTCCTCGGTAAAAGGCGTGAAACCCCAGTTGCCGGCCCAGGCATCGTTGAAGATGTCGATGAGCGCGGAGACTTCCTCCCGCAGCGCGGCGCGGCGCAAGGGACGGAGCGTGATGCCCGCCGGCAGGCCGCGGGCGACGATGTTGGTCGCGGCGGCAGGCAGCACGCCGGAGGTCTCGCAGAGATAGGCCAGCAGGTCACGCTCCTTGCGATAGCCGAGCTCCGTGAGCCGCACCCCGGCATAGGGCGGGTCATGCGGCATCATTAGCATGGGCGGTGTATCGAAGCCGGAGATCAGCAGCCCGGCCTGTTCGTTGATCGAGAGACTAAACGGGCCTTGCATGACGCGGAGCCCGCGACTCATGGCCCAGCCTTCGGCGGCCGCCAGCAGGGCTGCGAAGACCTCGCCGTCGTCCTCCGCTGCCAGCAGCCCGAAATGGGCCGGCCCCCGGTTGTCCGGTCCCCGCACCAGCCGGTCCTCCTGCGCGCTGATGCGTCCGACGTCGCGGCCATGGCGCTGCGCGATCCAGAAGGCAGCCTCGCCATGGCGGAACCAGGGATTGCTCCGGGGCGACAAGGCGGCCCTGCGCTCCAGCAGCAGGGGGGGGACCCAGGCGGGATCGCCGCGATAGAGCGTATTCGGCAGGCGAATAAAGCGATCGAGGTCCGCACGCCCCGAAACGCGGCGGACCTCCACGGAGGAAGGTGTTCTCGGCAGGGTCATGCCGCCCTTCCGGGCCGCTCCGGCCGGCGGTGTGGCGGTCCACCACTTGGCCGCGCGACCGGGGGAGAACGCCTGGCCACTGACCGGTGACAGGCGATCACGAGTTCCCGGACGCTCATGCGCCCGAGATCGAAATTCTGGCCTGCTTCACGAGGGCCGTGCATTGCGCTCTCCCAGCTTGGGCTTCGCCGTTCATCATCCGCGCCGCCCTCAGGCTTCCTCGTGCCAAAGACATAGCAGTCCCGCGAGGGCGAAGCACGCGGGCATGGTCCAGGCCGCCAGCACCGGACTCAGGCGGCCAGCCTCTCCGATCGCGCTCATCAATCCGGCGGCCACGAGAAAGCCGAGGCCGAGCGCCAGCCCCGTCGCGGCCCGCCGCGCGCCGCCACCCTGGCGCGGCAGGGCAAAGGCGGAAGGCAGCGCAAGCAGCATCATGATGACGGGCTCCAGCGTGGAGGCCGCGACCGCCTGCAGGCGAGTGGCGAAGAATGCAGGCCCCCGCGTGAGTGGACCATCCCCCCGATATCCTGCCAGGAGCCGATGGAGCGGCTGCGCCTCCGTCGGCCGCGTGAGGGCCCGCATCATGGACGGCGGGGGCCCCTCCGGCCAGGGAAGCGCCGCCATGACCATGGCCCCGGTGTCGCCGGGCCTGACGAGGCGGATGCCTTCCAGCCGCCAGCCCGCGGCATCATGGACCGCGCGGTGAGCGTCGATCCGGGCCGTCGCCTGGCCCCCCTCGTCGCGGCGCACAAGCAGCACGCCTTCCAGAACCCGGCCGTCGCGGGAAGCCGCGTCGACGGCGACGATATCGGCGCCGTCGCGAAACCAAAGGCGCTGCGGCAGGGCCACTGGCTGCGCAGCTTCCTCCCGGCTGCTCCACCAATCGGCCCAGGCGCGCTCGGAGCGCGGCGCCAGGCCGAGCAGCAAGGCGAACTGCACTGCGGCGGCAAGCACGCACACAGGTAGAAGAGCACCGAGGACACGCCACGGGCCGAACCCCGTCGCCCAGATCGCGGCCATCTCCAGGGAGGCGGCAATGCGCAAGAAGGTCAGGATGGCTCCGACCAGCACGGCCAGCGGAACCAGGCGCCCGATCACCGTCGGTAGGCGCAGGAGGGTGTATCGGCCGATATCGGCGATGCCGCCCCGCGCCAGGATATCACTCGCCTTGTCGAGCAGATCGAGCAGCAGCAGCAACGACGTGAGTCCGAGCAGCACCGCTATCGCGCGGCCCAGGACGAGGCGCGTCAGGTACCGCCCCAGAACCGTGGGACGCATCATCGGCCGCCCCTTCGCCGCCGGAACCGGCCGGCGACAGCCTCCACCGCTTCGTCGAACCGAGCCAGCAGGCGGTCGAGGGCGCCCTCGTGCGGGTGCCCGTTGCTGTGTTGGAAGAGACCGATCGAAAAGGCAGCGAAGAGGAGGAAGAGCATCCAGAGGGCAAGTCTCGGATCGACGCGGCCCACGTCGCCCAGGGCTTCCATCAGCTGCAGCGCCTGCTGGTATATCACGAGGATCAGCGCGCCCAGCAGGATGGCGGTCGAGCGCCGAGATCGCTTCGCCGCGAGCCCCATCGGCATGGCCAGGAACGGCAGCAGCAGGAGCGACGCCGCACGCGCCAGCCGCCCATGGAGCTCGCTCTCCAGGCGACGGAGTTCTACGGGCGGATCCGGTGCAGTCCGGGCCGACCAGAGCTCCTGCAACGTCATTTCCCGCTCGTCGGCGCCGCGCACGCGGAAGATGGGCAGGCGCTGGACGAAAGCCCGGGTCTGGGCCGAATTGCCGAAGCTCAGCGTCGAGACCTTGCCGTTGGGAAAGCGCGTGATCTGCTGCCCCTCCTCGAGCTCCATCTGCAGCTCGCTCTCCTCTGGGCTGACCAGGAGCCGCCCGGTCCGTGCGGTGGTCAGGACCTCGCTGCCGTCCTCGCCACGCTGCTGCACCAGAATGCCATGGAGCAGCCCCGTCGCGGCGTCGCGCCGTTCGACGTACACTGTCAGCCGGCGGCTGATCCGCACGAATTCTCCCGGCACCAGCGTCGCGTTCCAGCCGGCATTGGTCAACGAGTGCAACGCCGCGCGATAGGCATAGCGGCTGAGCGGCTGAACGTAGCCGTACAGCACGATGCTGAGCGCTGCGAAGAGCACTCCGACCACGAGGAATGGCCGGCTCAGCCGCGCCAGGGAGAAGCCCATGGCCTGCAGCGCGTCCAGCTCGTGATCCTGGCTGAGCCGCGCGACCACCGCGTAGACGGCCAGGAAGAGCGCTGCAGGAAGCGCGAGACCCAGATAGTACGGGAGCAGGTAGAGCAGGAGGCGGGCAATCGAGGCGGCGGTGCTTCCGGTCCCTGCCAGAAGGTCGAAAAGGCGCAGCAGCCGCTCCAGGAGAAGGGCCGGCAGTACCAGCAGGAGCGTGCCGGCAAGGGGCTTGGCCAACAGGCCGAGCATGTATCGGTTGATCAGGTGGCCACCGCCCCATGGCGCGCTGGCTGTTCCGGCGGAGGATGGGCTGCTCACCCCGCGGTTGCCATCCAGGCGCCGCGCAGCCGTTCAAGAATACTCGCGCGCAGCGCTTCCTCCGGCTCGATCGCCTGCCCGAGCAAGGGCGGGCCTGGCCAGCCGGCGTCAGGGAAGCTCCTGCCGAGATGGGTGCGCGCCTCGCCGTAGCGGGGGATGACGTGGAAGTGGACGTCCAGGTCCACCATCATCAGCATGAGATAGTTGATCTTTTCGTAGCCGACGAATTCCCGCAGGATCGCCTCGATCCGGCCGATGGCACCGTGCAGATCGGCGAACGCGGCGGGACTCACCTCGCCGAACTTCGTGACAGACTCGAGGCAGATCAGGACCAACGAGCCGAGGGTGACCTGCTGCGGCCGCAGCAGCACCGCCCAGTGGGCGGTTTCCCCGACCAGCGTGGCAGGATGGCCGAATTTGGAGAGCGTGGCATTGGACATATGGCACTTCATGCTCGGTACATCACGGGTGAACCAGACGAGCGTCGGTGCGGCAAGGTCCGTCGTCGAGCGACGTATAGAAGCAGGCCCACGACTTGGCCAATGCAAACGCCCTCGTGTTTCGAGAGGAGCGCGAAGTGCGGGGATGGCCCTCCTGGCCCTGGCCGCGCTGCTGCTCCCGACATGCCGGCAGGCTGCTGCGGACGAGCTCCGCGCCACGGCGTGCTCGGCGCCCGATGCGCCAGACGGACCACGGCTGCGTGTGTCGGTCCTGGGCGCGCGGCGGGTAGCCGGAAATGTCACCGTGACAATCTACGGCCCGCGCCCCGAGCTGTTCCTGGCTCGCCGTGCCTATCTCGCGCGCCAGCGCATCCCGCTGCGCGGACCCGGCGTGGAAGCGTGCTTCGCGCTCCCGGCGCCCGGGGATTATGCCGTCGCCGTGTATCACGACGAGAACGACGACCACGACTTCAATCGCTCGCTGATCGGCCTGCCCACCGAGGGCTACGGTTTCACCAATGACGCGCCGACCGTGATCGGTTTGCCCTCGTTCGGCGACGCGCGCCTCACCGTTCCGCCCGGCGAGACCCGCACGACGATCCATCTGCGGTATTGAGCGGGGCGGCGAGCCACCATGTCCCGCGCTGAAGCGTGCTGAAGGAGCCGGTGACCGGATCCTGGACGCGCAGCATGGTCTCCAGCCGCCAGCCCGTCGCTTCTCGGAGGATGCGGTGCAGCCGCCATCCCGGGTGGCTGCCGGCCAGCGCCTGCGGCGTGCCGAGAACCGGGATGGGGCCCGCCGCGCCCGGCAGCTGGCCCTGTAGCGGGATATGGTGATGCCCGTGCAACACCAGCTCCACCCCGTGGCTGGCGAGGACGGCCTGCAGCGCCGCTCGATCGCGCAGCGCCTTGCGCAGCCCCCCCGGCCCAAGGGCCGGAGAGTGGTGCAGGAGCAGGATCCGGAAGAGCCCTTCGCGCCCGGCGGCGTCGAGCAGCGGCGCGAGTCGGGCCAGTTGCACAACGCCCAGCCGGCCCGCGGCGGAGCCCGGCATGGTCGGCACGGCAGACGAGAGGCCGATCAGCGCGATGGGGCCCCGCCTTCGCAGAAAAGGAAACGGTGGGGCACCGGCGACCGGCGCGTCATCGGCCATCCAGGCCTGCCATGTCCCGAGTCCCATCGCCCACGGCACGGCGACGGTGGCGTCATGATTGCCCGGCACCACGGTCAGGTCTTCAGGCGGTCCGAGCCGACCGAGCCAGTGGCGCGCGGCTGCGAATTCCCCGGGCAGGGCCAGATTGGTCAGGTCGCCGGAGACCACGATGTGGTCGGGACGAGCGGCCTCGACATCGGCGAGCAGATCTGCAGCTGGTACAGACTTCAGGCGCTTGCGCTGCCATGCCAGATAGGCGAGCAGACGTTTGCCCAAGAGCTGCCGCAGCGGGCGCAGCGCCCCAGGAGGTACAGGCAGGTGCAGATCGGACAGATGCGCGACGAGAAAGGACATGAGGTGACCCAGTCTCGCCCGTCTGCCATGTCGGCGCCAGCCGCGCGTTTGGTGGGCGAGGCGCCCGTCCGGATCTGGGGCATGCCTGGCTCCACGCTGCTGCAGAGGGCCCTCGGCCGCGCGGGAATCACCGACATCGGCCTGTGGCAAGGTAGCGAGGCCGGGGGCGGCGCGCTTCTCCTGCTGCGCGCGGACCATGTCTACGACGCCTCGCTGGTCGCCGGGCTCGCGAAGACCCCAGGGGCGCTCCTCTGCCGGCCGGGGGATGACCAGCCCGTCGCCGCGCATCTCCCAGCGGGAACTTCCGCGGAGCTTGCGGCGGCCGCGCTGGCCAGGGGCAGCGCGGCTGGAGATCCGGCCTTTGCCGGGCTGAGTCCCCTGCAACCTGCCGCACTGGTCGGGGGCTACAACCGCACGCTGCGCAAGCGCGGCGCCCCCTACGTGCTGCCACTGACGGCCGAGAGCCGCCAGGCCGTGGAATGGCGGACCTTCGGCGGTGCCTACAAGGGGGTGACGGATTTCGTCACCAAGCATATCTGGCCGCGCCCCGCCTTCCATGTGACGCGCGCCTGCGCTGCGCTGGGCATCACGCCCAACATGGTCACGGCACTGAGCCTCGTGATGGTGTTCCTTGCGCTGTGGCTCTTCTCGGAAGGCATGTTCTGGCCCGGCCTGGCCGCGGCCTGGATCATGACCTTCCTCGACACGGTGGACGGCAAGCTGGCGCGGGTGACGCTCACCTCGACCAAGTTCGGCAACTGGTTCGACCACCTGATCGACATGATCCATCCGCCCTTCTGGTGGCTGGCCTGGATCGCGGGCTGCGGCGCCGTGGACCTCCCGCTCGAGAACCCGACACTGGTCGGCGCGGTGATCTTCGGTGGCTATGTCCTGCAGCGGCTGCAGGAAGGGCTCTTCATCATCTGCTTCAAGATACAGATCCATATCTGGCGCAGGTTCGACAGCTTCTTTCGCCAGATCATCGCCCGGCGAAACCCTAACCTGGTGATGCTGACCATCGCCCTGATCCTCGGGCGGCCGAACCTCGGCATCGTGGCGGTGGCCATCTGGACGGCGGCCGGCTGCGTCGAGCAGGCCGTGGTGACGGTGCAGGCGGGGCTGGCGCTGCGCCGGGGACCGGTGCGTTCCTGGCTGGAGGCATGAGCGAAGCGGTCCGTCGGCGCCTGGGCGTCATCGTCAACCCGCGGAGCCGGGCATTGCGCGAGGGGCGGTTCGGACTGGGCGCGCCACCGGCCGGGCTGGAGCAGGCGGCGCCTGCCAGCCACGAGGAGCTGATGGCGGCGCTGTCCGGCTTCGCCAGCAAGGGGGTGGACCTGCTCGTCGTGCAGGGCGGCGATGGCACACTGCGCGAGGTGCTCACGGCGTTGCCGAGAGCCTTCGGCGAGCATCCGCCCGAGATCGCCGTCCTGGCGACCGGCAAGACCAATCTGGCAGCCCGGAGCCTGGGCTCCTTCGGTCCAGGCATGAAGGCACTGGAGCGGCTGCGGGACGCCGCTGAGCGAGGATCGCTGCGCCGCCAGAGGCTGCCGGTGCTGGAGGTGGCCAGTCCGGGGCAGGACGCCTCCGGGCCGTTGCGCGGCCTGCTCTTCGGTGCCGGAGCCTTTACCGACGCCAAGCTGCTGGCGGACCGACGGCTGCAACGTCCGGGCATCCACGACGGCCTCGTCGTGGCGCTGGCCCTCGCGGGAGTGGCGCTGCGGACGCAGGGACGAGGCAACCAGTCGCTGCGCGACGGGGTGCCCGCAACGGTCGCACCGGACCGCATGCCCCCGGTCTGGGGACGAAGCTTCCTGCTGCTGGCCACGCCACTCGACCGGCTGATGCTGGGGCTGTGGCCTTTCTGGGGCGAGGGACAGGGGCCTGTCCGGTGGCTCAACGTGGCGGCGCCGCCGCAGCGATTGATGGCCGCGCTCTGGGCGGCCACGCGCGGCCGGCCGCGTCCCTGGATGCCCGCGGCGGGCTATCGCAGCGGCAGGGCGAACCGGGTGGCGATCCACCTAGGCGGGCCCTTCGTCCTGGATGGGGAGATGTTCGAGCCGGGGCCACGGGGGATAGAGCTTTCCGCTCCCGGCTGGGTGACCTTCGTCACGCCATGACGACGTCTGTCCGGGACACGCTGGCGGCGCTGGCGGCTGCCGAGCTCGCACCGCCGGCCCGGCCGAACCCTGCCATGCTGGCCGCGCGCGGCTTGACCGGGGAGATCCTGGCCCGGCATGGCACGGCGGTGGAGGCCGTGCTGTTCTATGGCGCCTGCCGGCGCGACGGCGATGCGGCCGGGCTCCTCGACCTCTACGTGCTGACCGGCGGCCACCGGGCCTTCCACGGCCGGCTGCTGCCAGCCTTCTTCAACGCCTTGCTGCCGCCCCATGTCATGCACCTGCGCGGCGACGGCCCCGCTGGTCCCGTACGGGCCAAGGTGGCGATCATGAGCTTGCGCCAGTTCAAGCGGAAAATGCGCCCCGGGACGCTGGATACGACGGTCTGGGCCCGGTTCAGCCAGCCCGCAACACTGATCCACGCGCGCACCGCAGGCACCCGCCTACAGGTAGAACAGGCGGTGGCCCTGGCGGCGCAGACGGCGGCCTTCTGGGCGGTGCGGCTGGGTCCGCCCGCCGACACGGCGCTTGGCTACTGGCGGAGGCTCTTCGCCCGCACCTACGGGGCGGAGTTGCGCGCCGAGCGCGCTGGCCGTGTGGATGAGGTGCTGGCAGCATCGCCGGATTGGTACGGCCCGGCGCTGGCTGCCGCCTTGGAGCGCCTCGGCCTTGTCGCTGTCACGGGCCGCGATGGGCTGCTGCGCCCGGGCACGGCACGCGGCCTGCCTCGGTCGTGGGCGCTGCGGCGCGCCTGCGGCAAGACGCTGAACGTGCTCCGCCTGATCAAGGCGGCCTTCACCTTCGATGGCGGGCCGGACTATCTTTCTGCGAAGATCGCGCGCCATTCCGGTGTGGCCATGGAGTTGACGGGCTGGCAGCGCCGTCACCCCGTGCTCGCGGCACCTTTGCTGCTATGGCGCCTGCGCCGCCGCGGAGCGGTGCGCTGAGCTGAGCGCGACATCCAGGACCTGCTCGACACCCATGTGCCGGGCAAGCCCATCAACAGCATCGACGGCATTGGGCGGCGAACCGCCGCCCGCATCATCGCAGCCTCCGGCGACCCCGCCCAAGCGGTCGAGCCCTTCAAGCGCGCAATCGCGCCCCTGCGCGACGTGAAGAGATCGCTTGCTGGACCCGACGGTATCTCATGCCGGCTCCTCCAGCCCGGCGACCCCCGCCATGGCGGGATCGACCAGTCCGAGTGCCCGGCCGACTTTCGCGGCGGCCGCGACGGCAATGCCGATCTGTGCCGGAGTCAGGGCCGCGCTGACGCTCATGCGGAGCAGTGGCCTCCCGCCCGGTGTGGCGGGACCCAGGGCGAGGTTCGTGTAGACGCCCTCGTCCAGCAGCCCGTTCCAGAACAGCACCGCCGTCTCGCGATTGGGCATCGGCAGCGAGACAATGGGGCCCGGCATCGCCCCGAGGGCGAAGCCGGCATCGGCAAGCCCGGCATGCAGCCGCCTCGAGTTCCGCTTCAGGTCGCCCCGCAGTTGCGGGCTGTCCTCCATCACGTCAATCGCTCGCAGAACCGAGGCGATGATGGAGGGAGGGAGCGAGGCCGTGAACATGTAGGCGCGGGCCGAAAGCCGCAGCGCGTCGAAGCCCTCCAGATCCGAGGCGCAGAAGCCGCCGATGGCGCCGAGGCTCTTGCTGAAAGTGCCGACGACGAAGTCAACGTCCCTCTCGACACCCTCGGCCTCGGCGAGGCCGCGGCCGTTCGCGCCGAGCACGCCCAGCGAGTGGGCCTCGTCCACGAGCAGCCAGGCGCCGGCCTCGCGCTTGACCTCGGCGATCTCGCGCAGCGGTGCGGTGTCGCCAAGCATGCTGTAGATGCCTTCCGTGACGATCAGCTTCTCGCCGGGCTGGCTGGAGAGCAGGCGGAGGCGCCGCCGCAGGTCGTCGGGGTCGTTGTGCCGGAAGCGCGTGACCTGGGCGCTGGCCAGCTTTGCGCCATCATAGATGCTTGCATGGCTGTCGGCATCCAGCAGCAGATGGTCGCCGCGGCTCGTGAGGGCGGAGAGCGTGCCCAGATTGGCCTGATAGCCGGTGGTGAAGATCATGGCGGACCGGCGGCCCAGGAAGCGCGCAAGCCGCTGTTCCAACGCCACATGGCCCGTGTAGGTGCCGTTCGCGATGCGCGAGCCGGTGGTCCCCGTGCCTTGCGCCACGGTCGCCGCGACGGCGTCGTCGATGCAGTCGCGGTCGAAGGTCAGCCCGAGATAATTGTTGGTGCCGAGCAGCAGGATGGACCGTCCGCGGAGCACCGCCTCGGTCGCGGACAGCACGGCGTCGAAGGCCACGCCAAAGGGATCCTGCCCGGCCGCGGACACCGCAGCATGCTCGGCACGGAGAGCACGGAATTTCGTCAGCATGGATTCAGGTCCGCGTGGTGGTTTCGCTGGTCAGGACGCGGACGAGGTCACCGATCGTCTCGATCTCCGCCATGCGATCCATGGAGACGATGGTGTCGAGGCGTGTCTCAAGGAGCATGATGAAATCGATCGCGCCGACCGAGTCGAGGCTCAGGTCATGCAGGATGCTGGTCTCCATGGTCACCGGACCGGCAAGCTTTCCCGTCTCCTCAAGCACTGCGGTGATTTCGCGCAGGGCTTCCTGCTTGTTCATCATTGTCTCTCCCTCGGTTCAATCGTGGTGACCGCGCTGATGGGGCCGGGTGCTGGCGAGCCATTGCGCGACAAGCGCGGCCTGGCCGAGCAGCAGGAACAGGGCGGAAAGGATTGCGGCGAAGCCTGCCCCCTCCAGCCCAATGAACTTCAGGCCGAGCAGAGCCAGCGGAAGATGGGCGGTGGTGGCCGCAGCCCGCAGCCGCAGCGCGAGGGCATGGCGCCCGATGGAGACGAGCAGCGGCTCGAGTGCGAAACCGGCGAAGCCGATGGAGGCCGAGACCGCCAGCAGTAGCATGACAGGATAGGCCGTGGACGCCTCCGGTCCACCGATCATGCGGAGCAGCCATTCCCCCAGCACGGCCAGGATCGCCAGCAGGGCCAGCGCCAGGGCGGAGGAGAGAGAAAGACTGCGGCGCAGCAACTGGCGTAGCGCGCCCCGGTCCTGCACCACAGCAAGCTGCGTCAGCTCCAGATAGAGCGCGGGCGTGAGGAAACGGCTCGGCTTCAACGCCGCCTCGCCGAGCTGGCGCGCGAGCGAAAAAAGTGCGGTCTCAGCCGGTCCGAGGATCCAGCCGACGCAGAGCGTGGCGAGGGAGTTCGAGCCCAGCGAAAGCGTGGTCATCAGGTTCGTCGTCCAGACGAAGCCCCAGATGCCGGGATGCGCCTCCGTCGCGCGGAGCCGCTGCTCGGCCGGGTCTGTCCGCAGCAGGCCGCGCCGGGCTGTCTCGCGCCAGGTGGCCGCGATCAGCGCCGCGGCGCCGAGCACGGTGGCCGCGTACCAGGCGCCCAGGAAGGCCGGCAGACCAGCGCCGGACACCGCCGCGAGCAGGGCTCCCGCCAGTCGAAATCCTGCGCCCAGGGCATCGCGCTGCGCGAGGAGATCGAAGCGGTCGAAGAGGCGGAGCAGGCCGACCGGCGTGGCCAACACCATGAAGGCCGTGCTGGTGGCGTAGAACATGGCCTGCGGGACCACCTCCGGCGGCCAGCCGAGGGTGGGCCCAAGGAACCAGGCCGCCACGGCGGCGACGAGGCTGCCCACGGCGGCTGAGGCGAGGTCGAGACCGGCGGTGAAGCGCAGCAATGCCTGGAACTCCCGCCTCCGCGAGGGGCCCTGGTTGCCGGCGCCAAAGCGCAGCACCGCCTGCCACGACTGGAACTTCGCGAGGGAGGCTGCGGCCTGGGCAAACCCGTGCACGAGCACCAGCACACCCATCTGCGTAGCGCCGAGGCTGCGCATGGCGATGCCGAAGGCTGCCAGGTTGAGAAGCGCCGTCACGAGTTTGCCGCTGAGCAGCAGGCCCATATTCCGCAGGATGCGGCGGAACAGCACATCGGTCGCGCCACGGTCGGCCGTGGCGCTCATTGGTGCACCTTTTGAACTGGAAGGCGGCTGCCGTGTGGTGGTTGTCTTTCCCTGCCGGTGTTCCGCCTCGAGGGCCTGAGGCGCTCGCCGCGTGTCGGCCCGCGTGAGACTTGCCGCGGGGCGGGGGCCGGGAGGTCCAGACGGGCTACAGGCTGATGCGCCAAGAGTAGCCGCCCGGAGCGCCTGACAATGAGCGACCCGCCGGACCTCCCGACCGGAGCCAGTGTAACCCGATCCGGCAGGAGGATGGCATGCGATACTTCGTGGGCCTGGACTGGGGCGGCACCGAACACGCGGTCTGGGTGGTGGATGAGGGCGGCCGCGACGTGCTGCGGCGTCTCGCGCTGCGCAGGGATCTCCGAGACCAGGGTGCTCTTGCCGGCCGCCATCTCGAAGGGCCGAAGCGGCGATATCCGGCGCCTGATCTCGCGCCCCGCGGCGATGGCGCGGCACATCCTCACCACAGTGGCCGCACTTGCTGCGCGCGACGGCAAGCCGGCGCCGGCCACGGCGCTTATGCGCATGGCAAGCCTCGGCTGGCCTTGCACCCCTTGCCGGACGGCCGGAAGGCCCGCACTTTGGCCGTCTTCAGCAAGGGCAGATCCGATTGCACATGGAGCAGCAGCTGGGACCGAGCCCGCGCGTCCGGGCAGTGTTCTGGCCAGACCAGTGCTGTCGGGACCGAGCGTATCGGTCATTCCGGTCGCCATTGAGGGCGTGGTCGGTGCTCGCTTTCGCGGTGATGCCTTTGCTTGCCAGCTGCTCGGCGCCGGCCTCCCCCGGGGCTGCACCTGCCCGGGAGATCAACACGCGACTCGACGGTTGGTACCGAGGCCAGCGGATCCCTCTTTCCAGCACCGCGTTCTGCCGCGACCAGCCCCGCAAGGTCTGGTTCCGGGTCGAACGCGGCGCGGTGGAGGTGCTCACCTCTCGGCATCGACGATCGGCGAGAATGAGGCCGCTCCTCACCGGCACCGTATCCTACGATGGCGAAATGGCGCTGGAGCACGACGCAGGACACCGCGCTACGGGGCGGGTCGAGGGAGACCGCGTGACCGCCCAGGATCTGCCGGAGGCGGTGGCCGAGCTGAGACATGAGCGGAACGCCTGTGTCCATCGCTACGAAGCGACCCGTAGCGACGCGGGCGACGAGGACTGAGTTCCTGCTAAGACGCATTGCCAGACCGGGGCGAAGTCCCCCCCTGTGGTGCCGCCCCCGGGACGCCCAGGCTCGCTGCCCTCGGTGGAGCTTCGCGAGGGCGCTTTCCCAGGAACGGCGCCCGCGCCGTGTTGGGCCGGCTTCCGGCCCTGGGCTGCTGCCGATCCAGGCTGCTCCACCACGCCAAGGTCGCGGGAAGGCCCTCCTGCAAGCGGATACGGGGTGTCCAGACGAGGCGAGGAAGCTGCCGCTCAGCACTCGAGGCCCAATCCCGATGGAGCAATTCGCGGACTTTGCCGCGGCCGAACAAGGCCGGCTTCCCGGTGATCAGCGACCAAGTGTCCACCACCATTCCAGCCGTGAGCAAGACGGTGTCAGGCAGGCCCAGGAAACGCGGCCTGCCTTCGGGCAGCCCGCCGATCTGGGTCAGGAGCTCGCGGTATCCGTAGCCGCTGTGGCAGGCGTCCGTAACCTCGAAACTCGCCATCGACGGGCCCGAGACGCAGAGCGAAGCAATGGCTGCGGCGACGTCCTGCGCATGGACCAGGGCGATCCGCGGCTCCGGCCCCCGCAGCGCCGGCACGATCGGCGCGGCAGCCAGCCGGAAGAGCGCAAGACCTTCCAGATCGCCTGGCCCGTAGATGGCGGACGGCCGCAGCACGACCCATCGCGCCGCCTCGCCGAGTTCCGCGGCAATGGCGCCCTCGCTTGCCCGCTTGCTTTCGGCATAGGCGGAGAGCTGCGGCTCCCGGGCGGCGAGGGAGGAGACAAGGATGAAGCGGGCCCCGGGCGCGACGGCCGCGACCGCAGCCGCGAGCCGGCCGCTGCCATCACGGTTCACCGCCAGGAATTCCGACCGCTTGCGCGCCTTGGTCAGACCGGCGAGATGCACGACCATCTGCGCTCCTCGGACGAGTTCCCGCAGGGCCGCGGCATCGGCGAGGTCGCCGCGCAGCGTTTCGATCGGGAGTGTCGCCACCGGCTGCGTGGGCGTCTGCCGGACCAGCAGGCGGATCCGCCAGCCCTGGGCCGCCATCGCCTCCGTGACATGGCGTCCCAGGAAACCGGTTCCCCCGGTAATGGCGACGAGCGGCCGGTCGGTCATCGAACGGGCGGAACGAGTTCCGGAGCGGCTTGCGCGAAAGCTCCGCGACTGTAGCGGAGGCGCGCCAGCGTCCGGCTGAGCTTTCCTGAAGAGGTGCGCGGCAGGCTGGCGGGCGGCACCAGAACAACACGCGCCTCGACGCCATGCCGGGCGCGCAGCGTGCCGACCGCATGAGCCGCAAGCCGTTCCCGATCGGCGCCGTCGAGCCTTCCTCGCGCCTCGACGAGGAGCACGACCTGCTCGATGCCATCCTCCTCGACGGCAAACGCTGCCGCGCCGCCGCTACGGACCGCCGGCAGGGCCTGCTCGACTGACCATTCCAGATCCTGCGGCCAGACATTCCGGCCGTTGACGATGATGAGATCCTTCGACCGCCCGGTGAGGATGATCTGACCATCGAGGAGGTAGCCAAGATCGCCGGTATCGAGCCACCCCTCTGGCGACAGAACGGCGGCGCTCTCCTCCGGATGGCCGTCGTAGCCGGACATCAACCCTGGTCCTCGGACAAGGATGTGCCCGACCCCCCCTTCAGGCAGAAGCATGCCGGCGGCGCTGCGGATCTCCACCTCGGTCCCCGGCAGCGGTGCCCCGCAGAAGGCCAGCGTCCGGATACGCTCCATTCCCGCTACCGCCGGAACGGCAATAGCCTCGCGCTCGAGCCGGTCGAGGTCCACCGTGTCCGTGGAGAGGCCCCTGCCCAGGGGCGCGAAGCTGATCGCCAGGGTGGCCTCCGCCATGCCGTAGCTCGGCACGAAGGCGCTTGCGCTGAAGCCGTCCGGGGCGAAGGCTTCTGCGAAGCCCTGCAGGATGTGCGGCCGGATGATGTCGCCGCCGATGCCCGCGACCCGCCAGGATGAGAGGTCGAGCGCCTGACCCGCGGCCGTATCTCGGCGGCCGCGCCGGGCGCAGAGCTCGTAGCCGAAGCTCGGGCTGTAAGAGAGGGTGCCCCGGTTCACGGAGATGAGTCGCAGCCAAAGGTGCGGCCGCCGCGCGAACTCCTGCGGCGGGAGGAAGTCGACCGTTACCTGACCGGCAAGCGGGGCCAGCAGGAAGCCCACCAGCCCCATGTCGTGGTAGAGCGGCAGCCAGGAGACGGCGCGGTCCTCCGGCACGACCTGGAGGCCGTGTACCAGCATGGCCTGGATGTTTGCCATCAGCGCCCGATGGGTCACCGCGACGCCGACGGGAAAGCGCGTGCTGCCGGAAGAGAATTGCAGGTAGGCGATCGCGTCCTTGTCCGCGGGCCTGGGCACTGGCGCGCTGTCGGGAACTTCCCCCAGTGCGGCGACGGTGCCGAAGGCCTTCAGCCCGGCCTCCTGCGCGAAGGGAACGAACCAGTCCTGCAAGCCTTCCGGCACGAAAAGGGCCGCGGCGCGCGCCGCCAGCACCAGCCGGCCGATGTGCTCAACATAGGCTTCGCGGCCGCCGAAGGCAGCCGGCAACGGCATCAGCGCCGGCACCAGGTCCGCATACTGGCAGGCGAAGAAGGCCGTGACGACGTCGGGATGGGTTTCCGCGACGATGGCGACCCGGTCGCCGGGCCTCAGGCCCGCGGCATAGGTCAGGCGGCGCGCGAGGGCGCGGGCGTTTCGCCGCAGCAGCTTGTAGGACAGGTTGCTCCACAACTCGCCCCTGCCGTCATGAAAGCCGAGCCCCGTCACGCCTCCCGCGGCGTAGTCCAAGGCCTCCACCAGCGTCGCGAACTCGCCGAGGCGTCGGGGAATGGTGTTCAGTGTTGGTAAGGGCTCGCACGTCATTCAGATTGGCCCCGTCGTCTCGGCTGTCAGCGCCGGCCGGGCCGCTTTCCAGCGGCCGGCAAGTTTCTCCGCCTCTGCGAGGTCCCGTGGATAGTCGACCTCGCCCCACCTTTCCCCTTGGACGGAGACGACCTGAACCACGCCGGTCTGGGCGAGGCTGTGGATGACCGAGAGGTACCACCGGCCGATGCCGCCCGGCTGCCGCAGGGCGGCGTCAAGCCCTGCGGCAAACATGCCGCCACCCTCACCTCGGAACAGCAGCATGCCGATGGATTCGCCATCCGTTTCAGTGGCCGGCAGCGTCTTGCCGATGGCTTTGAGATGTCGTCCCTCCACGGAGACCTTCATGTCGTCATCATCATACGTCGGCTTCCGGTCGATGGTGACGGTGACGGGCGCCTCCGGCGCCGCGAGGAGGCGACGAGGCACAGTCGCCTCGAACAGAGTGTCGCCGTTCAGCAGGATTGTGTCTGAAGCCCGGAGAAGGTCACGAACCAGGAAGCAGCTGCCGATGTTGTCGGAAACCGCGAAGAACGGGTTGAAGACCGTGCGGACCCGCATGCCCCGCGGGGCGATGCTGGGGACCGCCTGCTCGACCATGTCGGCCTCGAAGCCAGTGACCAGCGTGACGTCCTGGATGTCAGCCCCGGCCAAGCCCCGCAGCTGCCATTCAAGGATCGGATGGCCGGCAACGGAAAGCAGGCATTTCGGGGCGCTTTCCGTCAGTGGCAGCAAGCGCCGGCCCTGGCCGGCGCATAAGATGATGGCCTTCAATTCCGTTCCTCTTCATGTGAGCGGCGAACTGCGTCGGGAGCTGAAGCCCCGCCGGCCGATCGACCGGACGGCCTTACATGGTGCAGCATGTGCGACAGGCGCCCCCGCTCTCGGACACGAATTCCGAGGACGCCACCGCGTGACCCATCAGGCGGACGGCGACGCGTCGCTCCGGGAGCAGGTGGCGCATCAGGCATGGGGGCGGATAGTCGAACGGGGCGCGGAGGCTATGTCCCCGGTGTGCTCGCAGCGCACCGGGACCATGGTCGAGAAGGCACCGACACTCGGCATCGGCGTTGGTCTCGACAAAGGCCTCTGTCGGCGCCCCCGCGGCTTCGATCCGCGGATTGAAGCTGCCGTAGTCGGCCAGCCGTGCGGCGAGGCCGTCGGCAGGCAGGCACGCGCATCAAGGCCCCGGAGCAAGCGGAGCTTGTCGCCGAATCGCCAATATATCGAGCCGCGGGTAGCGCCGAAGACGCGCGCCACCTGATCGAAATTGGCATGGGCGATGCCTCGCGCGAAAAAGGCGCCCGCTGCTGCGCCGAATATTGCGCAACGAGTCTGTTCGGCCCCCTCTCTGGTGTGGCCCACCATTTTCACCCAATCCAATTTCGACATACATATGGTATGTATGTGATTTCGTCAAGAACCGTCTCGCTGGATTAACCATTCTGACGTTCAAATGACACGCTGTTCGGCTATCATGAAAAACGAATTTCGTCCATGTTTCATGCTCCCGCGTAGGCACCGCAGCGCGCGAGGACGACGAGTGACAGGACGGACAATCGCAGCGCCCGGCCGGCTATCCAGGCGTAGCCATCGCCCAGGCCATCGATCCGCCCCCTGATCCAGCCCATGACGCCGCGCTTGGGTCCGCCGTGCCGCAAGACGACGGCGCCCAGCGCCAGCGAGAGGGTCAGCGCATTGAGCGCCGAGATCAGCATGGAGGCGCTGATCGTGTCGGCGAACTGCCTGTAGAGCTGCCGAATTCGCGTGACCAATATCGGGAAGGTCACATACGATCCGGAGGCAGGGCTGACGACATTGCCGATTGTGACGGAAGCGTGCCCGATGGCGCCGCAGCAGGGCATTCGCCCGGTTCAGCGTAAGATTCGCGTTCTCCAGTTGCGCTTGGTCGACGGCCGCGCGCCTTGCTTCTACCTCCGCCACAGATGACGCACGTTCCAGGTGGAACCGGAGATCACCCTTCTTGACGTCGGCCCCTCGACGAAGGTCGCTCATCGAGAAAGCCCGTGACACGGGTGACGAGTTCGACGCGCCGAGCGCCTCGACGCGGCCGTTGACCTTTGTCGTGTCGGTCATGCTTGTCATGCCCACCGTCACGACCCCTACCGTCGGCGGGCCGTCGAGGCCGGTCTGGGCGATGGCAGGTTGGTTCTGCGCGAGCGCCGCGCCAAACAGCATGGCGCATCGAAGGAAGGAAGCGCATTCGGCACCTTCCAGAGCTCGGGCGGCGACGGCCAGCCTAACGATATAGAAACATACCAAATGTTTGTAACCTTCGAGGCGCAGGCGTATTAGAATGAGTTACGATGCGACGCACCAAGGAGCAGGCGGAAGATACACGGCGCGCCCTTCTCAAGGCCGCCGAGTCCCTCTTCCTGGACAAGGGCTATGAAAACGTCTCACTCAGCGAGATCGCGGCGGCGGCCGGACTCACCCGTGGGGCGCTACATTGGCATTTCGGCAACAAGCAGGGCCTGCTCTTCGCGATCCGCGACGAGATGCGCCTGCCGATGCAGGATCTCGCTGAGCGGCTGTCAGAGGACTCCCGGCTGGAGCTGGATCCCCTTCAGGCGCTCGGCGAGGTCATCTCGAACGCCTTCCAGCGCCTGCAGGCTGACCCCCGTCAGCGGCGGATTTTCAAGGTGCTGCTATGCCTCGACAGCGCTGGCGACGCGGAGGACTCGAACGACGGCAACCTCTTTCAGCGGCGCCTGCGCATGTCCCTCCAGACTGTCTTCGAGGCCGTCGCCCGTAGAGAAAAGATGCCGCCCCCCTGGACACCTGCCTCCGCGGCGTTGGCGTTTAACGCGGCCGTGAGCGGCCTCATCAACGAATGGGCGCGTGGCAAGACGGATTTCGAACTCGTGCCCGACGCGGAGGCCTTCGTCCACATGATCCTGTCGTCTTGGGGTCTCCCGATCCGGCTCGACGAAGCGGTCGGGAAACCAGGAACATGAGCTTGATGGGTTGTCGCCGATAGGAGAGCGGACAACGCGCAAAGGCGCAAGAATGAAGGCCTTGGGCGTCTTGGACCGTTTGGTGGCGAGCGATGCGGCGGACCGGACCTTGCTGCAGTGATGGAAACCGGATTCCAACCTGCTCTCGCAGCCAATTTTGCCCCTATGGACTGGCGGCAGCACGCCCGAACGCGCCCCTATTGCCGCAGCCCTGACCCTGCCGGCACGGCCTCTGCCATCATCCCGGGCCCGACCGCGGCGAAGACCAGCGCCCCGCGGATGGTCACCATGCATGCGGCGCCGCGGACCATGCACCCCGCCCCGTCCGTCGCAACTGCATCGAGCTGCACGCCATTGACCTCGACCACGCAGCGCGTATGCGCGTCAGGCGCCGCGGACGCATGGCGAATGATGGCGTCAGCAACATCGCCGTTAGCTGGCGTGACGGCGACGTCCCTGGGGCGCAGGAACACTGTCGCAGGACCATCGGCCAGCGCCACGCGCAAGAGCGCCTGCGGCAGTCGCGGAAGACGCAGGAGACCCTCCGCCACATGGCCCTCGAGCCGCGTGGCGTCGCCCAGGAATCCGGCGACGAAGGGCGTCGCCGGCCGCGTCGTTACGGCCGAGGGCGTGTCGAACTGGACGACCCGGCCACGCTCCAGAATGGCGACGCGATCCGCAAGTTCCATCGCCTCCTCCTGGTCATGGGTAATAAGGAGGGAGGTGATGCCGAGCCTTTCGTGCAGGCCACGCAACCAGCGGCGCACATCCTTCCGCACCAGCGCATCCAATGCACCGAAGGGCTCGTCCAGCAGCAGCAATTGCGGCTCGATCGCCAGGGCGCGGGCCAGCGCGACCCGTTGTCGCTGCCCGCCCGAAACCTGGTCGGGATAGCGTTGCGCCAACTCCGGAATCTGCACCAGCTCCAGCAGCTCCCGCACACGCCGGAGGATGTCGGCGTTGCCGGGGCGAAACCGGCGGGGCCGCACCCGCAGGCCGAAGGCCACATTCTCGAAGACTGTCATGTGCCGGAACAGCGCGTAGCTCTGGAACACCACGCCAACACCGCGCCGCCGCGCCGGAACCTGCGCCACATCGGCACCGGCGATGCACACGCGGCCGGAATCCGGGAAATCCAGCCCGGCCAGAATCCGCAGCAATGTGGTCTTGCCCGAACCGGATGGGCCGAGGAGCGCCACGAACTCCCCCGCCCGCAGGGAAAGGGACACGCCTTCCAGCGCCGCGGTCGCGCCGAAGCGCCGCACCACATCCTCGATCTCGACGGTCATGCGGCGGCCCGGACCCTGCGGCCGGCGAAGGCCTCCAGCAGCGCCTTCGCGGCCAGCGTCACCAGACCGAGCAGGGCAAGCAGCGAGGCGACCGCAAAGGCACCCACGAACATGTACTCGTTGTAGAGGATCTCGACATGCAGCGGCAGCGTGTTGGTCTGCCCGCGTATGTGCCCCGACACCACCGAGACCGCGCCGAATTCGCCCATCGCGCGAGCGTTGCACAGCAGCACGCCGCTGATCAGCGCCCATCTCACATTGGGCAGGGTGATGCGGCGAAAGATCTGCCAACCGCCTGCGCCAAGTGTGGCGGCGGCCTCCTCCTCCCCACGGCCCTGTTCCTGCATCAGCGGCACGAGGGTTCGGGCCACGAAGGGGAAGGTCACGAAGATGGTCGCGAGCACCAATCCCGGCAGCGCGAAAATGATCTGGATGTCATGCGCCCGCAGCCAGGGGCCAAAATAGCCCTGCGCACCGAACAGCAGCACATAGACCAGGCCAGATATCACCGGCGACACCGAGAAGGGCAGCTCAATCAGGGTGATCAGCAGCCGCTTGCCGGCAAAGTCAAACTTGGCGATGGCCCAGGCCGCGGCCAGCCCGCCCACCGTGTTGACCGGTACCGCGATCGCAGCGACCAGCAGAGTGAGGCCCATGGCGGCCTGCGCATCCTCCTCCAGGATCGCCGACAGCGCCGGCGCGACGCCGCGCCGCAGGGCCTCGGTGAAGACGGCCGCGAGCGGCAGAAGAAAGATCACCACCGCCAGTGCGAGCGACGCCGCGACCAGCCCCCATCGCACCAGGACAGAATCCTCGTCCGCGCGCTGCCCCAGGCTGCTCATGCCTGGCCCTTACGCAAGGCGCGTTGCCAGAGGTTGAGGGCAAACAGGATCAGGAAGGACAGCACCAGCATCGCGAGGCCGATACCGGCGGCGGCCGCGTAGTCAAACTGCTCCAGCTTCACCACGATGATGAGGGGTGCGATCTCGCTGACCATCGGCATGTTGCCCGCGATGAAGATCACGCTGCCATACTCGCCCACGGCGCGCGCAAACCCCAGCCCGAAGCCGGTGATCGTGGCGGGCCACAGTACCGGCAGCACGACCCGCCAGACCGTCTGCGCCCGCGTGGCACCAAGGGTTGCGGCGGCCTCCTCCGCATCCGGCCGCAGGTCGCGCAGCACCGGCTCCACCGAGCGGACGACAAAGGGAAGCGCCACGAATATCAAGGCCACCACGACGCCTGCGGGTCGGAAGGCCACCTGCCAGCCGAACCATTCGGCCAGCGGCGCGCCGAGCCAGCCATTGTTTGCGAACAGCGCGGTGAGCGAAAGCCCCGCGACCGCCGTCGGCAGGGCAAAGGGCAGGTCGATGATGGCATCCAGCACACGCCGGCCGGGGAAGCGGTAGCGTGTGATCGTCCAGGCCAGCAGCAGCCCGACCGGCACGCTGAACAGCGCGGCAGCCAGCGCCGCGCCGAAGGAGAGGCGCAGCGCCGCCAGCACATGCGGCTCGATCAACGCCAGGCCCAGGCGCTGCACCCCAAGCTCCCATGGCTTGATCGCCAGTGCCGCGAGCGGGATAAGCACGATGATCCCGAGCCAGAACAATGTCACCCCGAGCGACAGGCCAAGGCCCGGCAAGGCGTGGCGCCGTCGCCCGAAAACCAGGCGGGCGACGGTGGCCGTCATCGTCCCGGGTGGTAGATGCGGTCGAACACGCCGCCATCATTGAAATGCGTGCGCTGCGCCTGCGTCCAGCCGCCGAACACCGCATCCACCGTGATGAGCTCGATGTCGGGGAAGCGTGACGCATTGGCCTGAAGCGTCGCGCGATTGCGCGGGCGGTAGAAGTATTTTGCCGCGAGATGCTGCGCTTCCTCCGTGTAGAGGTAGCGCAGATAGGCTTCGGCAAGCACGCGCGTCCCACGCCGATCCACATTGGCATCGACCACCGCGACCGGCGGTTCGGCCAGGATCGAGAAGGGGGGGTACACGATTTCGAGCCCGCCTTGCGGAAACTCCTGGAGCGCCAGGTGCGCCTCATTCTCCCAGGCCAGCAGCACATCACCCTGGCCCCGCTGCACGAAGGTCGTGGTGGCGCCACGCGCGCCGGTGTCGAGCACCGGCACCTGCCGGAAGAGTTGCGTGACCGCCTGCTCCGCCGTCTGCGCGTTGCCGCCAGGCTGGGCGAGCGCCCAGCCCCAGAGGGCGAGGTAGTTCCAGCGTGCGCCGCCCGATGTCTTGGGGTTGGGCGTGATGATGGCGACGCCCGGCTTCAGCAGGTCGCCCCAGTCCTTCACCCCCTTGGGGTTGCCGCGCCGCGTCAGGAACACGATCGTGCTGGTATAGGGCGAACTGTTGTCCGGCAGGCGCTTCTGCCAGTCGGGGGCGATCAGGCCACGCTCGGCGATGGCATCGATGTCATAGGCCAGTGCGAGCGTCACGACATCGGCGGCAAGGCCGTCGATCACGCTGCGTGCCTGCTGGCCCGAGCCGCCATGCGAGGTGTTGATGCTCGGGCGCGGCTGGCCTTGCGCGGCCCAGCTCGCTGCGAAGACACGGTTGAACTCGCGGTAGAATTCTCTCGTCGGGTCGTAGCTAACGTTCAGCAGCGTGGTCGCCGCCTGCGCCTTGGCGCCAGGGGCCAACAGGCTACTGGCCAGCAGGCCGGTTGCCGTGGCCGCCATCAGCGCGCGGCGTCGGAGGGGGGTGGGCATCATGCGTCATGTCTCCTTGGGTGAGGGTGGATGACCTGGGGCGCTGCGCGCAAGCGGGATGTGCTCTGGCGCAGCTGTCGCAAGCCTCTGGCCAGCTCGGCCAGGGCATCGGGCGGCAAGGCGTAGGACAGTGCCGCGCCGCCTGTTTCGAAGACCAGCAGGGTTTCGCCCGCATCGGAGAGCGCGACGCCGACGGCATCGGCGGCAACGCGGGCGGCGGGACCAGGCGGGATGCCCGGCGGCGCGCGGCGCGCGACCTCGAGAAGGCAGGCGACCACCGCGCCCACGGCCAGGCGATGCATGCCGAAGCGGAGCATGGCGCCTTCGGTGGTCTGCACCTCGACCAGCACCCCCTCGCCCTCGGACGAGGGGGTGGCCCGGAAACCGTCAAGCACCGGCCATGTCGCGGATGGGGCAGTCGTGGTGCGACCGGCCCTGCCGTCCCTGCTCACGACGCCAGCTGCCGGGCCGGCTGGCTATAGAGGCTCGGCGGCCGCGGCAGGCCGAAATGCTCGCGCAGCGTGCTGCCGGCATAGGCGCTGCGGAACAGCCCGCGGCGGCGCAGGATCGGCACGACCTCGTCGGCAAAGATCTCGAAGCCGCCGGGCAGCCAGGGCGGCATCACGTTGAACCCATCCGCCGCCCCTTGAGTGAACCAGGTCTCGATGTGGTCGGCGACCTGATCGGGGGTGCCGGCCATGACGAAATGGCCCCGCGCCCCGGCCAGCCGGTGGAGGAGCCCGCGCAAGGTGGGATGTTCGCGGTCCACGATGTCGAGCACGACCTGGAACCGGCTCGCGACCGCCTGCGAATTGTCCGGCTGGATCAGGTGGCGCGGGAAGGGGGCGTCGAGGTCGTGGCCCGTGAAATCCACGCCCAGCATCTGCCGCAGCTGCTGCAGCGAGTAGGCCGGCTGGGTCAGCGCGTTGAACTGCTCCTGCAACGCGCGAGCCTCGGCCTGCGTGCTGGCGATGAAGGGGCTGAGCCCGGGCAGGATCTTGATGTGCTCCGGCCGCCGCCCGACGCCCAGCGCGCGGGCCTTGATGTCGGCATAAAAGGCCTGCGCCGCGCCGAGCGTCTGATGCGCGGTGAAGATCGCCTCGGCATGCCGTGCGGCGAAGCCACGGCCGTCCTCGGAGGAGCCTGCCTGCACATAGACCGGCCGCCCCTGCGGCGAGCGCGGTGCGTTCAGCGGGCCCCGCACGCGGAAGTGACGGCCGACATGCTCGATCGCGTGGATCTTGGCAGGATCGGCATAGCGGCCGCTGCCGGCATCGGCGATAATCGCGTCATCCTCCCACGAGTCCCAGAGTTTCGTGACCACATCCACGAACTCCTCGGCCCGTGCATAGCGCGCGGCATGGGCGGGATGTTCCTCCAGCCCGAAGTTCCGCGCGGCAGCCGGCGATGACGTGGTGACGATGTTCCACCCCACGCGGCCATGGCTGAGATGGTCCACCGACGCGAAAAGCCGCGCGAGGTTGTAGGGTTCGTGATAGGTGGTCGAGGCGGTGGCGATCAGCCCGATGCGCGATGTCGCGGCGGCAATACCGGCGAGCAGTGTGATCGGTTCGAGCCGGAACCGCGGCGCATACTGGATGTTCTCGGCCAGGGCCGGGCCATCGGCGAAGAAGACCGCATCAAAGGCCGCCGCCTCCGCACGCTGCGCCAGGGCCTGGAACCATCCGAGGTCCAGGATCCGTTCGGGCTGCGATCCCGGATAGCGCCAGGCGGCCTCATGATGCCCATCGGGGTAGATGAACAGGTTCAGGTTCAGGCTGCGGTCGGTCATGGCCTTGTCCTTGGTTGGTGCGCGCCAGCGGATGCGTTCGGCGGTCCGCGACCATTAAATACGTCGTATAATCGTGTAACAAGGAAAATGCATTACCGAACGTGGATAGAGATATTCCGGCTTGGCATGGGCCTTTCTGACGACCAACGCAGGCTCGCCGAGGGTGATGAAGTAGGTAACGGATTGATATACCGCGCTTCTAATTTGCATATCATGTCCGTATAATACGTTTGACTCCAGTTCATGATCGTGGAATTGATGGTCACCCCTGCCGCTCAGGGCTGGGGAAAGGTGACAGGAGGTCTGTCGTGATGGTCTCCGACATGGCGTGGCGCCTACGCGTCGAGCCGCGCCACCAGGGCTGTTGACCCTGCGCGCGCCGGCCACGCGGCAGCGTGGCCGTCCTGGCGGCGCCCAGGGCCGCGCCGCAACTCTTCCTCCTCCTTCGCATCGGGCCAATGCCATGCCACGCCACGCCACCCTATGTGCCTGCCCCGTCCTGCTCGCTCGGCCGGTCTCGTCACCGCGCTACCGCCGAAGGGCGACCACCCGTCGGGTGATGCGATGAGCGCCGTTCTGAAAGCCACGCCGTCCTCCTTGCGGCAGGCCAGCCTTGACGCGGCGCGCTGCGCACTGTCCGCGCGCGGCGTCTCCCGCCGCTTCCGCATTGCGGGCAGCGACCTGGTGGCACTCGCCGGCGTCGATCTCGATGTCGCGGCGGGCGAGTTCGTCACCATTCTCGGCGCCAGCGGCTGCGGCAAATCCACGCTGCTCCGCCTTTTCGCCGGGCTGGATCGCGCCGATGCCGGCACGCTGCTGCATGCTGGCGCGCCGATCACGGAGCCCAGCCTGCAACGTGGCCTGGTGTTCCAGGAGCCGCGTCTGTTTCCCTGGCTGACCGTGGCGCAAAACGTCGCGACCGCGCTGCTGAACGCCCCGGGCGGTCCTGAGGTGAAACGCCTTGCCGTGGCCGAGCATATCGCCCTGGTCGGCCTTGCGGGCTTCGAGGATGCTTGGCCGCACCAGCTGTCCGGCGGCATGGCTCAGCGCGCGGCGATCGCGCGCGGGCTGGTCAATGGCCCCGATGTTCTGCTGATGGACGAACCCTTCGGCGCACTCGACGCGCTGACCCGTGCCCGACTGCAGCGTGAACTGCGCCGCATCTGGGAGCGCGAGCGCACCACCATGCTGCTAGTCACCCATGATGTGGACGAGGCCCTGTTGCTGGGCACCCGCCTCGTCGTGATGACGCCACGGCCAGGGCGCGTTGCCCGCATCCTCGATCTCCCCCGCAGCATCACGCGGGACCACGCCGATCCTGCCTTTGCCCGGTTGCGCGCCGAGGTTCTGGCGATGCTCGACGACGGTATCAGCACGGAAGGACCCCTCCAGTCATGACAACGATCCTTCGACGCGTCGCGGTGGCCGCGGCCACCGCCTCGCTCTTTGCCCCGCGTATCCTGCGCGCCCAGACGCGCGTGGTGCGCATCGGCTTCGCCTCGATCGGTGCGGGCAACCGCCAATTCACTGGCGGCTCGCCGATTGCCGCCTCCCATGCCGAGGGTTGGCTGGAGCGCGATCTCACCGATGAGCGCGGCTTGCAGATCCAATGGTCCTTCTTCGCTGGCGCCGGCCCCGCGGTGAATGAGGCGCTGGCGAACAACCAACTG
>Ga0255334_1000424_pt1 | contig 34122 bp, 32 predicted proteins | sample EtOH5_35cm_T3_12_FD_202080 | JGI IMG/M metagenome (GOLD analysis project Ga0255334, IMG submission 202080) | Sandy soil microbial communities from University of British Columbia, Vancouver, Canada - EtOH5_35cm_T3_129 | ecosystem: Engineered > Artificial ecosystem > Sand microcosm > Unclassified ... | reverse complement strand
CACCGCGATCGGAACGCTGAAGGCATGGCTGTTCACCCCGTCGGAAACCTCGACGATGATCCAATGTGTACTGCCGCCCTCGCGCAGCAGATCGACGCCGGGGTTGAGCCGCAGGGTCTGGCCCTCGAAGCCGAATATGGCCGAATCAGGCCAGGCAACGCTGTAGGTCAGCGGCCCCGCGGTATCGGGGTCGTCGGCCGCCAGGTCGCCGATGACGCCGCCGACATCCGTCTCCAGCACGAAGCCGCCATTGACGAAACGCAGCCAGTCGGGCGGCGTGTCGTCCAGGCCGCGCAAGGTGATGGCATAGGTGGTGTCGGCCTCGACCCAGGCGCCGCCGACCAGCGCCAGCAGCCCCAGCCCCAGCACCGGGTCCTCGCCGGGCGGATAGGCCTCGCGGTCGAACACCATCGCCGGCGTCACCGTCACGGTCCGGCCATCGGCGGCAAGCACGGCGGTGAAGCGCGCCGAATCCGGCCCGGTCAGCAGAACCTCGGTCGCCGTGGCGTCAAGCGTGAGCAGCGCCGACCAATCCCCCGGTCGCGCATTCTCCAGGATCTCGAGGGGCATATTGCCCGTGACGTGCAGGGTCGCCGACATCTCGGCTGCCCTTGTCGGGGCGACCGGCTTTCGGAAGACTGAAGGCCGCCGCCGCGGCTGCGGCCTTTGCCGTATTCTCCGGGGAGGCTATCTGCGGCGAGGCGGGCCAGGGTCCGGCCCGGGCGAGCCGGCCCCCGCGCGCGGCGGGTGTCGCGCCAGGGCCGGGGCCGCGGCCCCGGGGAACAGCAGGCAGCCTCGCCGTCCGGTGCGGCGCCTGCACGATGAGGGAGACGGCCGGTGGCGAAGACTCACAGTTTCAGTGCGATCGAGGCGAATGCCACCTTGGCGCACTTCATCGCCGAGGAAGCCCTGCCCGGCACCGGCATCACCCCCGACGCCTTCTGGTCCGGCCTGGCCGGCATATTGGGCGAACTCGCCCCCGCCAATGCGGCGCTGCTCGCCGAACGCGATGCGCTGGCGGCCAGGATCGACGCCTGGCACCAGGCCCATCCGGCACGGCCGATCGATGCCGCCGCCTATGAGGCTTTTTTGCGCGAGATCGGCTATCTGCTGCCCGAGGGGCCGGATTTCGCCATCACCACCGCCGGCGTGGACCCCGAGATCGCGACCATGGCCGGGCCGCAGCTGGTGGTTCCGGCCTCCAACGCCCGCTATGCGCTGAATGCTGCCAATGCGCGCTGGGGCAGCCTGTATGACGCGCTCTACGGCACCGACGCGCTGCCGGAGACGGAGGGCGCGACCCGGGCCGGCGGCTACAACCCGACCCGCGGCGCCCGCGTCATCGCCCGCGCCAAGCAGGCGCTGGACACTGCGGCCCCGCTCGTCGGCGCCGGCCATGCCGATGTCGCCGCCTATGCCATCAGCCATGGTGCGCTGGCCGCGACCCTGACTGATGGGCGCGTGGCGCCGCTGGCCGATCCCGCCGGGCTGGCCGGCTACCACGGCCCGGCTGCGGCGCCGACCGCGGTGCTGCTCGCCTGCCATGGGCTGCATCTGGAGATCAAGATCGACCGCAAGCATCCGATCGGCGCCACCGACCCCGCCGGAATGTCCGACCTGATCCTGGAATCGGCGCTGACCACGATCCAGGATTGCGAGGACAGCGTCGCCGCCGTCGATGCCGCCGACAAGGTGGAGGTCTATCGCAACTGGCTCGGTCTGATGCGCGGCGATCTCACCGCCGAATTCTCCAAGGGCGGCAAGAGCCTGCATCGCGAGCTGAACGGGGACCGCAACTGGACGGCGCCCCGCGGCGGCATCGTCACCCTGCCGGGCCGCTCGCTGATGCTGGTGCGCAATGTCGGCCACCACATGATGACCGATGCCGTGACCTGGCAGGGCAAGAAGATCCCGGAGACGATCCTGGATGCGCTCTGCACCGCCGCGATCGCGCTGCATGACGTCGGCGGCAAGCGGCTGAACTCCCGTGCCGGCAGCATCTATGTCGTCAAGCCGAAGATGCACGGCCCCGCCGAGGTCGCCTGGGCGGACACGCTCTTCGCCCGCGTCGAGGCGGTGCTGGGCCTCGACCCCAACACCATGAAGATGGGGATCATGGACGAGGAACGCCGCACCACGGTGAACCTCAAGGAATGCATCCGCGCCGCTTCCGCCCGGGTCTGCTTCATCAACACGGGCTTCCTGGATCGCACGGGGGATGAGATCCACACCTCGATGGAAGCCGGCGCCATGCTGCGCAAGGGCGACATGCGCGGCGCGCCTTGGATCAAGGCCTATGAGGACTGGAACGTCGATGTCGGGCTGCTCTGCGGGCTGCGCGGCCGCGCCCAGATCGGCAAGGGCATGTGGGCGGCACCCGATGCCATGGCCGACATGCTGGCCCAGAAGATCGGCCACCCCAAGGCCGGCGCCAGCACCGCCTGGGTGCCGAGCCCGACCGCCGCGACCCTGCATGCGCTGCACTACCACATGGTCGATGTCGCGGCGCGGCAGGCGGAGATCGCCGCCGGCGGGCGTCGCGGCAGGCTGTCGGACCTGCTGACCATCCCGCTGGCCGCCGATACCAACTGGCCCGCCGATGCCGTGCAGCAGGAGCTGGACAACAATGCCCAGGGCATCCTCGGCTATGTCGTGCGCTGGGTGGACCAGGGGGTCGGCTGTTCCAAGGTGCTGGACATCCACGACGTCGGGCTGATGGAGGATCGCGCGACCTTGCGTATCAGCGCCCAGCACATCGCCAACTGGCTGCGTCATGGCGTGGTCACCAAGCAGCAGGTGGCCGAGACCCTGCGCCGCATGGCCGCGGTGGTGGATCGGCAGAACGCCGGCGATGCCGCCTATGTGCCGATGGCGCCGGGCTTCGACGGTCCCGCCTTCCAGGCCGCCAGCGATCTGGTCTTCCAGGGCACGACCCAGCCCAATGGCTATACCGAATTCATCCTGACGGCGCGCCGCCGCCAGGCGAAGGCAAGGTGACGCGCATCCACCTCTGGCCTGGCCTTGTCCCTGCCCTTGCCCTGGTGCTGACCCTCCTGGTGGGGGGCTGCCGGGCGACCCAGGAGGTGGTGGCGCTGGAACCCGGCGTCTACAGCCTCACCTCGCGCGGCGGGACACAGCGGGCGATGGTCGACAACGGCGTCGCGGCGGCTGAACGCCACTGCGTCGCGATGGATCGGCATATGGCGCCGATCGCCACCGGCCTGTCCGCTGGCGGCTATGCCATCCGGTTTCGCTGCGTGTTGAGCGGCGATCCGGCGCTGGCGGGGCGGGATATCGTGCCGCTGCCGTCGGAGTAGCGCCGTGGGGGGGCTTGGCCCTCCCACACCCACCCACCAGGAAACTGAGAGTTTCCTGGACCTTCCTTTGGCGGGAAGTGCAGAATCACCTTGTTTCTGCCGGGGTGCTCGAGGGGCTCCGCCCTGGGCGACGCCCCTCGACCTTATTTTATTCACGCCGCCCCATGGTCCAGCGCGCCAACCCGCACCAGCGCCCATAACCTGCGTCCCGGCTCCAGCCCCAGCGCCGCCACCGCATGGCGCGGCGTGCGTGCCAGCAGCGTGACGCTGCCCGCCTGCAGCCTGAGGAAGACCTCATGCGCCCCCGCCGAGGCGATGCCGGCCAAACTCGCTTCCAGCACCGAATGTGCCGCCAGCCCGTGCGGCGGTTCGGTCGCCACCGCGACGTCGCGGGCGCGCAGCCGCAGTCGCAGCGGCGCCCCTTCCGGTTCGGGTCGTTGCGGCACGGTCAGCACCTGGTCGCCGACGGCGATCCGCGTCAGCCCGCGCGACACATCATGCCCGGCGATGCTGCCGTGCAGTAGCACCCCCGCGTCGCGCCGGCCGGAGAGCAGCGGCAAATCGGTGCGGGCCGACAGCGCCTGGGGCGTGCCTTCGGCGATGGTCCGGCCGGCCTCGATCAGCACCAGATGGTCGGCCAGGCGATCGGCTTCCTCCAGCGCATGGGTGACGTAGAGGACCGGCAGCCCGGCCGTCGCCACCAGGGATTCCAGGAAGGGCAGGATTTCCGCCCGGCGCGGCATGTCCAGCGAGGCCAGAGGTTCGTCCATCAGCAGCAGCTGTGGCCGGGCCAGCAGGGCGCGGCCGAGGGCGACGCGCTGCCGCTCACCGCCCGACAGGCGTTGTGGGCGGCGGTCGAGCAGGGCGCCGAGACCGAGAAGGTCGATCACCGCCTCCGGCGAGGGGCCGCCGAGCCCCGCCGGCGCCCGGCGCAGCCCGAACAGCAGGTTGCGGCGGACCGTCAGGTGGGGGAACAGCCGCGCCTCCTGGAAGACGACGCCGCAGCGGCGGGCCTCGGCCGGCAGGCGGTGCAGGGCGATGCCGTCCAGGCCGATCTCGGCACGGTCGGGGCGCAGCAGCCCCGCCACCGCCAGCAGCGCCGAGGACTTGCCGGCGCCGGAGGGGCCGAACAGCACGGTGACGCCGGCGGGGGCGGAGAACGCGATGTCCAGCGCGACACCCCCGGGGAAGCGATGCCCGATCGCGACCCGGAGCATCAGCCCCGGCCGATGGCGCGGGAGAGGGCGCGATGCATCACCTCGGCGCCCAACAGCCCGGCCAGGGCCAGGGCGAAGGACAGCCCGGCCATGCGTGCCGCCGCCGCTTCGCCGCCCGGGGTCTGGATCGCGGCATAGATCGCGAGCGGCAGGGTCTGGGTCTCGCCCGGCACATTGCCGGCGAAGGTGATCACGGCGCCGAATTCGCCGAGCCCTGCGGCGAAGGCGGTGATGCCGCCCGCCAGCACGCCCGGCGCCATCAGCGGCAAGGTGACATTGAAAAAACGGTCGAAGCGCCGCGCGCCCAGGGTCGCCGCCGCCTGTTCCAGGCCCTGGTCCACCGCCTCCAGCGACAGGCGGACGCTGCGCACGACCAGGGGCAGGGACATCACCGCCGTCGCCAGCGCCGCCCCCTCCAGCGAGAAGACCAGCCGCACCCCGAACCAATCATGCAGCCAGGCGCCGACCGGGCCGCGCAGCCCGAACAGGATCATCAGCCCCCAGCCCACCACCACCGGCGGCACCACCAGCGGCAGATGCACGACGGCATCCAGCAGCGGCCGCCCCCAGAAGCGCCGCCGCGACAGGATCCAGGCGAGGAGGATGCCGACGGGCAGCGACAGCGCGACCGCGCGCAGGGCGACCGCCAGCGACAGGCCGATGGCCTGCCATTCCGCAGGCGTCATTCGCCGGGCAGGCTGAAACCGTACCGGCGCCAGACCGGCATCGCCTGCTCGCTCGTCAGGAAGCGGGCCAGGGCCAGCGCCTGCGGATTCCCGGCGGCGCGACGGGTGACGGCAAAGGGGTAGGTGATGGGGATATGGCTGTCGGCGGGGAAGACGCCGAGGATGCGCGTCCCGCTGCCGACATCGGTGGCATAGCCGATGCCGAGCGGCGCCTCGCCGCGTTCGACCAGCAGCAGCGCCGAGCGGACATTCTCGGCGCGGGCGAGGCGGGGCTCCAGGCTCTCCCAGGCGCCGAGCGCGGTCAGCGCCTCCTGCGCATAGCGCCCGGCAGGGACATGCGCGGGGTCGCCAACCGCAAGCCGCCCGCCGGGCCCGAGCAGCTTGGCCCAGTCCAGGTTGCGGTCCAACGAGAGGCGGGGCGCTTCGGCCGCGCTGGCGGGTCCGACCAGCACCAGCTGGTTGCCGAGCGCAGTGTGGCGCGTCGCCGGGTCGATCAGCCCGCGCTCCTGCACCCAATTCATCCAGGCCTCATCGGCCGAGGCGAAGACATCCGCCGGCGCCCCCTGTTCGATCTGCCGCGCCAGGGTCGAGGAGGCGGCCAGCGAGGCGCGGAAAGGTGGATGCCCCTGTGCCGCCCAGAGCGGGGCGAGCGCCTTGATCCCGTCCGACAGGCTGGCCGCGGCGAAGACCGTCAGCGGCGCCTCCTCGGCAAGGGCGGGGCGGGTGGCGGCCAGGCCGGCAACCAGGGCGAGGGCGAGGAGGAATCTGCGCATGCCGGGATGCTAAATCCCTCGCGCTATCTTTGGCTATAGATAGCGCCGCAGGATGGACGTTTTTTTGGCAAGGCCGGAGGATGCAGCATGCGCATCCCTAAAACCCTGGCGATTCCCCGCACGGCCACGGTCGTTTTCGCCCTGGGCACGGCGCAGACCCTGGCCTGGGGCAGTTCCTACTATTTGCCGGCGATCCTGGCCGATCCAATGGCGGCGGGGCTCGGCCTGCCGGTGTCGGCGGTGTTCGGGGCGTTTTCCGCGGCTCTTCTGCTGGGTGCGCTGGTCGGGCCGTTGGTCGGGCGGGTGATCGACCGCAGCGGCGGGCGCGGGGTGCTGGCGGCATCGAGCCTGGTGCTGGCAACGGGGCTCGTGCTGCTGGCCGGGGCGGGGGGGCTCGCCGGGCTGGTGCTGGGTTGGGCGGCGATGGGGGTCGGCATGGCTATGGGGCTGTACGACCCGGCCTTCGCGGCGCTGGCCCGCCTCTATGGCGCCGAGGCGCGCAGCAAGATCACCGGCATCACCCTCTTCGCCGGCTTTGCCAGCACCATCGGCTGGCCGCTGAGTGCGGTGATGCTGGAGGCGTTTGGCTGGCGCGGCGCCTGCCTCGGCTGGGCCGTGATCCAACTGCTTGTGTGCCTGCCGCTGTACCTGTCGCTGCCGCGGGCGGAAACCGCGGTCGCCAAGCCGGTCGACGCGCCCGAAACACCGCCAGCTTCGCCGCCCCCCCATGCCATGGGGCTGCTGGCCTTCGTCTTCGCCGTCGTCGCCTTCAACGCCGGGGCGATCGGGGCGCATCTGCCCGGGCTCTTCGCGGCGGCGGGGGCGAGCCCGGCGGCGGCGGTCGCCGCGGCGGCCCTGATCGGGCCGGCACAGGTGGGCGCCAGAATCTTGGAGTTCAGCCTGCTGCGGCGCTTCCACCCGCTGATCGCAGCCCGCATCGCCTGCCTGACGCACCCCGCCGGCGCGGCGGTGCTGGCACTGCTGGGGGCGCCGGGGGCGGCGGGCTTCGCGCTGCTGCATGGCGCGGGCAATGGGATGCTGACGATCGCGCGCGGCACCCTGCCGCTCGCGATCTTCGGGCCGGGAGGATACGGCACCCGGTCGGGGCTGCTGGCGATTCCGGCCCGACTGGCGCAATCGACGGCGCCGGTGGTGTTTGGGCTGCTGGTCACGGGCTTTGGGGTCGGGGCGCTGTGGCTGTCGGGGGGGATGGCACTGGCGGCCTGCGGGGCGCTGATGCTGCTGCGGACAAAAAAGATCGAGGAGCGTCGCTCGTCGAGCACCCCAGCAGAAACGTGACGTTTCCGCACTTCGCTCAGGCCGCGCTGCGCGCTGCCGGGGTCGGATGCGCAGCGACGGGCGAACGGTCCAGGCGATGCGCAAAACCCGCCAGCAGCAAAGAGCCGCCCCCGACCAGCAGAGCGTCCAGCAGGAAAGGATGCATGGGGTTCCAGCTGTGGCCGGTGGAGCGGAACAGCGTCGCGGCGGCATAGGACAGGAACAACCCGACACAGAACACCGCCAGGCTGTGCCGGCCGACGCGGCCCAGGGCGCGCGACAAGGGCCGCTTCCAGATCGCCGCCGCCGCCGCCGGCAGCAGCCGCACCGCCAGCCAGGCGGTCGCCGCGGCATGCAGCAGCCGCAGCCCGCCCAGGCTGTCCTTGGCGATCCAGCCGCCAAGGTCCGGTGCGCCGCCAGCCAGGAAACCATGGTCCAGCAGCCGGAACCACAGCCCGCCCGCCACCACCACCAGCGCCCCGGCGGTCAGCCAGCGACCTCCCGGCAGCGGCCCGGCCCCAAACAGCGTCCGCCGTCCCAGCCAGGCCCCGGTCATGAACAGGATCTGCCAGGCCAGCGGATTGAAGCCGATCGCGGTACCGCCCAGCGAAGGCAGATCCCAGCCCCGAACCTGCACCGCGGCCCAGAGCGCCACCGGCACCACCAGCGCCACGGCGCCGAAACGCGCCAGCAGCAGCACGAACCCCGGCAGCAGGAGCATGCACCAGATGAAGACCGGCAGGATCTCGTGGAAATTCGGCTGGTAGAGCAGCACTGCCGCCCCTGCGAAACCGCGCAGCGGATCGCTCAGCAGATGGCCGAAGCCCATGCGCTGCACTTCGCCCGGCATGCCCAGCAGCAGCGACACCCCCAGCACCATCAGCGCGAAGCCGCTGAACACCACCAGATGCGTGCGCCATAGCCGGACGATGCGCAGCCCCAGGTCCAGCAGCGCCACACGAAACCCGTCCCGTGCCCGCTTGCGCGAAAACACGCTGCCGAGCGCCAGGCCGGAGAGGAAGAGGAACTGCTCGCTGCTGTCGGAAAACCCCCAGGCCGCCGGGATCAGCCAGGCGCCGACGAAGGAGCCATAGGAATGCGAGGCGAAAATCACGAGCTGCAGCACCCCGCGCAGCGTGTCCAGCCGCGCATCCCGCGCCGGCGGCCTCGGGACTGCGGCGCCACGCAAGGCGGCCTCACGCATGGCGGCGCGCCGGCACCAGCCCGCGGAGCCGTTCGATCCACATCGGGATCTCCTCGCGCAGCAGCAGCAGGATCGCGGCCGAGGCGACCCAGGTGACACAGGCCTCCTTGAACAGCGTCGCGCCGTCATTGTACGGGTCGATGCCGAGCGGACTCGCGACATGGAAGAAGATTGCCCCGCTGATGATGCCGAGCGAGAACAGCCCCCCCGGCAGCCGCGTCGCCGGGATCAGCACCAGGATCGAGGCGGCCATCTCCATCGCGGCGACGAAGAGCCGGAACGGCTTTTCGCCTCCGGGCGTGCCGAGCCAGTCGGACAGGATGGTGAAGAGATAGACCGACCCCTCCGCCCCCGGCAGCTTGAACTGCAGGTAATAGATGTATTCCCAGGCGATCCAGATCCCCGGAATCCAGGACAGGTGGCGCAGCCAGCGTGGGGAGGTCATCGGGCCTATCCGTGCGAGAAGGTGTGGCCCTGTTTCGTCACGAATCTGGCCCTGGTTACGTCCGTAACCAACGCCCTGGCGCCCGCGAAATACTGTCATCGAAATCGGAGCGAGTTCCATGGGCATGGCCGTTGGCGCCGGGCTGTGCAGGATGCGGATGCCCGCTACTGTAAGCTTCATGCGTGACGAGCAAGGCGCCTGGGAAGTCTGGATGGTGGCGGCCCAGGCCGGCGACAGCGCGGCCTATACGGCGGTGCTGCGCGCCTGCGTGCCCTATCTGCGCGGCGTCGCCCGGCGCCGGCTGCGCGAACCCGCCTCGGTCGAGGATGCGGTGCAGGACACGCTGCTGACCATCCACCGGCTGCGCCATACCTGGGACCCGGAGCGGCCGCTGCGCCCCTGGCTCGCCGCCATCGCCGACCGCCGGGCCATTGATGTCGCCCGGCGCGAAGGCCGCCGCAACGGGCGGGAGGTCGAGCTGGCCCCGTTGGCCGAAACCCTGGCGGCGGCGCCCGGCGAGGATGGCGAAGCGGCCTCGGCTGCACACCAGCTGCGCGTCGCGATCGCCGAGCTGCCGGAGAGCCAGCGCACCGCGCTGCGCCTCGCCAAGCTGGAGAACCTGCCGCTGGCCGAGGCGGCGGCGAAATCGGGTCTTTCGGTCGGGGCCTTGAAGGTTGCGACACATCGCGCGATGGCAAGGCTGCGCAAACGCATGGGTGCCACGGATCGAGGGGGAGGGCCAGATGGGGACGGATGACATGATCGCACAGCTCGCCGCCGATCTGACCCCGGTGCGGCCGGTCGCGCCCTGGCGGCGGACGATATCCTGGCTGCTGCTGGCCATGGCGCTGATCGCCGGGATGGTCGCCTGGCATGGCTTCCGGCCGGATCTCCACGAACGCATGCTGATGCCGGCCGAACAGGTCCAGTGGCTCGCCTCGGTCATCGCCGGGGTACTGGCGGCGCTGGCGGCGGCGCGGATGGCCGAACCCGGACGCTCCGAGGCTTGGGCGCTGCTGCCGCTGCCGGCGGTGATCGTCTGGCTCACCGGCATGGGCTGGGGCTGCCTTGCGGATATTGCACGGATCGGGCCGGCGGCGCTGACGCTCGGCACCTCGTGGTCCTGCCTGGGCTTCATCGTCGGTCTCGGTGTACCCTTGCTGGGCATCCTGATGTTCCTGCTGAAGGATGGCGCCAGCCTGCGCCCGGGGCCGGTCTCCGCGCTGTCGGGGCTGGCGGCGGCGGCGCTGTGTTCGGCTGGGCTGTCGCTGTTCCACCACCTGGATGCGATCCTGATGATCCTGGTCTGGCATGGCATGGCGGTGGCGCTGGTCACCGGCATCGGTGCGGTTTCGGGGCGGCTGGCGCTGGCACGTTGACTCGCCCCCCTTGGCGGCGGGGCGAAAACGCGCTTGTCCTGCGCGCACAGCCATTTCCCCGGGGGAACCAAGCCATGTCCGATGCCTTCATCTGCGACGCCGTGCGCACGCCGATCGGCCGCTATGCCGGGGCGCTGTCCGCCATTCGCGCCGACGACCTGGGCGCGGTGCCGATGCGGGCGCTGGTCGCGCGCAACCCCGGCGTGGATTGGGCCGCGGTCGAGGATGTGATCTATGGCTGCGCCAACCAGGCCGGCGAGGACAACCGCAATGTCGCGCGCATGTCGCTGCTGCTGGCCGGCCTGCCCGACAGCATCGGCGGCAGCACGGTGAACCGGCTCTGCGGGTCCGGCATGGATGCCGTCGGCACCGCGGCCCGCGCCATCCGCGCCGGCGACGCCGAATTCATGATCGCCGGCGGGGTCGAGAGCATGACCCGCGCCCCCTTCGTCCAGGGCAAGGCGACCGAGGCCTTTTCCCGCCAGGCCGAGATCTACGACACCACCATCGGCTGGCGGTTCGTGAACCCGCTGATGAAGGCCGCGCATGGCGTCGATTCGATGCCCGAGACCGCCGAGAACGTCGCGCAGCAGTTCCAGATCAGCCGCGCCGACCAGGATGCCTTCGCCTTCCGCTCGCAGCAGCGCGCCGCCCGCGCCCAGGCCGCCGGCGTCTTCGCCGAGGAGATCATCCCGGTCAGTATCCCGCGCCGAAAAGCCGATCCGATCATCGTGGACCGCGACGAGCACCCGCGGCCGGAGACGACGCTGGAGGGTCTGGGCAAGCTCGGCACGCCGTTCCGCAAGGAGGGCGGCAGCGTCACCGCCGGCAATGCCAGCGGCGTGAATGACGGCGCCTGCGCCATGCTGGTGGCCAGTGCCGGTGCCGCCACCCGCTTCGGGCTGGTGCCGCGCGCCCGCGTGCTCGCGGTGGCTGCGGCCGGCGTCGCTCCGCGCATCATGGGCTTTGGCCCGGCGCCCGCGGTGCGCGGCGTGCTGGCCAAGGCCGGGCTGACCCTGGCCGACATGGATGTGATCGAGCTGAACGAGGCCTTTGCCGCCCAGGCGCTGGCGGTCACCCGCGACCTCGGCCTGCCGGATGACGCCGAGCATGTGAACCCGAATGGCGGCGCCATCGCGCTGGGCCATCCGCTCGGCATGAGCGGCGCGCGGCTGGTGCAGACCGCGGTCGCCGAACTGCATCGCCGCAAGGGCCGCTACGCGCTGGCGACCATGTGCATCGGCGTGGGGCAGGGGATTGCGATGGTGCTCGAACGGGTCTGATCCCGAGCGGAATTAGTCAGCCGCGGCGGCCAGCGGCAGCGCCAGCCGCCGCAGCAGCCAGACCAGGCGTTCGGTCTGCGCCGTCGCCTGCATCAGCGCCGCCTGCGCTGCGGGCGCGGGGCTTATCGCGGCGGCGCGGCGGCGCAGCGCGGCCAGGGTCGGGCCGCGATCCTCGGTCAAGGTGACTAGCAGCCCGGCCTCGGCCGGGTCCTGCGTCGCCTCGGCGTATTGCAGCAGCAGCAGATGCTGCGCCTCGGCCAGACGTTCCAGGATCGGACGCAGCGAAGGGTGTTCGGCGATCGCCTCGGTGGCGGCGGCCCGGAATTCCTCCAAGGTGCCGCGCAGCGCGCCCTGATGGCCCAGGGCCTGTTCCAGCGCCATCGCCCGGACCAGGGTTTCGCCATGCAGCCCCTGGGCGAGCAGGGCGGTGAGAAAACGGCCGATCTCGCGTTCCAGCGCCCGCAGCCCCTCGGCATTGCCGTGGCCGGCGCCGCCATCCTCGCGCAGCCCGTCGAGCAGATTGGGCAGGGCGCCCGCCAGCCGCGCCTGTTCGCGGGCGACCAGCTCCAGCGCGCTGGGCGGGTCTTCGGTCGCCTCATCGAACAGGAATTCCGGCCGCGCCAGCGCCTCGGCCGGGGAGGGCGGCAGCAGCCGGTCGATCAGCCGCCCGCCGATGCCGGCCAAGGGGCTGGCGAGCAGCGCGGTGCCGCCCTGCAGCGCCGCGAACAACACCCCCGCGCGGGCCTGCGGATCGGCGATCCTGGCCAGGGCATGATGCAATAACGGCAGCCCGCCCCAGTGTTCGCCGAGATAGATCGCGACAAACACCGCCGTCCCCCCGGCGCGGGCAAAGGCCTGCCACAGCCCGAGCCGCCGGATCGGCCCCGAGCCGCCCAGCAACAGGGTGGCAAGGCCGGAGCCGAGGAAGGCGCCATGCACGACCATGACCGTCTGCGCCTCGGTCAGCAGCCCGGCCGAGGACAGGGTCAGCGCCAGGATCGTGACAGTCGAGGCCGATTGCACAACCAGCGTGACCAGCACCGCCGCCAGCGCCGCCGGCAGCAGTGCCGCCCCGCCGAAGGCCACGATCTCCCGCATCAGCGCTGAGGCGCCGAGCGGCGCCGCGCCCGCCTTGACCAGCGCGAGCCCAAGCAACAGCAGGCCCAGCCCGCCCAGCATCCCCAGCAAGGCCCGGCCCTGCCCGGCGCGGCCGAGCCCGAAGGCGGCCCCGATCCCCGCCAGCGCCACCAGCCACAGCGCCGCCAGCCGCAGGTCAAAGGCCGCCAGCAGCACCAGCGCCGCGGTGCCGAGCCCGGCCCAGAGCACCAGCCCCAGCGCCCGTTGCGCCGGCAGCATCCCGCCCGCGACCATCGAGGCCGCGATGAAGCTCGCCGCCGCCGAGGATTGCGTCGCCGCCCCCAAGGCCACCCCCGCCGCCGCCGTGCCCCCCGGCCGGCCGGTGATGGCGGCGAGCCAGGCGCGCAGCCGGTGGTCGGTCAGCCCCGCGAGCCCCGCGCCCAGCGCCTTGGCGCCCAGGAAGAATAGCCCAAGCCCGCCCAGCATCTGGGCCGCGAGATCCATCAGCGGCCGCGTCGGGCCAGCAGCACCAGCAGCACGAAGGTCGCCAGCATGCCGGCGAGGGCGACGTAGAGCAGCATCTGCCGTGTCGTCTCGTAGCGTTCAGCGAGGCGCGCCTCGACCGTTTCGGCGGCGGTCAGGAGACTGGCGCCGAAGGTGTTGGACAGTGCTTCCAAAGCGCCCTCCAGATGGCGGTCGGCCCCGTGCACCGCGGCATCCGCCGCCCGCACGCCCTCGGCCGTGTCCAGATCGGCGGCGGCGAGGGTCGCGTCATAGGCGGCGCCGAGCCCCTCGTGTTCGGTGGCCAGGCGCCGGGCCTCGGCACTGCCCTCAGCAGCCAGACGGTCGAGACCGGTCGCGACCTCGGCCTGGCGCGTGGCGAAGGCGTCGCGGTACTGCGCCAGCAGCGTCGGGTCGTAGCCGCGCAGCAGGATGTTCTTCCATTCCTGGACCTCGACCTTGAAGGCGACCTCGATCTGGCGGGCCGCGTCGCGCTGCTCGCTCAGCGCTGCAAGGCTCGCTGTGGCATCGACGTGATCGGCCCGCGACCGGTCGAGCGCGAAAAGCCCGACACCGGCGGCGGTCAGCATCAGCAGCATGATCAGGCCGGCGAGCGAAAGCGTATGTCGCATCTTGGGGTATCCCTGGCGGCGGCAGACTGCCGGGGGCGGGGTGGTTGCGGCAAGCCCCGGAATGCGCCGCATCCCCTGCCGTGCCGCGTGCCCTGCCTGGGCTGGCGCGCGGCGACGGCGGCGGCAATAGTGGGGACGGGGCATTCTTCCGAGGGACAAACGATGCAGATCGCTGAAACACGCGCAGGCGCGGCCACGGTGGCGGCCATCGAGGGACGGCTCGACACCGCAACGGCCGCCGAGGCCGAAACGAAGCTGCTGGCGCTGCTCGCGACCGGGCCGCTGATCGTGGATCTGGCGGCGGTGCGCTACGTCTCCTCGGCCGGGCTGCGGGTGCTGCTCAAGACCGCCAAGCAGGCGCAGGCGGCGGGGGTGAAATTCTCGGTCTGCGCCTTGCAGCCGGCGGTGCGCGAGGTCTTCGAGATCAGTGGCTTCGATCGCATCATCCCCTCCTACGCCACCAGGGACGAGGCGGTCGCTGCCGGCTGACGCGGCCGTCCGGCCCCAGGCGCGCATGAACGCGGGTGGCCCGTGGCCGGTGGCCGGCCCGCAGCCGGCGGTCGGCCCGCAGCCGCGCCGGGGGGGCGAGGAGTCCCGCCTGCGGACCATGCTGGAGGTGCTGGCGCGCCTCGCCGGGCTGAAGGCGGATGCGGTGCTGCGGCGACGGATCGCGCGGCTGCCGCCCGCGGTGGTGGCCGCGGCCGATCCCGGTGCGGCGGCATTGGAGAACCCCGGATGGGCCGCCGTGCTCGATGGCGTGACGGTGCAGGAGACCCGGCTGTTCCGGCATCCGGCGCAGCTGCTGGCGATCGGCGACTGGCTCGGCGCCGCCGCCATGGCCTCGCCCATGCTGCTTTCGGCCGGCTGCGCCACCGGGGAGGAAGCCTGGAGCCTGGCGGCACTGCTGCTGCTGCTGAGGCGGGGGGAGCCGGCGGGGCGGGTCTGTGGGATCGATATCTGCCGCCCGGCGCTGGCGCTGGCCGAGGCCGCCGCCTATGGGCCGGCGCCGCCCGATCCGCTGCGCGACGTGCCGGCGGTCTGCCGGGCGATGTTTCCGATGGAGGGCGGGGTCGTACGCCCGCTGGCGCCGTTGCGGGCGATGGTGGGCTTTCGCCGCGCCTCGCTGCTTGAGCTGCCGCCGGAACTGCCGCGGCTGGATCTGGCGCTCTGCCGCAACGTCCTAATCTATTTCACCGATGCGGCGCGGGAGAAGGTGGTGACGGCATTGGTCGAACGGCTGCGTCCTGGCGGGCTGCTTGGGCTCGGCGCCACCGATTCGCCGCCGCCGGGGCTGGCATTGCGGCCCTGGGGCAGCCCGGGGCTGTCCTTGTGGGAGAAGCGCTGATGTCGGGGGCCGCGTTTCAGGATCCGGGACCGGCGGGGCTGCGTCTGGCGGGGCAGGTCTGGCGGCTGCCGCCGGGCATTGCCGCGACGGCACCGGCCGTGGTCCGCGCCCTGCCGGTGCGCGGGGGCGGGGGGCTCGCCATGCTGGGGGGACGCGCGGTGCCGGTGCTGGCACCCGGCAGAGCGGCTGCGGCCGGGCGTCCCGCCTGGGCCGTGGTGCCCTTCGCCGGTGGCGAGGCGCTGGTCGGCGGCGACGAGCTCCTGGCCAGCGTTCCCGCCGACGCGCCGGCGCTGCCGATGCCCGATTGGGTGCCGGCCCGAGGCGGGGCGCTGGCCCCGGTCGCAGCCTTGGTCGCGCCATCGGCGCCGGCCGTCGCCGCGCGGGGCGCCGGGGTCATGGGCGCGCTCGAGCTGATTTCGCCGGGCGGCCACCTGCGGCTCGATCTCGCCATGCTGGTGCGGGTCGTCCCGCTGCCGGGCTGGCGCCCGGTGCCGGGGGCGCCGGCCGAGGTGCTCGGCTGGGCGGTGGCCGAGGGCCGGCCCGTGCTGGTGCTCGACCCCGGCGGCATGGCCGATGGCGCGCGGCACCTGGTGCTGCTGACCCTGCAGGACCGCCTGGTCGGGGTGCCCTGCGCGCGCATGGCCCCGGCCCAAGGCGCATCGGCCGAGGCCGCGGATGGGGCGGCGCTGCTCGCACCTCTGCTGCGCTGGGCTGTGTCGGCGGGCGCCGCGGCCGCCACCGCCGAGGGCGCCTCCCGCGCGCTGCTGCTGGTGCTGGCCGGCGGCCTGCGCTTCGCGCTGCCGGCGACGGAGGTCGAGGCGGCGCTCGCGCCCCTGCACCCGGCCGCCCTTCCGGGCGGGGTTTCGGTGGTGCTGCATCGCGGCGATGTGCTGCCGGTGCTGGATTCGGGGCGGCTGCTCGGCGCGGCGCCGGTGCTCGCCGGCGGGCTCGTCACCTGCCTGCGGCTGCAGCTGCCGCATCCGCTGGCGCTCGCGGTTTCGGGGATCGAGGCGCTGCGCGTGGTGCCGGAGACGGCGATCGCGCCGCTCGACGCCCCCGGCCTGGCCACCGCCGTCCTGACCCTGGGCGGCGAGGCCGTCCCGGTCTGCGCCGCGGCGCGGCTGGCGGAGTCCTGGGCCCGGTGGTGATCCGCGTGCTGATTGCCGATGACAGCGGATTCATGCGCCTGGCGCTGCGCCGCATGATTGAGGCCGAGTCCGATCTTCGGGTGGTGGGCGAGGCCGCCGACGGGCTGGCGGCGGTCGAACAGGCCGCGGCCCTGCGCCCTGATGTCGTCGCCATGGATCTGGAGATGCCGGGGCTCGACGGTGTGGAGGCGACGCGGCGGATCATGGCCATGCCCGATCCGCCCGCTGTGGTGATGGTCAGCCACCATACCCGGGACGGCAGCGCGGCGGCGCTGGCGGCACTCGCCGCGGGGGCCGCGGACACGATCTGGAAGGGCTCGGCGCTGTCCGGGCTCGGCGCGCTCGACCTCGGCGAACTGGATGCCGCGCTGCGGGTGCGGCTGCGGCACTGGGCGGCGGTGCGGGCCGCCACGCGCGGGATGGAGCGGGTCGCGAGAAGCCGCCGCCCGGCCATGGCCGAGGCCGGGCCGCCGCCGGTGCCGCCGGTCTGCGGCCCGCCGCCGCTGGTGCAGCAGAGGTTGCAGATGGTGGTCATCGGCGCCTCCACCGGCGGCCCCGACGCGATTACCGCGGTGCTGAAGGCGGCGGGGCCGCTGCCGGTGCCGGTGCTGGTGGCGCAGCACATGCCCGCCGACCTCGGCGCGCATTTCGCAAGCCACCTCGCCGAGCGCACCGGGGTGCCGGCGGTGCTCGGCAGCCATGGCATGGCGCTGCCGGTGGGATGCAGCCTGCTGCTTCCGGGCGGGGCCGATGGCCATGTCACGCGCGGGGCGGATGGCGGCTTCATCTTGCGGCTCGCACCCGGGCATGGCGCGGTGCATCCTTCGGTCGATGTGCTGTTCCGCTCGGTGGCCGTGGCCGCCGACCGGGCCTTGGGGGTGGTGCTGACGGGCATGGGACGCGATGGCACGGCGGGGGCGGAGGCGATGGCGCGGCGCGGCATGGCGGTGGTCGCGCAGAGCCCAGAAAGCTGCGTCGTCGCCGGCATGCCCGGATCGCTGATCGCCGCGGGGCTGGCGGCCGAGGTCGCCGCCCCGGAAGATCTCGGCCGGCATCTGGCGCGCTGGACGCGGCCGAGGTGACCATGCTCGACCCCGAACTCCTGGACGCCTTCGTGCCGGAGTTCGCGGCCCTCTGCGACCGGCTGGCCGCGGCCGCCGATGCCGCCGATGCCGGGCGCGCGCTGGACGGGCTGCGGGGCATGGCCGGGGCCTTCGAAATCGCCTCGCTCGGCGCGATGCTGGAGGCGGCGGCGGACGACCTCGACCCCTTCGACCCGGCGATGCCGGGCCGGGCGGCGCAGGCGCTGCGGGCGCAGGTCGCCGCCATCGCCGCGGCCGGCGGCGATGTGCCGCCCACCCCCGCCGCCACCCAAGGGTTGCGTGTGGTGATCGTCGACGACAGCGCGCTGATGCGCCGTCTGGTGCGGGAGGCGCTGGCCGAGGAACCCGGCATCGCCGTGGTCGCCGAGGTCGCCGATGGCGTCGCGGCCCTGGCCGCCATCGCCGAACACCACCCGGACGTGACCCTGCTCGACATCGAAATGCCGGTGCTGGACGGGTTCGGCGTGCTGCGCCGAAGGGCGCTGTCGGGGGGCGCGGGGGCGGTCGTGGTCGTCAGCAGTGCTGCGGCGCCGGGCTCGGCGGCCGCGGTCATGCTGCGCCGCCTGGGCGCGCATGGGGTGGTGGGCAAGCCTTCCGGCGCCTTCTCGCCCGATCTGGCGCGGCAGGCTGGGGCGGCGATCCGGGCGGCGGTGAGGGCCGCGGCGGCGCCGTCATGATCGCCGCGGATGACCCCCTCTGGGCCGAATTCGCGGCCGAGAGCGAGGAGCATCTGGATACGCTCGACAGCCTGCTTTCGGCCGGCGCCGCCGGGCTGGACGTGGCGGCGATCAACCGGCTGTTCCGGGCCATGCACAGCCTGAAGGGCATGTCGGATGCGCTGGGGGCGGCGGGGATGAAGCGCCTTGCGCATGTCGCAGAGGACCTGCTGGGCCAGATTCGCGGCGGCCGGCGGGGGCTGGACGCCGATGCCGGCGACGCGTTGCGCGCCGCGGTCGACAGCTTGCGCGGCCAGCGCGCCGCGGTGGTCGGCGGGCAGGGCGACCAGCCGGCGCCGGGCCCGCTGCTGGACCGGCTCGCGGCGCTGGTCGCGGGCGCCGCCCCCGCCATCGCACCCGCCGCGGCGCTGCCCGAGGCCGACCCCATGCTGGCCAGCATGGCAAGGCGGATGGCCGAGGCGGTACCCCTGCCAGCCGAGGCCGAACAGGCCCCGCTGCTGGAGGACCTGGCCGAGGCCGCCGACATCGCCGGGCTCGGCGGCCTGTGCGACCGGCTGCGCGCGGTGGCGCTGGCGGCGGGCACGCCCGCCCATCTGCCCGCGCTCGGCTGGCTGCGGCGGGCGATGCTGCTGCTGGCCGAGGCGGCCGGGCTGCCAGCGCCGCCCGCCCTGGCCGATCCTGGGCTCCTCGCCGCCCGGCTGGCGCCGATCCGCGCCGCTGGCGCCGCGGCCGCGCCGCCGCTGCTGGCCGAGGCCGCCGCCTGCGCCGCGGCCTGCGCGGAGGAGGAGATCGAGGCGGCGCTGCTCGCCTTGCAGGATCTTCTGGAACGCGGCGCCGAGGCCGATACAGCGGCGCTGCTGGACGCCGAGGCGCCGGGCCTGCTGGCACGGATCGCCGCCGAAACCTCGGAGGGCCCTGCCGCGGCGCAGGCGGCGGCTACCGATCCCCGCCTGCCGCCGGCCTTCCTGCCGGTGCTCGGCCCGGCCGGGCGGGCGCGGGTGCTGGCGGCGCTGGATGCGGGCCAGTCGCTGTTCCGCCTGCGCCTCGCGCTCGGCGCCGATGCGCTGGCCGAGGCCGCGGTCGCCGAGGCGATCTCCGGCCGTGGCGAGATCATCGCCAGCCATCCGCTGCCGGAGGCCGGGGTGCTCGACCTGCTGGTCGCCTCGGGCGCCGGGCTCGATCCGCTGTCGCGCGCCGCCACCACGGCCGATCCGGCGCGTCGCGTGGTGCTGGCCCTGGCCCCGATCGGCGAGGAGCAGGCACCGATCTCCTCGGACACCGCCGCGACCATGCGGGTGCGGCAGGGCACCATCGATGGCATCATCGCGCTGGAGGCCGAGGTCCGCGCCGCCGCCATGGCGGTGGAGGACGCCATTGCCGAAGGCGGCGCGCGGGCCGATCTCGCGCGGCTGGACATGCTGGGTCAGCGCCTGCCGACCGGCCTGGCGCGGGAGGCCGCGAGCGCCGCCGACCGTCTGCGCCGCTTCCTCGACGGGCTGGAAGGGGCGGAACAGCGGCTTGGCCTCGCCTTGCGCCGGCTGGATGACGCGGTGATGGATCTGCGCGTGCTGCCGATCGGCACGCTGTTCGCGCGGCTGCCGCGGGTGGTGCGAGCGGTGGCCGAGGCCGGGGCCAAGCAGGTGGATCTGGCGGTCGAGGGCGAGGAGGTGACGCTCGACCGCAGCCTTGTGGAGCTGCTGGCCGATCCGCTGCTGCATCTGATGCGCAATGCCGTGGACCATGGCGTCGAGCCGCCGGCGGTGCGGATCGCTGCGGGCAAGCCGGCGCGGGCGCTGCTGCGGGTTTCGGCGGCGCGGCGGTCGGGGCAGGTGCGGCTGCGGGTTTCCGACGATGGGCGGGGGATCGATACCGCGGCGGTCTTCGCCCGCGCCCTGGAACGCGGGCTGATCACGCCCGAGGAAGCCGCCAACGGCACCGAGGCGGAGGCGCATGCGCTGCTGTTCCGCGCCGGCTTCTCGACCATGCGTCGGGTCACCGAAACCTCCGGCCGCGGGGTCGGGCTGGATGTGGTGCAGGATGCAGTGCGCCGCGCCGGCGGCAGCCTGGAGGTCGCGAGCCAGGCGGGGCAGGGCACGTCCTTCACCTTGCGGCTGCCGCTGACGGCGGCACTGGCGCCGGTGCTGCTGGTGCAGATCGGCGGCCAGCCCTGCGCGATCCCGGCCGGGCGTGTCGCGGCGGTGGCGGCGGCGGCGGAGAATGAAGTGCCGGCGGTCGATCTCGCCCCGCTGCTGGGCCTCGCCCGGCGTGGCGAGGGCGAGGTCGTGGTGGTCACCGTGCGCGGGCGGAAGATCGGGCTGCTGGTGGACCGGGTGCAGCGGCGGACCGATCTGCTGCTGCGGCCGCTGCATCCGGCGCTGGCGGCGCTGCCCGGGGTGGGCGGCGTCGGCGTGCTGGGGAATGGCGAGCCGGTGCTGGTGATCGAGCCGGATGGGGTGGTGACGGAATAGGCCGGCGGCCCGGCATCCTCAGGCGGCGATGCCGCGCAGGAACTGGTCGATCAGGGCGAGCGGATGCTTGGCGCGCAGCCGCAGCAGGCCGGCGATCGCCTCGGCCCGCCCTTCGGCGTCCTCCCGGCAGGCCGCGATCTGGGAGGCGAGGCCACGCGCAAGCTCCGCCGCGAAGCGTGGTGAATCGGGATAGGCCGCACAGAACGCTTGCAGCGCACCGACCTGCCGGCGGCACTGCACCGGATCCTCCATGTGGAAGGCGAGGCAGCGCAGCGCTGCGGCCGCCACCAGGTCCCGGGCCTCGCGCTCCGCCGGGCTCGACCGGGGCAGCCCGGCAATGAGCGGCTGGAGGGCCGCGTCATGCCGCATCGCCTCGGCGAGCGAAGCGGAACAGATGATCCGGTCCAGCAGGATGGAGCTTCGGATACGGCGGGCGCCAGGCAGTTCCGGCCATTGCCGGACGGCGGCCTCCGCCGTCCAGCAGGGCCTTGGCGGTGACATGGCCACCCGGGCCGGCATTGAGATGAAGTTCCGCCTGTAGCCGCTGGGCATCGGCCTTGAAGATCGCAAGGGCAGGATCGGTCGCGAAACGCGCGGCGAGCTCCTCCACCCGGCGCAGCGGGTCGTGCCGCATCGCTGCCACCGCCCGCAATCTTGCGCCAAATCGCGCCGGCACCTCGGCCGGATCGGCCTTGGGCGGGGCTGCGGCCGAGGTCTCGCCGCCCGCGGCGACCACTTGCGCCGCGAGCACCGCCGTCCAGGCATCGATGCACTCACTGGTCAGGGCGCGGTCATCCCGAAAGCCGGTGGCGAGGACCTCCACGATCTCGGCGGCCCGGCGCGCGGCGGCGGGCCAGCCCTGCAGCGCCCAGGCAAGACAGCGCCAGCCATGCGCGCGCTCATGCCGCATGACCCGGCTGTCGGGGGTCCTCGCGGCGATGGCCTCGATGCGCTGGACGGCCTTGGCGCAGGAGTGGGGATCGCCGCTGCGGGCAAAGGCGTTGATCCTCCAGATCGCGGCCCATTTTTCCTGAATTGTCTGGTCGCTGCCGAAGGCGGCGCCCAGGCGGTCCATCTCCACGGCCGCCACGGCGCAGGCCTTCGGGTCCAGCCGGTCGGCATAGGCGCGGTCGAAAAGCATCTCGGCGCAGGCCCGCGCGAACGCCGGATCGCCGCGCTGCCGCGTCAGCAGCGCTTCGGCGGCAGCGACCGAAAACTCCGCCGGAAAGAGCGAGCGCATGGCATGCGACCCGACCCTCTCATGCAGCAGATGGTGAAACACCAGCACGTCGTGCAGCCGCCGCAGCAGCGGCACCTCGGACTCCCTCGCAAGGCCGATGATCTCCGACCGCCAGGCGGCGGGCTCGTTGCTGTCGATATGCCGGAAGAAGACGCCGATGGCGCCGGGGACGCGGCTGCCGGTGCCGCGGAAGAAGCCAGACAGTATCCACGCGGCGCCGCTGGCGTTGCCCTCTCCATCCCCCTCCATGAAGAGTTTGCTGGATTGGTCGTTGAGCCGACCCAGCACCGTCTCGGTCACCAGCCCCGCGGTCGCCGGATCGGCCGCGCCATCGCCGATCCGATCAAAGATCGGCACGAGGCAGGCCTCGAAGAAATCCAGCTGCTCCCGCGGCATCGCGCAATCGCGGCGCGAGGCCGGCACCACCAGGGCGAGCAGGTTCTCGACCGCCCGCAGTGCCCGGGCGAGGCTGTCCTCGCCCGGGCCATGCTCGAAATCCGACTTGGCCAGCACCGCCCCGATGAGCATCAAGGGCGCGCCACGGGTATCGGGTTCCGCGCAGAGCCGCTCGGCGACCGCGACAAGCTGGCCAAGTTCGCCCGCGCCGATCTCCAGCCGGCCAATGCCGATCAGCCGTTTGAGCAGGGCGACGATGCGCAGCGGCGGCGCGGCACGGCGCGCCGCGGCCTGCATCAGCGCCAGCAGGATGCCGAGCCGCTGGGCCGGATCCTCCAGCACCGGCGCGGGCAGGCTGGCGAGCATCGCCTCGGCCAGGACACCCTCCTGCGCGCCGATCCGGATCAGCGCGCGGACCATGGCATCGAGATTGGCCTGCCAGCCGGTGGCGACGATCCGCGCCGCCGTCTGTTCCGGCTCGCTCTTGGCGATCACCGCGGCGATGAAGGCATCCCCGACCGGGGTGGGCAGGACCGATGGCAGAACCCGGGCGAGGTCGATGCCGGTCGCGGCTGGAAAGGCCCTGGCCATGATCGCCGCCGCGGGAAGGTCGCGCCCGAAGGCCTCGTTCACCGGTGCGCGCGGACACTCCGGGCCGGCAAGGGTGCCGCAGGCCAGCGCCTGCTGGGCCAGCATCCGATGATCGTCGATGCCCGCGCTCGCAAGGCTGGCGAAGACGCGCGCAACGCGATCGGCGATCACCTCGCTGCGGCCCAGCCCGGCCAGGGAGCGGCCGGCGCGCAGCAACTGCAGCTCGAGCTCGAACAACAGCGGATTGCCTTCGCTCATGCGCTCGAGTTCGGTCACATCCTGCGCGGAGAGGCGCCGGAAGCCGAGGGACTGCTCCAGCAGCCAGGTCATCACCGGACGCTCGAAGTCCTCGCCGAGCAGCCCCGCCAGGACGGTGGCCGCATACCAGGGCAGGATGCCGCCATAGGGGAGGAGGCTCGACAGCCGCGCCCAGCCGGCCTCCTGGCCCAGGAGGGGGGCGAGGCCGAGCAGCAGATAGGCGCTCAGCGCCGAGGGCAGCCCGACCAGGAGGATCCGCGCCAGCAGGATGCGGCGGGCCTTGCGCTCCGACCAGAGCCTGCGCATCGCCCCGCCGCGCTCAGCCCCGCCGGATCACGAGCACCGTGATGTCATCGGTCTGCGCCGCGCCGTCCACGAAGGTCGCGACCGCCGCCAGCGTCGCCTCGACCACCGCGGCCGGGGAAGCAAGCGCGACCGGGGCCAACATCGCCTCCAGCCGGCCGCGGCCGAAAAAGCTCTGCGCGCTGTCCTCGGCTTCGGAGACGCCGTCGCTGTAGAGGAACAGCCCCTGGCCCGGCGCCAGGGTCAGCGCGCAGGAGGCATAGGCGAACCCCTCCCAGGCGCCGAGCGGCGGCTGGCGGGCAAAGCCGGCCAGCACGCGGGGGGGCTCGGCATCCAGCAGATAGGGCGCCTCATGCCCCGCGACGCAGATGCGGCCCTCCCCGGTCGCGGCATCCAGCACGATCAGCGCCGCGGTGACGAAGGTCTGGCTCTCATTGTCGGCGGCGAGGTCGGCATTGGCATGGGCCAGGATCGCCGCCGGATCGGGCAGCGGCCCCGGCACCAGCCGCGCCGCGGCGCGGATCGCGCCCAGGGTGCGGGCCATGGTCAGCCCGGCCGGCGCGCCCTTGCCGGAGACATCGGCGACGCAAAGGAGAACTCCGCCGCCCGGCAGGCGCATCGCCTCATACAGGTCGCCGCCGACCTGCCGCGCCGGGATCATGGCGGCGGCGATGGTCAGCCCCGGCGGGGCGATCGTGGCAAAGTCGCGTGGCACGAGGGAGAGCTGGGCGGTGCGGGCACTCTCCAGCTCTGCCTCCAGCAGCCGCAGCCGTTCGTCGGCCAGATCCCGCAGCCGCTTCTTTTCCAGCACCGCGCCGAGCCGCGCCCGCAGCAGCGGAGGATCGAAGGATTTCGGCAGGTAATCCTCGGCGCCGAGTTCGATGCAGCGGACGATCTTCTGCATCTCGGTCAGGGCGGAGATGACGATGACCGGCGGCGCATGCGTGGGGTCCTCGCGTAGCCGTTCCAGCACGCCGATGCCGTCCAGCTCCGGCATCTCCAGGTCCAGCAGCACGCAGTCGAAACGCCGCGCGGCGATGGCGGCCAGGGCCTGCACGCCGTCATTGGCCATGGTGACGTCGTTGTAGCCCTGTTCGGCCAGCCTTCGCTTCAGCATCAGCCGGTTGAAGGAGCTGTCGTCGACGACCAGCAGCGCAACCTCGCTCACGCCCGCTGGCCCCGTGCCATGGTCTCGACCGCGCTTCTGGTTTCGGTGGCGAGGCGGGAGAGATCGATCATGGTCACGGTGATTTCCTCGGCGGCCGTGGCATTGGACTGGCCGATGCGCGACAGGGTGGTGACCCGCTCCTCGATGCCGGTGACGGTCGACTGCTGCTCCTCCATCGCCACCGCGATCAGGGCGGCGAGGCGGGCGCTTTCGGCGACGAGATGGGTCAGGCTGTCCATCGCCTCGCCGACTGCGGCGGCGGTGCCGCTGCCCTGGCGGGTGCGGTCGCCGGCGACCTCGACGACATCGGCAATCTCCTGCGCCAGCTGTTCGGAGGAGACGGCCAGCGCCCGCACCTCCTCGGCCACCACCGCGAGGCCGCGGCCGTGCTCGCCGGCGCGCGCGGCCTCGATCGCGGCATTGATGATCGCCAGGATATTGGTCTGGGTGGCGATCTTGGCGATGTTGCGGGCGATGCGGGTGACGCGTTCGGTGTCGTCGCCAACGGCGTCCACCAGCTCGATCAGCCGGTGCACCTTCTCCACGCTTTCCGACAGCAGCACCCGGGCCTCGGCGGCGCGGTCATTGGCGTCCTGGGTGCTGCCGCCGACGTCGCGGATGGCGTCCGCCGATTGCGACAGCGCCTCGACCACCTGGCGCAGTTCCGAAAGCTGGGTGAGGGCGCCGTCGCTGACCTGGCCGATCGCCTCCGAAGCCTGGTTGGTGGCGATGGCGGTGCGGCGGGCGTTTTCCATTGCGCTGTCGGTGAGGCGGCGCTGGGCCTGGGCGGTGTCGCGGAAGACCAACACGGCGCGGGCCATGGCGCCGACCTGGTCAGAGCGTTCGGCGCCCGGGACCTCGGCCTGGATATCGCCATGGGCGAGGCTATCCATGCTCTGCGCGACGCGGCTGATGGGACGGGCGATCAGCCCGACCAGCACATACCAGATCAGCCCCGACCCCAGCAGCCCGACCAGCCCCGCCGCGACTACGACGCGGAAGGCCTGCCTGGTCAGCGCATGCGCCTGGGCCAGGGTGGCGTCGGTGCGGTCATGCACGGCGTTGCGCGCGGCGGCGGCAATACCGTTGAAGGTGGAGGCAAAATCCAGCCATTCCTCATGCAGCGGGCCGAAATCGGCGCGGCGGCGGGCGGTGAGGGCATCGATGACCCGGGTCATGAATTCCGGCAGCCGCGCCATCATGTCCCGCCCGCCGCCGAGCACCAGCGGGTCGATCTCGTCGCCCAGCGCGTCTTCCAGCTGGGCGAAGCTGCTGGCGAGGTTTTCGGCGCTATGCGCCATCCGGCTGGCACCGGCGGCCGGATGGAGCACCCCGGCGATGATGCTGGCGAAGCCGGAGGTGACGCCGGCGACCTGGGAGGCGAATTCATCCGCCACGGCATCGGCGTGGCGGTCGCCGATGCCCATGTGGTCGATGATCGCCGCCTGCTGCGCGCCCACGAACAGCGCGGTGCCGGTCAGCAGCCCCACGGTGCCGAGCATCAGCAGCGCGATCAGCACCGCCCTTGTGCCGATCCGGCCGAACCAGGCGGCGAAGCGCGATTCCTCGGCCCCCGCGTTGGCGCCACGCAGGGTCCAGCCGGGCGTCGGGGCCTCGGTCTTGGCTTCGGCAGGCTGGGGGCGGATGGTTTCGTTCATGGCGTTCCGTCGCAGGCTAGCCGCGGGCTGCCCCTCGCGCCAGCAACGGTGCAACGATGAGCGCGCGGCCGAGCCTGCGCAACCACCCCGTGGGGTTTGACCGCCCCCGGCGCAGCGCCGATCCTGGTGGGAGAGGGGAGGAACACGTCATGACCGAACGATCCTTCACCGCGGCCGAGCTCGAAGCGCTGCGGGCCTGGGACACGCCCACCATCTGCAATGCGCTGGAGGTCGTGCTGCCGGGCCGCCGCGGCCACGGCTTCACGCTGCGGCCGTTCCAGATCGCCGATGTCGCGCTGAAGCCGATCTGCGGCCTGTCCCGCACCGGCACCGTCCGCGCCGCCCATCCCGGCGGCCGCAGCAAGGAGGCCGATCGCGCTTCCCGCATCGGCTGGTACGAATATGTCGCCGAGGCCGCGATGCCGAGCGTGGTGGTGCTGCAGGATCTGGACGACGTGCCCGGCACCGGCGCCTTCTGGGGCGAGGTGAACAGCAATGTGCACAAGGCGCTGGGCGCACAGGGCTGCGTCACCAACGGCTCGTTCCGCGACCTCGACGTGCTGGCGCCTGGGTTCCAGATCCTCGGCATCGTCAACCCGTCCCATGCCTATGTGCATGTGGTGGCGTGGGGGCTGGAGGTGACGGTGCATGGCATGGCGGTGGCGCATGACGCGGTGCTCCATGCCGATCGCCATGGCGCGGAGGTGATCCCGGATGAGGCGGTGGGCCTGCTGCCCGCGACCATCGAGTTGCTGGCGCGCAAGGAGGCGGTGATCCTCGAGCTGTGCCGATCGGGCGGGATGACGATTGCGGCGCTGCGCGAGGCTTTTTCGAAAATGGACGACATTCATTGAGGTGGGGACCGGCATTGAGACCATTGGCATTGCGACATGTGGTGTTCTGCCTGCTGCCGCTGCTGGCCCGGCCGGCGGCGGCGGAGGAATTCTGGACCCGCGAACTGCCCGGAATCGCGCCCGGGCTGCGTGCCTGCCTCGGCAGCGACACCACGGCCGCGGTGGTTGCGGCGGTGCTGCTGGCGGATGGGCGGGTGCTGGCCCGGGTCCGGGATGCGGCGGGCGAGCGGGTGGATTGCACGGCGCTCGGCGTGCGGGTGGTCGGCCGTCGCCCGGTCGGTCTCGCCCCGCCGCTGGTGGGCGAGGATGAGCGGCGCTTCACGCTCGACCGCGGCTGCGTCGATGCGCGGCGGGTCGATGGCGCCGAGGGCGGCGTGCTCGGCTGGATCGGCTATCCCGGATGCGGCTGATGACGCGGGTGCTGCCCGAATGGGTCGATCATTACGGTCATATGAATTTGGCCTATTACCTCCTGGTGTTCGACATGGCGACCGATGCCTTCTGGCCCTCGCTGGCGCTGGGGGCGGGGCTGCGGGCGGAAGGGCTCGGCACCTTCGCGGCCGAAACCTGGATCGGCTATGCGCGGGAGGTGACGGAGGCGATGCCGCTGGCCTGCGACAGCGAAGTGCTGGGCTTCGATGACAAGCGCCTGCTGGTCCGCCATCGCATGCACCACGCCGAGGAAGGCTGGCCGGCGGCGGAGAACGAGGTGCTGTTCCTCTGCGTCGATCTGGCGCGGCGGAAGGTGAGCCGCTGGCCCGACGCGGTGCTGGCGGGCTTCGCGCATGCCCCGGCGGGGGCGCCGGCGAAACGCCTGGCCCTCAGACGGCCGGCCGGCGGTTGACCAGCAGGATGCCGATGCAGATCAGCAGCAACGCCAGGAAGAGCAGCGGGCTCACCGCCTCGCCCAGGATCAGCGCCCCGGCCAGCACGCCGAACACCGGCGTGAGGAAGGACAGCGCGGAGAGGCCCGAGGCGCTGTAGCGCGTGAGCAGCCAGAACCAGGTGAGGTAGGTGATGAAGGCGACCAGCACCACCTCATAGGCCAGCACGCCGAAGATCAGCGGGCTTGGCGCGAAGAGCCCGGCCTCACCGATCGCTAGCCCCAGCGGCAGCAGCAGGGCGGAGACCGCGAGCAGGGAGGCGAGCGTCGCCTCGGCCGGCGCGAGGCGCAGGCGGCTGCCCTTGATGAGGATCGTGGTCGCGGCCCAGCCGATCGCACCGGCGAAGCAGAGCGCATCCCCGATCGCCTCCCGCCCCGAGGGCAGGCGCAGGCTGTCGCCAAAGGCAAGGATCAGCGCGAGGAAACAGATCCCGAGGCCCAGCGCCTTGCTCCGCGTCAGCCGGTCGTCGGGCAGGAAGACATGCGCGAAAAGCGCGACCAGGCAGGGGGTGGTGTAGAGGAAGACCACGCTGCGCCCGGCGGTGGTATGGCCGAGCCCGATATAGACGAGCACGAACTGGACGGCGAAGAGCGCGCCGCAGACGGCCGCCGCCGCCCTTGCACCACGCGGCGGCACCATCCGCACGCCGCGCCAGACACACCATGGCGCCAGCAGCAGCAGGCCGCCGATCGAACGCAGCCCGGCATGCGCCAGCGGCGAGATGCCGGTGCCGCCGATCTTCATCGCGACCTGGCCCAGGCCCCAGGTGGCGCAAAGCACCACCATCACCGCCGCCGCCGGCGCGTCGATCCGGCCCGGTGTCACGATATCTCAGCCTTTCCGTGCCGTGGTCGCCGCGGATCCGGTCAGGCGGCGAGGCGGTCCAGCCGGTCGCGCAGCCGGTACCAGCCGCCCACCAGCGGCAGGAACCAGGGATCGCCGGAATAGCCCGGCACCGTCGGTACCTTCAGCCCGTCCAGGGCGAAATCGCTGTTGCCGGCGCCGGCCATCTTCAGCGCGACCTGATGCCCGAGCCAAGTCGCCATGGCGACCCCGGACCCCTGGCAGCCGGCGGCGTAGTGCACGCCCTGCTCCACCCCGATATGCGGCAGGAAGTCGAAGGTGAAGGCGACATTGCCGGTCCAGGCATGGGTCAGTCTCGTCTGGGCCAGTTCGGGGAAGACCTCGGCCATGGTGGCATGCAGCACCGGGGCCGCGGCCTCCGGCGTGGTCGGCCCGAAGCTGGCACGCCCGCCCCAGAGGACGCGCGTGCCGTCGGGCGAAGGCCGGAAATAATTCAGCACCCGCTTGGTGTCGCTGATGGTGCGATGGCCCGGAAACAGCCGGTCGATCAGCCCCGGTTCCAGCGGTTCGGTCGCGATGATGTAGGAGCCGACCGGGATCATCCGCTTCGCCAGCCAGGGCATCGCCGAACCGCCATCCGCCCCGCGCGTATAGCCGTTGGTCGCCATCAGCACGGCATCGGCGCGGAACGTGCCGGCACTGGTGCCGATGCGAAAGCCATCGCCCTCGGGCACGGCGCCGGTGACGCGGATGCCGTCCAGCAGCCGCGCGCCGGCGGCCTCGGCCGCCTTGGCCAGGCCGCGGGCGTATTTGCCGGGGTGCAGGCTGCCGGCGCCATCGGCGATCAGCCCGCCGTGGTAATGATCGCTGCCGATCGCCTCATGCTGCCGCGCGCGGGGCACGAGGAGCGTCGGCAGGCCGGTGACCTCGGCCAGGAATTCGGCGCGCTCGGCCAGGCCCGCGTAGTGCTTCGGCGTCCAGGCCGGCATGAAACGGCCGCAGCGGACGTAATCGCAATCGATGGCCTCGCGGGCGATCGTCTCCTCGATGAAGGGGAAGGAGGCGGCGGCGGCCCCGGCGATTCGCCGCGCACCCTCCGGACCATAGGTGCTGGCCAGCGCGCCGGAGGCGACCTTCAGCCCGCCAGAGACCATCCCGCCGTTGCGGCTGCTCGCGCCCCAGCCGATGCGCTCGGCATCCAGCACCGTCACCTCATGCCCGAGACGGCGCAGGGTGAGCGCTGCCGAGAGGCCCGCATAGCCGCCGCCGATGATGGCAACGGCGGTATGGGCCGGCAAAGCGCCTCCGCGTTGTGCAGGTTCGGCCGCATCCCACCAATATGGGGCAATCCGGAAGTCTGAGGCGAAGAGAGGATGCGTTGGGGTCATTGCTTGGGGCGCTGGCTTTCGGTTGACTTCCATTCATCAGGGTCGCGCCAGCCGACCCCCGAGGCAAGGGATCACGATGATGCAGACATTCCAGCAGGATTGCATGGAGCTCGCCCAGCGCAAGTTCCGCGAAGGCAAGGTCGACCGGCGAACGCTGCTCGGTGCGCTCGCGGCCCTTGGCATCATGCCGGCCGGCCGTGCCGCGATGGCGCAGGGCACGCAGGAGCTGGTGATGGTCAACTGGGGCGGCGTCGCCAACGAAGGGTTCGGCAACAACTACGGCGCACCCTTCATGGCCGCGAATCCGGGCTGGAAGGTGACCCAGGACAGCACCGGCCCCAGCGCCGGCCGCATTCGCAGCATGGTCACCAGCGGGCACACGACTTGGGACCTCTGCGACAGCTCGGCCTCTTCGGCGATCCTGTTGGGCAAGGCGGGGCTGCTGAATGCGATCGACTACAGCGTCGTGGACAAGGCCAATGTCATTTCCCCGGCCTTCGCCATGGAGCATGGCGCCGCTCCCTATTCCTTCAGCAGCGTGCTGGTCTACGACAGCGCGAAATTCCCGAATGGCGGGCCGGCCAGCTGGGCTGATTTCTACGACCTCCAGAAATTCCCCGGCACCCGCCTGCTGCGCCGCGACGCGCTGGCGGTGCTGGACGGGATTCAGATGGCGCTCGGCAAAAGCCCGGCGGCGCTCTATCCGCTGGATGTGCCGGCCTGCCTGGCCAAGCTGCGCGAGATCCGCCGCAGCTGCGTGTTCTGGACCAATGGCAGCGAGAGCGAGCAGTTCCTGCGCACCGGCGAGGCCGTGATGGGCCAGATCTGGCACACCCGCGCCAAGGTGCTGGAGGGTGAAACCAATGGCCGGCTGAAGTTCGTCTGGAACCAGGGCCTGCTGCAGGGCGGCATCTTCGTCAGCCCCAAGGGCAATCCCGGCGGGGCGATGGCCCAAAAACTGCTGGCCTCGATGCTGGCGCATCCGGAACCGCAGGTGGAGCTGCTGAAGTTCCTCGGCAATGGTCCGACCAACCCGCGCGCCGCGGCGGTGGTGCCGGCGGAATTCAAGCGCTTCAACCCGACCGATCCGGCCAATGTCGCCGTACAATGCACGCTGGACGGCACCTGGTGGGGTGAGAACTACGCCGAGGTGAACAGCAAGGTCGTGGATGTGATCACCGGTTGATGTCTGTGATTCTTCTGAAATCGGGCGGCCCTGAGTCGATGCCCGAGTGGAAGGCGGCCTTTGCGGAGGCCGCCCCCGAGCTGCAGGTGGCGTATTGGGACGACCCGGTTCCGCCCGAGGACGTCCGCTACGTGATGGTCTGGGACCCCGATCCCGGCCGGCTGGCGCAACTGCCGGGGCTGCGCGTGGTGTTCTCCTCGGCTGCCGGCGTGGACAACATCACCCGCGATCCGGCCTGGCCGCGGCATCTGCCGCTGGTCCGCATGGGCGGCGACAATACCGCGCAGCGGATGGGCGAGTATATCTCCTGGGCCTGCCTGTCGCTGCTGCGCGGTGGGCGCCGGATCGCGCTGGCCCAGGCCGAATCGCAATGGCGGAACTTTGAGAGCCGGTTCAGCGCGCCGGAACGCCGCGTCGGGATCATGGGGCTCGGCAACCTCGGGACGCGAACGGCGGAGATGCTGCGCGGGCTCGGGTTTCCCGTGTCTGGCTGGTCGCGCAGCCGCAAATCGCTGCCGGGCGTGACCTCCTTCGCCGGCGATGCGGAGCTGGAGGCCTTCCTGGCGCAGACCGATATCCTGGTCTGCCTGCTGCCTTCCACACCCGAAACGGTGCAGCTGATCTCCGCCCCCCTGCTACAAAAACTGCCGGCGGGGGCAGGGCTGGTGAATGCCGGGCGCGGCAGCCATGCCAGCATCCCCGACATCATCGCGGCCTTGGACAGCGGCCAGCTTTCCGGCGCGGTGCTGGATGTCTTCGAACAGGAACCGCTGCCCGCCGACAACCCGGTCTGGACGCATCCGAAGATCGTGGTGACGCCGCATCTCGCTTCGCTGGCACCCCGCCATGAACGGGCGCGCTACGTCGCCGATGCGATCCGTGCGCATGAGGAGGGCGCAGCGATGCCCAACCTCTTCGATCCCGAAAAAGGCTATTGATGATCCAACGCCCATCCTCCGCCCCCGCGACCGAAGCCTCCTTGCGGGAGGATCTGGCCTGCGCCTATCGGCTGATCGCCCATTTCGGGATGACCGATCTCGTCTATACGCATCTGTCGGTGCGGGTGCCGGGGGAGGGGCATCGGTTCCTCGTCAATCCTTATGGGCTATTGTTCGAGGAGATCACCGCCTCGAGCCTGGTGCTGGTCGATGCCGATGGCGAACCGGCGCAGCCGACCGACTGGCCGGTGAATCCCGCGGGCTTTGTCATCCATTCGGCGGTGCATCGCGGCCGCGCCAATGCGGGCTGCGTGATGCATACCCATACGCTGGCAGGCATGGCGGTGGCGGCCCAGGCCGATGGCTTGCTGCCGCTGAACCAGATCAGCATGGAGTTCACCGGCCGGATGGCCATCCATGGCTATGAGGGCGTCGCGGCGGAGGAGAACCTGTCCGAGCGCGAGCGCCTGGTGCACGACCTCGGCGACAGGCCAGCGATGATCCTGCGCAACCATGGGCTGCTGACGGTCGGCGCCACGGTCGCCGAGGCCTTCTACTGGATGTACTATCTGGAACAATCCTGCCGCATCCAGATCGCGGCGCAATCCTCCGGCGTCGCGCTGTCGCTGCCGCCGGCCGAGGTGGTGGCGCATACCACGAACCAGTTCAGCACCGGCTCGGACAAGGGCTGGCTGGTCTGGCAGGCGCTGAAGCGCAAGATGGACCGCGAACAGCCCGGCTATCGCGCGTGAGCCACGCCCTGTCGCTGCGTGGCGTGACCAAGCGCTATGGCGCTTTCACCGCGGTCGATGGCGTGTCGCTGGATGTCGCCGCCGGCGCCTTCCTGACCCTGCTGGGGCCGAGCGGATCGGGCAAGACCACCATCCTGATGGCGATCGCCGGATTCACTTTGCCGGATGGCGGCCACATCCTGCTGGACGACAAGGACATCACCGCGCTGCCGCCGGAACGCCGCGACTTCGGCATGGTGTTCCAGGGCTATGCGCTGTTCCCGCATATGACGGTCGCCGAGAATGTCGCCTTCCCCTTGCGCGTCCGCCGCATGGGCCGGGCCGAGCGCGATGCCAAGGTGCGCGGGGCGCTGGACCTCGTGCAGCTTTCGGCGCTGGGCGACCGCCGGCCGCAGCAATTGTCGGGCGGGCAGCAGCAGCGCGTGGCCCTGGCCCGCGCGCTCGTCTTCGACCCGGCGCTGCTGCTGCTGGACGAACCGCTTTCGGCGCTGGACAAGAAGCTGCGCGCCGAATTGCAGGAAGAACTGCGCGCGCTGCATCGCCGCGTCGGCCGCACCTTCGTCAACGTCACCCATGACCAGGATGAGGCGCTGTCGCTTTCGGATCAGGTCGCGATCCTGAACCATGGCCGGCTGATCCAGACCGGCGAGCCGGCCGCGCTGTACGAGCGCCCGGCGACCCGTTTCGTCGCGGATTTCCTGGGAAAATCGAATTTCCTGGAAGCGGTGGCCGAAGGCGGCGTGCTGCATGCCGGCGGGATCACCCTGGTCCAGGCGGATGCCCCGGCCGTGGGCCCCGTGCTGCTGTCGCTGCGCCCGGAAAAGATCGCGCTGCTGGCCGATGGCGAAACCGCCGACAATGTCGCGCCCGGCAAGATCCTGAGTTGGTCCTATCTCGGCGCCGGCTTTTCGCTGGTGGTGGACACGCCTCTGGGCCCGCTGCGCGCGGCGCTGCCTGCCTGGCGCGCGCCGATCGCGCCGGCCGAAGGCCTGGCCATCCGCCTCGGCTGGGCCGCCGATGCCGCCGTCGCCGTGCTCGAGGACGCCGCATGAGATACCGTCTCCTCCAGCAAGCGCTTTCTTCATGTGCCGCAGGGGCGCGGGGTTGCGCTGTTTGGTGGCTCCACCGCGCGCCCCTGCTCTGTGGCGACGAAGGGCCTGCGGTATTTG
>Ga0255334_1000423_pt1 | contig 34148 bp, 16 predicted proteins | sample EtOH5_35cm_T3_12_FD_202080 | JGI IMG/M metagenome (GOLD analysis project Ga0255334, IMG submission 202080) | Sandy soil microbial communities from University of British Columbia, Vancouver, Canada - EtOH5_35cm_T3_129 | ecosystem: Engineered > Artificial ecosystem > Sand microcosm > Unclassified ... | reverse complement strand
TGGGCACACCTCCCAGGGGCCCGCTCGTGGCGCTGGTCGCTTCCCCGTATTCATTGCCCTGTCCGCTGCCACTGCTGCCACTGCTGCTGCTGCTGCTGTCGCCCATGTTGAGCACCACGTTGATGGGCGACCCCGGCAGGTAGGACGCCAGAGCCGGATTGAGAGAGACAATGCGCGTGTCGTTCCACAGACTGATGGTACCCAGGTAGACCGCGGCCATGACGTCCAGGGTCATGACCAAGGGCGGGGCCGAGTAGGGTATCTCGGGCACGTTGTAGGCCATGACCAGAGCATGGGCCCCCACGGGGATGATACGCAAATCCGATGCGGACGCGCCTCCTCCTGCCCCGCCATTGCTATTGCTGCTGTCAAGAGGCACGGCGGGCATCGCGACGCCCGCAAAGTCGACGTCATAGTTGGCGACCTGCGACTGGGCCGTGGCGGCGTCGGTCTCAAAGTATTTGAGCCGGAACAGGGTGCCCTGTGGATCATAACTCTCGGCCCAGTCCTGCCACTGGGGCAGCGGACTGCCAGAGCCGATAAAGATGGCCGCGCTGATGCCCGGCTGGCCATTGCAGGTAACGGTGCCAATAGAGTCGACGGTCGCGCGGCGTAGTCCGTTGGTCAGTGGCACCAGGCCATTGTCGCTCATGACCTGCGAGCCGCCGTCGTTGAGTTGGAGCCACGCGAGAAGCCCGAGCACAGAGTCGGCAAAGGTGCAGTCGGCGCGCGTGCCATTGGTCGCCATCACGCCATAGGCCAAGCCCACGAGAGGCCACGATCCGTTCCCGGGACCGTCCACCGGGGTCGCCAAAGAGCCGCCCTCTAGAAAGGCCTCATAGTCGACCATGGCCGACGTGACCGAGGCCGCCGTGGGCACGGCGATCGTCGCGTTGGCCCTGTTGACGAGAGACGCACAAGACACGTTTCCCGCGAGCGCCGTGGCATAGATGGCGTAGGTGGAGGCGCCCATTGTTGCCGCCGCCGTCTGGATGAGCGTCGCGTATGCCAGCGGGGACGCGCTTCCGCCGCTGCTGCTGCTGCTGCTGTTGCTGCTGTCGTTGGGAGACGAACCAAAGGAAACGACGAGCAGACGAGATGCCGAGCCCCGGAGTTCCATCAGCGCGGTCAACGTGCGGGCGAGGCTGCCGTTGTTGGCCGCGTAGGCTGGCGCAAACGTCACGGGGTCGAGAGATGCCAGCGCGCGGCCAAACACACCCGTGAGGCTGGCATACTCGTCCGAGGTGCTGTTGTGCGCCCCGACGACCAGCACGATGGGCCAGTCGGGGAGCGCCACGGTGGGGTTGAGCCGCGCGATTGCCGAATGGTTCCAACGGGCGATGGCGCCCGTCCAGATAGACGCCAGCGTCGCGCGATCCAGTATCAGCGTTGTGTTTCCAGCGCCGCTCTTGTTTGATGTGGAATTGGTGGCCATGAGGCCCGTGGGCAGGGTGACAACAAAGGCGTAGGCGGCGATGGGCAACTGGCTCCATGGGCTGTCGTCGGCAGACTGCGGCGGACCGAGTCGCGACGGGAGAATGACAAGGTCAAACAGGTTGTACCCGTAGCCAGCGAGTGCATCTGTAGCGGAAGAGACGGGCGTGTAAAAGGTAGAGACCACGTCGGTGCTGTAGACATAGGCCTCGTTGATGGCATTGAACAGGGTCATGCCCACGAGGTCGCCGGCGATCGACAAAAACTTGGGCGTGTCGGTGAACACGGGAAGCGCGATGGGCACGCCCACCGGCAGTCGACTGGTCGCGACCGCCACTGTCACCATCGTGATCAAAAGGACGAGGCGCATCGTCCTCGCTACCGCATTCATCGAAAGCGACCCCCCAAGTGTCTCTGCCCTTTGCCCCTTTTCCTTTTCCTCACTTTTTCCTTCTCTCTCTCCTTCCCTATTCCTCTATGTCTCTTGTACGTTGCCCGCAAACCTCTTTCCTTTGTCGAATGTTTGGTATTGCTATATGTGTGTGGTGTGCAATGCTCCTTCCTTTGTCCGACGTTGTGCGTACAGACAGTATTGAGGGAGCGCCAAACGCAACGAGAGTGCTCCAGAGCAAATGACGTCGGGCATTGAATCGACAAACCCCAATGGCCCTACCGCGCTCTCCTATTGGTCATCAACTTTAACACCACCCTATTGGCATGCAAACTCCTAGGCCTCCTCTATTGGTGCAACCCTTCAAATTGCGTTACAGCGTCGCCCCGTTACGGATGTCGTGCTGTGGACACACGTCGCATGCCACGTGCGCACGCAGGATGCCGTTACCTGCTTGACGGCCCCGGTTTGGCCATCGGTTCTTGCCCATAAACGGCACGGTGCGCGAATGAGCCGGACCCGGATGGCTGTGTCCTCATTGGTTGAATACGTTTTTGGGTTCTCTGCCTCTCTGTATCGCACGCAAACATGCCTCGATTCGGTCCAACCCCTTGCTCTGCCTTGTTCCAACGTGCGCGGCCCCAAAGAACAAAACCCGCCATGGAGGACAGCGGCGGGGCGAGAGCGCTTTCGTTCAATGACTTGCCTCGAGAACTCGTCGCTGTCATACTGCACTTTGTGGGCCAACATCCTCTGAAACGATCTGTTTGCGTGCGCGTGTGCAGAAAGTGGAGCACACTGGTCACGATCAACAAGCGCACAAACCCATGCTTTCAGTCGCTTGTTCACGAACAAGGCACCTGCCACCATCGGCGGTGCCAGGGCCTCTCATGGCAGTCTGTCGTTGGCGCTGCCCTAAAGGGCCATAACCGGCTGGTCTGGTGGGTCGTCCATTCGCCCGACGGTCATCGAGGCGCGCTCGGTGTTCCCGACGAGAACGACTGTCTGTCGGCCATCGCACACGGGCAGTGGCACCTTGCCGACACGATGCGTGCCTACGGTGCCCGATGGAAGACAATGAAGGCGGTCATGGCAGCCCTCCGTCATGGCTACACGCAAGCGTTGGCCCAGAGCGTGCGCGACAAGAGCGTCGACGTTGCCGCTGAGGGACTCTCTGTACACCTCGCCATACGCGGATCTCTCTCGCAACTCGTGTGGGCCCACGCGCGTGGCGCCGCCCTCTCTCCGGCCATCGTTTATCTTGCGCTGCGCAGCCAAGATAGGGACACGATTCGTTGGGCCTATGAGCGGATGCCCGTACGCAGCGATCGCACGATCGTCGACGCCCTCGTTGTAACCGAAGCCTACGATTGCGCCCAATGGATCGTTGCAAGTCTCGTGCGCGATTCGAGCCTGTCCGTTATAGTAACCACCGCCATGTTGGCGTCGTCGGGAGATCTTGACGGTCTGCGACTGTTCGCCCAAGATCTAGGGGCCATGGCCCTCGTACCGTGGTCATATGTCATGCGCAACGCCCTGTGGCACGGACACTCTCGCGTCGTTATGTGGATCGTCGAGGCCTTTGGTTTTGAGCGTGATCTGTGCTACGTCGTCGGCCGACTTCCTCGTCACAGCGGATTTGCGCACATGGACAAGGCTGTCGCCCTCCTAGAGTGGGTGGCAACGGTGCGCAATTATCCGGTGAGCGCAAATGATCTAGTCTCAATGGCTGTGATGATGCAACACCCCGACTTTGACCAGGGGCTCATGGAGCGTCTGCGCGCAATCGGCATCGCATGGCCTGAACTCGACAATGTAATCCACTGTCTGGGCACGTATTCCAGTTTGGGCTGGGCCCTCGCGAATGGTATTCCCGTATCACCTGGTATCTACCACCGCATCGCACGTAGTATGCACCATTGCGCGGCGGTCAAGCGACGCCGTCGACTCTTGGACGCGATGGAAAAGGTGCTGCAGTCGGCGCGCTGTGCGTGGCTCGAGCGCGATTCGATCGTGATGGTCAAATACGGAAACACTAAACAGTTGGTGCGTCTCATCACCCTCTATGGTGTGCCGTGGGATTACGAGGCCTGTTTGGCAGAGGCCCGTGACATGGCCTCTAGGGGATCCGCTCGGCACCAACGATTTGTCATTTGGGCATCGACCTATGTCGGTTAATTCATATTCCCAAACAACAATGATTCCCATTGTGCATATATACAACGGCCACAGAACGCTGACCGTCAGGTGGGTGGCCTCGGCAGGCTACCTACAGAGGGAGAACAGGCCAAGGCCGTGCCCGGCGGCAGTGGGGCAGGGCGTGCGACTTTGCCGTCAAGGTCGTGGGCCGGCCAACGGCACCCTTTGATTGCAGAACTCGAGTCTGCGCGCAAGAGGGACAGAAACACAAATGGTACCGCCATCGCTAACATTACATCCAAGACGTTGTGTGTGCAAGGTACATGTATGAACCGATCAAGCGGATAATAAAGGGAAAACCATCCATCTATTGTTGCAGGCTCAAAACAAAGTCAAGGGCCCTGTTGCGGTTGGCGGTGTCGCTGGGCACCAGGTGGCCCCATCTATGCGTGCCATACTCGACCCGGTCATAGAACGATCCCAGACGTCGCGCGTCTTCCATGGTGCACAGTGTGTCCTTGACACCATGCATCACCAGAGCCGATACGCGCTCGGAACCCATTCGAGGCAAGGTGGCAGCGAGGATGGGATCCTGCACGCCCGACGCTCCGTACAAGAGGACCCTCTTGCATTCGGGCAAGAGGCCCTTTTGCAAAAGCAGCGTGCCCATGACGGCGCCCTGTGAGAACCCAACCAGGGCATCGATGGGTCTATCGCCGATGGCCTCCACCACCGCCTCGCAGGCCTCGCCAAACGTGTCATAGGCAAAGGGTTCGCACAGGTCAAACGTGGGGCGGTTCCACCAGGCGCGCAGTTCCTGCTGCTTGTCCGATCCCTGGAGATCACTTCCTTGATGAAGGAGTACGGGCGCCGTAGCATAGACCATCTCGACGGGCGGATCGTTGGGACGCGGCTTGAGCAGGCGCTCCAGAGGGCGTCTTAATGCGTCATTGTTTTGCCTGTACCCATGGAGGGCCAGGATGCGCACCGGCTTCTTGTCGCTGTGCTCCATTCTCTTGCTGTGTGACTGAGAGTGGGTGCGTATGCCCGACCGGGATGTGGCAACGTACGTTTGCCGCCCATTGACCAATAGAATTTGTTTGCTTTTGGTGGGCCACCAAAACCAACCAAACCTGGCGGGAACGGGAGCCAAACCGTCGTGCAAACGTCAACGTGGCGGCAGACACCAAGGCCCACGCCGGGGTTTCCATGGCCAGGGTGATCCCCGTATTTGTCGTCCCCCCAATACCACTCGTGGCCATTGGTCAATTTCAAAGAGCCTGTCGTTGCGTAGTCGTGAGGGAGTGCGGGAAGGGTGGCCAAGACAGGAAGCGAGGAAACGAGAGCGTTTATTAGGGCATGGCAAGGCGCCCCCCAGCCAAGAGGGCCGGACTGGCGTTGTAGACACCCACGATGGATTGGAGGATGGCGCGCACGCCACCAGCAAGGGGCGTGCTGGGATCCATCTGCCGGTACATATCGATGTCGCTCTGAAGACCATCGAGTTCCGTTGCTTGCACCATGGCATCATAGACGGCGGTCGGTACGTTGGCGGGGAACATGCTCTCGCGATCGGGTTGCTCATTGTTTACGAGTTGCGCGAGACCCGAATTAACGGCCGGGTGCGGAATGGCAGCCATGCGCTCGCTCGGATCGTACCCGTTGGCCACCAGACGCTGGACCAGAAGAACCGCGGCCGCGGCGAGCAGTTGTCCCACCATGTCCAGATGCACTTGCGCGACATCGCTGTCGAAGGGCACCCCAAAGGATCTGAGAATGTCCAGCTGGTTCGCATAGTTTACCCAGAGCCCGTTGCGTGCCACCGTCAGCGGGTTCACGTCTAGGGGCGCGAGTGCAGGGGATCGCTCCAAGAGAGACGCCGCCGCCACTCTCGTTTCGACCGACCGCGACATATTGATGGCCGCCGCGGCCATGGCGTCGTCCAAGGTGGCGCCCTCTGGTACCACTGGAGCGCGCCTCAAGGCGTACAGCGCCGTGTTGGTGACGTTTTCAGGCGTGGGCCACGGCGATGCTGGGATGGGAGCGGAAGCACGTCGGCCGATGGGCGTAACGGCGGTCCCCACCGAGGCCCCGATGGCGGCTTCGATGACGGCCCTATCATTGTAAAACAACGCATAGGCTAGAATGGTGGGCGCAAACGGACTGGTGAGTCCCCACTGGAGCGTCATCCAGGGGACAGTCACCACCGATCGAATGCCAAATACCGAGGCCATGGGCGCAATGGGGTCCAAGCCGCCCGACTGGATCATTTGCACCAGCTGATCCGTGAGGGCTGCATTGGGAACAGAGGCCCTCGATGGCACGGCACCAAACAGAGCCGTGACCCTGTTTTCCGTATCGATGGCCATCTGTGCGGCCGCCGTCTCGGACTGCTGTCGTTCAGAGGGCGGCTCTCGATTAATGAGCGCATCATTGAACACCTCGTTGACCTGTCTCCTGATTGCGTTGCCCTCCAACGCCGCGCCCACTCGCACAGTACTCACACCGCCCCGTCCGCCGCTGCCCTGGAGGACGATGGGCTCCGCGGGTTGTATGCCGCCAAAGGAGTACCCGGCGTCCGCCAATACCAGGGCCGCGCCCCCGGCTGCTGCCAAAATGCTTTCCTTATCAAACGCCGGTCCTAGGTCCCTTATCGTGCGCAGGGTCACTCTATAGAGCACATCGAGGGGGCTCTCTCTGGACATGACGGCGCGGTCGGCGAACGCCTTGACCAACAATCGAATGGTGTCAACAAAGTCGGTCGATGTGGGGCCGGACGTTTGTCCCGTCGAGAGGTCCACCGTCGGACCAGCCACGGCGCGCACGTGCTGTCGCCGCATCGTTGCGTTATAAACGGACGATCCCTCGGACCTGACATACTCGTACCACTCGATCTGCGTGGGCAGCGCCGTTCCGATGGCATCGTCGATGGCAGACGCAGCGTTGTCGGGCAACGGTCGCGCGCCCAATGCGATCAGCACCGCGAGACAGCTGGGAGCGACCATGGATGCCGCCAGATTGATCAGGGACAGGAAACGCCACCCACTCACGGGTCTCTCGCTTTCAATGCTTCCGGGCATTTGTATGTAGCGCTCCAAGTCAGCATAGAGGCCGATCGTTGGTGGGTGCACGCCACCAAGGTCGCTGTCCCGCGTGTGCGTATACGCCGACCGCCATATAATGAGTCTCTGTGCCGACTGGCCCTCGACGGGGGCCAGTATGACGGGCTGCCGCGGGTCGACGACGCCGCTAGCGAGCAGGCGGCGCAGCTGCTGCGCATCATCGGCCGCGATGGCCCCGAGCACGCCATTGAGGCAGTTGGGGTAGGCGAAACACGGTCCTCCGGGGGCGCGCAGTTGGGCGCCCAACTGGACGCGCCTCTGCTGGGCCACGCTGCGTGTCACGCTCTGCAGGCCCCGACTAACGGCAGCCACGTTGAGCAGTTCATGACCCGGCGTTGCGCCCAAGATGCCAAACAGGATCTCGGTAGGGAGCGACTCTAGAAACAGCGACTGCCCCGGCACCATCTGTTCCGCGCGATGCGGTGTCCTCCTCTGCGCCCTCTCTTGTTCGCTTTCATATTCTGGGACAAGGGCAGGAAGGCCTGGCGGCGCATGCATGGTTCTCTCTTTGATAGAGGGCACCAAGGGGAATCGCAGCGAGGGCGCATAGAGCGGCTCGCGTGGATTATTTTACTCCCCTCCCCCCTTCTGTACGGAGCCTCATGAGACAGAATCTCCATCCCTCTTTGATGCCAGGTATTTGTTTGGATGTGCGCGTTTGCCTCTCGCATCGTATGGGCGTCGAATAAACAGAGCAATGAATACAGCAATGCCACTATCCAGTGGTATATACTCTTGAACCCAAACACATCAGCGTTTGCACAAGTGTTTTCGTGCGTGGTCACCAACAAGAGCAAGGTCAGGTTTCTACTTGGTGATTTGTCGATAGTGTACTGCAAACGATGGAGAAACTGTTTGCTAAACGGTACCAAACGCGGTGGAATCACAAACAGCACGAATCCTGTAACTACTGTTGTTCACTTGATGTGAAATGCATGTTGCGTTCACAGTTTGCGTGGCCCAGGAATAGCGACTCCCCCCTCCCTGTCCATTAATTCCAATTCACTTTGCGCTCTATCCCTAAACGCCACCCGATCGCAGTTGGTGACTGCACAGGGACTCGCAATTCGCGCGCAGCGCACTGGGACCGACTCTGCGCGGCGTTACTGGCCCAAACAGAAAGCATGGGCGATCTGTCGGTGCATAGGCCATGCACATCTTGAACACTATGTGGCCTATCGGTCGGTAACGCTCAACGATTTGTTTCTGTGTTTCTATATGTCTTTCTCCAAAGATACGCATCGTGTCAAAGGAAAAGAAGGGAAGATTTTCGTGCCGAGAGTCGCCAAGACAAGAGGGTCATGTTGCCTCGCTTTCGGCGACGCTGCTGTCCCTATTCGATCCTCCTTGGTAGACTGCAGAGGGCACGACGAGCGAGATCAGGTCGTTCTCCAGCTGCGGCATCTCCAGAGCGTGGCGCAGTGCGGGCGTATTGCAGACACGCTCCATGAGGTTGGAAAAGCCAATCAAGAGGGCACGTGTGTGTGTCCACGCAGCCATATTGTCGATATAGTTCAAATGGTGGAGCGATTGGGTGCTCAAAGAGGCCCAGTGCCGCGACGTGTGGTCGTAGATGGGAAGGCTCCTTTCCGCCCACAGCCAGTAGTAGCTTTGGATGTCGTCGTCCGATGGGTTCTCGCGTCTCTTCCATTCTTCATGAAACCTATCGGACGCCAAGACGGCATCGTCCATGCGTTTGGCGCCCACGCTCAGGAGATAGTGCGTCAGCGTAAGGGCGCCCTTGCAAAAACGCGCGTCCAGCAGGGGGTTCATCTTTCCCCGAGTGCCAACGAGACTGTCCCAGTCCGATGTGATGACGTCTGCGCATGCCGTCCACCAATTGTGCCACATGCGCATCTCTACGGCCGATTCGCGTCCCGTAATGGATCGATGAGGGGTGGACAAACCCGCATACTTGTAGTACATACGGGGGCCTATGGTGGCACAAGGGATGCGGGCACGCTCGACATATGAACTTGTTTGGAAGGTATCGCACCTTTGGAAATGGGCGATGGTGCGAAACTCGTGGGTGCCACCGACATGGGCGCGCACCCACATGGTGCCTCCGTAGCCCACCTCACATCCATACTCGCTCCCGACAAAAGGGGCCGTGCGGGCCCTCAGAATAACAGCATAGGCGTCACGATAGGCAAATGCGCTCGCCACGGCATCCTTGCCCAACCGCTCGTGGAAGCGGTCCTCGGCCTCGGCCAGCTTCTCGGCCCGTTGAACAGAATCATGGTCATACTCGACGCAGATGCCGACAGCCTCTTGGGCGGCTTCCAGCACGGCCACGCGCCTGGACTCTGGTGTCGCGAGCGTCTCTCTAGTATACCACTCTGTGCTCATCCTCTTGTGTTTTCTAGGTCGCGTGTGCGTTTGCGAGTGAGAAAGGCAACCGCAGCGATGACGATGCCAGCGATTCACGCTTTCCGTCCAATCGCGCTGCGCATTCTTATGGGGCACGCAAAACGTCCATCCAAAAGACGCTTTTCGCAAAGGGCCACTGATGGGCACGGCGTGGTTTCACACAAGTCGCCGGCCTTGCCCGTTGGAGAAACCATTCCCCTGCGGAACCCCGTGTATTTTGTTTGAAAAAGCGGACCAATTACATGGCGAATCCATACTGCCCATCTTGCGCGTAGGCATCGTCATAGTTGGAGATACTCGTAGGCGCACGCGTACCCTCGGGAATGGAAACGCCCAACTGATCGCTTAGCATGTGGGCGGCCCACGCGACGGCGTCGCGATTGGCAAAGGTACGCCCTCTGCTGGGGGCGTTGGGGTCAATCTCTATGATGCTGGGGATGGACAGGTCCTGCCGTCCGGTCCGGTTGGCTGCGTAGAACGCGCCCTGCGATGCCAGTTCGGGATCGGATTCAAACAAAAGGTCGAGCGTCGCCAACGCATCATCCCTCGACGTGTACGATGGGTCCAGAGGGTGCGCGAACCGAGGGATCACACTCACATTATCGCTGCCCACATAGACAAACTTGGGATCGGGACTGTTCATAAACTGATAGAGCCTCTTGGGGTCAACGGGCTCCAGAGAGGGATCGCCGAAAAAGTCGCCCATAAACTCTGCGATGGCATCGGGGTCGCGCGGCCTGTTGGGGTCCCACACGGTCATCTCGCCGTCTCCGCGCTTAAACAAGATCGTGGGGTAGGTGTTGCCGTTGGGACCCCCGTAAAATCCCGGAAGCAGTTCATTGATGGCGTCCCGGTTCGTCGCGCCGTCGACGCGCGCCATCACGATGGGCACGGGCGGAAAGCCGACCAGCTTGCTCGCAAGGGACTCGCGGTTGGTGCCGTGGATGGCCTTGGCCAGCGCATCGTACACGGGATCAAAGTGCTCGCAGTGGGGGCATTTAGGCATGTAAAAGTAGATGACGACATTGTCCCCATTGGTCAAGAGGTCGTTCAATTCTTGCATCGATTCCGGTTCATACGGTCCCCTCGTTCTGGTTCTCGACTGAAGCGTCCCTTCCCCGGTATACGCATTGGGCAGAAAGGCTGCCAGATCGAGCGGTTGCTCTTCTTCAGGGTACTGCGGTTGGATGCTATTTTGCGGCATGTAATACGGCTGCTGTTGTTGTCCGATGGTTTGCTCGATCCGCGTGCCCCGCGATTGCCTTGTGCGGCTCGCTCTCATGGGGAGAGACCCTTGGAGGGGAACGCGTTCCTGACTCTGCGCAATGATCCCGCGGCCCGTCGCCTCATCGATGTCGCCGGCAAAGGTCCGCAGCAGACCCGTGCGGCCTCCCTGGGAGGAGAACTCGAGTCCGCTTAGTCGCGCCTCGCCCGATACGCCGTTCGGGCCCAAAGGCGGCAGGGTGATGGGCGTTACCACGGGCCGCGGGAATGCTCCCGACCGCCATCCAGTGAGAAACGGGCTGCTGTTCATGCTTGCGTGAAAACGGTGATCGCGCGGTACTGGTGCTGGAGGACTCTTTTCTCTTGCCTTGTGGGTACCACCGGAAAAGGCCCCTGCAAGACGCATGGGGAACGGTGCCGTCCCTCGCGCGGCTACCCCCATCATCCCTTCCTCCCCTCCCCCCACACTCCCCAAAACATATAGGTACTCTTTCCTTCCCACCCATCCATGCGGCGATTAGGGGACTCGTTTATGCGGTGGACGGTGCAGACGCGTGACCGTCGCAGTCACCACCCTTGTGGCCGAAACTTGGCCATTGACGAAAACACATATGCATGGGGTCTTGTCGTTGGGGAAAAGGTGGGAAGCACTCAGAATGGAGACAGCCGCTGCGGGTCCTCGTGCAAAAAGGCGTGGACGGTCGCATAGGGGATGGCCTCGTCGATGTTGAGCATCGTCTGGCGCACCGTGTAACGTACGTTGGGGTCCGTCTTGTCCGTGCGCAGGCGTTCAATCGAGCAGAGCAGCAGGCGCACACCGCCGGGGGGTGTCTTGGTCACATGTGCGGGACACCAATCGGCGGGCATGTCGACAAACTCGGCGGCGCACTCGACCACGCACCGGATCGTGTCGGCGTCGGGCGTGGCCACGAGCGTCTGGCGTACGAGCGTTTCGAGCGCGTCGTCGTGCTTGAGCGCAAACACGACCAGACATTTGTTGCGGTCTTTCTGAGCCCCTGTTCCGTCATCCGTCTGTTCCACCGGCAGAGTCGCCACTGGTGGGGTCACACGCATTCCCCTGGCACGCCTCTGGCGCGTCGCCGCGGCAGCGCGCTCGCGCGATGCATTGGCCACCTTGGTTCGCGAGTATGTGATCCCCTTGCAGGCGTTTAGGTAGCGCGCGCATGGTGCCTCGCTCGCTCCAGCATCGCTGCCGATGGCCGTGCCAGGCGTCACTAGAGCGTCAGACGCCTTTTGTCCAACCTGCCGTGGTGGTGGCGCGATTGCGGGATCTTTGGTGCATTCGGCGCCCGATATGCGCGCAAGACTCTGCGCCGTAGGCACGGTCCAGTCGGCCTCTAGGTAAAAGAGCCCCCATGTCCATTGATCACACAGACGCGTCCCGCTGCCTTGATGGCTGCCGACGTTTCGCCGGCGGCCGCGCAGTTGCAGATCAAACGTGTGGTGGTGCTTCCACTTGAACTGGCGCCAGTGGGTGCCCACCTGGATGGGATCGGCGATGGGCGTGAGAATGATACCGTCGGTACCGTGGCGCAGCCGTGGCACGTCTTCGCTCCACACGCGCGCCACCTGGTGGGCCATCTCAAACGGTTTGCGCCGAAACTCTAGTCCATGCACGTTGGCCTCGGGCACGCTCCGAATCAATTCGTCGGGGTCGGGGCCTTCGAGGGCCTGCATCACCTGATCCATGCGCGCATAGTAGTCGGCCCCGCCTCCACGTTGCGACACGTCGGCCACGCACACGGCGTCAAACACCCAGTAGACGAGCGTCTCGGTGGGCGCGATACCACCCGCTCCCACACCATCCCTCGTTTCCATTGCCGCCGCCAATGGCGTGCCCGACGATTCGTGCGCTCCGGGTGCTGCATCTGGTGCACCCGCGGTAGTGACCTTGGATGGACCATCGTCGCACCCGTTGGTCGCGACGCAGGCAGGAGCGTCGGCGGCGGGCAACGTTGGCGTAGGGACCAGAGTCGTGTGCGACGTCTGGCGATCCGAAGCGGGCACGACAATGTGGCGTTCCCACGCGAGTTCGCCATCCAACAGCGTGCCCATGCCGTCAAAGTAGCGACCGGGCGCGCGCACAACGACCTCAAACTTGCGCCCCGCGCGGTCGATCATGACCGCAACCGGGTGGCCCTCGTGGTCGCGGCACAGCAGCAGACCGTACCGCACACCGTCTGTCTTTTCAGCCACGACATAGTCTTCGGGCTTGAGATCGTGGAGCGACGCTCGACTGACGCTCACTGGGTTGGGACTCGGATTGCGTCTCTGCATGCGCGCCGCGTCGCGCGGTCCCAGCATCCACGCGTCATAAAAGGCCTTTTCGACCGCGCGCGCCCTGGGCCCGTCGGGCATCAGTGCCGCCGAAGGCACGGCAGGAGGACGCACCAGGGTCACCGACACTGGCGCTCTGCCGGGTGCCGTATCCTGCTTTTGCTGTGCTCCCGTTTGCGTCTTGGCCCTGGGGGTTGTTCTCGCCCTCCTGTGCGCCGTTTCTGCTGTGACTGTTGATTGCGCCGGTGCTGTAACCTTTGACGGTACCGGTTCCGTACCAGGTGCCTCTAGGGGTGGCGTCGGTTTGTCCCGGTGCGCGGTCGCATCTTCTTTACCGACAGGACTCTGCGCGGGCGCAATGTCGACCAGGTTTGCGCCCACCGTAGGTATCCCCTCCTCCTCTTCCTCCTCTTGCATGGAGAGGGACTCGTTTGTGCCCAAAGAGACCGCGTGCAAGAAAGGCATCTGCTGAGCGGGCTCTTCTGCTTCTCTTATGATCGCGCGCAGCGACCCCGTGCACGTTCCCTTGGCGAGGGCGCGCGCATCCAGTAGGCGCGCCTTCAGGCCCGATGGCTTCACAGATTGCGACTCGACGGCGCGTGCGTTTGTCGCCGCACCAACAGAAGAGGGTGGCGCAAAGCCATCATCGGCTGCCGTTGCCGAGGGATTAAATCGCGCGCGCTTTACCCCAGTCTCTCTGGTCTTGCGTGCATCTTGCAGCTGCGCCAGCCTATTCAAGAAATGCGACTTGCGCTTCATGATCGATGCCTATTGTGCGCGCGCCCGTCGGTCCGGTTTCGTATGTGCCGGTGCTCTTGTGCGCAGCCCGTACAAACGGAAACGCGTGCTCCTCTGGCCTCGAAACCAAAAGGAAACAAAAAGGAAAATGAATGGGGGAAAAACGGAATCATCAAATGCGACGTTCCCGGATTTTTCCTCTTGTGGCCAAACGCAAAGAGGGACAGCACGGCCGTTGGACCGATTGCGCCCGGTTGGCCACATGTAGAGTGAACACAGAAACGGCGAGCCAAGAGGATGACTAGGGGCGCAACTTGATGGAGTTGACTGATATCGTTGCATTCATGGCACAATAAACTATACTATCTGAAATTGCTTGTCTGGCACTATGTTTTGCGCTGGCAACATAGCGGAATTTGCACAATAAGGTGGTGAGTTGCTCGAAAAGAGTTTATCTCAATCAACTCCACCAACTCTATCAGGTTGCGCCCCTAGTCATCCTCCAAGGCGCGAGGGCAAACGCGACGAGTGCGTTTCCCCGAATTGACTTTTCCGTCCGTCTTGGGTTTTCCCTCTTCTTTCGCGGCGGTCCGCAATCAAGGAATGGCCTCCTTCATTGGTCTGCAAGAAATACCTTCGCACACCCCCGCCCTTTGCCATTCCGCGCGAATTTGGCTATATGACGGGAAGGCGCACGTCATCCCTTTGCACGATGGCAACGCCCGAGACAACACGGCACCTATCTGGGTGTGTGGACAATGGCGACCAACGAAAAACCGTGGAGCGGGCGCATCCATACGAAAGAACGAGGAGAGAAAGAAGAGACAACGTTGGGCCTTTCTATTACTGCCGATTCACTGCACACATCCCTTTACCAACAGTATACGTGTGTGTGGTTAAAACGACCGTCCTACCTGTGGAGTCATACCGCGCGTCCCCCTGTTCCGAAATGGAGAGGGCACGATCAGAGGAGCACGGTCACCAGGAGCGACAGCCAGAGCGCTTGCCCGTACGTAATGCACGGCACCTTTTCAAAGATGCGGGGCAGCGACAGATTCCAAAAGATCATGACCAGGAGGGCCTGCAGGAGGATGGCGGCGATGGCAAGCAGCACGCCGACCACGAGGACCTCGAGCGCGGACGCGATGCTGCGGCCCTGGACCCAGCGGTGAGGGGGCGAAATGGTCAAAAGGTTCTTGACGTTCATGGTGGCGTTGATGCTTTTCCTGCCGGTGGAGCGTGCCTTTGTTTCGTTCCCACACACACACACACACACGCGCGCGCACGCGCACGCGCACACACAATGGCAACAACAGAGGGGATCGGAAAAGCTGAGTATGTGTACGCTGTGGGTGCGCGCGCGCACGCGAAAACGTGTGCGGAAAGGGGGGAGCAGAGGGAACCTACCTAGAGTAGATGGACGCTGCAAAAGGCGGTAGCGAGAACTGTGTGCTTTGTCAGGAATGATGGCGGAAAAGGGACCGTGGGAGGACGGCCGTGGGGGTGTGGGGATGGCACACGCTCTCCCGCTCCACGTGTTTGCGCGCACATACGCACATGTCGTCGTTGCCAAAGAGAGCCCCCATCCCTTCCATCATCCTGCCTCTTGCGGCAGAGCGTCTCACGCACACGTGCGCGCTTGTGCTCCCTCCCTCAATCCTTTGCTCGTGTTGGCTTTCGTGCGCGCGCTGCACACCAAGCACACAGATCCGTGGTGGTGGTGATGGGACATCGCCGAGAAAAGGGGCGCGGCGAAAGAATACCACTGTATTTTGGTCGCTCGCACGTAAACATATGGGGGGAAAGGGGCCAGCGGGACGGGCGCTACTTGCACAGGGACGCGTAGGCGCTCTTGCACTCGTGCCTCATGTCGCGCTGGCGCTTGACAAAGTGCTCCATAAGCCGCGGGTTGTTTTGCAGGACGTGCGTGTGGCGCTCCAGGGTCTCGAGCACGTTCTCGCGCGTCTCTATGGTGCGCACGAGCGACTGCACCTGATTCTCGTGTCGCTCCAGCCGGTCGCTGAGGTCCTGCACGAGGGCGCTGACGGCCTGATAGCGTTGCTGCAGCTGGAGATCGACCTGCTGCACATCAGAGTCGTCGAACGAAAACATGCTGGGTTCGCTTTCGCTGCGCACGCTCTCAATGCTGGCGCGCAGTTCCAGGAGACGTTCGATCTCTCTGTCCTCGCTCTCGATTCGCCGGTGCAGGCCAAACACCAACTGCTGAAAGCGCCGTTCGTCCTCCTCGGTCGAGGCGACTATGGGAGGCACTGCGCGTGCTGCCGGTGCCCCGCTGCCTCCCATCGGCGATGGCGGTGGTGGACCCATCTGCTGTTGGTCGGGGGGAACTATTGAACCGCGCCGCGAGTGGGCGTAGTGGTCGGGGCCGGCGGTTTGTGGTTGCGGCGCCATTCCATTTGGCCACATCGTAGGCCCCAGCGATGGCTGCGTTGCGTATGGCTGCTGCTGCTGTCCCTTAAAGGGTGAGGTGACAGGCGACGGGGGAACGTATCGCGGGCGTGCGTCTGTCGAGGGAGAAGATCCCCGACGGAGCCCTCTCTGACGTTCTGGCATTGTAGAGGGTCCCACATCAACGACTGTGTGCTGTTGTTGCTGGTGGTACGGGTGCTGCTGCTGCCGCCGCTGTGCGTGCGCAGGACCAGCAAAGGCCGCTGCCGTATTCGCTGCGTGCAAAGGCAGAGCGGTGAACGAGTTTGCACGGCCGTTGGCAGGGCCCGCGCCGCCCATGACCGCAGCCGCGACAGCCACGGCTGCCGCGCTCTGAGCATGCTGTGGGCGCGCCATTGCCGCCATCGTCGCCGAGCCACGCCGCACGGCGTCAGTGCGCGCGACGGGCGCCCCGAGCGTTTGGGCATCCTCTAGCGCGTTTCCTTCAGGTCCCATGTGCGGTAGAGACTGTTGGCGTTGCTGCTCGCTGACGGTGCCTTCTGCGCTGCTTGACAGAGGCGCCACCATGTTGCCACCTGCATGGCCATCATCGCGGTGCATGGATTGGTGCGCGGCAGTGTGGTCCAACACGCCATGTGCGCGAGGGTAAATGGGCCGCGGGGATATGATACCTGTTACCAAAGAGTCCGAGTCGGGTTCCCTGCGAAAGGTCGGCGGTAGGTTCTGGTACTGTTGATGCTCGTTCGGTGCCGGCTGCCCACGCTCGTGCAGGCCAGAGTGGTCCACGATGGGATCGAGCGGACGGTGCAACGCTTTGCCGCGGTCGCCACGGGGTCCTCCACTCTGGCGCAGTGCCCGCCTTTGTTGCTGCTGCTGCTGCTGCTGCACATCAGGATCGCTGCCACCGCGCGGGTCCTGACCTGTGCCTGCTGCCATGGGCGTATTTGCAAAGGCCAACGCACGCTGCGCGGCCTGCAGAGCGGCGCGTGTGGTTGGATCACCTGTATGGCCGTGATCCGTCAGATGTTGCGACTCTTGGTCCTGCGCATTTTCGGCGGGATCGTCGTCGTCCTGTGCAAAGTGCTCTGTGTGTAGCCGCCCGTCCATTGCCCCTTTTCCCAACAGGTCCGCTGCTTTTCTGAATATGGGCACGCACCGCGCGCACAAAAGTCTCTGCCTCTGCGCCGTGAGCACAACGAGACTCTGTGTTTCCCCACCGCAGAGACGCTCTAGAGCGTGCCGGTATCGTTGCCGTTGTCGGTGCCGCAGAGGCCTGTTAACCTCTGGAGGCGCCCCCTTTTTCGGAAATGCGCTTGCGCTGCCGTCTTCCTTCCTTCCTCTCCCCTTCCCTCCCCCTCGACCAGACCGGTAGGCACGTCACGAAGCGCGTTTCCACTCTAGGCGCTTATGCCCAAGATGGAGAGAGAGACTACCTTTCCCGCACGCAGACGCGAGCCGACACTGCCAGCCGGAAAGATGCCATAAAGCGGTCACGTGCGTATGTGCGTGCCACACGCATACTCTGGCGCAAAGGGCCGGATACTTGTCAACCTCTCATGCCATCCCGCCGTGTTTCGTACGGACCCACTGCACCCTCTCTCGCGCCTCCCACGATTTCGGCGGCGAATGGGATTTGCGTGTGAGACCGCCCGTCCGGCGCACATTCGCAACATATGCGCCATGCGACCGAAAACTGGGGTCACCCTCGCAGGAGGTGGTTGACGCAGGTAAAACACACACACACACACACACACACACACACACACACACACACACACACAAAGATAGGACCGAGACGTGGCATGCAAATGGCCACCTGGCGACAACACCAGAGCCAGCGGTAGGGCGCGATCGAGGTAGATGAGAAAACACTCTGTCGCTCTTTATTGTGCACAGGGAAATGGGGAGCATCACTTGCCAGAGGATGATCGGTCAACGTCATCCTCCGAGTCATCCGAGTAGGATTCTGACTCGTCGTCGTCATCATCATCATCGGATCCGCTTTCTGCGTGCGACACGATGGGCCCGTTCGGGTGAGGCATGCCATCGAGGCGCGCTTGCACATGTGGTGCATACGTTTGCTGCTGAACGACCTCGCGAGGATCGCGCGCACCGTTGCGATGCTGCCCCGCTGCTCTTGGCTGCGCCGCTGGTGGTTGCGCCTGCACGGTGGTGGTCTGGGGTTGAACGGTCGCCACAGGTTGAGCGGGCACGTGCCGCGTGTCACGCTGCGCTGCCGTGCTCGACGGAGAAGCGCGCGGAGCCGCGAGAGGAACACCGGGGTGTACCTGTGGCGCGACCGCGGCGCCACCTTTGGCACCATCGTTCTGTACGGCGGGCCTGGCCACCGCTTCGGCCTTGGCCTGGTAGGGGTCCATGTTGGTACGTGTTCCCGCCGGTTCGACGGTCGGCGATGGCCTAGGAATGGCCGGGGTCTGCTGCACCGTTGCCGGCATCGCTGTAGAGTTGGATGCGGTGACGACGCGCTCACCCAACACGACGGGCTTGCCCGCCTGTTGCTGTGGGGCGTTGGCAAGAGTTACATTGGCCGGCCCGCGCTGCACCGGAGCCGCTCCTGAAGCCCTCTGTTGCTGTCCCGCGTTCTGTTGGACTGCTGCTGCTGCTGCTGCTGCTGCTGATGCTGGCGCCGGTGACGCCTTAGACGGACCGACTCTGCTGGCTGCTCGCGCTGGCGCGTTCGACTCTGGGGACTTGCGTTCCTGTCCCTTCTTTGCCCCGCCTTTGCCGCCGCCCCCGCGCCCAAACAGGCCGCCCCAAGGCGCCCACTTCTTTTTCTCGGAACCTTTGCCGTCGCCCTCATCGCCCTCTTCGTCGGGATCGTCCTTGTCATTCGCGTCACCACCGTCATCATTAGTGTCAGAGCCACTGCCCTTGTTCTTGCCCTTGCCCTTGGTCATCTTGTCGCGCAGCTTTGCCAAGAGTCCGTGCTTGCTGGTTCGTATCAACACCACGAGCACGATGAGACCCACACCGGCCGCTACCAGCAACATGATCTTGCCCATGCTGAGTTTGGGCTTGGCTGCGACCGCCTTGTCCGATGCCTGCGCCTGCTTCGGCACCACCACTGCCGCCGCCGTCGTCGTCGTCGTCGTTGGGCCTGTCACACTGGCGGTTTCTGTCTGATGCTGTCGGGAGCCTGTCGCAGGTTTGTCCGACTGGGACTGTTGATGCACGATATCGGCGGGCACGACGGTATCCGCGCCCTCTGCGGGGCTTGGTGGAGGGTTACACGCCGCCACCGGGTCAGGGGCTGCCGGCCTCGGTTGCTGCTGATGCTGATAAGAGGAAAGAGTATGAGGAGCAGAAGCAGGCGGGAGGGACTGACGATATTGCGGCTGCGGCTGGCCGGGGGGCGGCCTCGTCTGCGGGTGTGCCTGTTGGGCGTACTGCCGCTGCGGCGCTCCGTTCGGGTAGGGCTGTTGTTGTTGTTGTTGTTGTTGCTGCTGCTGAGATGGCGCGGGAGGGCCGAGGCGGCGCTGCTGCGGTGGCGGCGGAGGCAGCGTGGACGACAGGGTGTCAAACAGGCCGCCCGACTGAGTGCGCCCCGATACGGGACCCTGTTGTTGCTGCTGCTGCTGCTGCTGATGGGGCACATGCCCGCCATAGCCAGGCCCTCGCGCCGGAGCGCCTCCGTGGCCTGGCCACGGTCCGTTTCCTCCGCCTCTGCCTGGTGGCGCCGCGTGGGAATAGGGCGCTGGGGCGCCGCCGCCGCCCGTACGTTGCTGTGTGCTGTTGGCCGCGCTGCTCTGTGCATAGGCAGGCACGCCTGGCGCAGGCGATGCGGCGCGCACCTTGATATTAGCGCGTATCGTGTCAAAGAGTTCGCGAGCCGTGGCGCCACCGCTGCCGGCAGGGGCGTGAGGAGGCGGGCCGGCGCCCGCGGTTCCCATCGGAGATGACTGTGGCGGCGCTGCGCTCATGGTACCAGACACCGTTGGGTCCTTTAACCGTTAGATGATCCCCTGTTTTTTGCGCGCTCTGCGGTCCCCTCACACCAACGTCGCTGATGGGTTGACTGTCACTGTGAACGCTCCCTGCCGCCTCTCTCTCTCTCACTCTCTCTCCCTCTCTCTCTCTCTCTCTCTCTCTTTCCCTCGCGCTTCTCCCTTTCTTGCGTGGCCTTTGCGCCAAACAGACGGCTCTGTTACCTCTTGTGTGGGAGGCACCTTTTCCAGACCATCCCTTGGGGGAGGGCGGGGCCTTTGGGGGACAGTTGCCAAGTGCGTGTGTGCGACCGTGCTCTTTTGGGACCACGTGCTTGGAGGCGCGCACACTGTTCTGCGACAAAGAGCAAGAGAAAGGCAAACGAGGGAGCCCTATGAGGAAAACGGGCACAGCGCCTCTTGCTCTCTGTTGCGTTCATCTCCCTCCCCACCCCCACAATCCCTCTCTGATTCCTTGCCCGGGCATCGTGTAGAGTGAACCCAGAGTGCTGATGATCGACGATCTATACTTTCTGGCTAAACACAACCGATGGAGCGTGATCGTGTCCATCATCGAAAAGAGGGAGCAAAAGGCACGCCGCATCGCGGCCTACGTCCACCCGCACTCGGGCTGGACCTTTCTCCATCAGGCGGCCTATCACGACAATGCGTGGGCCGCCGTGGTGCTCCTGGCCCACGGCGCGGTGCTCAGCAACGACATCGGAAAGATTGCCACGGTGGACAAACTCAGGGTGAGACGCGTGTTTGACCTGGCCAATAGGTCCACGACCAAGGTGATGGCAAGATCGCCCTCCTTTACCGAGGCCACGAGACGCGTTCTTCCCGCCGACCAATGCGTGCTGGTGCCCTACGCCGGCGGTGTCGTTGAGATCCACGGCACCAAGGACTATTGGACCGACTCCCAGGGGCGCGTGCTCGTCGGATGGCACGGCAGCCACTCCCCGCCCTGCGGGATGGATGGCATGTCGCTTGTGTGACGCACGCACTGTGTCTCTTGTAATCTGCCCTGTAACAAATGTTGATACATCGTGCGCATGGGCATCCCCCCCCCTTCCAGTATCTCGACATGAGAGAATGACTAGAGGGGGGCGCGCGACTCGATGAAAGACTCTGGAATCGATCGATATACACTGTTTCAACCCGTTTTCCAGATGATTGTGCACATTTCGCTCTGTCTCCAACACAAGACATGGCGCCGCACAAACAATTCTACGTATAGAATAGGCATTGTACGATACATGCAATGAAATCGATCGATTCCATCAAGTCGCGACCCTGGTCATTCTATGAGGCTCCCTGGCGGACGGTCATACTCTGAGAATTGGGGGATCTTGCTGGACACGACGAAATCCATAGGACGCGCACCGTATCACCACCAAAAGGGAACCATGGCGTGCAGAGGTCCCTTTTAGTTTGTGCACTCTAGAGAATGATGTGGTAGCGTCGCATGTCTGGGAGCATCTATATTAGAATGCCCTCTGTGGGCGGGGGTGAGCAGGGACAAAGACTAATTGCGCGGTAGTTGCGGACGGCTGGAACCGCCCTGGCGGGCAAACGTCTTGCCGCTATTGTTGTTGTTGCTGCTGCTGCTGCTGCTGCTGCTGCTGCCGCTATTGTATGGTCGGGGCCGCGTCCAGGTCGAACGGCGTGCGCCGGTGCCGCCGGCTGATGAGCGCTTTCGTGCGTTGCTTAGATGCGCGAGCGCGTCCCGGCGTTGCTTACGCACGGGTCTCTCTTTCTCTGCGTCCACTGGTGCTGTCGCCTCGGAAACGGCACAGTCCAAATGCGCTCTCCTTGGAGATGCGTGTGCCTCTGATTGGGACAAGAGCGCCAACGTGACAGTGTCGTCGGGCAGGGCCCACGAGCCGGCGTCGTACTTGCGCTTACCAAGCCACTTGTCCTTGACCCCGTCTTTTGCGCCCGTATAGGTGTCATCTGTGACAATGACGCAAACCGAGGGCCGGTGGTGCTGGCCCTGGAGAAGGCGGCTCGAGTCTGTGCGCAACTTTGATGGATTCGCGAGATCGGCCATCAAGAGGCACCGTTCGGGCCGCGCCAAAGGGTAGACTATACCATTTGACATTGGCATTGTTGTTATTGCTGATGCGGAAGCGGTGGTGCGCGGTGCGCGAGGCGGTGGAGCGGGCATCAGCTGCCTGTCCCTGGTCAGGGGGTCGGTTCCCGACGGGCCCAACATTTCGCCACCCAGTGCCGCTTGACTGGCGGCCTCTGTTGTTGCTGCCGCAATGTGTACCGCCGCGTCGCGCTGATCGGTGACTATTGTGGGGAGACGGTCCTGGCTCGTGTCGAGCAGCTTCCTGAGCAAGAGTGGGGTGATGCCGCACCACCGGAGCCTGTCCACAATGCACAGGCGCTCGTTCGTGGGGCGCGCATCATAGACCTTGCCCAGTGCGAGTCGCGCAAACGTCAACCGCACGAGGTTGTACTCGAGCATGTTGCTCGAGCAGTCGGAAAACCATGCCGTGTGCATCATGGCGGGCACCACGCACGCGCGCTTTTGGCGAATGCGCGTGCGGTTGCGCTCTCCCAACGTGGGCTCTGCAAACTGCACGCGCGGCCTCGATCGCGATGACTGCTGTTGGGGCGATCGCCGCTTGCCACCGCTGCTGGACCGGATGTCGTCCCTGGTTTGGTCGCCGTCGCCCTCGACACAACGGTTGAGGGCAAACGTCTCCGTGACGGCGGTGACCGACCATGCCCACAAGAGGCTCGCAGCAGGGTTGGCCCCGGTCGCATACTGTACGGTGCTTTTGCCTCCGTTGCGCTGTCCCGAAAACATGGCGTGCGCCTTGTACGCGGGCACGGTTGCCTGCCCTGCGGTCGTGGCGGTCTTGATCGATTCCCGATTGCCGGTGGGATCGTTTGCCTGGCCCGCAACACCGCCCCCATCGTAGCAGCCGTCATCGTCATAGGTGTCGGCGTACTCGAGAGATGTGCCGGTCTCGCGCGTCCCATAGTCGCACGCATCGGCCAGGGAGAAGCAATCAGATATCAACATCAGTTGGTCCAGCACGTCGAGTTCCTTTATGTGCTGCGCGAGCGCCGGCGAAGGTGGCGCCCTTTGGTCTCTCTGCCTCGTTTCGGGTTTGGTCGCATGCGTCGCACCCGCGATAGGCAGGCTCTCTTCGAGGCGGTGGGGGCCTTTTGTGGGCTGCGCAAACAGAGCGAGGCATTGTTTCCGTATGTGGACGCAGCGGCGGGCCATCCAAGCGGTATCGGTGCCGGCACGACAGTGGGCATTTTGTTGTTGTTGTTGTTGCTGCTGCTGGTGCTGTTGCACAAAGGGAATATAGTTGTGGTAGACCATCGCGCGCATGAGGGGTTGATCGATGAGAAAGATATTGTGGGCATCGGGCGCCCCCAGGGGCGCAGGATCGTTGGGCGCGTGGCCCGCCAACAGGGCCTCGGCGGCGGCAAAGTTGGACAGGAACGGATTGTTTGACGCCGTGACGATCAAGTTGGGCCCTCCCGCTGGTGACACTGCGGTTTGTCCGCGCTCCGAGGTGGCGGGGGTCGTGGAGGCGTGGGCTGCGACACGTAGGTGCATCTCTAGAGCGTTCAAAAGGGCCCTCACATCTCCGGCGGCATTCGACGCCAACTGGAGCGCGTCGGGCTCGGTGAGCGTGCGCCCCTCGCGCAGAGCGACGCGCAACGCCACGTGCATGAGGTCTCTTGCTTGGACGCCGTGAAACCACACCTGAAGGCACAGATCGCGCACGAGCAGGACGTCGCGCAGGCCCGCATCATTGCTGCAGATGATGATGGGCGCCCAGTGAGGCAGTGCGCGCGACAGCAAGGCGGCGAGGTCCCCCAGACGGCCTCGACGCACGCTTCTGTGACGGCGCTCCCGGCCGAGTTCTACGAGGTCCGCACACAGCGAGTCGGTGCCGGACGCCGACCGTCCACCGCGGCTGCCCCTGACGTGGCCTCTTCCTCTGCCATAGTCGTCGTCATCCGCAAAGGGGTCATAGTCGCTTTGCGCCTTTTGCGAATCCCTCTCGGCCGACTCTGCAGCGCTCTGTTCCATGGCGCATATGCCGTCAAAGTCGTCCACGATGACCGCCGTACGCGTCCGATCGAGAACGGCCCGCGTGCTCACAATGCGCTCGATGTGATCCGTTAGGGTCATGGAGGGGGTGAGCGAGCCCGGCCCCAGTTCCATGATACCGAACCCGCCCGACGCGAGCATAACGCGGGCGGCCGTCGACTTGCCCGACCCCGTGGGACCCATGATGATGGCGGCGGGCATCGCGTTGGGTCTGTTGTGGGCGCGCTCGCGGACCCACGACGCCAGCATGCACTGCTGGTCGTGGTTGCCCACAAGGGCCGACGGATCCGTTGGCTGGTAGCGCAGTGCCAGCGACTTTTGGGCCAACGTAGGCGCGCGGGTGCCCTTGGTCACGATGGTCACGGTGCGTTTCCCCGCGTCGGTCCTGACCGACACCACACGGCGTCCACTCTCGACCTGCTCCCCCGACCGTGCAAGAGGCCTGTGCGTTTCTGCCACCAGAGCCTGTGGCGGTGACGCCGGCCGCGGTGGCGGCAACACCTCGGCTGCATGTTCGAGCAAAAGGGGTTCTTCGGTCGGCCTTGTAGCGGGCGCGGCGGACCCAAATGGGCGCGCAAAGGCACGCACGGGCGATTTCGATATGGGGCCGTTGCCTTTATGCTCTTGTCGCAAGGGTTGTTGCTGCTGCTGCTGCGGCCTTAAAGGCGGTGGGGACTGGATCGGACCCGTTGGTGGTGCCCCAAAGGGCCTCTGAAAAGTGGGGGCAGACTTTGCTACCAAAGGCCCGATGGTGGCAAACGCACGGGACGGAGATGATGATGATGATGATGATGAGCGGCGACACACCATGTCGAGCGACTCGCGCACCGACGCGCCCGGCATCGGTGCTGTCGTGTCGCACGATGGAATACGCGAAACAGCGGATCTGCGCCCTCTGCCCCGGCCACGCCTTGTTCCCCGGCTGGGGGGCGGGGCCACCATGCCAGCGTGATTGAGGAGGGCACTGCCGGCATAGATCCACTCGCTCGATGACGTTCGAGGCTGTGCCATCCCTATTTCTATCCTTCCTATCTCTCTCCCTCTGGTGTCTTGTCCTCTTGGCATAAAACCTCTTGTGGGTGCGCAGCCGCCGATGCACGCACGCGCGGGCGGGTCAAAAGAAGGGACGTTTCTGTTTTCGAGGATTGGCCGAAATACACCTTCTTTTCATTGTGCGCTAAAAACCCCCAGTTGCGGTGTCGCCCGAAATCCTCCCTTTGGAATGCTACCCTTCTTGCCCGCTCTATCCGTGTGGCGGTGGTGGTGGGGGGAGGGGTCGAGGGGCGGAGGAGAATGTGGGTAAGGAGAGGGCTCCTCACTGTCGTCGCCGTGCAGGGTTCTCGCTTTCTCGCGCGTGGCCCCCGTGTCGGACAGAGTCTACGGCAGCAGGCACATGGCAGCGGGCTCGTGCTTTTTGGTGTGCACAACAGGGTAACAACAGAGCGGGCGCACGCGCTTTCTCCACACTCTCACTCTTGTTTGCCCGTCGCGACCCTGCACCAAAACGAGCGTTGGAAAGAGACGAGTTCATCGACACCGACAAAGGAAAAGCAGCATGCAGTCACGATTTGAACAGATCTACAGCGGCGACCTCTTTCGGTCCGAGGGAGCGCCACCGGTATTTGATCAAGACTTGGAGGCCCTCGCACAGAGCCAGCAAGAGCGCACCTTTTATCCCTTGGTACCCGTGGAGCCCTTTAGGTCACTGCCACCACTTCTGAACGCACTGTATCCACCGCAGAGTCTGGCGGGCGACTTTGGGCCACCGCAGCAGTCTCCCCTTTTGGACTGGGGCAGCAGGGGGCAGCTGTCTTCGGCGGCCGACAGTGCGCATGTTGCAAGGAGCCTCGCGTCGCTCAGTCTGGGCTCGCCGAGCGCCGGCCTTGTCCAAGAAGCGGCGCGCTCTCTGGCCATCGATGAAGCGGCCATCGCTGATGCCCTTGCACGGTACCAAAATCGCACAGGGTCTTTTCAGTACAAGCAGCAAGTGGAAGAGCAAGAAGAGGAACCTCTGGGCAGCATGGAACAGGCCTATGAGGACGCCGCCGTGAGCCTCAATGTCGACGATGAACGCGACAGTCTTGCTCAGGCACTTTCGGAACTCGCCCTCCAACCCAAAAAGGACCAGTACCCGGTCGATATCGTGCTCGTTCCCGAAGAGGGACTCACGCTGCGTAATGCGGCCCTCGCGCGTTTGCAAGAGTTTCTGCCCCCCGGTTCGTCGCTGCCCGAGCAGGTCTTTGATCCTCACTATGCGGCGCTGCTCAACCAACTGGCGGTCAGCGACAGCGACACCTCACTGGGGCCGAGGCCGAGACCGCGCTCGCCTTCCGAGATTGCCGCCATCGCGCCGACGCTGGCCGGATACGTGCCTGTCGGAGAACTCCCCCAGTACGACATTAGCATCAACCATCCCGTGTTTGAGATTGTTGACGTCAACAGTGTCATATCGACGGGTACCGCGCAGGGCACCGTCTACGATGTCAACGTGCGCATTGGCAACACCCAACTGCAGAGCGCCGCCACGCAGGCTGCCAGTGAGATCTTTGCGCAAGAGTCGCCGCAGCGTCGGCAGGAACGGCTCGCCGCGCAGGCCGGCCTGACGAGGGGTTCGCACATGGCTCTGGTGCGCGCGCAACCGGATGGGACTGTGGTGGGCGTGCACGCTGCCCTCAAAAAGTCGCCCATCTACGATCCGGGCCTGTGGCTCGCGTACAATGCCCTCAAGCGCCTGCTCCAATACAGAAACGACAACCCCTACGGGATTCCCGACGCGGCCACACAACGCTGGTTCTCTGAAGCAAACGCGCTGATTACTGCGGCACACGGTCCTAGATTGAGTACCGACATACTCAGAGCGAGCGCGCAAGATCTGGCCGCCCGAGTTGCACAGGTGGAGCAGCGACTCAACGCCAGCTACAACAATGTCAACAACGACGCCTACGTGGATGCCGCGGGTGCGTTTCTGGCCAGTGAGATTGCCGTCGCCGGTCTATCGTCTTTCTTCCCCTATCTCTATGGAACGCTGCGCGCGCTCGACACCAGCTACTTTGACGCCAACACCGTCGCCGTTCTTGGCGAGGAGGTTAACCAGGGTTTTCCCGTGCAGGCCACCATATTGCAGTACATCGACGGCACGCTGGCCGACCTCATCGATAGTGGCTTCTTTGGGTCGACCGCTACGGGGATCGACTATAAGCGCGTCATGTCGATGGCGGCCCAGGTCGTGTTTGGCCTCGATGCCGCGCAGGGCATCTTTGGCATCGTGCACAACGACTTTCACACGGGCAATCTGGCCTATGTCAATGTGCCCCCCGATGCCCGCCTCTACTATATGACCGAGGCCGGCATCTACTATGCGGTGCCGGCCGACAAGCGCTTTGTCATGATCGACGAGGGCAGGTCCTACTTTGAGTTGCGTGTCAAGGGTCGGAATCCCAACGATCCAGCTGATATCCTCATCACGCGCATCCTCGATGGATTCAGTGCGGTTCCCGGCAGTATTAGCGCGGACCGTTCTCTCATTTTGGGTTCGTTTTCCCAGCAACCGAGCGGTCCCTATGGCGAGGATGCTCAGGAATACGAGACGTTGCCTCCACGCCACTATACGTGGGGCAGTCCGACACAGAGAGACGTCACTCGCAGCGACTGGAACCTGCTCGGGCGCAACAACGACCTTATACGCTTCCTGACCACGTTCCTCTTGAGCATGAACATCAGCGGACCGGACCCCAACCTCGCCCGCAGGGACCCGTCGCACGACCTCTTTTGGCAGTTTGCCTCTCATGCGTTGCGTTGCGATGGGCCCAACAATGGCGACTTCCCGACCGACGTCAGGGGGCCCTTCTTTTGGCGCAGCGAGTGCCGTAACCTGTCCGACGCAGACGAGAGGCGCGAGTGCGAATTTGACATGATTACGCTCACGCCTTACGAAACTGGCAGTCCCTGCGTCAATGCCGTGCCGGCAGACAATGTCCATTGGTTCGACAGCGCTTTCCGCATCGACGAGTCAGAGATTCCCCCGGACGCGCACATCTACCTCATCCCCAACGCTCGCTAGTCGCATCTCGCTCCCTCTTATTCTCTTTGTTCACCCCCTCCCCCGTCCTTTTTCGCGTTACCGACAATTTCTCATCCCAGAGGAACAAATGCAAGGGAAACGACTCGCTCTTTGACTGCGTTCATTTCTCACCAACAATGTACGACCCCCCCCCCATTTGCTCCGATGAGGCGCGTGCACCATCCTGTCTGTCCTCATGTTGTCGGGTCATGCTACAGAGAAAGAGAGAGAGAGGAAAAAAAAGAAAGACCACGTTTCTCGTTCTTTTCTTTTTGGTGTGGGAGCGATAGGAATGGTTGCTTGTAGAGCGGCGCAGAGAGAGAGGGAGAAAGAGGGCCATTGTTGGTGCAAGAGCGGCAGGATGACAAGGACCAAGAGGCATCCGCCGGGCAAGCGCCTGATCGCCATCCCGGCACAACGTATGAGGGCACACGGCCAGGGTGGCGTGATTGCACGCGCGCTCGATATGACGGAAGAGGCAGACAAAGAGTCGACGGAAGAGCAGGTGCAATTCCGATGGGTCACCACGCGCCAGTCCAACAAGGGCCGCCGGCGCGCATGGATCGAAGCGCGCGCACGTAAACGCGCCCTGTCAAAGAGCGTGCCCGCCGTCCAGCCGTGTCCCGACTGCAAGAGCCTCAACCCCGTCACGACAGATGTCTGTACCACGTGCGGGTCGGCGCTCGCCTTGGTTATCGAGTCCGATTCGAGTTCTTCTTGCTCTTCTCCCTCTTCATCGAGTGAATCACCGCGCGAAACGGACGACGCGCCTGCGAGTACCGCGCGTTCGACCACGAAAAGGACCAAACGCCAAACAGCACCACGGCGCCGGCAAAGCCGCCCTCGCAGCGGACCGCCTACCGGCAACAAGCCCGTGCCTTCTTTTGTCGCGCCCGAACCCCGAGTAGCGGCAACGGCGCCTGTAGCGACGTCGGCGAGGAGGGCGGAACGTCCCGATCCCAGAGAGCCCGTCATTCCATTTGAACTCGGACCCTGCTATGTGCCCAATCGCTCTGCGCCAGCGTCCCTTTTGCGACTACTGCCACAGACGAAACCCAACACCAATACATTGCCCCATTGTGCATGACACAACCCAAAAGCAACGTTCCAACCTTTCCCCCCTTGCTTCCCCCCTCCCCACGTCCCTTTGGCCGCCAAAAACGATTCGTTATGGGTCGCTGTCGCGAGCGCTCCCAGAAGCATCGCGACAGTGCGATGCGTCTCTCTTGGGTAGCACGCGCCAGGTACGTCGCATGTTTTAAAGTGATCGGGCCTATTCTGCCCCTACTTTTGATGGCAAGCCGGGAACCGATCATGTACGGCCACCATTTGCCCGCAGGGGGCAGGGACAGGGACCCTAATTGTGCAAGAAAGAGAGAAAGAGAGAGAGAGAGAGGCATCAGATCTTGAAAGGGCGGGTCGCTTTTGTGGGGATGCCTCCTGTGTAAAAGACCGACCATGGCGACGAACCCGTCCCTCCTCACAGCGTCGAGTTTTGTCGACCTCTCAGGGTCCCTCTATTGGAGGGCGGCACCACAGCATCCCCTCATGGACCAGGGCGAACCCACCCCGATCGTCGATCCGCAGCCAGACGATGCATTCAATCCCGATCTCATCGCCGTCATTGGAGACGACAAGGATGTGCATATGCCTCCTCCGCTGTCCGCCACCGATGAAACCAACTCGATGGCCGTGAGTATGCACGCAGACGACTTTGTCCACGCGGCCAGTGTCTCGCGTCTGTCGGAATCGGTGCTCGCAGAGCCGTCGTCGGCCGAATCGACCGCAACGGCAGCGGTCTCGACGCCCACAAGCACAAAGGCGCGTGGCTGGTGGCCATTTGGCATGGGTGCCGTGGCGTCCATTATGGGGATGCGCGACGACCCTGCCCTGGCGCCGGACCAGACGTCAGCAACCGATGCAAAGGACGCACGCGAGACAAAGAGCGCCATCGCGTTGGGCCCACTGGCAGATGCGCTACTGGAAGATGCAACCATAGTCTGCCACTGCCGGGTCGCATTCAAAACGTTTGCCCCCATAGTGGAGCCCCATGTGAACGCGCTCGCCGGGCGTTTGCAGCAGAAAGGCGAAGCGAGCAAGGTCAGGGTGGCCTTTTACGTGCGCGACGCCATATGGCCCATCGCTTTGCACAAGTGTCTGGGTGACGAAATGGAGGCGCACATCACATCGAGCGACCTCTCGTCTCGGGCCTCCATCATGAGGCACACCCAACGTACCGTGTCGACATGGAACTCGCCGAGGGTGTACCCGAACCGGCCCCTCTATGGGCTGGCCTATGTTGAAACGACAGTGTCGCTTACAGACATCGATCTGGTCATTGACGCCGACACCAAGCAGACCATTGAAACGCGCGCAAGCATCTTGCGATTCATGGCACCGCGCATGGCACCCAATGGCGTCTACCTGGTGCAGACACCCGACACGGCGACCAGCGCGGCCCTCGTAAGTCTCTTTATGGCGCCGGCGGGCGATGCGGGGACCCGCGCGCGCGAGCACAAGCTGACGATCACACCCGCTGGAGTCGTATTTTCATTTTAGGACAAACCATGAGCCCATACGCATACATACATAAATAGACCTTTGTTGGCCATGTTGTGTTTCGATTCTCATCTGGTCAACAACACAGGCGCACCAATGGTATCGCGCCGTTTTGGTTTTGCCGCCTTGCGTCGCAAACCCTGGGCGTCCCCATTCCGTGGCGTTGCGCTGTTTGTCGCGCACACACACGCACAAATGGTGTGCGCAACTCCCGCAGTCTGGGTAATCGTGGGCTCCTGCCAAATCATGATTCGACGCAAACCTACGATTGGGTCCCGACGTAATGCCTCATAGAGCGCGAGACAAAAGGGAGACCGGCTGCACATTGCCAACAGCAGTGGAGGGGACTCTCCTTTGCGTTGTTGACAGTGTACATGAAGGGTACAAGGTGTTGGGCGTCTTTTGTTTTTATTCTTTTGTGTTTCTTGGCATCAAGGCAAAGGATCCGTGGCGCGGTCCAGCTGGATCACATCAAACCCCTCATCGTTGTCGCCCTCTGTCGTCGACGTCGATTCCAGGTCGCCAGCGTCGCCATCTTCGCGGGAGGCTTGCTTCCCGTCCTCGCTCTTTGGACCGTCCTCTTTCGCCTCTTTTGTGTCAACCGCCCGTTCGCCATCCTCTTTGCGCTCTGCACCGTCTGTGGGCTCGTGCCTTGCGGGTTCGTCCAGAGGCGTGACACCCTTGACGTCATCCCCATTGTCGGTCCCTGTCGGTGCCATTTCGGTCCACCTGCCGTCCTCTTCCTCCTCTTCGACATCGTCGTGATCGGGTTCCGTGGACGAGTCCCCCTGTGGCTCCCTCTCGGGAACGCTGTCGAGAGCATCCTGTTCCGAAACGGCATCGGCGCCCTCGTCGCATCGCTGTTTGCTGTCAAAGGAGGAAAGGGAAGCAGGGTCATCTGTGATGAGCGTGGGTTGACCGTACTCGTCGCCCACACCGTCGTTGTTGTCGCAGTCCTGGTCCGTGTCGCTTTCAGAGAGTTGAGTGATGCGCGCCCGAGGGAACCCGTCCTCGGCGTCACTCTCTGTGTCTGTGACGATGGCGCCGTTCGCCATTTGGAGAAAAGGTGCTGCTGCCCCTCCAAACAGACCGTGGGCAAGGGCAAAAGGGTCGGCGCCAAACAGAGGCGGTAGAGCGGCCGCGATGCGCACAAACGGCGGCATACCGTGACCCTGTCTGGCGCCGCCGCCGCCGCCAGCGAGATCGGCGCCCTCGCCGCCATTCATGCGTTCGAGAGCGAGCCCATGGAAAGCGAGACCCAACATTGTCTCTGGTGGGGGGCAGGGCAGAAAGCCCATCGTGTGTCCATCGGTGGACCCCATGGTCATGATGTGTATCCTGTCGTCGTCGTCTGAATCGTTGCCATCGTCACCGTCACCGTAGTGCGGACCAAACTGCATGCGCTGTCCCGCCAGGGGCGCATCATGACCTCCGTAGGCACCCTCTCGCGCCCATCCACCGTTGTCCGAGTGTTTTCCAGGTGTCATCTCTGCGCGCTCGCGGCGGTCGTACGCATTCGACTCTTGGTGGTCCAAATCAGACTCTTCGCCTTCGCTCCCGTCCGAGCCGTTGAACCTCGAAAGATCGGTCTCGGAGCGCGCTCTAAACGCGTCGTCGGCCATCGCCCATGGATCCGCATGCGCGCTCCTGTCTCTGTCTGAATCGTGCTGCTCTGCATCAGGACCGCTCATCGCATGATCGGCATCGCTGTTTTGTTGCGACGGGTCCGTCTGTCCCCCGTCAGCCTGGTGCACGTTGGGAAAGGTCATGCCTGGGTTGGTAGGCGTACGGGACCGTGGGCGTTCCTGTCCCAGAGCACCAGAGGGTGAACTGTGCCGCGGCGATCGCGCGCTGGGCGACGACCTCGTCGGGTGCGCCTGCGTATTGCCTTGATGGGAGCCCGCGCCTTTGGGCGACGTAACACGGTTCGCTGGGTAGGTACGCGTGCTCGATCGTATGTGCGCATCGAGGAGGGCACCATCGTCATCATCATCGCCGTCACTGTTGTTGTTTCTGCTATTGTTGTTGTTGTTGTCATTGTTGTTTCCATGGAAAGACGGTGTCGACGGCGCCCGTGGCGTCCGATCCGTTCCGTATTGTCGATACTGATTGTTGCCGACGTGAGGCGGCACAACGGTCTCACCTTCCTGTACGTCCCGCACGACGCACACGTCCCCATGACATTCGACAATGGTACGGCGCGATGGTTCGGACCGGTGCGCGCCGTTTGGGGACAAACGCGGCTCCGGATGCGACCCGGGCGCGTGCGCGGCAAGCGAACGCATAAAGGGGGTCGGCCGTTGGTCGGCAGCAGGGGCCGCATCCACCCGTTGCGCGCTCGAAACGTCACCGCTGGCACGCGCAGGGGCATGTGGTTGGGGTCCCACAGTCTGCTGATGAATCCGGGGTGGGTGGGCAGCAGGGACCTGCTGCTGCTGTTGCTGACGTTGCAGCGGGGCAACGGCAGACGTGTGGTTCTGTTGGGGCTGCACCACCCGTTGGCCATGTGTGGGAGCAGGAGGGGCCATATTGGCATTGGCCGCCTGCGGAAGCGTATAAGCGGGCAGCGAACGATGAGGAACGGTGGTGGCAGGACCGCCCTGCAATCCCGCGGTGCCCACGGTGGCAGTGTCTCCCCCCGTCAGAGGCCGGACGGCGTGCCCCGTGGCCGGATGTGCGGGTGCCAGAGGATGAATCAGTAGGGGTGCGCCTTGCCTAGAGCCTGCACCCGCTTCGGCCGCTGTGCCCTTGTTGTTGTTGTCATTGTCCCCTCTGGGGTGCGCACCTGCTAGAGGCGATTGGGCCGTCCTAGGCGCGTGCACGGGAACCGGACCCATGGGAGGCCGCGGAAGGAATGGCGTCGGCGGAGCACTCGGAGGAGTGCCCATGTGCACACGCATCGCTGCCGTTGCCACGGCGATGGACCGGTCAATGTGCGGCGCACACGTGGTCACTAGCGTCTGTGGATTGGCGGCGACCCACATACCAAACGCGGTCTGCAGGTCGTCTGGCTTGATCTGGTGCCGGACCTCGCGCACGGTACGCGTGACCGTACGCTCCACATTGCTCAGGCGTCTGACAAAGTAGACCAAGAGGCCCAGCACCAGCACGCCGACGAGCGCCCAAATCGCTACCGTGCCCTTTAGGCTGCCTGTGATTCCCCTCCGGACCCTCCCACCCGAGGGGGCCACAGAGGCAACCGCTGCCGCGGCGGTGTTTGCCGATGCAGAGGAGGGGGCGGCACCGTTGGCGTCGCGCGCACGGCGTTTGCGCCCCGTGCCCGAGCGTTGTTTGTTGCGCGCACCGCCGGCCTGATCCCGCGGTTGGTGCGACCGGCGCTCTGCCCCATCGGCCTGCATTTGTGTGTAGG
>Ga0255334_1000422_pt1 | contig 34311 bp, 53 predicted proteins | sample EtOH5_35cm_T3_12_FD_202080 | JGI IMG/M metagenome (GOLD analysis project Ga0255334, IMG submission 202080) | Sandy soil microbial communities from University of British Columbia, Vancouver, Canada - EtOH5_35cm_T3_129 | ecosystem: Engineered > Artificial ecosystem > Sand microcosm > Unclassified ... | reverse complement strand
GTCGCCACTGCGCAGGCGGCGCGCCGTTCGTCCCCGGCGGCGAGGGCGTCGTCCAGCTCGACGACGTAGTCGTGCAGCATCTGCAGGTCGGTGGCGCAGCCGAGTGCTGCGTCGGTGCGCTCGCTCATGCCGCCTGCTCCTCGTCGGGCGCGCTCGCGGGCCACGGCCAGGGAGCGGACTGTCGGGCTTCGGAGCAGAAGGCCGCTGGTTCGAGTCCAGTCGGGCGCACCACCAGGCGCAGCCGCCGGTCGATGCCCTCGCCGGCGGTCGGCGTCGGCGGCCTGGGGCCGACCGGCGCGGTGACGTTGGATGCCCGCGCCAGCAAATCCGCGAGGCTGATCTCCAGAGCGCCGAGCACGCGCTCGAGCTCGTCGGTGTCAAACGGGAACTCGCCCGTCAGCCGCCGGGACATCTTCGACTGCGACATGCCCACGTGGCTCGCGAGCGAGACGCCCGTGATGCGGCGTTCAGCGAGGATGCCTCGCAGTGCCGTCGAGACGATGGCCGTCAGGCCTTGACGGCTCGGCATCGGGATCACTCGGTCGACTGACATGCCCGCCACGCTAGCGCCCGCCTGGCGCTCGTGCAACCCACCTAGCGGGTGACTCATGCGACCCCTGAGGCGCACAACCACGACACGCCGATAGTGCCCCTTGCGCGGATACCCACGTGGCGCATATGGTCGCGGCCATGTCTCAGGCACCCATTGAGCGGGTAGGCGAAGCATCGGCCGCGATCTCTAGCGGCCTGCGGGCTCGACTCGCAGTCCAGCGCATCACCGGCGCCGAGCTCGCTCGTCGGCTGGGCCGGTCACAGTCGAGCATCTCGCGGCGTCTCATCGGTGACGCGGCGTGGGACGTCGACGAGCTCGCGGCTGTCGCTCGCGCCCTCGACGTGGACATCCTCGAGATCGTCGAGCCAGCGCGGAGTGCGTCGTGAGCGCGCTGGCGGTCGAGGTTCGTCTGCGTGATGGTGACGAGTGCCGTCTGTGTGGCCGCGTCGTGCGCTTCGCCTCGTGGCGGGCTGAGCGTGGCCGGTTCCTGCACGTGTCCCCCGGGCTCGGTGAGGCTGATGCGGCCGCGTTCGTGGTGGCGTGCTCGCGATGCGCGTCGTTGTGGCCGGGGCTGCACCCGGTGCTGCGTCGGTTGGTCGACGAGGCGTGGCGTGAGTTGGTTGCGACTCGGCCTGAGGAGCGTGCCCGGTGAGCGCGCGTCATGGTCTCCCGTACTCCCTATTCGACGAGCTTCGTGCGGTGCACCGCCGGTCCCGGCGCGGCGTGCGGGTCGTCGAGCAGGGTCTTCTTGTGGCGTCGGGCGTCAACGTCCGGACGCATGGGTCCAGCGAAGGCCGTTCGGGCGCTCGTCTTCCCGCCTGTGATGAACGTGTCCTGCGCCCGGCGCCGCTCTCCCCTCGCGTTCCCGAGTCGCTCGCCGTCGAGTTGCCGTCCGGGTATGAGGGCTCGGACGTCGAGGTGCTGCTGGGGATGCTCGACGAGCGGGGCCGGCGATGAACGCCCCGACGCCCCCGGCCGGCGGCGGGTTCGACGGTGACGTGGATCGGGTGCTGGGCATCATCGCGTCGACGCCGACGGCTCCGGCCGGGCAGCTGCGTCCGGAGTACTCGGACCGGGATCTGGCGGACCTGCGGCTGCTGGCCGCCCCGGGCGAGCTGCCGGCCCCGGCCTCGGTCCCGGTCCCGGTGTTGTCGCCGGGGTTGTGGGACGCGGCTCGTGGTCGCCAGCATGAGCGTCCGGGGCGCCTGGCGTGGGTGACGGGTGTGCTGGCCGGGATCGGCTTGGGCGGGCTGCTCGGCGTGGTCCTCGTCGAGTGGTGGGCGCCGTCGGCGGAGCCGGATCCTCTCGGTGACTGGATCGTGCGGGTCTGCATGGCTGTGGCCGGGTTGGCGCTCGCGGTGGAGGTGCTGCTGACCTGGCGTGAGCGGGTCCACCGTCTCGCGTACCGCCGCCGTCGTCGTGGTGGTGCCTGGTGAGCGGGCCGCTGGTGGACATCGGCCAGCTGACCAGTGACTGGCGTGCTGTCCTGGCCGTGAACTCCCCGCTGCTCGGGGTGTCCCGCTTCTACGACCATGCGGAGGGGCTCGCGCAGGCGGTCCTCGCCCAGGCGGCCCCGGACACGTGGCGGTCGATCGGTGAGGCGTTCCTCCTCGAGCTGCACCTGACGATGGCGACCTGGCGTCGCCCGATCGGCTGGGAGCAGCTGCTGCGCGCCCGGGTTGCGTTGCGGCTGATCGACGCGGCGTTCGACCGTGCCGTGCACGCCCCACCGGGGGTGTCCCCGTGAAGCGCAGCCCCGTCGACGACCTGCTGACCCCGGTCACGTGCCGGCACGGCGGCCGCGCCGGACGCATGCCGGACGGGCAGTACTGGTGCCCGCAGTGCCGCGCCGACGCCGTCACCGAGCAGGCCCGCCGGCAGGCGCTCGCGGAGGCGGAGCGGGCCCGCCGCGAGTATCTGCGCCGCCTCGGCTGGCACAAGGGCCGCCCGCCTCGCGACACGGCGATGCGGCAGGCCAACGACGACACCCTCCCCGACTGACCCCGACACCGACCGCCCGCCTCCGACGGCGAGCAGAACGGACCCCCTCGTGACCGACACCGACCTTGAGCGATTCCGTGAGCACTCGATCCTGCTGAACACCCTCGGCTGGCGCATCGCCGAGGCGCTCGGCGACATCCCCGCCGGCGCGACCAGCCACGAGGCCGATGAGGCCGCGGACCTGACCCGGCTCATCGCATCCCGCGAGCAGCTCCTCGAGGCGGTGGCGGCCCAGCACGGGCAGATCGACGCCGTCCTCGAGCTGCACAGGCCGGTGGTCTTCTGGATCGGGTACACCGACGAGCGGCTGTGGCCGAGCCGCGAGGCGGCCCAGACGGACGTCGACGAGCACTGGAACTCGCACCCATTCGACGACGGCGAGCCCACCGAGAAGCCGGTGCCGTACGAGTTCCGCCTGTGCGAGCACTGCATGCACGTCGCCTGGGAGTACGACGACGGCGAATCCGTCGCGGACAACGGCTACGGCGCCGCCTCGCACTGGCCGTGCGCCACCGCGCTCGCGGTTGGGGTGGCGGCGTGATGGCCACCCGGACGAAGCGGGCCGGGGTGCCGGTGCCCGAGGCCTCGCCGGCGTCGCCGGCGCTGGACGAGCTGACCGGCGCGCTGCCGCGGCTCGTCGAGATCCCGCTCGACCAGCTCGAGCCGCACCCGCAGAACCCCCGCCGCGACCTCGGCGACCTGGTCGAGCTCGCGGACTCGATCAGGGTCTCCGGGATCCGCCAGCCGCTCACCGTGGTGCCCAACCCCGGCCGCACCGGCTCCTTCCGCACTGTCATCGGTCATCGCCGCGCCGCGGCCGCCGCGCTTGCGGGCCTGCCGGCGGTGCCGGCGATCGTCGACGAGGCGTTGTCGCCGGCGCAGCAGCTCGAGCTGATGCTGATCGAGAACGTGCAGCGCGCCGATCTGACGGTCATCGAGGAGGCCGACGGCTACCAGGGGCTGCTCGATCTTGGTCTGCTGCCGGACGCGATCGCCCGCGAGACGGGTCGGTCGGAGTCGACGGTGCGGCGCCGGCTGCGGCTCGTCGGACTGCCGGAGAAGGCCCGAGAGAAGCTCCACAACGGACAGGCGACCCTGGCGCAGGCTGACCGGCTGAACGACTTCGACGACGACCCGGAGCTGGCCGGGCTGCTGGCCGGGCTGCTCGGCTCGAAGGACTTCGACAACGAGCTCGAGAAGGCCGTCAGGAAGCGCCGGGTCCAGACCACGATCGAGCACCTCGTGGCGCAGCTGGAGGCCGCCGGCGCGAAGAAGATCGAGACCGCCGGCAGTCCCTACTGGACCTCTCCGGAGGGCATGCTGCGGGTCGACTACGTGAACCGCTACGAGCTGCAGGGCGGCCTGAACAGCGGCGGCGTGAAGAACTTCATCGAGAAGACGGCCGGCGCCGACGCGGGCTGGACGTTCGCGGTCAGCCGCACCGGCTACGACGACTACCTGCACACGTTCCGGCCGCTTACCGACGAGGACGAGTCCCCGACGGCGGCTGCACCGGCGGTCGACCCGGAGCGTCAGCGGCAGCTCGCGGAGGAGCGCGCTGCGGCTGCCGCGGCCGCGGAGCGGCACGAGCGGTTCACCGTGTTGCGCACCGCCTTCCTCGAGGGCCTCAAGAAGCGCCGCCTCACGCTCGCGCAGGTCGAGGACCTGGCGCTGTTCGTCGCGCGACGGCACCTGGTCGACGCGTACGAGGACCAGCCGGCGTACGCCGACGAGGGGCAGCTGCGCTCCTGGTTCGGCATCGACGCCACGCAGATCGAGACCGCGGCCACCGAGGCCGACCCGAAGGCGGACGTCGAGGCCATGATCGAGCTGGCCGTTCGGGACGCGATCAGCTACGCGAAGTTCGACCAGGCCCTGCTGGCGCTCGCGGTGCTCGCGGAGGAGGCGGAGCTTGCGCCCACCACCTGGCACTGGCCCAACTACGCGGCGCCGCGCACGGTGGCCTACTACCTCCTGCTGGAGCGGCTCGGCTACCAGGTCTCGACCGACGAGGCCGAGGCCATGCGCCCGCCCGTCGAGGAGGAGGGCGCCGTCGAGGGCACCGGCGACGACGAGGATGACTTCTACGACGCGGACGCCGATCTCGGCGAGGACGGCGAGGAGCCGTGAGCCGGCCGACGTCGTTCCGTCCGCGGCGCCTGGCGGCGGTGCTGTTGGCCCAGCAGCACGCGCTGGTCGGGTTCGACCGGGCCGGTCATGGCGCCCGCGGCGCTGACGCGATCCGGGGTGCCGCGGCCCGGTGCCGCCGCGAGTCGTCGTACTGGCACGCGGCTTCGAACGCCTCGCCGTCGAGCGCCGCGCTCGCGGCTGACTACCTGGCGGCCGCGTTCCTGCTCGAGGACCGCGCCGGCCGGGCTCGGGGGTGCTGGTCGTGAGCGTTCCATCGATCCCGGTTTCGGAGATCCGGCCGAACCCGCGTAATCCGCGCCGCGACGTCGGTGACGTCACCGAGCTTGCGGCGTCGATCCGCGCGGTGGGTCTGTTGCAGCCGCTCGTGGTCACGCAGGTCCGTGGCGGCTGGATGCTGATCGACGGCCATCGCAGGCTGGCGGCAGCCAGGCTCGCCGGCCGTGACGCGGTGCCGTGTGTGGCGATCAGGCCCGGCGACGAGGGCCCTGACACCGCGCTCGCGCTCGCGGCGGCGATGCACAAGCAGCTGTCACCGCTGGATCGCGCGTCCGCGTTCCGACAGCTGCATGACGGGCAGCACCTGTCGGTGACGGCGATCGCGCAGCGTACGGGCTACTCGGCGCGCACCGTGTCGGAGTCGCTGCGGCTTCTGTTGCTGCCGCCCGAGGCGCGGGACATGGTCGCTGGCGGCGATCTGACGTTGGGTGCGGCGAACGATCTGGCGCGTCAGGTGGCGACGAGGGGATCCGGTGCGGCCCGCATCGGCCGCGTTTTCACGCCGCCGTACTTCGGCTCCGGCCATCCGCTCGCCGCAGCCGCACGTGCCCGTTGTACGCAGCACAGGTTGTCGGCTCAGGTGAAGCGCGTGCACCTCGTCGGCCATGTCGCGTGTTCGCCTTGCTGGGAGGCCACTATCCGCGAGGACGAGCGTGCGCATCCAACCGTAGGTGCCTCATGAGCGCCGCCGCTGCCGCGCCGGACCCGTCGCCGGGTCTTCCTCCGGCTGCGCCGTCGACGCCGGCCCCGTTGTCGACGCCTGCGCCGGCGGTCCCGGACGTGGCTCCGGTGCCGCTGTTGCCGTTGCCGGCCGTGGCCGAGTGGAACGACCGGTTGATCGCTGCGGCCGCGGCGCTGCGTGACGCGCTCGATGGTCTCGTCGAGGTCGAGTCCCTCGCCGAGCAGACCCGGGTCCGGGTACTTCGCGCGCACTCCGAGATCTCGATGCTCCTCGTTCACCTGCCCGTCCCGACACCCCAAGGAGAGCCCAGATGACCGTCACCCCCGACACCCCCGACACGTCCGAGACGCCGGCTGTGCGCGCCGCGCTCGAGCAGGCACGCCGCCGCTACGCCGAGGACCTGCCAGGCCTGGTCCGCAAGGCGGCCAACCGCCGCGAGCTGCTCGCCGCGGACGAGTCCGATGTCGCGTTCGTCGAGCGGCAGCTCGTCGAGCTCGACGCCGCGCTCGCGGCCGCGCCCGCCGGCGGGTTCCCGGTGATGCTGCTGATGAGCCCGATCGAGGCGACGGAGTTCGTCTACCGGTTCACGGGGCCGGCGGTGGTGGTCCTCGACGGGCAGGGTGTGCCGGCACTGCTGTTCCGCAGCGACGGCTCGCCGGCGGCGCTGACGCCGCGGTACGGCTCACCGGTCACGCTCGCCACGCTCGCGTTCCCGCTGATGGTGGTGGAGCTCCGATGACGACGCTGTCGGGCAAGCTGCCGAAGGACTCGAAGCTCAACGGGCTGCACTCGATCGAGCACTCCCTGGTCGACGCGGAGGAGGAGGACCGCTGGACGCTGCTCGTCGAGGTCGCCGTGCCGTTCACGAAGCGGTCGGTGAAGACCGGTGAGGTCGAGGCGCAGCTGCAGATCGTGCAGGTCCAGCCGGTCCTCCCCGGGGACCTGGACGTCGCGGACCGGCTGATGCGGGCGGCCCGTCAGGCGCACTCGGGTCAGTCCGAGCTCGAGCTCGACGGCCTGACGGTCACCAAGGGCACCGGGGAGGTCATCGACGGCCCGTGGCACGCGCACGAGATCGACGGCTCCGGGGTCGTCCGGGTGCCGGCCGACGACGGCGACGACGAGGACGACGAGGACGACGAGGACGGCCAGGACGAGCTGGACCTCGACGACGACCCGGACGACGGGGACGACCGGTGAACCGGCAGAAGGCGTGGACGCTGGCCCGCGCTCGCGGCCGGTCGACGTCCCCGGTCCCGGCCGCCCCGGTGCGCCAGCACGTGCTGGCGCTGCGGGCCGCGCACGTCTCGCAGCTGGCGCTCGCGGCGGCTGCGGGCTGTTCGCCGTCCGCGGTCGCGAACATCGAGCGTGGCACGTTCGCCACGGTGCAGCGGCGCCTGGCCTCCCAGCTGCTGCGCCTCGGCGTCGACGACGTGATCGCGGGCCGGTGCCGCCCGAAGGACCGTGTGCCGGCGGCGGGTGCGATCCGCCGCGTGCAGGGGCTCCTCGCGTTGGGGCACTCGCACATGGTGATCACCGCGGCGGGCGGCCCGGGTTGGGACTCCGGCACTGTCACCCGTGACCGTGGCCGTGGGTGGACGTTCCTGCGGGTCCACGAGGCTGCGTGCGCCGCGTACGCGGCCCTCTCGGCGGTGCCCGGCACGAACCCCCGGACCCGCGCGTACGCGGCCGCTGCGGGCTACCTGCCGCCGCTGTGCTGGGATGACGAGGACCTCGACAACCCGCACGCCAGGCCTCACGCGGCGCGCCCCAGGGTCGAGCGTCTGGACCTCGACGAGCTCATGTGGCTCATCCGCGCCGGCGAGAGCCCCACCCGGGCGCTGGCCCGCTGCGGGGCGTCCGTCTCCGGCGCCGAGCGTGCCGCCTGGCGCGCCACCCCGGTCCGCCGCGACGTCCTGACCGCGCTCGCGGGGTTGCGTTCGCAGCAGCGCAGGGCCGCCGCATGAGCGCGGCGCAGGTGGGTTCGGTCGTGGTGTTCGCCGACGAGCGGGACACCCGGGGTCGTCCGATCCGTGGCCGCCGTGACCTGCTGCGGATTCCGGTGACGGAGCACGGCACGTTCGACCGGTGGCGGCTGCACGTCGCGGTCGGTGAGCAGCCGTGCGCGTCGTGCGCCGGTGCCGCCGCGCAGTACTGGACCGACCGGAGGCACCCGTGACCGGCGAGATGATCACGACCGCTGCCGAGGTCCAGGGTCTGCCGGCCGAGTGCCTGCTGTGTTCGGAGCGGCCGGGCTACGGGCCGACGTACTTCGTGACCTTCGACTGCGGCGACGGGGTTGTGATGATCGACCAGGCCGGCGCGATGGGGAACTGGCTGCCGGGCGAGCTGGTCGACGAGTGGGGTCCGCTCGTCGTCGTCGCCCGCGGCATGAGCAGCACGGGGCCGGCCGTGGCTGAGCTCGAGGAGGGCGGGGTCCTGTGGGCGGAGTCGGGTGTCTCGCTGTTCACGGGCGAGCCGTTCGTGACGTTGCGGTGGGGCTCGCACGTGGGGCAGTGCTCGCCGGACGACGCCCGCCAGACGGCGATGTCGATCCTGGCTGCTGCTGAGGCGGCCGAGTCCGACGCCGCGGTCGTCAAGCATCTGCGCGCGATCGGCGTGGGCGAGCAGGCGGTGGGCCAGTTCATCGGCGACCTGCGCACGATCCGGGATGCGTCATGACCAGGGCTGCCGCGTCGTGGGTGGATCACCCGCTCGTCGTCGCCGTGGACGGCCCCCTGGGGTCGCGGTGGTACTTCGAGGACGACTGGCGGAGGAAGGTCGCGGCGGGCCGGTACCTGGTCGAGCGTGGCCAGGCCGGCTCGGTGTACCTGGAGTACGAGCTGACCGACCGGCGCGTGGACCATCCGAGGGAGAAGACGACGGGCCGGGTGCTGCGTTGGCGTGGCTCGGGTGGGGTGGGTGCCCGGTGAAGACGATCGTGACGATCCCGCTGGATCTGCGCCAGGAGGCCTTGTCGGCGAACGCGCGGGAGCACTGGTCGACGAGGGCCGCTCGCACGCGGGTGCTGCGTGGGAAGGCCGCGGCCGCGCATCGTGGTGTGGCCCGGGAGTTCGCCCAGTACGGGGTGCAGCGCGCGCACCTGACGGTGTTCGTGGAGTGGCCCGACAGGCGTCGCCGGGACGTGGCGAACCTGTCCCCCACGGTGAAGGCGCTCGTCGACGGGGCGATCGCCGCCGGCGTGCTGCCCGATGACGATGACACCCGGATGGTCGGCCCGGATCTGCGGGTCTCGCTGGGTTCGACAGGCCGCAAGGATCTCGCCCGGCTGGTGTTCGAGTGGAAGCCGGTCGAGGCAGGTGTTCGTCGATGAGGGACGTCGAGGAGACCACGTCGGCGAGCCCCACGCCTGAGCAGCGGGGACGTTGCGCGCAGCGCTGGCGCTGTGAGGTGTGCGGGCTTCAAGGGCAGACGTGGCTCGGTCACGAGGAGACGACAGATCTGGCGGCGCATCAGCGCTGGGTCCACGGGGTGCGGCGATGACCGTCGACCTGACCAGGGGCACCCGGTGGGCGCACGAGCCGCATGTGCGGGTCGGTGATCCCTGCTACGCGTGTGGCACGCCGATGGTGCCGGCGTCGCGCCACTGGCCGACCTGGGCCGTCCCGCCGGGGTATCGCCGGCACGGCTCGTTGGGCCTGTGCCAGCGCTGCTACGCCGACCCGGCGCTCGCGGATCTGCGGGCGGAGGCGCGTCGTGGCTGAGGAGCGTGAGGTGTTCGGGCATCGGCCCGTCGACGAGGCCCGCCGCCGCTACAAGGCCCGTCGGCTGGCGGATGCCGCCCGGGCGTTGGGGCTGACGGACGAGGACCTGGCGGTGGGGTCGGGGAACCGCGCCCGGGTGCGCAAGGCGGCCGGCGTCAAGCAGGTGAAGTCCGAGGACACGTGGCTCGTCGTGCACGAGCTGATGACGAGGCAGGAGACACGATGACGCAGGAACCGCTCCCCCTGGTGGTGCCACCACGGCAGCCGCCGACGCCCGACGAGCGTCGAGTGGAGGCCGTCCGTTCGACGCTGGCGGCCTACGACCAGGAGTACGACGAGCAGCGCGTCGCGGACTTCGAGGCGATCCTCGGGTTGCGGCGCCTGGTCCCGCACCCGGTGCCGTCGTGGATCGTCGTCGAGCCGTTGTGTGTGACGGTCCGCTGCTCCGACTGCGAGGAGCCCGCCGAGGACAGCGACTACGGCGCGGTGCACTACTCGTCGATCGAGGAGGCCCGCACCTCGGTCACCCCGCCCGAGTGGGACGCCGACCCGGTGTACACGTTCGTCGGTGAGGACCTGCTGTGCTCGTCGTGCCGGGAGAAGCGCGAGTGCAAGACCGTCGGCGATCACCAGTGGCGGGAGATCTCGCGCCCGCCGACGATGCACGGCGTTCCGCCGAAGCTGTGGGTCTGCGACAACTGCGGCGAGACCAGCCGCACCGACCCGGCGGTCACCCGATGAGCGCCGACGACCCGGACATCTACGTCGAGGTCCGACCCAACACGGACGGTTCCTTCGACATCGTCCCCTTCCACCGGCTGCCGCTGCTCGGCGCCCGCGCGGGCGCGCAGCACGTACCCCTCGGCACCCACACGTGGACGCCGACTCGCCGGGAGCTCAAGCGGCTCAAGCGTGAGGGCCGCGACCCGTACGACGAGGCGATGCGCCGGGGTCGCCACGTACTCGAGGCACGCCGCGCGGCGGCCGAGCAGGACGCCGCCCTGCGCGCACAGTTCCGGCGCCTGACGTGACGCCCGCCACCCACCGAGCCCGGGGACCGCCCCGCGCTCGCAGCCATCCGAATCGACTTCGACGACGACCTGGAGAGAGCATGAACGAGCACCCGCCGCCCCCGTCCCGGACCCGGCGACCGATCCCCGCCGCGCCCAAGCGGGTCCGTCTCCAGCGGAGGAAGGGCTGGCGTATGCCGGCCGGCGCGATCAAGGTCGACCGCTCGACCACCTTCGGGAACCCGTTCGTGGCGGGCGAGCCGAACGGCCTCGGCTGGGGCCTGGTCCGCGACGACGAGCACGCCGTCTGGCTGTACCGCCAGTGGCTGACCACCCCGACCCGCTCGATCGTGTTCGAGGCCGACCGGCACCGGACGATCCTCGAGCGCCTTCACACGCTCGCCGGCCATGACCTGGCCTGCTGGTGCGCGGAGGGCTGGCCGTGCCATGTCGACGTGCTCCTGGAGCTCGCGAACCGGCCCGACGTCCCCGAGGTCGCCCGGCTGCTCCTGGGCGCCTGGTCGGCCCCACGGTCCCCGGTGGAGGTGTCCGTCGCCCTCGGCCAGTTCGGGCGCCTGACGGGCATGGAGCCATCCGAGGTCACGCACCTGGCCGACGAGCTCGACGCGCTCGTCGCCCTGGCTCGCACCGATCCGGCCGCGGCTGTCGTCCGCGCCAACGCCGACGCCGACCTCGACGAAGCGAGAGGAGGTGAGGACGGATGACCGCGCGATCCCATACCCGGACCCGTCGGCGTGCCAAGCGCCGCAAGGTCGCCAACGACGCACGCCGCGCCGCTCGTCGCGCTGCTGGCCGACTCAGAAGCTGAGCCCGGGCGGCACCCGCACGTGGACGCCATCCGTCGAGCCCGGGGACCACCCCGCGCTCGCGGACACGCGACCCGATCGACCCTGAGGAGCACCTACACATGGCCTGGCTGAGGCTCGGTGACAACGCGGCGACGTATCCGAAGCTGCTGGAGTGCGGTGAGCACCCCGACGCTGACGACGACACTGTCGACCTGGTCTTCGGCTGGTTCATCCGCGTGGCCGCGCAGGCGGCGCTGCACCCGCACGCGACTGAGTACATCGTGTCGATGGCCACCGCGCGGCTGATCGCCGGGAGCCGGGAGCGGCTCGAGGTGCGAATCCGGTTTGCCGAGTACGGCGGCCTGGTGTGGCGCATCAATGTCGACGGCCGCCCGGCGCTGCGGCTGATCAACGACGTGAAGTTCGTCCACATGAAGCCTCAGGAGGTCCTCGACTGGGAGGCCCAGCAGCGCACCGACAACTCGAACAGGCACGTCACACTGCGGGTGCGGATGCGTGACGGGGACGCGTGCCGCTACTGCGGGCACGTGGTGTTCTGGGCCGACCGCCGCGGCGCCAAGGGTGGGACGTACGACCACCGGCCGCCTGGCCGCCCAGCTTCGGCCGACACCTCGGTCGTGGCGTGCGGCGCCTGCAACTCCGCCCGGGGCGGGATCACCAAGGAGTTCGCCAAGGACGACGTCGACGCCGCGCTCGCGGCCGCGGACGAGGCGTACCCGCTGCGCCCGGCACCGGACGAGCCGTATTACTCGCCGTCGACGCGCGCCTGGCTCCACAGGTGGACGACGATCCTCGGGCAGTACGGCCTGGTGCCGCCGCCCCTGGCAGACCCCGATGAGCAGCCGTTAGAGCCGGGTACGCCGGCGCCAGGCGCAGCCCCTGCGACGCCCTCCGGGGCCGGCGCTGGGCTTGCGACGGGCGACGAGGCCCGGCCTGATGCGCGCCGCGGTGGGCGCCGATCTAGGTCGCGTGAACCTACCGATAACGGCAGGTTTCAGCAGATCGGAAGTCTGCAGGATCTAGATCCGCCGGGACGGGTCGGGTCGGGTCAGGTCAGGTCTGATCGGGAGGGCACGGGCAGGGCTGGGCCTGGCGGGGCTGGGCAGGGTCTCGCGCCGCCGCCTGCTCCTCCTCGTCGTCGTCCTCACCGGGGCGGCCGCGGTGGTCGGCGATGATGGGCGAGCGGCAGCTGTGCCCGGTGTGCGGCCAGCGGGTCCTTGATCTGATCGTCGGGGAGGCGGTGTGTGGTCCTTGCCTGGCGCGGCTTCGTGGGTTGCTTCGCGGGATCGGTTCGCTGACGGAGCGTCAGGCTGGAATGGTGGTGGTGCGGCCGGCCCGGCGCGACGGTCGGCTCGTGGTGCGGCGGGCGATCGATGGCAGCGTGGTGGTGCCCGGGTTGGCGGAGTCGCTCGAGGCGGCGGTCCGGCGCGAGCTGCGGTTCGCGGAGCCGGCGCCGATCTCGCGTGGCGGCGGGTCGCGGTTGCCGCTGGTGCCGGCGTCGGTGTTCGCTCGCGATGAGCTGCTCGAGGTGCTCGACGGTCAGGCGCGTGACGTCGCGGCTATCCGGGGTCTGGCGGCGCCGGCTCGGGCGCTGGTGCCGGCGGCGGCGTTCCTCGTGCCGCAGGTCTCGTGGATGCGCACCCGGGACGACGGCCCGGCTCGGGTGCTGGCGATCACGGAGGCGATCGTCGCGGCGCGCCGGGCCGTCGATCATCCGGCGGATCTGGTGTACCGCGGCCGCTGCACCGGGCCGGCGCCGTCGGGTGAGGGGTTGTGCGATCGGCCGCTGTACGCTCCGCCGGGTCGTCCGCTCGTCGAGTGCCGGTGGTGTGGGGCGACGTACGGCGCGGAGCAGCTGCGTTCGGCGCTGCTGTTCGAGGTGCGGCGCAAGATGATGACCGCGACTCAGGCGGCGATGGCGTTGCACGCGCTCGGCGTCGAGTCCGCGACGCCGTCCATGGTCCGCGGCTGGGTGCACCGGGGCCGGCTCAAGCCGAGGGCCTGGGCCGCGTCGCGGCGGCATGATCCGCTCTACCGGTTCGCGGATGTCTGGGATGCCGCGGTGCGGTTGGGCCTGGCCGAGCCGGCGACACGCCGCGCTGACCGCCCGGTCCACCTTGCTTGACATCGCGAACGCTATGGTCTGTCACAGTGAGCCGAAGAGGCTCCGGAGCCCGGTCCTGGTTGGGGTCGGGCTCTTGTGCTTCCCGGGGCCGTCGCAGGTCCCGGGAGCGGACCGCCTCACCTGAGCACGGCACGACGGGTGAGCGCAGGGTCGGCGGGCGTCGTCGGGGCGCTGAGGAGCGGCGAGCGGTCCGTCGTCGCCGGCCCGACCTGGAGGATGGCGTCGATGCTCGACGAGTGGGATCCCCGCCGCGGCCGCGAGGGTCGCACGTGGCGCCGCCTGGTGGCCGAGCTGTGTCCTCCGGGTTCGTTCTGCCAGGTGCCGGAGTGTACGAAGCCGACGCGGGAGATCGTGTTCGGGTTGCGGCCGCGGCATCCGATGGGCCCGAGCCTCGATCACATCGTCCCGCTTGAGGATGGTGGTCATCCGACGGCCCGGTGGAACCTTCGGCCGGCGCATCTTGGGTGTAACTCGACCCGCGGCAACCGGCTGCGACGGGGCCGGCGACCGGTCTACCGCCCGTCGCGCGCTCGCCTCGTGGCTGAGCGTTTGCGCAGGTCAGGGGCCTGACTTTTTTTGATTTGCAGATTCGGTTCACCCGCGCCCCCCGACCTTTTTCTCCCCACGGATCTGCCGGGGTGGTCCGCCCACAGCTGTAGTCGGGGCATGTTCTCGCAGGTCAGGCCCTTGGTCGGGCTCTCGTGGAGGGGGTCCCGATGCCGCGTCATGCTCGCCCGGTCCTGGACCTGCCGGAGCACGGCCTCAAGGGCTGGAAGCACGGCTGCGGCTGCACGGTGTGCCGGGCGGCGCACACGGCTGACGTCGCGGCCTGGCGGGCGAAGAGGCGGCGCGCGCTGGAGCTCGAGCGGCTCGACGAGTCCGCCCGCGCCCAGGCGGAGACTGACGCGCTGCCGCCGGCGCTGGACACGTCGCAGGCGCCGATGCTGCTCGACCCGGACGCGCCCGCCGGTCCGGTCGAGGAGGCGTTGGCGGCAGATCTCGCCAAGCTCGTCGGTGAGCCGCCGTGGAAGGCGACGCTGTCGGCGCTGGGCCGGGCGAACGCGCGGATCATCGACCAGGCGCCGCGCCACCAGCGGCTCGACGTGCTGTCCGGTGTGCAGCTGCGGTTGCTCGACGTCCTGGACCGGCTGCGCCGCACGAGCGAGGGCGCCGGCGCCGGGGCACCGGACAGCCTGGCCGGCCTGCTCGGTGAGCCGGACTGAGGCGGTCCCGCGGTTCGCCACGCCGCGGAACCCGTCTCGGCAGACGCTCGGCCGCAAGGTGGGCCGGGTCATGTCGCTGATCGACCCGCCGCGGCGCCTCGACGGGGTCCGCGGTCCGATGCCGTGGCAGCAGGACGCGCTCGACGTCGCGTGCGAGATCGACCCCGCGACCGGCGGGTTCTGGTACCGCGAGGTCGTCGTCGTCGTCCCCCGGCAGGCGGGCAAGACGTCGATGTCGCGGGGGAAGGTCACCCACCGGTGCTTGACCACACCGAAGGCGCCGGTGCTGTACACCGCCCAGGACCGGAACATGGCCCGCCGCCGCCTGGAGAAGTCGTTCCTGGACCCTCTGTCGGCGTCTCCCTTGGCGGCGTATCTCGCGCCGGCGACGGCCGGGGGGAGGCTCGGCTGGGACGGCGCCAACGGCCGGGAGAAGGTCAAGTTCGCCAACGGGTCCGAGATCTTCATCATCGCGGCGAAGAAGAAGGACGCCGCTCATGGCGACACCCTTCCCGAGGCGCACCTCGACGAGTACTTCGCGCAGGTCGACCAGCGGCTCGAGCAGGCGGTCGGCCCCACGATGATCACGGTCGCCGGCGCGCAGCGCTGGGTGATGTCGGCCGCCGGCGACGCGGGTTCCGCGCCGTTGTGGGCGAAGGTCGAAGCCGGCCGGGCACGTGTCGAAGCAGGCATCGAGTCACGGACCTGCTACCTCGAGTACTCGGCGCCACCTGGCGCGGATCGCTCCGATCCGGACACGATCTCCGGCGTGCACCCGGCTGTCGGGTTCACGATCACCGTCGACGACATCCTGGCCGAGCAGGTCACGATGGACGACGGCCCGGCCGGTCCGGAGGAGTGGAACCGGGCCTACTTCGGGTGGTGGCCGTCGGCGAAGGCCAAGCCGTGGGCGATTCCCCGGGGTTCCTGGGAGGACACCGCGCTCGCGGGCGATCGGGCGGACTGGTCCGGTGAGCCGGTGTGGTCGGTTGATGTCTCTCCGGATCGGGCGTGGGCGTCGATCGGCATGGCGGCGCAGCATCCGGGTGTGCGCTGCTGGCTCGAGGTGCCTGCGCACCGTGAGCACGGTCCGTGGCTGGTCGACCTGCTGAAGCAGCTCGCCGGCGAGCTCGGCGGCCGTCTGGTCGGCGTCGACGGGACGAGCCCCGCCGCGGCGCTGATCCCGGACCTCGAGGCGGCAGGGTTCACGGTCGACCGGCTGTCGCGGCAAGAGGTTGTCGATGCGTGTGGCGGCCTGTACGACGACGTGCTCGCCGGGATGGTGCTGCACGAGCTTGACCCGGATGTCGACGAGTCGTTGGCGTCGGCGGCGACGCGGGCGTCGGGTGACGCGTGGCTGTTCGTGCGGGGCCGGTCTGCCAGTGACATCTCGCCGCTGTACGCGGAGACGATCGCGCGCGCGGTGTTCGTCAAGCATGCCGGCCGGCGGTACGACGCCGCGTCGTCGGTCGGTTGAGAGGGGAGCCTCCGTGCAGCTCGTGTCCACCGTTCTGGACCTGCTCGGCGGCGTCCTGCTGGTCGCCGCGGTGGCGCTGCTGGCGTGGACGGTGCACCCGGCCCTCGGCCTGGCAGTCGCCGGCGGTGGGCTGATGATCGTCTCGTGGCTCGGCGACCGGGCGCGTGCCGCGAAGCGCGGCCGTGCGGCAAGGCGGCCGCGATGAGCTGGTTCCGCAGGGGTGTCTCGCTGGAGTCCGTGGGTGTGTCCGGCCGGCGCGGGTTCGGTAGCGGCGCGTCGACCGGGACGACGTCGAAGGCCTTGCAGCACTCGGTCGTGTGGGCGGCGATCCGGCTCCGCGCGGATCTGCTCTCGTTGATGCCGGTCGATGTGTTCCGGCCGTCGGCCACGGCCGGTATCAACGTGCCGGCGCCGACGCCCCCGGTGCTCGTCGAGCCGTGCGAGATAGCCGACGGTCACCCGATGTCGATCGGCGAGTGGATCTACTCCGGGCAGACCGCGCTGGACACCCATGGGAACAACTTCGGCGTCATCACCGCGCTCGACGCGTTCGGGCTGCCCCGCCGCATCGAGCTCGTCGAGACCGAGCTGGTCACGGCCAGGGTCCGGGGCCGCCGCATCCTGGAGTACCGGATCAACGGCGAGAAGCACGAGTCGCGCCTGATCTGGCATGAGCGGCAGTTCACGAAGGCGGGCCTCCCGATCGGCTTGTCGCCGATCGCCTTCTCCGCCCTGCAGCTCGCCGGCGGCCTGTCGGCCCAGCAGTTCGCGGTCGACTGGTTCCAGAACGGGACCGTGCCGGGCGCGATCCTGCGGAACAAGGAGATCCTCGTCGACCCGGAGGACGCTCAGATCATCGAGGACCGGATGCAGGCCACGCTGTACAACGGCGGCAACCTTGTGGTCGGCAAGGACTGGGAGTATCAGGCGGTGGCGGCGAAGGCCTCCGAGACCCAGTTCATCGAGCAGATGACGTTCTCCGACCTGGCGATGACCCGCTACTACGGGGTGCCGGCGGATCTCGTCGACGTGCACGTGGACTCGGCCACGATCAACTACGCGAACATCACCCAGCGCAACCTGCAGCTGCTCGTGATGAACCTCGGCGCCGCGAAGAAGCGTCGTGACGACGCGCTGACGCGGCTCACGCCCGGCACCCGGTTCGTGCGGCTCAACTCGAACGCGATGCTCGCGATGGACCCCAAGTCGCAGGCCGACCTGTTCAAGACCCGCATCGATTCCCGGACCCTCACGCCGGACCAGGCGCGCGCGATCGTCGACGAGCTGCCGCTCGCCGAGGCGGATTACGCGCAGTTCGACCGGCTGTGGCCAACCAAGCGCCCGTCCCGGGCGGAGAACCCCGGAGGGGAGTGACCGATGGACCCGGAGCTGCTCGAGCAGATCGCCGCCGCCGGCCGTGAGCGCTCGCATGCGGTCGCCGCCCGCGCGGACCGCCCGTCGCAGCGCCGCTGCGCGCAGGACTCGAACGCGCGGGCGTGGGTGTCCGCGCCCGCGTCCCGCATGCAGCTGCGGGAGACGGACGACGGCACCGGACCGCTGCACTTCTCGGGCTACGCGACGGTGTACGAGCGCGGCTACGAGATGTGGGACTGGTACGGCCCGTACACGGAGATCGTCTCGGCCGGTGCGGGCGCGCGGAGCCTCGCCCGCTCGGACCTCGACGTGCCGCTCGTGCTGCAGCACTCGAGCCTGCGCCGGATCGCACGCACCACGAACGGCACGCTGACGCTCAGCGAGGACGACACGGGCCTGCTGACTGACGCCCCCGCCCTCGACCGTGACGACGAGGACGTCCGGTACATCGCGCCCAAGCTGCGCGCCGAGCTCATCGACGAGATGAGCTTCATGTTCCGCATCATCAGCGGACAGTGGGCGCCGGACTACACCGAGTACCGCATCAACGAGTACGACATCCACCGCGGGGACGTCGCGATCGTCGGCTACGGGGCCAACCCGTGGACCGCCGGCGCCGGCCTCCGCGGCAAGAACGACGTGCTCGAAGTCGTCCGCTCCCTCGACGACGCCGCCGCCCGGGTGGCGCTCGCCGCTCTGCGCTCGCGGCTCGAGCCGCCGGCGTCGACGTCTCGCAGTGCCTCGCCCGTCCGCGCTGACGGGGAGCTGCTGCTGTCGTTCGTCTGAGGACGACGACACCCCCTGACGCGTCGCGTGAGGGCCTGCCGCGCTGAGGCCTGGCCGGGCACCGCCTGTCGCTTTCGGGATCCACCACCAACCACGACCGCCCCCGTGTGGGGCAGGACGGAGCACGACGATGAAGCTCGAGGAGCTCATCCGGCGGACCCGCGGCGAGATCAACTCCCGGATCGCCCGCCACAACGCGATCACCGAGGACCTCGAGCAGCTGCGCGCTGCCGAGACCCCCGACGAGGAGCGGATCACCGTGCTCCTCACCGAGCGGCAGAACCTGGCCGCGGAGCGGGCCGCGCTGACCACGCAGCTCGACGGCTACGAGTCCGAGCTGCGTGAGGACCAGGCGGTCGCGCGTCTGCAGCAGCAGAGCTCCCCGAGCGGCGCCCCGGCGGACCAGCGGGAGAGCACCCGCACCCCGGTGTCGGTCGTCACCGAGCCGCGCACGTACAGCCGCGAGAGCGACCCGCAGGGCCGCCGGTTCCTGTCCGACGTCGTCGGCGACCAGCTCGGCAACCGGGAGGCGCGCGAGCGGCTCAGCCGGCACATGGCCGAGGAGCGCACCGAGCGGGGTGCGCAGGTGCAGCGGGCGGTCACCGCGGCCGGCTCGCCGGGCACGATCATCCCGGTGTACCTGATCGACCTGTACGCCCCGAAGGGCCGCCCGGGTCGCAAGTTCGCCGACCAGTGCCGGCACCACGACCTGCCCGAGACGGGGATGACGGTGTACATCCCCCGGCAGACGGCCAAGACCGCGGTGGGGCTGCAGGCGACCGAGCTCGACGCGGTGGCCGAGTCCGACTACGACGACGAGAACATCGCGGTGGCGGTGCGCACCGCGTCGGGTTCGCAGTCGATCTCCCGGCAGGCGGCCGAGCGTGGCGTGGGTACCGAGGACATCGTGTTCGGCGACCTGCTCAAGTCGTACGACACGTCGCTGGACTCGCTGCTGCTCAACTCGGCGGTCTGGGGTCTGCTCGCGGTCGCCAACGCGGTGACCTACACGGACGCCGACCCGACGGCCCCCGAGGCGTACCGCAAGATCCTGGGCGCGGTCGCGAACGTCGAGGACACCCTCCTCGACTTCGACGAGGACGACCTGATCACGCTCATGCGGGGTCGCCGGTGGGCGTGGTTCAACGGCGAGGTGACCAACCTGAAGCCGTTCATCGCTCAGCCGAGCGTGCCCCTGGAGGCCTTCGGGACCAACGCGGGCAACCCGTACCCGGCAGGTGTGCGGGGCTTCCTGCCGAACGGCGGCCGGGTGGTCACCGACAACAACCTCCCGGCCGACCTCGGCCTGGGGACCAACGAGGACGTCGTCGTCGTGGTGGCCCAGCACGAGGCGCACCTGTGGGAGGACCCGGCGGCGCCGCTGTACATCCGCGCCGAGCAGACGCAGGCCAAGAACCTGGCGATCAACCTGGTCGTCTACGGCTACTTCGCGGCCTGCTTCGACCGGGTCGTCGACGAGCAGGGCACGCCGAAGGCGGTGCACCAGAAGCTCACCGGGACGGGCCTGGTCGCCCCGACGTTCTGACCGGACACCGGGTGGGCGGGACGCCCGTGAGGCTTCCGCCCACCCGGACCACCCACTGTTCGACACCCCATGGAGGGAGTGAGCATGACCAGCATCAAGGAGGCCGCCGCCAGGCGTGCGGCCGCGGCGGCGGGCGACCGGGAGGAGCTGCGCTCGGCGCTGCTCGAGGAGCGCCGCGGCTACGTGGCCCGAGGGTTGAAGGATCGGGCCGCCCAGGTCGACAAGCAGCTCGTGCTGCTCGGCGACGCCCCGAGCGCGACGGGGCCGGCGGCTGAGCCCAAGGGCTCGACCAAGGCCCGGCGCAGCGCCGCCCAGAACACGGCGGCTGCCGCCGAGGCGGCAGCTGCCGCGGAGGCGGAGGCTGCCGCGGAGGCGGAGGCGGCCGCTGCGGCGCAGGCCGAGAAGGCCGACGGGGCGCAGGCCTGACGTGGTGCCGGGGACGGGACGGGAGGAGTACCTGTGAGTGAGCCTCCCGTCCCGTTCCCGCCCGTCACGCTCGAGGAGCAGGCGGCCTTCCAGCGGATCAGCTGGCCGATCGCTGACGTGCTTGAGCAGGGTCGGCTGCAGGAGGCGCTCGACTCGGCGATCGGCCACGTCGAGAAGCTGGTCGGCCCGATCTCCCTGGCCACCCGCGACTACCTGGTGCGGCCCCGCCGCGACAAGCTGGTCCTGCCGGTGACCCGCCTGCAGGCGGTCGTGGAGGTGCGCGACCCCGCCGGGAACGTCGTCGCCCCGTACGACGTGAACCTGCTGTCCGGCATCGTCGAGCTGACCAGCGAGCCGGCGACGACGAAGGCGTGGACCGTGCGGGCGACCGCCGGCCAGGACGTGGTTCAGCTCAGGCGGGCGGTGAAGATCATCGCCTCGCACCTATACGAGGACCACCGTGGCACCGGTGCGCTGCCGGGTGGCCGCACCTACCCGTCGGGCGGCGAGGACACGCCGGCGCCGATGGGCTTCGCGATCCCCCGGCGGGCGGCCGAGCTGCTCGCCCCGTACCGCAGGACCGGCCGATGAGCGCGCCTCCGATCAGCCGGATCGATGCCGTCATCGACGAGCTCGCCACGGTGCTGGCTGCCGCGCTCGCGGACCTGAGCGACCCGGTCGAGATCCTCGACGGTGCGCGGGTCGGTGAGCTGCCGTGGCGGCACCTGATGCTCGGAGTCACGGACTCGGCTGACGTCGCCCCGTACACGACCCGCTACGAGCGTCAGGACGGCCTCGGCGCCGCCCGGTACGTGGAGGCGTGGGAGGTCCGCTGCGGCCTGTGTCTGGCCGCCGGTGACACGTTCGCGCTCAAGGGGCTTCGCGCCGAGGCCGCGGGCGTGCTGCAGCTTCTCGACACGGCGTTGCGGGCTGCGCACCGCCGCGGTGGCGTGTGGGACGACGCGGCGATCGGCGACGCGGAGATGGCCTGGTATCCGGTGCTCAACGAGAGGGGCGCCACGGTGGTGGTGTTCTTCTCCCTCGAGGGGCGTTCCGTCCTGTGAGCGTCCGGTTCAGCTACGTCGACTCGACCCTCCACAGTGAGGTCGGCCGCACCGCGTACACGTACACGGGCAAGGACTTCGTCCGCCTCGAGCTCGATCTGCGCGACGTGCCCACGCAGCTGCGCAAGATGCTCGACCGGCGACTGCGTTCGGTCGGTGACGTGACTGTGGCGGCGGTCCGCCGGCACGCGTCGTGGTCGAGCCGGATTCCCGGCGCCGTGCACCTGCGGGTGCGGTTCACCGGCAAGGACCCGGGCCTGCTGATCTACGTCGACGCGGCCGCGGCGCCGCACGCGCGCCCCTACGAGGGCCTGCTGAAGGACTCGTTCCGGCACCCGGTGTTCGGTGACGTCGACGTGTGGGTGAGCCAGGATGTCCGGCGCTTCGTCTGGCCGGGTGTGCAGGAGACCCAGCAGCAGGTGGCCGATGCCGTCGACGAGGCGATCGCCGCGGCGTTCCACGCGGCCGGCTTCGGCTGACCGTCCCATCGAGCACCAGGAGGGTGTCATGGCCAAGCTTCGCCACGCCGGCGTCGAGGGGACCGTCGAGGTTCCGGACAGGGTTCTGCCGTTCTGGACGCAGAAGGCCGGCTGGGTGCCCACCGACGAGCCGGTGCCGGCCTCGTCGCCCGACTCGCCGGAGGCTGCGAGGAAGCGCACCCGCCCGCCGCGCCGCCGCGCGGCATCCAAGCCGGCCACGGTCGAATCGATCGTGGCTCCGGACGCCCTGGCGCCCGACACCACCAACCCTGAGGAGTGAGCATGGCCACCCTGCCCACGTCGACGCGGTACTACGCACCGCTCGTCACGAAGATCTGGTTCCTGCCGGCGATCGCCGCCGCGACCCTCGCCGCGACCCGCCTCGAGCTGACGGCGGGTACCGACCTGTCCGACGAGGTCGCCGACATCGCCGGATGGACCGTCACCGGTGAGGACGTCCCCACCCCGGGTCTGAACCCGTTCACCGGCAACGTCCCGGGCCGCACGAGCGTCGACGCCTCCTCGATCACGTTCTACGCCGACGAGCTCGGCGTCGACGTGCGCGGGGTGCTGACCCCGGGCCTGTCCGGCTTCATCGTGATCGCCGACGCCGGCGACGTCGCCACCGGGGTGATGGACGTCTTCCCGGTCCGGGTGAAGTCGGTGGGCAAGCCGCGCACCGTCACCGGCTCGAACGCCTCCCAGGTCACGATCGGGTTCTCCACGCCCCGCAAGCCGGCGCAGGACCTCCCGATCCCCGCATGACCGTTCGCGACCGCCTCGCCGGCAAGCAGCGCCGCCGCGCCTCCGTCCGTGTCGTCATCGACGTCGAGGCGGCGGGCGCGGCGGCTTCGCTCGTTCACCAGAGGGATGCTCTCCTGGCCGCGGTGCGGTTGACCGGCGACCAGGTCCTCGTGGACTCCGCCGAGGCGGACCTCGAACGGGCCCGTGTGGCGCTCGAGGGCGCGTACGAGACGCTTCTGTTCGACGCGCTCGACCCGGACGCCTACGAGGCCCTGCTGGCGGGGTTCGTCGACGAGTCCGGTTATCTCGACCACAGCGCCGCCCTGCCGTCCCTGGCTGCCGCGTGCGTCACCGACGAGTCCCTGATGGATGCGCAGTGGTGGACCGATGAGCTGGCGTCGGGTCGGTGGAACGCCGGCGAGATAGCCGACCTGTTGACCACCCTCGTCGAGCTGAACTATGCGGTGCCCGGGCCCGGCCCGGGAAAAGGCTGAGCCGCGACCGCCTGTACGCAGCCCGCATGGGCTACGTCGGCCCTCGCGGCCTGCCCCTGACCGGCGAGTTCCTCAGCTGGTCACCCACCGACCAGGAGGCGGCCCTCTCCTGGCAGGCGCACGAGGCGGCGCGCTGCTCGACGTGCGGCCGCCACCCGGACGACCAGCCCCGGCACCCGCACGTCGAGCGGTGCCCGGACTGTGCCGCGCTCGCGGCCGCCCGCCGCGACGCCCACCCGGAGCTCGGCGAGCACGTGGTGTGGGCGCCTGGTGCACGTGAGCACTGCCCGACCTGCAGCAGCAAGGACAAGACGCCGGTGTAGCCGGCCCGACGCCAGGCGGGAGGTGCCTCAGGTGGCCGCTCGCCAGCAGCGTGACGTCAAGATCCGCATCCTGTCCGAGTACTACGACGCCGGGTCGAAGGCCGCCGAGCGTGCCCAGCGGCGGTTGGCGTCCCTGCAGATGGCGGCCGCGGCGGAGGATGTTCAGCGGGAGGCGCAGAAGGCGGCGGCGGTCGCCGCGGCGAACGCGGCGCAGGCCGATGCGATGCGCCGGTCCGGGCAGGTCATGCTGGGGATCACCGCGGCGGTGGCGGTCGGCCTCGGCCTGGCGACGAAGGCGTCGATGGATTGGCAGTCGGCCTTCACCGGGGTGCGCAAGGTGGTCGACGGGTCCCCGGAGGAGATCTCGCAGCTCGAGCGTGAGCTGCGCGGCCTGGCGCAGGTTCTGCCGGCCACCCATGAGCAGATCGCCGGTGTGGCGGAGGTCGCCGGTCAGCTCGGCGTGCGCCGGCAGGACGTCGCGGAGTTCACCCGCACCGCGATCAACATGGGCGAGACCACGAACATGGCTGCCGACGAGGCGGCCACGGCGATGGCCCAGCTGAGCAACATCATGGGCATCGGCGCGGACAAGGCCGACGAGATGGGTTCGGCGATCGTCGCGCTCGGCAACGATGGCGCCTCGACGGAGCAGGACATCGTGTCGATGGCGCTGCGGATCGCCGGCGCCGGCCGCACCGTCGGCTTGACGGCGGACCAGGTGCTGGCGATCGCCTCTGGTCTGTCGTCGGTGGGCCTGGAGGTCGAGGCCGGTGGCACCGCGATCTCCCGGGTGCTGATCCAGATCGACAAGGATGTGCGCGGCGGAGCCGACACGCTCACCACCTACGCGCAGGTGTCCGGTACCACTGTCGAGGCGTTCAAGAAGCAGTGGCAGACCGACGCCGCCGGCGCCCTGACGGGGTTCCTGAACGGCCTGGGCAGGATGCAGACCGCCGGCGGTGACACGACCCGGGTCCTGGACACTCTCGGTTTCTCCGAGGTGCGGGTCACCGACGCGATGCGTCGTGCCGCCTACGCCGGCGAGCTCCTCAACGACGCGCTCGAGACCGGGAAGCGGGGCTGGGCGGAGAACAACGCCTTGACCGAGGAGGCGTCCCGCCGGTATGAGACGGCCGAGGCGCGGCTGGCGACCGCCCGTAACCGCCTCAACGACGTCGCGATCGACATTGGCGCGAACTTCCTGCCGGTGATGGTCACTGGTGGGGAGATGGTCGCCGACCTCGCGGACGGCTTCCGGTCCCTGCCCGAGCCGCTCCAGGACTGGACCGTCAAGCTCGGCACCGCCGCGACCGGCCTGCTCGGCGTGGTCGGCGGGGCCGCCCTGGTGATCCCGAAGCTCGGTGAGCTCAAGAAGACGCTGGACGCCCTGCAGGGCGGTTCGTCGATGTTCGGCACCGCGATCGGCAAGACCGCCTCGTTCCTCACCGGTCCGTGGGGTCTGGCCCTCGCGGGTGCGGTGGTCGCCGGCGGGTGGTGGCTGCAGCAGCAGGGCGAGATGCGCCGCAACGTGCAGGCGCTCACGGACACGCTCGACGAGCAGACGGGCGCGATCACCGAGAACACCCGCGAGAAGACCGTGGCCCGGCTGCAGGAGCGCGGCATGCTGGAGGCTGCGGCTGAGCTGGGCATCGAGCTGGATCGGGTCACCGACGCCGCACTGGGCAACAAGGACGCCATCGATTATGTGGCTCAGGCGAGCCGCGACGCCGTCGCTGCTGAACGGGAGCACGCGATCGCGGCGGGCCAGACGGGCCGCGCGGCTCTCGACGCCAGCCAGGATGCGCTGTACGCCTCCGAGGTGCTCGAGCGCGGTCTCGTCAAGCAGCGAGGCGAGACGGAGGCTGCCCGGCACGAGTGGGAGCTGCACGCTGAGGCGCTCGGCAGGACGACCACGGCGACGGACGGCGCGTCGGGGGCGACTAGCGACCTGAACGCCGACCTGACCCGGCAGGCGCAGCTCGCCGAGGACGCCCAGGAGGCGATCGACGACCTCTCCACCGCCCTGGACGACCTGAACGGTCCGACGCTGAACGCCAGGGAGGCCGAACGGCGCTGGGCCGAGCAGCTCGACAAGGTCCGGGAGGCGCTCGAGGCGAACGGGGCGACCCTCGACGTCAACACGGAGAAGGGCCGCGAGAACCAGGACGTCCTCGACGGCCTCGCCCGCGCCGGCATCGACCGCGCCAACGCGGTCCTGGAGCAGACCGGCTCGCTCGACGACTACAACCGTGTCCTCGGCGAGCAGCGCACCGCCCTCACGCTCGCAGCCACGCAGTACGGGCTGACCGCCGGCGAGGCGCAGCTCTACGTCGACGCGGTGCTGGGGATCCCGGACACTGCGACGACGCAGGCGATCCTGGACACGGTGGAGGCGGATAGGCAGCTGGCCGGCTGGAAGAGCAAGCTCGCCGTCCGCGAGGTGAAGTTCAACCCGATGCTGCCCTTCAGCAGCCAGTACTACATGCAGCGCGCGAGCGGGTCGATCGACTTCTTCCGTGATGGCGCGATCCGGCCGATGGACAGGGTTGCGCAGATGGTTCCGCCGGGTTCGTTGCGTGTGGTCGGCGACCGCTCCGACGTCCCCGAGCTTTTCGCGCCACTGGACTATTCGGCTCGTTCCAGGAGCCTGTGGGAGACCGCCGGCAGCATGATGGGTTGGGGCCCGGACAGCTCGCCGGTGGTGGTGCAGGTGGCGGCGGCCGGTGCCCCCGCCGGCCCGGTGAGTCTGTCTACGGAGACGATCCGCGCCCTGGGTGTCGAGATCGGCCGGGAGGTCCTGGCCGGTGCCGGGGCGGTGGCTGGGTCGGCGCTGACGGCGACGGCTCGTGACGCGGCGGGGCGCCGCTCCGGGGGAGGGTGGGGCTGATGGCCGGGCTCGAGCTGGTGGTGCTGGCGGATGCCAACCCCTGTCCGCGGGTCGGTGTCACGATCACCGGCCTGGACAACGCCGGCGAGTCGACGATCACCGTGTGGCGTGCGCCCATCGGTGAGGCCCGTGCACCCGTGCGTGGGTTGCGTTCGGTCGTGGTGGTCGACGCGACCTATGTCGTGGACCATGAGGTGCCGCTGGGCCGGCCGGTCACGTACACGTTGGAGGTGACGGCCGGCGCGGTGGTGCCGGACACGCTGGAGGTGACGGTGACCGTGCCGTCGGATGATGCGTGGCTGCAGGACCCGCTCGAGCCGTCGACCGCGGTCGCGTTGGCGCTCGATGTGGTCGACGGTGGCGTGTGGTTCCATTCCCGCGCCTTGTCCCGGCTCGGTTACGCCGCGGCCGGCGACCTGGTGCAGGTGCTCGGGTCACGGCTGCCGACGGCCCTGGGTGGCCGTCCGTCGACCGCTGCCGGTGTCCCCTTCGACGTGTTCGCCGACTCGGTCGAGGAGTGCAACCGGGTGCGGCTGCTGATCGGCGAGGCGTTCCCGCTGCTGCTGCGCACCGTGCCGGCCCTCTCCCCGCTGCCGTCCTTGGCGTACCTGCGCGCGGAGGCGGTCGAGCGGCCCGTCACGTCGCTGATGGGCGGCACCCTGACCGTGTGGGAGCTGACCGGGGACCTGGTCCGCCCACCGTCGGTGAACCTGCTGGTGCCGACGTGGACGTATGAGCAGGTGACGGCGTTGTGGGCGACGTACGCGGACGCGGCCGCGGCCGGCCGCACCTACCTGGACTGGATGAAGGACCCCACCCCATGAGGCCGCACAGCCGGCAGGTCGCCGACGCGCTCGCCGGCTCGCAGGGTGAGGTGCGGCTCGTCGTCGACGCGTGGCGTGGTGGCGTGACGGTCGCCGAGGATCTGCCGGTCGCGGAGTGGGAGATCTCCTGGGACGTCACCCGCCAGGTGCAGGCGCAGGCCCGGGTGACGGTCTCCGACGAGTCGGGCGTGCTCGCCCCGTGGGCGCCCGACGACCCGCTCGGCGCGGGCGGGACCCGGCTGCGGTGCCGGTATCGGATGGTCGACGTCGGCCAGGACGTGCAGCTGGAGTGGCTGCGGCTGGTCCGCCCGGAGACGGTCGAGTCGTGGCGCATCCACCCGCGCACCCTCGCGTGGCTGTCGACCGGGGCGACCGTCACGCTCGGCGCCGAGTCGCTGACGTGGCAGGCCCGCGCCGAGCGGTTCCTCGGCCCGCAGTCCCCGCAGGTGACGGCCTCGACCCTGGCCGAGGTCGCCCGCCTCCTGCAGGACATCGTGCCGCTCGGCTCCACCGCCGGCATCACGGACAAGCCGGTCTCCTCCACCGTCATCTACGGGTCGGGCCGGATGGACGCCGTCGAGGACCTCCTGGCCTCCCTCGACGCGACGCACCGCATGTCCGCCGACGGCCTCCTCGATGTCGTGCCGATCGCCGGCGCCGCCGGTGACCCGACGTTCCTCGTCGGCGGCGACGAGGGGGTCCTGGTCGACGTGTCCCGTTCGCAGGACGCCGAGGGGCTGTACAACGCCGCGGTGTCGACGTCGACGACCGAGGACGGCAAGCAGCTCGTCGGCATCGCCACCCTCAACGACAGCGCCCTGAGGTTCGGTGGCCCGCACGGCCGCATCCCCGCGTTCCACGGCGCGAACCTCGCCAAGACGCAGGCCATGGTCGACGCCGACGCGGCCACCTACCTGGCCACCCGCACGACCGCCCAACGGGCCGTCCTGCCGGTCACCTGCCTGCCGAACCCGGCGTTGCAGGTGCGGGACCCGGTGCGGCTGATGATCCCGGTCCCGGGCACCCCGGACGGGCTGCCGCTGGACGGCATCGTCGAGACCATGCGGCTGTCGGGGAGGGCCTCGAGCGTGCACCCGATGACCTTGTCGGTGTCGGTGCCCACCGACGCCTTGCAGGTGATCGCCGAGAGGCTGCGCCGTGAGCGGCGCGGCTGAGCTCGCGCTCGAGGTCGCCACCGGCCGCCTGCCTGGCGCGGTGATCCTCGCCGGCGACGTCGTCATGCTCGACGGTGCGCTCGCGGTCAACGTCGGCGGCACCTACCCGCCGGTGCGGTGGGTCGCCGGGTGGGTGCCGGCTGTGGGTGACGTCGTCCGGGTCCTGGCCTACGCCGGCGAGTACCTGGTCGTCGGCCGGGTGCAGTCCACCGCCCGGCCGGCGACGGGCACCGTCACCGCCGCCGGCACGCCCCGTTGCACGGTCAGCGCCGGCGGCGTCCTCTACCAGTGCCTGCGCGACGCCGCCTACACCCCGGTCGTCGGTCACGTCGTGCGTCTCGACTGGTCCGAGCCTGTGCCGTGGGTGATCGGCCAGACCCTCACCGACAGCTCCGTGGCCCCCACCGATCCGACCGTGCCTGCACCGCCACCCACCGGGCCGGTCACGGGCGTCGACACGTTCGCGGCCGTCGACTCCGGCCGCTGGTCGACGACCTACGGCTGGGCTGCTGACGGCACCTACGCCGGCCGCCCGCAGCAGGGCACGTCCGGTGGCACGAACACCGGCGCCTGGTTCTACGGCGCCGGTCCGGCCGCCGCGCTCGCGGGCCGCACGATCACCCGCGCCGAGGTGTACGTGATCCGTGCGTCGATCCAGGGCCCGGGTGGCGCAGCCGCCGTGCACCTGTACCGCCACACCTCGAACACCCGCCCGGCGGGCAACGTGGCGCGTGTCGCCGGCCCTTCTGATGTCTCCCGCGCTCGCGGGGAGGCCGGGTGGGCGGATGTCCCGGCGGCGTGGGGTCAGTCGATCGTCGACGGCGGCGGCGGGTTGGCGATCTTCGGTGACCCGTACCTGCTGCTCGACGGTCTCCTGCAGAACGGCCAGTCGGGTGCGTTGCGCCTGACGTGGGCCCGCTGACCTTCTTTCCCCGGCGCGGGTGACGTGTCGGCCGTGATCCCTCGGAGGTGCTCTCGTGGCGTTCGACTGGCGCAAGGTCTTCTACCCGGTCGCGGGGGATCTGTTCGCCCCGCATCTGCACATGAAGCAGCTCGCCGACACGACCGGCGGCATCGTCCCCGCGGTCAACCAGGCCGACCGGGATGCCATCTACGCGGCGGCCGTCGCGGCGGGTGTGGACCCGGCGGCGAACCCGGTGATCGTGGACCGCCTGGACACCGGGCAGTTGGAACGGAATGCCGGGTCCGTGTGGACGTCGTTCGCACCCTTCGACGACACGGGGTGGCTTCCTGCGGGGGCCTCCAGTTTCGCTTTCTCGGCGGGCTGGTCGGCTTCCGCCCCGGTATCGGGATGGCAGTCCCTGGCGCTGCGACGGGTTGGCCACGAAGTACGGCTGAACGGGCTCGTGCAGAAGGCGACCGCGATCGTCGCAAGCGACGTGATCCTGACGGTCGCGACGGAGATGCGCCCAACGGCGCGGACGGCGGCGGGGTCGGTAGGCGTGATCGCCGCGCAGATCCAGCCGTCGGGAGCCGTCGTGGCGACCGCGGCCGGTGCGGCCGCCACTGCACAGGTCATCGACCTGTCCTGGTGGCTGTGATGGCCGCCAGCACCTGGCATCACGAGGCGGCGACGTAGCGGAAGGTCCACGAGAGCACGTCGCCGGGCTTCCAGGTGAACGGTGCCGTCGCGTTCACGGGCGCGCGGACGGTCGGGCTGCTGGCCTCGGCGTACACCTTCGCCTCGGACACGGAGGCCTCAGCCAGCACCCGGCCGAAGTAGATCTGCACGCCGCTGTTGAGCAGGGTCGCGGTGCCCAGGTCGTGGTTGGTGCCGGCCGTGCCGTAGAACGCGGCCGCGGGGAGCGGAAGCGACCAGCCGACCGTGTTGTTGCCCGACGCGGCCGCCAGCGACGAGCTCGGCCCGAGCGCGAACCGCCCGACGCCCTCCACCAGCTGCCCGACGCGCGACCACCACCCCTCGACCTGGCCATCGCCCAAGGTCGCCCGCGTGAGCGCCGGCACCCAGGTGCCACCCAGCGGCGTCAGCGGGGACCAGTCCGACCCGGGGTTTCGTTCCGATCCTCCGCCCCGTCAGCACTCCGCCGGCGGGGCTTCGTCATGTCACCAGAAGGAGGTCCGTCATGGGACTCGGCAAGCAGGTCGCTCCGGTCAGCTCGATCCACACGTTCGCGTTGTGGGCTCGCCGGCTGGGCTACGCGGTGGGTGAGATGCATGGTTTCGGCACCGTGCACCCGGTCCACACGAAGGGCAGCTGGCACTACGACCAGGTCGGCGGGATCGGCTTGGCCGCGGACATCAACAAGAACGGATCGCGTGAGCGCGACGCACTGGTCCGCGCGGTCGAGGTGGCGCAGGAGCTGGGCCTGGCGGTCATCTACGCCCGGGACGGCATCAACGGTGAGGCGAAGGCCCACCAGACGCACCTGCACACCGACGTCGGCCCGTACAGCCACCTCGGCCGCTCCGCGGGCACGCCGCGCCCGGGTGGCGACATCCTCACCCACGCGCTACAGGTCGCGGTGCGCACGTCCCCGGACCAGGTCTGGGGTACGGATACCGACCGGCGCCTCGAGCTGGTGCGCGCCGCGGCGGTGTGGCGTGGGCACACGTTCCCGCAGGGCGTCGCCGAGACGCAGCGGGTCGTGGGCACGAAGGACGACGGCGACTGGGGCAAGAACAGTCGGGCGGCGCACGACGCGACGGTGGCGGCGATCCAGCAGGCGCTCGCGGTCGACGGCTACTACCGCGGCCGGCCGGACGGGGTCTGGGCCTCGCAGACCGACGGCGCCTACCTGGCGGCGCGTGACATCCGCTGGCGCCGGTGACCTCGTGCGCGAGGCGCTGCTGATCGCGTTCCTCGTCCTCCTGACGATCGCCGGCGCGGTCGCGCTCGCGGTGGCCCTCGTCGACCTGACCCTGCTCGGCCCCTTGCGCACCGTCACTCTGATCGTCTCGGAGGTCCCGACCTGATGGACGTCACCCTCGCCGCGGTCCTCATCACGGCCGCGGTCGCGGTCGGCGGGTCCTGGCTGGTTGCCCGCACGACGGGCCGCTCCGCTGCCCAGGCCGTCGAGGTCCAGTCCCGTGAGGTCGACCGCAAGCGGATCACCGATCTCGAGGGCCAGGTCGAGCGTCTGTGGCAGCTGCGTCAGACCGACGCGGTGACGATCCGCCGTCTGGGCGACTTCGTCGACGTCCTCGAGGCCCACATCTGGCAACGCAAGCCCCCACCCCCACCGTCCCGCCCGGACGGCATCTGACCTGAGGAGGTCATCATGCGTGTGCTGTACCAGCTCGGCCGTCTCCTGCTCGTCGTCGCGTTCGCCCTCGTGGCGATCGGCGCGGCCATGTTCCTGCTCGCGGGCCCCGCCGCGGCCGCCGAGCCCGGCGCTGCCGCCGCGGTGGTCGAGGGGGTCGCGTTCACCCTCGACGGCGCCGCCACCGTGCACCTGCTCGTGGCGTTCGTGCTGCCCGTGCTCGTCGGCCTGGTCACCACGAGGGTGACGTCCGCCGGCCGGAAGGCATGGTTGCTCGCTGGTCTCACCCTGGTCACGTCCCTGCTGGTCGAGCTCGGCCGGGTGCTCGCCGCCGGTGGTGTCTTCGACGTCGGCGCGTCCCTGCTGACCGCGCTGCCGGCGTTCGTGGTGTCCGTGGCCGGTCACTACGGCCTGTGGAAGCCGACCGGTGTGAGCGGCGCGGCGCAGGATGTCGGCACCGGCAGACACGCCACCTGAGCATCACCTCCATACGCGACGGCCCCCGTCTCACCCTCACGGGTGGGGCGGGGGCCGCGTTCGTGCGTTCGGCGGCTACAGGCCTGCGCCCGTGACGCCAGCCTCGGCTTGCGCCGCGGTGAACAGCTCTCCCTTCACCAACTGGTCGACGAGCCCCGCGTGCGAGAACGACATCATCGCGAGATAGTCCTCGGCCATGGCCACGGCCTGGACGTTCCAGTCGGCGTGCTGCGCGTCGACCCCGTACTCAGCGTCCGCCTGCGCGAACTGCTCCCCCTGCACGAGCTGCCGGACCAGGCCGTCGCGGGAGAAGGCCATGTACGACAGGTAGTCAGCCGCCTTCCGGCGGGCGTTGGCCTGAGCCGCCGTCTCTGCTGGCGCCGCAGGCGTGGCAGGCGGAGCGGCCGCCTCGGTCGTCGGGACCTCGCTGGGCGTGTTGCTGGCGCTCGGTGGGGTGCTGGCGGCCGTCGTCGTTGCGGTGCTGGCGGCCGTCGTCGTTGCGGTGCTCGCGGCGCCGCTGCTGGGCTCCGTGGCGGGCGTCTTGCTGGCCGAGCAGCCCGCCAGGAGAGCGATCATGACAGCGAGGGTGAGGCTTCGTGTGCGCACGATCCCGATGATGCTCCGCTCGCGGCGCGCGTGGGGGTGGTTCGGCGGGTGGTTCATGCTGCCTTCCTTCCTTCGATGGTGCTGCGGGGTTGCTCATGGACGGGTCGCAACTTCGCCAGGCCGGCGCGTTCCTGGTCGTCGACGACGAGCGTGTAGATCTGCGTCGACGACAGCGAGGCGTGGCGCATGAGCTCCTGGACGACCCGCACGTCGACGCCGGACCGCAGCAGCTCGGTGCCGAAGAAATGGCGCAGCTGGTGGGCGGTGGCGCGGATCTCGCACCGGGTCAGCGCCCGCCCGATGGCGGACGTGACGGAGCCGGGCAGGATGTGCTCGCCGGCCCGGTCCTTGTAGCTGTAGGACTCGAACCACCAGCCCCGCCGGGGCATCAGCAGCGCGTCGGCCGCGACGGTCTCGTGCAGCGGCAGCCACGCTTCGACGCCGCCCTTGCCGCGGACGAACAGCCGGCGGCCGAGCAGGTCCACGTCCTCGCCGCGCACCGCGGCGATCTCGTGGACCCGCAGACCCTCGTAGGCGGCCAGGTGGATCATCACCCGGGCGCGCAGGTGGACCCCGGACTTGTTGAGGAGGTCCTCGAGGTGCTCGCGGCTGATCGGCCGCGGCAGGCGCCGGGGCACGCGTGGTGTCTTGAGGCGGGCGGTCGGGTCGTCGGCCCGGATCTGCTCGTCGCGCAGCCATCGGCTCCAGGCCCGGATCGCGCCGAAGTAGCTGGCCCGGGTGCCGGCGGACGGCAGGTCTCCGAGCCAGGCGACGATGCTCTCCCGAGTCAGCGCGGTGGGCTCTTCGTCGAGCTGCCGGGCGGCCTGGGCCACGATCCGAACGCGCTCGCTGATGGTGCGCTCGCGGATCCCCTCGGCGCGCATCGTCGCGGCCCAGGTCTCGAGTGCTCTGCTCATGGTGGTGTCCCTTCCAGGGTGTGGGTGGAAGGACCCATCGGCCGCCACGAGGGTTAGGACCATAGATCGTCGCGACGGCTAGGCCGACTGGGCGACGACCAGCGCTGAGGGCCCCTGGGCAGCGGTCTCGCGCGTTGTCGGGGCCACGTGCGGTGCCTCGCTCGACACCAGCCGGCCCGCCGGTTCCGGCGTCAAGGCGACCTTGACGCCCCAACGCTGCTGAGCGGCCTGCCGTGTGGTGCCTGTCGCGTGCGCGATCTCGCCCCAGGACCGACCGGCCGCCCGTAGCCCGGCCACGGCCCGCGTGATCGCCTCGTCGACCGCATCCCGTACGGCGAGCAGCTCGGCCAGGTCCTCGACGTCGGCCGCGGCCACCCGCCGGCCGTACGCGCGCAGTGCCCGGCGGATGAACGCGGAGTACTCGCTGTGGTCCCCGCCGCCCATCAGGCCGGCACCTCCGCCAGCACCGTGACGGACGCCGCGGCGTACAGCAGGCCGCGCTCGCGGGTGGACCCGAGGATGTTCAGGTCGCCGGCGAACTGCTCGGCCCTGGCCTGGCTGCGGGGCGCGTCCGAGTGCATGCGCCAGCCGGTCTCCGGGTGCCGGGCCATGACGACCCACCACTGCTCGACCAGCGGCTCGAGGTCGTTCATCGCCTCGCCGTTCCGGCGGCGAGGGCAGAGGCCGGTCGGGTGCCGTGCAGCGCGGCGCAGGCTCGGTCGGCAGGGTCGATGACGTTGCCGAGAAGGTGGGCCGCCTGGGCGATGGTCGCCACTGCGCAGGCGGCGCGCCGTTCGTCCCCGGCGGCGAGGGCGTCGTCCAGCTCGACGACGTAGTCGTGCAGCATCTGCAGGTCGGTGGCGCAGCCGAGTGCTGCGTCGGTGCGCTCGCTCA
>Ga0255334_1000421_pt1 | contig 34377 bp, 28 predicted proteins | sample EtOH5_35cm_T3_12_FD_202080 | JGI IMG/M metagenome (GOLD analysis project Ga0255334, IMG submission 202080) | Sandy soil microbial communities from University of British Columbia, Vancouver, Canada - EtOH5_35cm_T3_129 | ecosystem: Engineered > Artificial ecosystem > Sand microcosm > Unclassified ... | reverse complement strand
TGCTCCAGGGCCTTGAGGCGCGAAATCATTGATTCGACCTTACGCCGGGCGATTTCGTTCTTTTCAATGAGGTGAGCGCGTTCCTCGCGCCAGGTCTTTTCCTGAGCTAATAGGAGTCCGTTTTGACTCTTTAGTTGCTCGACGCGGGTAATTAGCAGTTCGAGTCTGGCCATCAGCGCTTGCAGGTCGGTGTCTTCCATTGTGTCCACTGAAAATGTGTCAGATGGGTGGTAGCTGGCGGACAGCCTTTAATAGTCTTGGCGAGTCTGTCGATGTAGGATACAGGCCTTCATTCTAGACATAGCGCCGTCTGGCGCCTAGCTGCCCATGCCCATTCAGAATTCCCCGTACCAAGCCTTCACCAAACTGCTGACTTCCAGCGGTCATAACGTCTCGCCTGCCGAACTGCATGGCCTGTTGCTCGGCCGCAGTTGCGCCGGAGCCGGTTTCGATGCCGAAGGCTGGCTGATCGATGCCGCCGAGCTGCTCGAAAGCGAGCCGCAGGATAATGTCCGCAACGCCTTGATCGGCTTGCAGGAGATGGTCAAGGGCGAGCTCACCGGCGACGACGTGACCGTCGTTCTGCTGCTGCCGACCGATGACGAACCACTGGCCGACCGCGCCGCTGCACTGGGCCAATGGTGCCAGGGTTTCCTCAGCGGTTTCGGCCTGAACTGCCGTGACAGCAGCATGCTGAGCACCGAGGCCACCGAAGTGCTTCAGGACCTGGCGGCTATTTCGCAGGTGCAAGACGCCTTGGAAGAGTCCGACGACGGCGAAAGCGATTACATGGAAGTGATGGAGTACCTGCGCGTCGCGCCGCTGCTGCTGTTCACCGAAAACAAAAAGCCGGACGCGCCGGCTGCCGCCAAACCGTCGTTGCATTAATCGCGTGAAAGGGAAAGCCATCTGCCCATGATTCATATCCCGAAATCGGAATACAGCCGTCGCCGCAAGGCCCTGATGGCGCAGATGGAACCCAACAGCATCGCCATCCTGCCCGCCGCCGCCGTTGCGATCCGCAACCGCGACGTCGAGCACGTCTACCGTCAGGACAGCGACTTCCAGTACCTCAGCGGTTTTCCCGAACCTCAAGCGGTCATCGTTTTGATGCCGGGGCGTCTGCATGGCGAATACATACTGTTCTGCCGTGAACGCAATGCCGAACGGGAGTTGTGGGACGGCCTGCGCGCCGGGCAGGAAGGCGCGATTCGCGACTTTGGCGCCGACGACGCCTTCCCCATCACTGACATCGACGACATCCTGCCGGGCCTGATCGAAGGTCGCGACCGGGTGTATTCGGCCATGGGCAGCAACCCGGAATTCGACCGGCACCTGATGGACTGGATCAACGTGATCCGCTCTAAAGCGCACCTCGGCGCCCAGCCGCCTAACGAATTCGTTGCCCTGGATCATCTGCTTCACGACATGCGCCTGTATAAATCGGCGGCAGAAGTGAAGGTGATGCGCGAAGCCGCACGGATTTCCGCACAGGCACACATCCGCGCGATGCAGGCCAGTCGTGTGGGGCTGCATGAGTTCAGCCTCGAAGCCGAACTCGACTACGAATTCCGCAAGGGCGGGGCGAAAATGCCGGCCTACGGTTCGATCGTCGCCGCTGGGCGCAACAGCTGCATCCTGCATTACCAGCAGAATGACGCGGTGCTCAAGGACGGCGATCTGGTGTTGATCGATGCCGGTTGCGAGATCGACTGCTACGCCAGCGACATCACCCGCACCTGGCCGGTCAACGGCAAGTATTCAGCGGAACAGAAGGCAATCTACGAATTGGTGCTGGCGTCGCAAGAAGCTGCGTTTGCGGAAATCGCCCCGGACAAACACTGGAATCAGGCCCACGAAGCCACAGTCCGGGTGATTACTGCCGGTCTGGTGAAGTTGGGCCTGTTGCAGGGCGACGTCGACGAGTTGATCGCCAGCGAAGCCTATAAAGCGTTCTACATGCACCGCGCCGGCCACTGGCTGGGCATGGATGTACATGACGTTGGCGAATACAAGGTCGGCGGCGAATGGCGTGTATTGGAAGTCGGCATGGCGCTGACCGTGGAACCGGGCATCTACATTGCCCCGGGCAACCAGAACGTAGCGAAGAAATGGCGCGGCATTGGCGTGCGCATCGAGGACGACGTAGTGGTCACCAAAAGCGGCTGTGAAATCCTGACCAAAGGCGTGCCGAAAACGGTCGCCGAGATCGAGGCCTTGATGGCCGCCGCTCGGACACAAGCGGCATGAGTCGAGTCAATCTGGCAATCATCGGTGGTGGTCTGGTCGGCGCCAGCCTGGCGTTGGCGTTGCAGGCCGGGGCCAAGGCTCGTGGCTGGAAGATCGTGCTGATCGAGCCGTTTGCCCCCGGCGATACTTATCAACCGAGCTATGACGCCCGTTCTTCGGCGTTGTCCTACGGCGCCAAGCAGATTTATCAACGGTTGGGCGTGTGGCAGGAAATCTCTCGCCGCGCCGAGCCGATCAAACAGATTCATGTCTCCGACCGTGGACGCTTCTCCACCGCGCGATTGTCGGCGATGGAAGAGGGCGTTCCGGCGCTGGGTTATGTGGTGGAAAACGCCTGGCTCGGCCAATGCCTCTGGCAGGGGCTGGACAAGGACGTGATCAGCTGGCGTTGCCCGGCGGAAGTCACGCGCATGGAGCCGCTGATCGAAGGCTATCGCCTGACCCTCAACGACGAAACCACTCTGGAATGCGAACTTGCGGTGCTGGCTGATGGCGGCCGTTCCGGCCTGCGCGAGCAACTGGGAATCGGCATCAAAAAGCGCCCGTATAACCAGAGCGCGTTGATTGCCAACATCACCCCGAGTGAAGCGCACAACGGCATGGCCTTCGAGCGTTTCACCGATGACGGGCCGATGGCCTTGTTGCCGTTGCCGGAAAACCGCTGCGCACTGGTCTGGACCCGCCAGGGGATGGACGCGCAACGGCTGGCGGCCCTCGATGAAAAGAGCTTTCTCAGCGAGTTGCAAGGCGTGTTCGGTTATCGCCTCGGCACTTTGAAGCAGGTTGGCGCGCGGCATTTGTACCCGCTGACATTGATCGAGGCCGAGGAGCAGGTGCGTCCGCACCTGGCGATTCTCGGCAATGCTGCCCACAGCCTGCACCCGATTGCCGGGCAAGGTTTCAACCTGTCCTTGCGTGATGCTCAAGCGCTGGCCGATGCATTGCTGGCCAGCGAAACATCTCCCGGAGACTTTGCGACCTTGCAGGCCTACCGCGAGCGTCAGCGTCTGGATCAGAACCTGACCGTGGGTTTCTCCGATCAGGTCACCCGTTTGTTCGGTAGTACTCAACCCTTGGTTTCCCTGGGCCGCAACATCGGTCTGCTCGGGCTGGACCTGTTGCCGCCGGCCAAACGCTGGTTCGCGCGACAGGCCATGGGTTTGGGTACGCGTCCCGATGCTTAAGTGGCTGGCCAACACGTTCGGCAGCTTCTACCTGCCGAACCTCGGCGCCGGCACTTTGGTTAAATCCCTTTATAGGCGGCTCAAGCCGCAAGCGAGACAGGCTTAAAGCATGGAAATGCGCGCAGATCTGCTGATTGTCGGGGCCGGAATGGTCGGCAGCGCCCTGGCGCTGGCGTTGCAGGACAGCGGGCTGGAAGTCCTGCTGCTGGACGGCAGCCCCATGAGCGTCAAACCCTTCGATGCTCAGGCTTCGTTCGAGCCGCGAGTGAGCGCCTTATCGATTGCCAGCCAGCGGATTCTTGATCGTCTGGGCGTCTGGGACGGCATCGCCAAACGGCGCAGCAGCCCCTACACCGACATGCAGGTCTGGGACGGCAGCGGCACCGGGCAAATCCATTTTTCGGCAGCCAGTGTGCATGCCGACGTGCTGGGGCATATCGTCGAGAACCGCGTGGTTCAGGACGCCTTGCTCGACCGCTTGCACGATTGCGATCTCGGCATGTTGGCCAACGCGCGCCTGGAGCAAATGCGTCGTTCCGGCGATGACTGGCTGCTGACCCTGGCCGATGGCCGCACCTTGCGCGCACCTTTGGTGATCGCAGCGGATGGCGCCAATTCCGCCGTTCGGCGTCTGACCGGCATGGCGACGCGCGAGTGGGACTACCTGCACCACGCGATTGTCACCAGCGTGCGCAGCGCCAAACCTCATCAACTGACCGCGTGGCAGCGCTTCACCGACAACGGTCCGCTGGCGTTTTTGCCGCTGGAGCGTGACGGTCAGCAGGATTGGTGTTCGATCGTCTGGTCGACCACCCCGAGCGAAGCCGAGCACCTGATGGCGCTGGATGACGACGATTTCTGCAAAGAGCTGGAGCGGGCCTTCGAAGGCCGACTCGGCAAGGTGCTCAGCGCCGACCCGCGTCTGTGCGTACCGCTGCGCCAGCGTCATGCCAAGCGCTATGTAGCTGAAGGTTTAGCGTTGATCGGTGATGCGGCGCACACCATTCACCCCTTGGCCGGGCAGGGCGTGAACCTTGGTTTTCTCGATGCCGCCGTGCTGGCCGAAGTGCTGTTGCAAGCGGCCACGCGTGGCGAACGTCTGGCGGATGTGAAAGTGCTCAGCCGTTACGAACGTCGGCGCATGCCCCACAACCTGGCGTTGATGGCGGCGATGGAAGGCTTCGAGCGCCTGTTCCAGGCTGATCCGTTGCCGATTCGCTGGTTGCGCAATGCCGGGTTGAAGATGGTCGACCAAATGCCCGAAGCCAAGGCGCTGTTCGTGCGTGAGGCGCTGGGGTTGACCGGGGATCTGCCGGCGTTGGCCAAAGCCTGAATATTCACTGCGTCTGATGGCCCCATCGCGAGCAGGCTCGCTCCCACAGGGGGTTTGTGAACACTGAAGATCTCTGTGGGAGCGAGCCTGCTCGCGATGGGGCCGGAACATTCACCGCAAATTTCCAGCTGTGCAACATCTGGTAACTCCTCCACAAACAGTTCGATTGAGAAGCTAAATGTGAGTCCATATCATTTGGCTTCAATTTTCCAATCGAGAGATCGCTCCCATGTTGGCACCGAAGCGTCTACTGACCGCGCTCGCCCTGACCCTGATTGGCAGCACCGCTGCCCAGGCCGCTGACGAGGTGGTGGTTTACTCCTCGCGTATCGACGAGCTGATCAAACCGGTCTTCGATGCCTACACCGCGAAAACCGGCGTGCAGGTGAAATTCATCACCGACAAGGAAGCGCCGCTGATGCAGCGGATCAAGGCCGAGGGCGAGAACGCCACCGCGGACCTGCTGCTGACCGTCGATGCCGGCAACCTCTGGCAGGCCGAGCAAATGGGCATCCTGCAACCGTTCACGTCCAAGGTGATCGACGCCAACATTCCGTTGCAATACCGCTCATCCGCCCATGCCTGGACGGGCCTGAGCCTGCGGGCGAGGACCATCGCTTACTCCACCGATCGAGTGAAACCCGGTGAGTTGACCACCTACGAAGGTCTGGCCGACAAGAACTGGGAAGGCCGCCTGTGCCTGCGCACGGCGAAGAAGGTCTACAACCAGTCCCTGACCGCCACCATGATCGAAGTCCATGGCGCCGAAAAAACCGAGAAGATTCTCAAGGGCTGGGTGAATAACCTGTCCACCGATGTGTTCTCGGATGACATCGCGGTGCTGGAGGCCATCAACGCGGGTCAATGCGACGTCGGCATCGTCAACACGTACTACTACGGTCGTCTGCACAAGCAGAAGCCTGATCTGGCCGTGAAGCTGTTCTGGCCGAACCAGGGTGACCGTGGCGTGCACGTGAACCTGTCGGGCATCGGCTTGACCAAACATGCTCCGCACCCGGAAGCGGCCAAGGCCTTGGTGGAGTGGATGACCACGCCTGAAGCACAGAAGATCTTTGCTGACGTGAACCAGGAATTCCCGGCCAACCCTGCGGTTCAGCCTTCTGCAGAAGTGGCGAGTTGGGGCAAGTTTGTGGCTGATACCTTGCCTGTGGAAATTGCCGGCAAGCGTCAGGCTGAAGCGATTCGCATGATGGATCGGGCTGGCTGGAACTGAGTCTGTCGGTCTTCTTTCGTTAGCTTCAAGATCCACCCCTCACCCCAACCCTCTCCCCACGGGGGAGAGGGGAAAGGGAGCCGATCTTTATGCTTTTCAAATCCTGAGTTCGACTTTGAAATTTCAGGTCGCAGGATTTCAACCAAACGCCGCGGTCAGTCCCCTCGCCCCTTTGGGGCGGTCCGACGTTTCGGGAGGGTTAGAAGGAGCCGATTTTGACCCAGACACCAAACTAACCGTCTCAGAGACCTCAACGTGGCCCACCCCGCCCAACGCCGCTGGTACCCCCTGGTCTTCGCCATCGCTGCGCTGGTCCTGTTGCCCCTCAGCGTTTTGCTGTTGTCATGGCAAACCATCGATCATCAAATCTGGTCCCACCTCTGGGATACCCAGATGCCGCGCCTGCTGGGCAATACCCTGACCCTGGTACTCGGTGTCGGTATCGGCGTGACGCTCTTGGGCGTTAGCCTGGCCTGGCTCACCAGTCTCTGCGAATTCCCCGGTCGGCGTTGGCTGGACTGGGCGCTGATGCTGCCATTCGCCATTCCCGCCTATGTGCTGGCATTCGTCTTCGTCGGCCTGTTGGACTTTGCCGGCCCCGTGCAAACCCTGTTGCGCGAATGGTTCGGCTCGGGCTTGAGGTTGCCGCGCGTGCGCTCCACCGGCGGCGTGATTCTGGTGCTGGTGCTGGTCTTCTATCCCTACGTTTATCTGTTGGCGCGAACCGCGTTCCTGGCTCAGGGCAAAGGCTTGATGGAAGCGGCGCGAGTCCTGGGGCAATCCCCGTGGCAAGCGTTCTGGCGAGTCGCGCTGCCCATGGCGCGCCCGGCCATCGGCGCTGGCGTGGCGCTGGCGTTGATGGAAACCCTGGCGGATTTCGGTGCGGTGTCGGTGTTCAACTTCGACACGTTCACGACCGCCATCTACAAGACCTGGTACGGATTTTTCAGCCTCTCCACCGCCGCGCAACTGGCCAGCCTGTTGCTGCTGGTGGTGATGGTCGTGCTGTACGGCGAGCGCCGTGCTCGCGGGGCCAACCGGGCGAGTAACGAACGACCACGGGTCAAGGCGCTGTATCACCTGCGCGGTTTCAAGGCGCTGGCGGCCATGAGTTGGTGCGGTCTGATATTCGCCTGCGCTTTCGTCATTCCAGTGCTTCAACTGGTGGCGTGGTTCTGGCAGCGCGGGCGCTTTGACCTGGATGAGCGTTACGCGGGGCTGATCGTCCATACGTTGTACCTGGGCGGCATGGCGGCGCTGATTACCGTCAGTGTTGCTTTAGTGCTGGCGTTTGCCGGGCGTCTGGCCCCGACCCGCGCGATCCGCTCCGGCATCAGCCTGGCCAATCTCGGCTACGCCTTGCCAGGCTCGGTGCTGGCGGTGTCGATCATGCTGGCGTTCAGTTACCTGGACCGCGAACTGGTGATCCCGTTGTCGGGTTGGCTGGGGGGCGCCGGCAAGCCATTGCTGCTGGGCAGCCTGTCGGCGTTGTTGCTGGCCTATCTGGTGCGTTTCATCGCGGTGGCTTATGGGCCGCTGGAAAGCAGTCTGGCGCGAATACGGCCATCTTTGCCCGAAGCGGCACGTAGCCTTGGCGTCAGTGGGCCACGACTGTTTTTCAAAGTGTATCTGCCGTTATTGCTGCCAGGAACGTTGAGTGCCGCGTTGCTGGTGTTCGTCGATGTGCTCAAGGAAATGCCCGCGACCCTTCTGATGCGCTCGTTTGGCTGGGACACGCTGGCGGTGCGGATCTTCGAAATGACCAGCGAAGGCGAGTGGGCGAGGGCCTCGCTGCCGGCCCTGACCCTGGTTTTGGTCGGGCTGTTACCGGTCATCGGATTGATTCGACGTTCAGCGCATCGAAACGCCTAGGTGCCAGTCCTACACCTTGAGGCTACAATGCGCGGCATTCGGTGCGGTCCGTCCTACGGATCAGGTGGCTGAAATCGGCTGAAAGCCTTCTATTTCAAGGCTTTCACTCCGTGCAGCACCGGCCCGCACCTTCGCCACGCCCGGAAGGAGAAACCCATGGGACTGCGCACGCCTCTGTATGACCTTCATCTCGCCCTCGGCGCGAAGATGGTCGATTTTGGCGGTTGGGATATGCCTTTGCATTACGGCTCGCAGGTCGAGGAACACCATCAGGTGCGCCGCGATTGCGGGGTTTTCGATGTATCCCACATGACCGTGATCGATGTCAGCGGCCCTCAGGCCAAGGCTTGGCTTCAGCATTTGCTGGCCAATGACGTCGAACGTCTGCACAGCCCTGGCCGTGCCTTGTACAGCACCATGCTCAACGAGCGTGGCGGTATCGTCGACGACATGATCGTTTACCGTCTCGAGGAGGGTTATCGGCTGGTGGTCAACGCCTCCACCCGCAATCAGGACCTCGCCTGGATGCAGGCTCACCTCGAAGGTTTCAAGGTGCAGCTCAACGAGCGCTCCGAGTTGGCGATGCTGGCCATTCAAGGTCCCCACGCCCGGCACAAAATCTCCGAACTGGTGACCCAGTCCCGCGGCAACCTGATTCAGATGCTCAAGCCCTTCGAAGGCCAGGCCGACGGTGACTGGTTTATCGCACGCACGGGTTACACCGGCGAAGATGGCCTGGAAATCGTTCTGCCAGCCAATCAAGCGCCAGGATTCTTCAACGATCTGGTGGGCGCGGGCATCTCACCGATCGGCCTCGGGGCGCGCGATACGCTGCGGGTCGAAGCCGGTATGAACCTCTACGGCCAGGACATTCATCAAGACGTTTCACCACTGGCTTCCAACATGGCCTGGAGCATTGCGTGGGAACCGGCCACTCGCCAGTTCATCGGGCGCAGCGCTCTTGAAGCCGAGCGGGCGGGTGGCGTGCAGCACAAACTGGTCGGTCTGGTCCTTGAGGAGCGTGGGGTTTTGCGCGCTCATCAAGTCGTCCGCATCGCCAATGTTGGCGAAGGGGAGATCACCAGTGGTAGTTTCTCTCCTACGCTTAGCAAGTCGATTGCACTGGCGCGCGTGCCGATGGCGACAGCCGACCGCGCAGAAGTGGAAATCCGTGGCAAGTGGTACCCGGTCCGAGTGGTCAAACCGACCTTCGTACGCCATGGCAAAACCTTGATCTAACCTTTTTTGGCGGGCAACGACCGCTGACAATTCTCTTGAGGACACAGAACATGAGCGATATTCCTGCCGACCTGCGTTTTGCCGAAAGTCACGAGTGGGCCCGTCTCGAAGCCGATGGCAGCGTTACCGTGGGCATCAGCGATCACGCTCAGGAAGCCTTGGGCGACGTGGTGTTCGTTGAGCTGACCGAAGTCGGAACAGTCTTCGCTGCCGGTGATCAGTCCGGTGTGGTGGAGTCGGTTAAAGCCGCTTCGGACATCTACTCCCCGGTGGCCGGTGAAGTGATTGCGATCAACGAAGAACTGAGCGCCAACCCTGAGCTGCTCAACTCCGACCCGTACGGTGCCTGGATCTTCAAGCTCAAGCCAAGCAACGCGGCTGACCTGGACAAGCTGCTGGACGCCGCCGGCTATAAAGCCGCCATCGGCGAATAATCGTCGCCTTGCGAAATCCATGTGGGAGCGAGCCTGCTCGCGAAAGCGGTGTGTCAGCAAACAGTTATGCCAACTGACACTCCCACTTCGCGAGCAGGCTCGCTCCCACAGGGTCTATGGATTTAGTACGGACTTCACCGCTGCGACTGACCGCTCAACGTCCGCTTTAGTCATGGCGGTGAACATCGGCAGTGAAACGATCAGGCGACCGACCCGCTCGGCGACCGGGAACATGCCCTCCTTGAACCCGCGTTCGCGGTAAAGACTCAGCAGGTGAATCGGTGGGTAGTGATAACCGATGCCGATACCTAACGCCTGCATCTGTTCCATGAAGGTAGCCCGTGCCGGTTGGCCATCCCTGCGCTCAGGCAGCACCAGCTGAAACAAATGCCAGTTGCTGTTCTCGAAATCCGCCGGGGGCAGTTGAGCCCCATACAACGCTTCGAAATCCTCGCCAAAACAAGCGAAATAGTGCCTGGCCAGTTCACGGCGATGGGTTGTGATTGCTTCGATGTGAGCAAATTGCCCAAGGCCGATGGCCGCTGCAACGTCGGTCATGTTGAACTTGCCGCCCAGCACATCGACATCCAGACCATCGAAGCCGCTACGGGTGACGCCCTGTAAACGGTACTTTTGCGCCAGTTGCACTTCCTCGTCATTGTTCAATACCAGGCAACCGCCCTCTGACGAGGTGACGTTTTTGTTTGCCTGGAAACTGAAGGACACGAAATCGCCGGTCGAGCCAATGCGCTGGCCATTCCAGCTCGAACCCAAGGCTTGCGCGGCGTCTTCGACAATCCGCAATCCGTGTTTTTTGGCGATCGCATACAACCGGCTCATGTCCACCGGCAAACCGGCGAGGTACACAGGAATGATCGCTTTGGTGCGCGGGGTGATTGCCGCTTCCAGCTGATCCAGATCGAGGTTGCGGGTGATCGGGTCAATGTCGGCAAACACCGGCGTAGCGCCGACTTCCAGAATGACGTTGGCGGTGGCCACCCAGGAAATCGGCGTGGTGATCACTTCATCGCCCGGCCCGATACCGGCAATGCGCAAGGCGATCTCCATGGTGCAGGTGCCGGAATTGAAGGTGCGCACCGGGCGCCCACCGAAATACTCCGAGAGTTGTTGTTCAAAGGCCTGAACCTTGGGGCCGCTGGTAATCCAGCCCGAGCGCAATACGTCACCCACAGCGGCAATCGTGGCTTCGTCGATGGTGGGTTTGGAGAATGGCAGGAAAGGCAGTTGGCTCATAAATACAGTCACCTGATCAGCGGACATTGGGCAGATGCCGAGCATTCTGATCCGCAATGATCGTTGGCGCCAATCCATCCGCTCGGGTATCGACTGCTATGCTGGTTTGACCGTGTTGCATCGACGTTGAGCGCCAGTCAAGAGAGAGCCCGTCATGTCCCAGTTGCCGTCCTTGAGCCAGTTACGCGACCCTAATGCCTTCCTTCGCCGCCACCTCGGGCCCGATGCCGCCGAACAACAGGCGATGCTCGACAGCCTCGGCCTCGGCAGCCGGGTCGAGTTGATCGAGCAGACGGTGCCGCCAGGAATCCGCCTGAACAGGCCGCTCGACCTGCCAACCGCCCTCGACGAAGAAGCCGCGCTGGCCAAACTGCGTGGTTACGCCGAGCAAAACCAGGTCTGGACCAGCCTGATCGGCATGGGCTACCACGGCACCCTCACGCCAGCCGTCATTGTGCGCAACGTGCTGGAAAATCCCGGTTGGTACACCGCGTACACACCCTATCAACCAGAGATCGCCCAAGGGCGGCTCGAAGCGCTGCTGAACTTCCAGCAATTGACCATCGACCTCACCGGCCTGGAGCTTGCCAACGCCTCACTGCTGGACGAAGCCACGGCGGCGGCGGAAGCCATGGCACTGGCCAAGCGTGTCGCCAAGTCCAGAAGCAATCTGTTCTTCGTCGACGAAAACTGTCATCCGCAGACCATTTCCGTGGTGCAGACCCGAGCAGAAGGGTTCGGCTTCGAGCTGATCATCGATTCTGTGGATAACTTGAAACAGCACCAGGTGTTCGGCGCGCTCCTGCAATACCCCGACACCCACGGCGAGATCCGCGATCTTCGTCCCTTGATCGATCATCTGCATGCGCAGCAAGCCTTGGCGTGTGTCGCCACCGATCTGCTGAGTCTGCTGTTGCTGACGCCGCCGGGGGAGTTGGGTGCCGACGTGGTGTTCGGTTCATCCCAGCGTTTCGGCGTGCCCATGGGTTACGGCGGCCCTCACGCGGCGTTTTTTGCCAGTCGCGATGAATACAAACGGGCGATTCCCGGGCGGATCATCGGCGTGTCGAAGGACGCTCGCGGCAACATCGCCCTGCGCATGGCCCTGCAAACCCGCGAGCAACATATCCGCCGGGAGAAAGCCAACTCGAACATTTGCACCGCGCAGGTGCTGCTGGCCAACATTGCCAGTTTCTATGCGGTCTACCACGGTCCGGAAGGGCTCAAACGCATTGCCCAACGCGTCCATCGGCTGACCAGCATCCTCGCCGCTGGCCTGGAGCGCCACGGCATCACCCGCCTCAACACACACTTTTTCGATACCCTGACGCTGGAAGTCGGTGGTACTCAGACGGCAATCATCGAAAGTGCCCAGGCCGCGCAGATCAATTTGCGCATTCTCGGGCGTGGGCAGTTGGGGTTGAGCCTCGACGAAACCTCTGACGAATCCACCGTCGCGAAGTTGTTTGATGTGTTCCTCGGTTCCGATCATGGGCTTAACGTCGACGAACTGGACGCTGAAGCTCTTGTTTCCGGCATTCCCGCAGGTCTGCTGCGTACCTCGTCTTACCTGCGTCACCCGGTGTTTAGCGCCCATCACAGTGAAACCGAGATGCTGCGCTACCTCAAGCAACTGGAGAACAAGGACCTGGCGCTCAACCAATCGATGATCCCGCTGGGCTCCTGCACCATGAAGCTCAACGCCACCAGCGAGATGATCCCGATCACGTGGCCGCAGTTCGCCAACCTGCACCCGTTCGTGCCGAAAGAGCAGGCGGTGGGTTATTCGCTGATGATCGAAGAACTGGAGCGTTGGCTCTGCGCGATTACCGGTTTCGACGCGATCTGCATGCAACCCAACTCGGGCGCCCAGGGCGAGTACGCCGGGTTGCTGGCCATCCGCAAATATCACGAGAGTCGACATGAGGGCGCGCGGGATATCTGCCTGATCCCATCCTCGGCCCACGGCACCAACCCGGCTTCGGCGCAGATGGCCGGCATGCGCGTGGTGATCGTCGAATGCGACGAGGCGGGCAACGTTGATCTGGACGACCTCAAAGGCAAGGCCGCAGAGGCCGCAGATAAACTCGCCTGCCTGATGGCGACGTATCCTTCGACCCACGGTGTATACGAGGAAGGCATCAGCGAAATCTGTGAAGTTATCCACAGCCACGGTGGCCAGGTTTATATGGATGGCGCCAATCTCAACGCTCAGGTCGGACTGGCGCGCCCGGCGGACATTGGCGCCGACGTGTCCCACATGAACCTGCACAAGACTTTCTGCATCCCCCATGGTGGCGGCGGGCCGGGCATGGGGCCGATTGGTGTGCGCGCGCATCTGGCGCCGTTCGTGGCCAACCATCCGGTGGTGCCGATTGACGGGCCGCTGGCGCAAAACGGCGCAGTCAGTGCGGCGCCTTGGGGCAGCGCGAGCATCCTGCCGATCAGCTGGATGTACATCGCGATGATGGGGCCGCAATTGGCGGATGCCAGTGAGGTGGCGATCCTCGCCGCGAATTACCTGGCGCAGCATTTGTCCGGGGCGTTCCCGGTGCTCTACACCGGGCGCAACGAGCGGGTGGCTCACGAATGCATTCTTGACCTGCGGCCACTCAAGACGCTGACCGGGATCAGCGAGGAGGACGTCGCCAAGCGGTTGATGGACTATGGCTTCCATGCGCCGACCATGTCGTTTCCGGTGCCGGGAACGTTGATGGTGGAGCCCACCGAAAGTGAATCGAAGGCAGAGCTGGACCGGTTTATCGGGGCGATGCTGAGTATCCGCGCGGAAATCACCGAGGTGCAGAACGGCAACTGGCCGGCCGATGACAACCCGCTGAAACGTTCACCGCATACCCTGGCGGACATCACCGGGGTTTGGGAGCGGTCCTATAGCATCGCGCAGGCGGTTACGCCGGATGCTCACACCAAGGCGCACAAGTACTGGCCGGTGGTGAACCGGGTGGATAACGTTTACGGCGACCGCAATTTGTTCTGTGCCTGCGTGCCGGTAGACGATTACCGCTGATCTCGCAGGAGATACAAATCCACTGTGGGAGCGAGCCTGCTCGCGATAGCGGTGTGACAGTCATGGATGATTTCGACTGATCCACCGCTATCGCGAGCAGGCTCGCTCCCCCAGGGTTTTGTATCAGGCATAAAAAATGCCGCTCATGGGAGCGGCATTTTTGTTCAGCAATAAATCTTAATTCGAAGCGACGGCATTCTTCGCCAGAATCGCGTTCGCCAGTTCCATGTCCGTGGCCTGCAGGCCTGGGTTGTCGGCACGGACTTTCTGCATCGCGGCCTCCAGGTATGGACCGCGGATGCCGCCGTCGCTGGCGACAAAGCTGCCAGCATCGTCCTGGGCGGCAACGATCAGCTTGTTATCCTTGAAGGTCAGGTAGGTCGAACCGGTGGTCGCACCGGATGAGATGACGTTACGCCAAAAGCTATCAGCCATCGCCGAACCGACAGGAAGGGACAACAAGGCGATGGTAGCGACAGCAAGTTTGAGACGCATATTGGGTGACTCCACTGGGTTAACTGCGGCGTTGGATTACAAATCCCCCAATCGAGTTCCGTAACGGCCGCGCCTACTTTTGCTCGCTTTGCGGTGTTACCCGCAGCACCTCCTCAATCGTCGTCAAACCCGCCGCCACTTTTTGCGCGCCTGACAATCTCAAACTGCGCATGCCTTCCTTGAAGGCCTGCCGCCGCACGGCCAGCAAATCGGTGTCGGGGTTGATCAGCGCTTTGACGCCGTCCGTCAGTTGCATGATTTCGTAGACCCCGGCGCGGCCGCGGTAGCCGGTATCGCGGCATTCAAGGCAACCGATGGCGCGATGTGCGTTGTTCGGCAACGGTGCCTGCCAGGGCCGGGTCAAGGTTTGCCAGTCTTCTTCACCCAGGGTCAGCGGCGCCTTGCAATGCGGACACAAGGTGCGGACCAGGCGCTGGGCCATAACGCCAAGCACCGTGGCTTTGATCAGGTAATGCGGCACGCCCAGTTCCAGCAAGCGGCTGATTGCGCTCGGCGCGTCGTTGGTGTGCAGCGTCGACAGCACCAAGTGACCCGTGAGCGCAGCCTGGATCGCCATTTCAGCGGTTTCCAGATCACGGATCTCACCGATCATGATGATGTCCGGATCCTGTCGCATCAGGGCGCGCACACCGGCGGCGAAGGTCAGGTCGATGTTGTGCTGGACCTGCATCTGGTTGAACGCCGGCTCGACCATTTCGATCGGGTCTTCGATGGTGCAGAGGTTGACCTCCGACGTCGCCAGTTTCTTCAGGGTGGTGTACAGCGTGGTGGTTTTGCCGGAACCGGTCGGACCGGTGACCAGGATGATGCCGTTGGGCTGGCTCGTCATGTCCTGCCAGCGGCGCAAGTCATCGGCGGAGAAGCCCAACTGATCAAAGTTCTTGAGCAGTACTTCCGGGTCGAAGATCCGCATGACCATTTTTTCGCCGAAGGCGGTCGGCAATGTCGACAGGCGCAGCTCGACTTCGCCGCCGTCCGGGGTTTTGGTCTTGACCCGGCCGTCCTGGGGTTTGCGTTTTTCCGCGACGTTCATCCGCCCGAGGCTTTTCAGGCGGCTGACGATGGCCATGGTCACTTGCGGCGGGAATTGATAGACGTTGTGCAGCACGCCGTCGATGCGAAAGCGCACCGTGCCTTGTTCGCGCCGGGGTTCGATGTGGATGTCACTGGCGCGTTGCTGGAACGCGTACTGGAACAACCAGTCGACAATGTTGACGATGTGCGCGTCGTTGGCGTCCGGTTCCTGGTCGCTGGCGCCGAGGTTGAGCAACTGCTCGAAATTGCCCAGGGTGTTCATTTGCTGATCGGCGTTGGTCGCGCCGGTGACCGATTTGGCCAGGCGGAAAAACTCCACGCTGAAGCGCTGGATGTCGACCGGGTTGGCGACGACACGTTTGATCGGCAGTTTCAGCACATGGGTCAGGTCGGCTTCCCAACCGGTGACGTAGGGCTGGGCGCTGGCCACGGTCACTGCGTCGCGGTCGATAGACACCGCAAGAATCTTGTGGCGCTGGGCGAAGGCGTAGGACATCAGCGGGGTAATCGCCGCCACGTTGATTTTCAGCGGATCGATACGCAGATAAGGCTGACCGGCCTGCTGCGACAGCCAAAGCGTCAGGCTTTCCAGGTCGAGGTGTTTACCGGGACGGCTGAGGTCGTCCAGAAGTTGGCTGGCGATGAATTCCAGCGGGTGCGTCTGGCCATTGGCAGCGTGACGGCGTCGAGCATTGAGCGCGTGTTCGGCCGAATCCTGACTGATAAAACCCTGGGCGACCAGTTCACGCAGCAAATCATTGAGATCCAGCCAGCGGTCCTGAATGGCAAGTTGAACGGACATGCGGGCTCCTCATGAACAACAGTTCGCAAAGGATAGTCGCGGACCGGCAGACCGTTGGGCCACTACTCGACGAAGCCGTGTCGAGTTTTTTCAGCCCGCCGCCTGTGCCGGTTCATTCCACACGCAATCAACCGCTTGCAGCTCAACTGAACAGACGCTGATCAGGTTACGTAATTTTTCCGCGATCACTTGGGCGCGGTGCCAGCTCAGGCCGTCTATCACGATGTCGATCGACAACAGATCGTCCATCCGCTGCACGTTGACCTGTTGTGGCGTCAGAAACTGCAAAGCGAACAGGTTGAGCGCCCGACACAGCAAGTCCGGTTCGGCCTCGGCCAGCAATTGATAGTGAACGCGGCAGTGGGCGTTGCTGACGTTCCAGACATCGGCGCGGGTGTGCGGGGTGTTCACGGCTTCTAGATGCGGCATGGTCGATCTCCAAAATCACTGGAGGAATTTTTACATTCGGTGCCGGGCATTTCTTATCTATGATTGGGCTTATTGGCGATTGTTTGAATTGCTTGATTCGGTAAGTTATCAATCAAAGGTTTTTTTATGCATAGCGAGCTGGATGGCTACGACCGCAAGATTCTCGCGTTGCTGCAAGAGGACGCTTCGCTTTCCAGTGCGCAGATTGCGGAACAGGTGGGGTTGTCGCAGTCGCCGTGCTGGCGGCGGATTCAGCGGATGAAGGAGGAGGGGATCATTCGCGGGCAGGTGACCTTGCTTGACCGGAAGAAAATCGGGCTTAACACGCAGATCTTCGCTGAAATCAAACTCAACGCTCACGGGCGTTCGAACTTCACCGAATTCACCGAGGCGATTCGCGGTTTTCCCGAAGTGCTGGAGTGTTATGTGCTGATGGGGTCGGTGGATTTCTTGCTGCGGATTGTGACGGCGGACATCGAGGCGTATGAGCGCTTCTTTTTCGAGAAGCTGTCGATGGTGCCGGGGATCCAGGAGGTGAACTCGATCGTGGCGTTGTCGGAGATCAAATCCACGACGAGTTTGCCGGTGTTGCGCTGACCCTACACTGATCGTTCCCACGCTCCCGCGTGGGAATGCAGCCGGTGACGCTCCGCGTCACCTGGACGCGGAGCGTCCCTTGAGGCATTCCCACGCAGAGCGTGGGAACGATCATCATCGCGAGATTTACATGCGCAGCAGCATTTTCCAGGCACGATTCTGATACACCGCAATCGCCTGCTGCTTGCGCGCATCCAGCGATTCATCGGTGATCGGCTCGTTCGCCAATTGAGCAAGCTGTTTCAGCTCACCGTACAAGCGATCCATTTCCGGGATGTCCAGCACGCTGCGGGCGTGGTGCAGCCAAGCCTGGATGCGCTCGATGCGCGGCAGTTGCTCGGCCAGGTCTTCCGGCTGTTGCTGGTAACGCTGCAGTTGCAGGGAGGTCGCTTCTTCACCCAGCAGACGCGGCAACCAGCTGCCCAATTGCGCAGCGCCCTGGCGATTGCCACGAACGTTGCGATCGGCGGTCCAGGTGCGGGCCAGCAACCAGCGCGAAGTGTTCAGCGAGAACAAGCCCCAGCGCGGATCTTGCAGTTCTTCGAGGAACTGCTCCGGTGCAGCTTTGCGCACGTCTTCGTCGTCGATACCGGCCTGTACCAGCGGGCGCCAGTCTTCCAGCAAGGCATCCAGCGCGACGCGCAGATCGTGTGTCGACTGACGCGGTGCGGCTTGGCCCAGGCTGCTCAGCAACGCGCGCAATTCAGCCAGGTTTTCAACCCAGTCCAGCAACAGGCGCCAGTGGCCATTGAAGCGATACTGCTCGGCCAGGCGCTGGCTGCTGCTCAGCAAGTGCCAGCTCAGCGCGGCGAAAGCGTCGTCAAGCGGCATTTCGGCAGTGATCTGCGGCGCTGGCAGGCTCAACGAATAGCTGTTGGCGTCGTACAAACGATAACCGCGCTCGGCTTTGCTGATGTCACACGGCATCAGGGCCAGGGTCGCGGCCAGTTCGGCGGCCAGTTCCAGCAGAGCGGCCGGCTCGCCTTCACGCAGTTCCAGTTCCAGCTCGCAGATTTCTTCTTTCTGCTTGCCCACGATCACGTGACCCAGATCCAGTGCGGCTTCGATCACCACTTTGGTCTTGCCACGGCCCCAGGCGATTTCCGCGCGTTCGCGGACGAAATCGGTGGTGAAGATCGGCTTCAGGGTTTTCTTGTCCAGTTCGGCCAGCTCTTCAGGCCAGCATTCGCCGTCGAGTTTCTTCACGTCGAGCTTGGCTTTGGGCAGGTTCCAGTCGTATTCGTTACGCTCGGACAAACCGGCGACGCTCTGGCCGCGGGTCTTGAGGGTCTGAATCACTTCTTCGCCATCGCGGCGCAGGCGCAGGGCAACCTTGGCGCGGGCCAGGTCGCGCTCAGGCGTGTCGAAGTACTGATTCATCAACTCACGGCGTTCCCAGCCACTTTTGTTGCGTTTTTTCAGGAGCGGGTGCTCGCGCAGGGCCGCGAGCGTTTCTCGGCTGACGCGGAGTTTGATTTCGGTTTCTTTCTGCATGGCCGGAAAATCCAGGATCGGGAGCGCAGCCGGGGGAAATGTGTGGCTGCCAAGGTCGTGCAGTGTACAGGAGTGAACGTACCTACGCGCCGCGACGGTTTATTCCTGTCGCCGGATGGTTCTATGATGGAGTTCAAATCGGGAGTTGGGAGTCAGCGATGATTTTGCCGTCCATGAAAGATCAGTTCGCTGCGCTGATCGCCGCACCGTCCGTCAGCTGTACGCAGGCCAGCCTCGATCAAACCAACCGTCCGGTGATCGATTTGCTGGCGACGTGGCTCGGCGATCTGGGTTTTACCTGCGACATCCAGCAGGTCAGCCCCGGCAAATTCAATCTGCTGGCCAGTTTCGGTTCCGGCCCCGGTGGCCTGGTGCTGGCCGGTCACAGTGACACGGTGCCGTTCGATGGCGCGCTGTGGCAGACCGATCCGCTGAAGCTGACCGAAGTCGACGGTCGCTGGGTGGGGCTGGGCAGTTGTGACATGAAGGGCTTTTTCGCGCTGGCCATCGAAGCCGTCATACCGCTGCTCGATCAGCCGTTCAAGCAACCGCTGTTGATCCTCGCCACTTGCGATGAAGAAAGCTCGATGTCCGGCGCTCGCGCCCTGGCCGAAGCCGGGCGTCCGGTCGGTCGTGCGGCGGTGATCGGCGAGCCGACCGGGCTCAAGCCGATCCGCATGCACAAAGGCATCATGATGGAGCGCATCGACATCCTCGGTCAGAGCGGCCACTCCTCGGATCCGCGCCTGGGCCACAGCGCCCTCGAAGCCATGCACGATGCTATCGGTGAACTGCGTGGTTTGCGGTTGGCGTGGCAGCGTGAGTTCCGTAATCCACAGTTCAGCGTACCGACGCCGACCCTGAATTTCGGCTGCATCCATGGCGGCGATAACCCCAACCGTATTTGCGGTCAGTGTTCGCTGGAGTTTGATCTGCGTCCGTTGCCGGGCATGGACCCCAATGCCCTGCGCGCTGAGATTCTGAAGAAGCTCAAGCCCATTGCCGAGTGGCATCAGGTGAAGATCGATTACGCGCCGCTGTTCCCCGAAGTGCCGCCGTTCGAGCAGGCCGAGGATGCAGAATTGGTCCGGGTTGCGGAAAAGCTCACCGGCCATCGTGCCGAAGCAGTGGCGTTCGGCACCGAAGCGCCTTATCTTCAGCGTCTTGGCTGCGAAACACTGGTGCTCGGCCCTGGCGACATCGCCTGTGCGCACCAACCGGGGGAATACCTCGAAATGTCACGTTTGCAGCCTACGGTGCATCTATTACGTCAACTGATTGAACATTACTGCCTGACACCGGCCAAAACGCCAATGCCAGTCGGTTGAGCGAGATCCCTGTGGGAGTGAGCCTGCTCGCGATAGCGGTGTGTCAGACACTTCAGTATCGACTGACATTCCGCTATCGCGAGCAGGCTCACTCCCACAGGGGCTGTGTCACGGCTGGCAAGCCTTGTAAATTGCCGGTGTCCCAACCCGTATTCATGAGGAGAGCGCGCGTGTCGCCAAGCCTGTTCCGACGATAACCATCAGCCCGCTGTGCGTTTTCTGTTTCGCCCATTTTTTGGCTGCTATTTATTACAGGCCCAGGTTCATGCCCGAATACGTTAATTGGCTTCGTCACGCTTCGCCTTACATCAACGCCCACCGCGATTGCACGTTCGTCGTCATGCTGCCCGGCGACGGCGTGGAGCACCCGAACTTCGGCAATATCGTCCACGACCTGGTGCTGTTGCACAGTCTGGGCGTGCGATTGGTGCTGGTTCACGGTTCCCGTCCGCAAATTGAAACCCGCCTGGCTGCGCGCGGCCTGACCCCGCATTACCACCACGGCATGCGCATCACCGATGCCGCAACGCTGGAGTGTGTGATCGATGCGGTCGGCCAGCTGCGCATCGCCATCGAGGCGCGGCTGTCCATGGACATGGCTTCATCGCCGATGCAGGGCTCGCGTCTGCGGGTGGCCAGCGGCAACCTGGTGACGGCGCGGCCGATTGGCGTGCTGGAAGGTGTCGACTATCACCACACTGGCGAAGTGCGTCGGGTCGACCGCAAGGGCATCAATCGCCTTCTGGATGAGCGTTCCATCGTGCTGTTGTCGCCGCTGGGCTACTCGCCGACCGGTGAGATTTTCAACCTCGCCTGCGAAGACGTCGCCACCCGTGCGGCCATCGATCTGGGGGCGGACAAGCTTCTGTTGTTCGGTGCTGACCTGGGGCTGATCGATGAAAACGGTCGTCTGGTTCGTGAGTTGCGTCCGCAACAAGTGCCGGCGCATCTGCTGCGCCTGGGCAGCAACTATCAGGCTGAGCTGCTGGATGCGGCCGCTGAGGCCTGCCGCGGCGGTGTCGCCCGCAGCCATATCGTCAGTTATGTCGAAAACGGCGCATTGCTTACCGAACTGTTCACCCGCGATGGCGGCGGTACGCTGGTGGCCCAGGAGCAATTCGAGGTGGTGCGCGAAGCGGCCATCGAAGACGTCGGTGGTTTGCTGGACTTGATTAGCCCGCTGGAAGAGCAGGGCATTCTGGTTCGGCGTTCCCGCGAGGTGCTGGAGCGTGAGATCGAGCAGTTCAGCGTGGTCGAACGCGAAGGCATGATCATCGCGTGTGCGGCGCTGTATCAGATTGCTGATTCGGATGCGGGGGAGTTGGCGTGTCTGGCGGTGAACCCGGAGTATCGCCATGGCGGTCGTGGTGATGAGCTGCTGGAGCGCATCGAAACCCGCGCCCGGGCGCAGGGGCTGAAAACCTTGTTCGTATTGACGACCCGCACCGCTCACTGGTTTCGCGAGCGTGGGTTTGTGCCGAGCAGTGTTGAACGTCTGCCATCAGCGCGGGCGTCGCTGTACAACTACCAGCGTAATTCGAAGATCTTCGAAAAAGCCCTCTGACCGCACGCTTGATCGTTCCCACGCTCCGCGTGGGAATGCCTCAACGGACGCTCCGCGTTCGGCTCTAGATGGGACGCGGAGCGTCCCGGGCTGCATTCCCACGCAGAGCGTGGGAACGATCATCAATCCTGCACAAACTTCGCACTGACATACGGCGAATAATCCGGCAGCACCGTCTCGACCTTTCCTTGTTCCTTCAAGAACTTCGCCGTCTCGCCAATCGCCTTGGCCGTGCCGCCTTCCAGCAGCGCGGTGGTCTGTTGGGCTTTTGCATCCGGGAACGTGGAACCGGCCAGCAACTCCGGCACATCGACGGCATTGGCACCGGTCAGTTTGGCGATTTTTTGCACCGGTACCGAGTCAGCAGTCCAGCTGTCCTTATGCGCGGCATAGTCGGCGAACGCGTCCAGCGTGACCTTGGCGAATTTGGCCACCACCTCTGGGTGCTTCTCGGCGTAATCCTTGCGCGCGACCCAGACCTCGAAGGTCGGTGCACCCCATTGGCCGACCTGTGCCGCGTCGGTCAAGGTCTTGCCAGTCTTGCGAATTTCCCCCAGGGCGGGTGACCAGACAAACGCCCCATCGATGTCACCACGCTTCCACGCCGCCGCGATTTCCGCCGGTTGCAAATTCACCACTTTGACTTTCGAGGCATCCAGGCCCCAGTGCTTCAACGCACCCAGCAAACTGTAGTGGGAGGTTGATACGAAGGGGGTGGCGATGGTCTTGCCGATCAGATCATCCGGTTTATCGATGCCGCTGCCATTGCGCACCACGAGTGCTTCAGCAGCGTTGATCTGGGCGGAAACAATGAACGCAACGATTGGCAGATTGCGCGAAGCCGCGGCTGCCAGCGGACTTGAACCGAGGTTGCCGATCTGCACGTCGCCAGAAGCAATGGCAGTAACCACTTCCGGGCCGCTATTAAAACGACGCCAATCAATTTTCTGGCCTATGGTTTTCTCGTACAGTCCGTCTGCCTGGGGGACTTTGCTGGGGTCGATGCCGGTTTGATAACCGATTGTGAGGTTTGCCGCTTGAGCGCTGAAGGATATTATTAGCGATACACAAACTGTAACAATTGAGCCGGATAGTGCGCGTTTGGTGGTCATGGCGCTGCCTTATCGATAGGGATTGATCGTGAATTGCATCAAAGCTAATCGATCTAAAAAAAGGCTAACAAATACCATTTAGGAATTAGCTTATGAGCCGGTGCCCGTGTCCTGGCTCAAGAGTTAGTGCGGAGCTTAATTCCTAAACGGTATGAAAAAGAATTGGGTGATTCTTTTTGGGTTTATGAAGCGTTCATTGCCCGGCAAGGAGCGAATTTACTGGGGATTAGACTATGGTCGTAGACACACAAAGTTACGATTGACTTGTGAGTCACGGTCTGGCGCTAATCGTGCATCTTAGGATCCGAGGCAATTAACCCCGGACCAGGAATACAAGAATTAGAAACGATAGGAGCGAAACAATGAACAAGTCCACCTTGGCTCTGGCCGTGGCCGTAGGGGTTTTGGCGCAGCAGGCAGGCGCCGCGGGTTTCCTGGAAGACAGCAAGGCTTCCGTCAGCTCTCGCACCATGTATTTCAATAACGATAACCGAGAAGGCGGCGCGGATCAGAGAGAGACCGCTGAAGGCCTCAAGTTCGATTATCTGTCCGGTTTCACCCAAGGCACTGTCGGCTTCGGTATCGACGCCCAGGCCCTCGTAGGTATCCATCTGGACGGCGGCAGAGGCCACCACCCAGCCAACAACAACACGTTCTTCCCAAGCGACAGCGATGGTTCGGCTGTGGACGAATGGAGCCGTGCAGCAGCTAACGTCAAGGCACGCTTCTCGAAGACCGAAGCCCATCTGGGTGGCGCTCTGCAGCCTAACTTGCCAATTTTGGTAGCGAACGACAGCCGCCTGCTGCCACAGACCTTTGACGGTGGCACCCTCACCTCGAAGGAAATCGACAACGTGACCTTCAACGCAGGTCAGCTGGAACACTCGGCGGGTCGCGCCTCGTCAAACTCCACCGGCCTGGCCGTGGCTGGCGGTACTCATGACAGCAACCAGTTCCGCTATGGCGGTGCTGACTGGAAGGTCACCAAGGACCTTACCTTGCAGTACTACCACTCGGATCTGAAGGACTACTACAAGCAGGACTTCTTCGGCTTGATCCACGTCTTCCCGATCAACGCCAACCAGTCCTTCAAGACTGATATCCGCTATTTCGACAGCAGCTCCAACGGCAAGAACGGTGATGCGGGTTATCGCTTCAACAACAACAACGGTTACGCCAGCAAGCCGGGCGAGGTCGATAACAAGACCTGGAGCGCCATGTTCACCTACACCCTGGGTGGCAATGCCTTCTTGCTGGGCCATCAGCGCGTCAACGATGACGGCGGCTTCGTCTACCTGAACCAGGGCAGCGTGGTTGATGGCAATGGCCATGCGGAAGGCAATGGTGGCGCAAGCTTCTACCTGTTCACCGATTCCATGATCAATGGTTTCGTCCGTGCCGGTGAAAACACCACCTTCGGTCAGTACTCCTATGACTTCGCCGCGTTGGGTGTACCGGGCCTGAAAACCTCGATCGCCTACCTGCACGGCGATAACATCAAAGCAACGAACGGCAGTGGCCCTGATGCGTCCGAGTGGGAACGCGACATGCGGATCGACTACACCATCCAGCAGGGCTCCCTCAAAGGTTTCGGCGTGACGTTGCGTAATGGCGTCTACCGTGGCAGTGAAGTCAGCAACAACCCTGATGTTGACCAGACCCGTCTGATCTTCAACTACACCTACAGCTTCCTGTAATAGCCGTCAGAAAAAAGCCTCGCCCGCCGGCGAGGTTTTTTTTGTGTTTTTTTTAATATTCTAAATAGAGCTTAAGTAGTAATTTTTTATTCTTTTTAGCTTTTATGCCGAACGCCTAAAGTGGGTGGCTTATGAGCCGATACCTTGTGTCCCGACTCAGAGTAATAGCACGAAGCTATATTCCTGAATGGCATGAAAAGTAATGAAATAATTCTTTTTGTGTTTATCATGCGGGCCAAAATCACAGAGGTCAGGCCATCGCCGTAGTCACACGGGCTGGCACTCACCGAGCATTTCAGGATCCAGGGCATTCGACTCAGGACCTTAAAAATTAGAAACGATAGGAGCGAAACAAATGAACAAGTCCACCTTGGCCCTGGCTGTGGCCGTAGGGGTTTTGGCGCAGCAGGCAGGCGCCGCCGGTTTCATCGAAGACAGCAAAGCCACTCTGGGGCTGCGTAACTTCTACATCAACACCGATAACCGTGATTCCGACGCGGGTACCGCCAGGGTCAAGGCCAACGGCGTTCAAAGCAAGAACGAAGAATGGGGTCAAGGCTTCGACCTGCGCTTCATCTCCGGCTACACCCAAGGCACCGTCGGCTTCGGTATCGATGCTATCGGCCTGCTGGGTGTGCGTCTGGATTCGGGCGGCGGCACTAACGGCGCCACTTCGACTTCTTACGGCGGCACTGTTTTCCCAAGCAAGTCTAACGGTGAAGCGGTTGATAACTTCTCCAGCCTGGGTCTGACGGCCAAGGCCAAGATCTCCCAGACTGAGCTGAAGTTGGGCACCCTGCAGCCAAAACTGCCGGTTATCGTGACCAACGATGGCCGTCTGCTGCCGCAAACCTTTCAAGGTGGTCAGATCACCTCGAACGAAATCAAAGACCTGACACTGGTCGGTGGTCAGATCGAGCACGCCAAGGGTCGTAACTCCAGCAACAACGAAGAGTTGTCGATTGCTGGTGCGAACTCTCCCACCGCTTCCGGCCGTGACAGCAACAAGTTCATCTACGGTGGTGGCGACTACAAGATCACCAAAGACCTGACTGCCCAGTACTACTACGGCAACCTGGAAGATTTCTACAAGCAGCACTTCCTGGGTCTGGTTCACAACTGGTCGATCGGTCCGGGCGTACTGAAGTCTGACTTCCGTTACTTCAACAGCCGTGACGATGGCGCCAACGGCCATGAATCCGCCTACTTCACCACGGGTGACTACGGTACGGGCATCACCAAAGGCAAAGTCGACAACAACCTGTATAGCGGCCTGTTCCTCTACTCGGTTGCCGGTCACACCTTCGGTGGCGGTTACCAGGTCAGCAACGGTAACAGCGATTTCCCTTGGTTGAACCAGGGTGACGGCTCGTCGGCTTACCTCACTACCGACTCGCAGATTGCCAAGTTCGCTCGCGCCGGCGAACGTACCTGGCAAGCTCGCTACTCGTATGACTTCGCCAAGCTTGGCCTGCCAGGCGCAACTGCCGGCATCGTTTACCTGCGTGGCGATAACATCGACACCACCGGTAAAGTGGGTGCTGCTCAGACTAGCGTTAACGCAACCGGCCGCTCTGAGTGGGAACGCGACCTGACCCTGGCGTACGTAGTCCAGGAAGGCCCACTGAAAAACCTGGGCCTCACGTGGAAAAACGCCATGTGGCGCAACGACATCCCAGGCCAACGCGACCAGGACGAAAACCGTCTGATCGTCAGCTACTCGATCCCGCTGTTGTAATAGCACTCGCGTAACTGAAGTAAAAAAAAGCCCCGCCCGGCATCTCGCCGGGCGGGGCTTTTGCGTTTTCAAGTCAGGCTCACCCCCGTAAACCCTCCTCGAAATTTCCCTCTTTGTGCAGCAACTCAAGGCCTTCTCGAACCTTGTGGACGATAGTCGTCCTGACCGCTGCCGAGGTCCAGTGAACACATTTTTAATATTCATTTACGATCTAAATAAATCGATATTTATTCTTTTTAATGAATAAAAAATACAGGCACAGTTGACCTCAACAAGCACTCACCAGGAGCAGCACCATGAGCCTCAGACTGGGCGACATTGCCCCCGACTTTGAACAGGATTCCAGCGCCGGCACCCTCCGTTTCCACGAATGGCTGGGCGATAGCTGGGGCGTGCTGTTTTCCCACCCGGCGGACTTCACCCCGGTGTGCACCACGGAGTTGGGCTTCACTGCCAGGCTCAAGGACGAATTTGCCCAACGTGGTGTGAAAGCCATTGCCCTGTCCGTGGACCCGGTGGACTCGCACCACAAGTGGATCGAAGACATCAACGAAACCCAGAACACCCTCGTCAACTTCCCGATCCTTGCCGACGCCGACCGCAAGGTCTCGGACCTCTACGACCTGATCCACCCGAACGCCAACGACACCCTGACCGTGCGTTCGCTGTTCGTGATCGACCCGAACAAAAAGGTTCGGCTGACCATCACCTACCCGGCGAGTACCGGCCGGAACTTCCATGAAATTCTGCGGGTGATCGACTCGCTGCAACTGACCGACAACTACAAAGTGGCCACCCCGGCCAACTGGCAGGACGGTGATGAAGTGGTAATCGTGCCGTCGCTCAAGGACGAAGACGAAATCAACAAACGCTTTCCCAAGGGCTATCGCGCGGTGAAGCCGTACCTGCGTCTGACGCCACAGCCCAATCGTTGAATTGATCGTTCCCACGCTCTGCGTGGGAATGCAGCCCGTGACGCTGCGCGTCACTGGACGCGGAGCGTCCCTTGAGGCATTACCACGCAGAGCGTGGGAACGATCAGCAGGGATTTCGGGCCGTTTTTACGGCCTGTTTTTTTGCCCGGAAAAGCTATTTCATATAGGCCTATAAAGAATAACCAAATGAATAAATATGATTTATAGATATAACAATCACCTGTTAAGGTCACTTCCATAACGCGAGATCGCAAACCGCGAATCGCCAACACCGTTCAAGGAATTCTCTGAATGCTGGTCGTCTCACTCGGTGGCAGTCCCAGCCAACGCTCCCGTTCCGGCGTGCTGCTGGAGCGCTCCCAACGCTGGTTGCAGGAGCAAGGTGTGGAAGTGGTGAGTTACCAGGTACGGGACTTCCCGGCTGAAGACTTGCTGCATGCGCGCTTCGACAGCCCGAAGGTGATCGACCTGCTGCAACAGATTGAAAACGCCGATGGCCTGCTGATCGCCACGCCGGTCTACAAAGCATCGTTCTCCGGCGCATTGAAAACCGTGCTGGACCTGCTGCCCGAACGCGCCCTGGCCCACAAAGTGGTTTTGCCAATGGCCACCGGCGGCAGCATCGCCCACATGCTGGCGGTGGATTACGCGCTAAAACCGGTGCTGTCGGCGTTGAAAGCCCAGGAAATGCTCCACGGGATTTTCGCCGTAGACAGCCAGATCGCTTACGGCGAAGGCAGCGTCCAGGCGCAGTTGGCACCGGAGCTGGAAGAAAGACTGAATGAATCGCTGGAGCTGTTTTTCAGCGCCATGGCCCGACGGCCCAAGCCGATCGATCCGAACCTGTTGAATGAACGTTTGTTGAGTGCTCGCTGGAGCATTTAAGCCTTACCCCAATTTGAAGTACTCACCTTACTCAGCCGCTAACGGCCAAGCAGGTGCAGCCAAAACCCAACTGCAAAAAGGAGAGCGCCATGCGCACTGTCATTTTGCGTCGTGGGCTGGTCGCTCTGTTTGCTGCGGCTGTGTCCTTCGGCGTTATTTCTCAAGCACAAGCTGAGACGTTACGAATCGGCTATCAAAAATACGGCACTTTGGTGCTGCTCAAAGCCAAAGGCACTTTGGAAAAGCGCCTCGCCGCCCAAGGCGTGGACGTGCAATGGACTGAATTCCCCGGCGGCCCGCAACTGCTCGAAGGCCTGAACGTCGGCTCCATCGACTTCGGCGTGACGGGTGAAACGCCACCGGTATTCGCTCAAGCAGCCGGTGCCGATCTGCTCTATGTCGCCTACGAACCGCCAGCACCTCACAGTGAAGCGATCCTGGTGCCGAAGGACTCGCCGATCAAATCGGTGCAGGACCTCAAGGGCAAGAAAGTCGTCCTGAACAAAGGTTCCAACGTTCACTACCTGTTGGTCCGTGCACTGGAAGATGCCGGCCTCAAGTACACCGACATCCAGACCGTATTCCTGCCGCCGGCCGACGCCCGCGCCGCGTTCGAACGTGGCAGCGTCGATGCCTGGGTGATCTGGGACCCGTACCAGGCCGCCGCCGAACAACAGTTGCAGGCACGCACCCTGCGTGATGGCCAAGGCATCGTCGACAACCATCAGTTCTACCTCGCGACCAAGCCCTATGCGCAGAATAATCCTGAGGTGATCAAGACCCTGGTGGAAGAAGTGCGCGCGGTCGGTGAGTGGTCCAAGGCCAATCCCGTCGAGGTGACCCAACAAGTCTCGCCACTGCTCGGTTTGCCGGCGGACATCACCCTGACTTCGGTGAAACGCCAGGGTTACGGCGCGCTGTTCCTCACGCCTGAAGTGGTCGCCGCGCAACAGAAAATCGCCGACAGCTTCTACCAGCTCAAGCTGATTCCAAAGCCGCTGAGCATCAAAGACGTGATCTGGACGCCACCGGCGGCCGTTGCCAACGCTCAGTAATTCGAATCCCTAAGGAGACCACTCCATGAGCCTCAATATCTTCTGGTTCCTGCCTACCCACGGCGACGGCCATTACCTTGGCACCGCCGAAGGCGCCCGCGCCGTCGACCACGGTTATCTGCAACAAGTCGCGCAAGCGGCGGATCGTCTGGGCTTCGGCGGGGTGCTGATTCCTACGGGTCGCTCTTGCGAAGATTCGTGGCTGGTGGCCGCGTCGCTGATCCCGGTGACCCAGCGTTTGAAATTCCTCGTCGCCCTGCGCCCCGGGATCATTTCCCCGACGGTGGCCGCGCGTCAGGCTGCGACGCTGGATCGCCTGTCCGGCGGCCGTGCGTTGTTCAATCTGGTCACCGGCGGTGATCCGGAAGAATTGGCCGGCGACGGTTTGTTTCTGACTCACGAAGAGCGCTATCAAGCCTCGGTGGAATTCACCCGCATCTGGCGCCGCGTGCTGGAAGGCGAAACCGTCGATTACGACGGTCAGCACATCAGCGTGAAGGGCGCCAAATTGCTCTACCCGCCGATCCAGCAACCGCGTCCGCCACTGTACTTCGGCGGTTCTTCGGAAGCGGCGCAAGACCTCGCGGCAGAACAGGTCGAAATGGTTTTGACCTGGGGCGAGCCGCCGGCTGCGGTTGCCGAGAAGATCGAACAAGTACGCGCCAAAGCCGCGAAGCTCGGGCGCACCGTGCGCTTCGGCATTCGTTTGCATGTGATCGTTCGTGAAACCAATGCCGAAGCCTGGCAAGCGGCGGATCGGCTGATCTCTCATCTGGACGACGACACCATCGCTCGTGCCCAGACTTCTCTGGCGCGTTTCGACTCGGTCGGTCAGCAACGCATGGCCGCGCTGCATGGCGGCAGCCGTGACAACCTGGAAGTCAGCCCCAACCTGTGGGCCGGTGTCGGCCTGGTGCGTGGCGGTGCCGGTACAGCATTGGTGGGCGACGGTCCGACCGTGGCCGCTCGCGTAAAGGAATACGCGGACCTGGGCATCGACACGTTCATCTTCTCCGGTTATCCACACCTGGAAGAGTCGTACCGCGTCGCCGAATTGCTGTTCCCGCACCTCGATATCGAGCGTCCGGAATTGCCGAAAAGTGCCGGTTACGTCAGCCCGTTTGGTGAGATGGTCGCCAACGACATTCTTCCCAAAGCCGCGTCGCAGAGCTGAGGCGCGCCATGAAGAAAATCATCCATAGCCTCGCGCCTTGGGCGTTGCCGTTGTTGCTGCTGGCGGTGTGGCAGTTGTCGGTGTCGGCGGGCTGGTTGTCGACACGGATTCTGCCGGCGCCAATCGCCGTCATCGAAGCTGGCGTCAGCTTGGTGCGCAGTGGTGAAATCTGGACGCACCTGGCGATCAGCGGCTGGCGTGCAGCGCTGGGATTCGCCATCGGCGGCAGCATCGGTCTGACCCTGGGCTTCATCACCGGCCTGTCGAAATGGGGCGAACGCCTGCTCGACAGTTCGATGCAGATGATCCGCAACGTGCCGCACCTGGCGCTGATTCCACTGGTGATCCTGTGGTTCGGCATCGATGAGTCGGCGAAGATTTTCCTGGTGGCGTTGGGCACGTTGTTCCCGATCTACCTCAACACGTATCACGGCATCCGCAACGTTGATCCGGCGCTGGTGGAAATGTCCCGCAGTTATGGCTTGTCCGGTTTCAGCCTGTTCCGTCAGGTGATTCTGCCGGGGGCGCTGCCTTCGATTCTGGTCGGCGTGCGGTTCGCACTGGGCTTCATGTGGCTGACGTTGATCGTCGCGGAAACCATTTCCGCCAGTTCCGGCATCGGCTACCTGGCGATGAATGCCCGGGAGTTCTTGCAGACCGACGTGGTGGTACTGGCGATTCTGTTGTACGCCGTGCTCGGCAAACTCGCCGACCTCGCGGCCCGTGGACTTGAACGCGTGTGGTTGCGCTGGCACCCGGCCTATCAGGTTGTTAAAGGAGGTGCGGCATGACGGCTCAACAACCTCCACGCCTGCTGCGCGGGATACCGCTGGCCGTGCGCAAACTGCAGAAGACGTTTGGTACGCGCCAGGTTTTGCGCGAGATCGATCTGCACATCCCGGCGGGTCAGTTTGTCGCCGTGGTCGGTCGTAGCGGTTGCGGCAAAAGCACCTTGCTGCGCTTGCTCGCCGGTCTCGACAAACCCACGGGCGGTGAATTGCTTGCAGGTTCTGCGCCGCTGAGTAAGGCGCGGGAAGACACTCGATTGATGTTCCAGGAAGCGCGTTTGCTGCCGTGGAAAAAGGTCATCGACAACGTCGGCCTCGGGCTCAAGGGCAACTGGCGTCCGCAAGCGCTGGACGCGTTGGAGTCGGTGGGCCTGGCGGATCGCGCCAATGAATGGCCGGCCGCCTTGTCCGGCGGCCAGAAGCAACGGGTGGCCCTGGCTCGCGCGCTGATCCATCAACCGCGTTTGCTGTTGCTGGACGAGCCGCTGGGCGCGCTGGACGCACTGACCCGAATTGAAATGCAGCAACTGATCGAGCGGCTCTGGCAGAAGCACGGTTTCACGGTGTTGCTGGTCACCCACGATGTCAGTGAAGCGGTGGCGATTGCCGATCGGGTGATCCTGATCGAAGAGGGCGAAGTCGGCCTCGACCTGCACGTTGAACTGCCGCGCCCTCGGGTTCGTGGCTCCCATCGGCTGGCGGCGCTGGAAACCGAAGTCCTCAATCGCGTACTGGCGTTGCCCGGCGAACCGCCGGCACCGGAACCTGTTTCACCATTGCCCACGCAGTTGCGCTGGGCTCAATAACTCAAGCCTTATCCAACGACAGGAATCAACATCATGACGATCAAAGCCATCAACGTTCGCAACCAGTTCAAAGGCTCCATCAAGGAAATCGTACTCGGCGACGTGCTGTCCGAAATCGACGTACAGACCGCTTCCGGCATCGTCACCTCGGTGATCACCACTCGCTCGGTGAAAGAGCTGGAACTGGTGGTCGGCAGCGAAGTGATCGCGTTTGTAAAATCCACCGAGGTGTCGATCGCCAAGTTGTAAGCGCGTGCGCAAACAACAACCCCGAACGGTTTAAGCCCTTCGGGGTTTTTTATGCGTGTTTTCCGGTAAATCAGCGGTGCGGCTATCGCGAGCAGGCTCGCTCCCACAGTTGATCTCCAGTGAACATGAATTGTGTGCCCGACACTAACTCAATGTGGGAGCGAGCCTGCTCGCGATGAGGCCGGGATGGTCAGCGAATAATCAAACGGTGCGCTTGGGCAGATACGGCGGCAAATACAGGCCCAGATACGCATCAAACACCCGCATCCCTTCCTCAGCCATGCGCGGCGTGATCTGTCCGTGTTGTTGCACCGAGCGCGCATAGACGCGGTCGCCGAGCTCCATGGCCAACGCAAACACATCAACGTCGGTCGGCAGTCTCGGCAGCTCGAAGTGATGATCGAAGAGTTTGTGCATCAAGTCGCCGAGTTCGATGTCGTGCTGACGGTCAGCCTGGGTGACTTCGGTCAGCCCGTGCTGGGCAAGGATCAGTTGGCGGGCGGCGGCGTCTTCGTCATAGATGTCGAGCATGCGCTGTTCCACCAGTCGCGACAGATCGCGCCAGCCGTTGAGGGCTTCGTGGTCGATGGGCGCTTGCAGGCAGGCACGGAACGCAGCATGGACATCGGCCGTCAGGGCTTCGAGCAGCGCCGGGACGCTGGCAAAGAAGTGGTAGACGGAGGAGGGCGGGATCTCCGCGCGTTCGGCGACGCTGTAGATCGACAGGCTGGCCACGCCCTCGGCAGCCAGCAGCGTGCGGGCGGCATCGAGTATCGAGTCGATCCGGGCCTGGCTGCGAGCGCGGGGTTTGCGAAGGGTGGCGGTGCGCGTCATTGAAGTCTCCTGCGGGGCAGCGGGCATTGTACGCAGAGCGGACAGATGTTCCATATCCCCTGTGGCGAGGGGATTTATCCCCGTTGGGTCGCGAAGCGGCCCCAAAGCCTGCAGCTGCGGTGTGTCAGGCGTATCGCGTACAGAGGTTTTGCGACTGCTTCGCAGCCGAACGGGGCGGTGCGACGTTCGATAAATCCCCTCGCCACAAAGTCAGTGTTGGGCCATAAAAAAACGCCGCAGGCTGTGAAGCCGGCGGCGTTGTTTTTACTGCAACCACTTACACGGTATGCAGGTACCAGTTGTACTCGAGGTCGGAGATGGAGTGTTCGAACTCCTCCAGCTCGCTCTCTTTACACGCGACGAAGATATCGATGTATTTCGGGTCGATGTACTTGGCCATGACTTCGCTGTCGTCCAGCTCACGCAATGCATCGCGCAGGTTGTTCGGCAGGCTTTGCTCGTTCTGCTCGTAGGAGTTGCCTTCCACGGGTGCGCCCGGCTCGATCTTGTTGGTCAGGCCGTGGTGCACGCCTGCCAGGACCGAAGCCATCAGCAGGTACGGGTTGGCATCGGCGCCGGCAACGCGGTGTTCCAGACGGACCGCGTCGGCGGAACCGGTCGGCACACGCACCGCAACAGTACGGTTGTCCAGACCCCAGCACGGTGCGTTCGGCACGTAGAACTGTGCACCGAAACGACGGTAGGAGTTGACGTTCGGGCAGAGGAAAGCCATCTGCGCCGGTAGGGTCTCGAGCACACCGCCGATCGCGTGACGCAGTGCGGCGTTCTGCTCGGGATCCTCACTGGCAAAAATGTTTTTGCCGTCTTTATCAAGAATCGAGATGTGGACATGCAGACCGTTGCCCGCCTGGCCCGGGTAAGGCTTGGCCATGAACGTGGTGTCCATTTCATGGTCGTAGGCGATGTTTTTGATCAGGCGTTTTAGCAGGACCGCGTAGTCGCAGGCCTTGATCGGGTCGGCAACGTGGTGCAGGTTCACTTCGAACTGCGCCGGGGCACTTTCCTTGACGATCGCGTCGGCAGGGATGCCTTGCTCTTTCGCACCTTCCAGAATGTCCTGGAGGCAGTCGACGTATTCGTCGAGGTCGTCGATCAGGTAAACCTGGGTCGAATGCGGGCGCTTGCCGGAGATTGGCGAGCGAGGCGGTTGTGGGCGACCGTTCACGTTCTCCTGGTCGATCAGGTAGAACTCCAGTTCGAACGCGGCGCAGATGGTCAGACCCATCTCGTCGAACTTGGCAACAACTTGACGCAGAACTTCACGGGGATCCGCGAAGAAAGGTTCACCTTCAAGTTCGTGCATGGTCATTAACAGTTGCGCGGTAGGGCGCTTCTGCCAAGGCTCATTGCACAGGGTGTCAGGGATTGGATAGCAGATTCGGTCAGCATCGCCGATGTCCAGGCCCAGGCCGGTGCTTTCCACCGTCGAGCCATTGATATCCAGAGCAAATAGAGAGGCTGGCAGGTTGATGCCTTTCTCGTAAACCTTG
>Ga0255334_1000420_pt1 | contig 34573 bp, 31 predicted proteins | sample EtOH5_35cm_T3_12_FD_202080 | JGI IMG/M metagenome (GOLD analysis project Ga0255334, IMG submission 202080) | Sandy soil microbial communities from University of British Columbia, Vancouver, Canada - EtOH5_35cm_T3_129 | ecosystem: Engineered > Artificial ecosystem > Sand microcosm > Unclassified ... | reverse complement strand
ACATCGTGATCAAGGTCGGCGAAGGCTGCCTGATCGGCGCCAACGCCGGTATCGGTATCCCGTTGGGCGACCGCAACACCGTTGAATCGGGCCTGTACGTGACCGCTGGCACCAAAGTGGCGCTGCTGGACGAGAACAACAAGCTGGTCAAGGTCGTGAAAGCCCGTGAACTGGCCGGTCAGCCTGACCTGCTGTTCCGCCGCAATTCGGAAACCGGCGCCGTGGAATGCAAAACCCACAAATCGGCGATCGAACTGAACGAAGCGCTGCACGCTCACAACTAAGCGTCACATGATCACCCTGTAGGAGCGAGCTTGCTCGCGAGAAACGTAAGGGCAACGCGGTTGTTCAGGTCACACGCGTTAACGTTAACGTCCATCGCGAGCAAGCCCGCTCCTACAGGGGTACGGTGTACACCCCGCCCATGTTTAGCAGGGCCAAATTGCATGATGATCCCCTCTCCCTGGCGCGCCGATTTTCCGGCCATCGCCGCGCTGCAACGGCAAGACCAGACCTATCTGGACAACGCCGCCACCACTCAAAAACCTCAAGCGCTGCTGGATGCCCTGGCGCATTACTACGCCAATGGCGCGGCCAACGTGCATCGGGCGCAGCACTTGCCCGGCGCGCATGCCACCCAGGCGTTCGAGGACAGCCGCAGCAAAGCCGCCCACTGGCTGAATGCCGGCGATTGCGGGCAGATCATTTTTACCCACGGCGCCACCTCCGCGCTGAACCTCCTGGCCTATGGCCTGGAACACCTGTTCAATCCGGGCGACGAGATTGTCATCAGCGCCCTTGAGCATCACGCCAACCTGTTGCCATGGCAGCAATTGGCTCACCGTCGCGATTTGAAGCTGGTGATCCTGCCACTGGATACCGACGGCTTGATCGACCTCGATGCCGCCGCGTCGCTGATTGGCCCACAGACTCGTTTGCTGGCGGTCAGTCAGTTGTCCAACGTGCTCGGTGCCTGGCAACCGCTGCCCGCCTTGCTGACGATGGCCAAGGCACACAGCGCGATGACTGTGGTCGATGGCGCTCAGGGCGTGGTCCATGGTCGACATGACGTGCAGGCACTCGGTTGCGACTTCTATGTGTTTTCCAGCCACAAGCTCTACGGACCCGATGGCCTGGGTGTGCTGTTCGGGCGCCACGAAGTGCTCAAGCAACTGCGCCATTGGCAATTCGGCGGCGAAATGGTGCTGGATGCGGATTACCAGCACGCACGCTTTCGCCCGGCGCCATTGGGATTCGAGGCGGGCACGCCGCCGATTTCCAGTGTGATTGGACTTGGCGCGACGCTGGATTACCTCGCCGGTCTCGATCAGGACGCGGTCTCAGCCCATGAAGCGGCGCTGCACGACTATTTGTTGAAAGGTCTTGAGGCACGCAACGGCATCCGCCTGCTGGGCAAACCGCAACTGGCGCTGGCGAGTTTTGTCGTCGAAGGTGTGCATAACGCTGATCTGGCGCATTTGCTGACAGAACAGGGGATCGCCGTGCGCGCCGGTCATCACTGCGCCATGCCGTTGCTGAAAAGCTTTGAACTGGCCGGGGCGATTCGGGTGTCGTTGGCGCTGTACAACGATTCCGAAGATCTGGAACGGTTCTTTGAAGCGCTGGATCAGGCGCTGGAGTTGTTGCGATGACCCTCCCCGCTGATGCCGTCAAGGCGCTCGAAACCTTTCAGGCTGCCGCCGGCTGGGAACAACGGGCGCGGCTGTTGATGCAATGGGGCGACCGTCTGCCCGTGTTGAGCGATGTGGACAAGATCGAGGCCAATCGCGTGCATGGTTGTGAAAGCCAGGTGTGGTTGGTGGGCTCGCTGCAGGACGGTCACTGGCAGTTTGCCGCGAGCAGTGATGCGCGATTGATTCGCGGGTTGGTGGCGTTGTTGCTGGCGCGGGTTAACGGGTTGTCGGCGGTTGAGTTGCAGCAGGTGGATTTGCCGGAGTGGTTCAATCAGCTTGGATTGAGCCGGCAGTTGTCGCCGTCGCGCAGCAACGGCCTCAACGCCGTGCTCCAGCGAATGCGGAGCCTGAGCGACATGTAGGGGCCGGCTTGCTGGCGATCCAGGCGACTCAGTATGGCTGAGACACCGCGGCGCATGGATCGCCAGCACGCCGGCTCCTACAAGGATCGCGTTTCAAACCCCGGGTTTGACCCGATCCGCCGGGCGCCGCACACCCGCCACAATTTTATCCACAGCCTTGGTCGCCGCGACCATGCCGAATGTCGCCGTCACCATCATCACCGCGCCAAACCCGCCCGCGCAGTCCAGCTTCACACCATCCCCGACAAAACTCTTCTGCAGGCAAATGCTGCCATCCGGCTTCGGGTAGCGCAGCTGTTCGGTGGAAAACACACACGGCACGCTGTAATGACGGGTCACCGTGCGGGAGAAGTTGTAGTCGCGGCGCAGGGTCGAGCGCACTTTCGAGGCCAACGGGTCGTTGAAAGTCCGGTTCAAGTCGCAGACCTGAATCAACGTCGGATCAATCTGCCCGCCCGCCCCGCCGGTGGTGATGATCTGGATCTTGCGGCGTTTGCACCAGGCGATCAGCGCAGCCTTGGCGTTCACGCTGTCGATGCAGTCGATCACGCAGTCGATGTTCGGCGTGATGTACTCGGCCATGGTGTCGCGGGTGACGAAATCCGCCACCGCGTGCACCGTGCAGTCCGGATTGATCCCGCGCAGGCGCTCGGCCATCACCTCGACTTTGGGTTTGCCGACAGTGCTGTCCAGCGCGTGCAACTGACGGTTAGCGTTGCTGACGCAGACGTCGTCGAGGTCAAACAGCGAAATCTCGCCCACGCCACAACGGGCTACGGCTTCCGCCGCCCAGGAACCGACGCCACCGACGCCGACGATCGCCACGTGGGCGGCGCGCAAGCGCTCAAGCCCTTCGATGCCATACAAACGGGCGATGCCTGCAAACCGCGGATCTTCTGTGCTCATGACCATTACCCCAAAAACCGGCGCGCATTATAGGGCCGTCGGCGACCAAGAGCATCTTTGGGCTATGAACGGGCGTCTTGAACTCATTATTCAGCCTACGCAGAACCAAGATTTAACCTACAAGGTCCAACGAAAGAACTTAAGTCGAGTTGGATTGCCCAACGTCCGGCTGTTCCCTGTCTGCTGTACGGTCAGGGAACGCCCGGTGTAGGATGCGCGCCCCTTGGCAACCGCCGACCGTAACTTCGTTCCACAGCCTTTGGAACCCGAAATAGCTATGTCATCGCGTAAATTTGGACTCAACCTGGTCGTGGTGCTCGCCATCGCTGCCTTGTTTACCGGCTTCTGGGCGCTGATCAATCGCCCGGTCACCGCCCCCAACTGGCCAGAACAGATCTCCGGGTTTTCCTACTCGCCGTTCCAGCAAGGCCAGTACCCGCAGAAAGAGCAGTACCCGACCGACGATCAAATGCGTCGTGATCTGGAGATCATGAGCAAGCTGACGGACAACATCCGCACTTACTCGGTCGATGGCACCCTGGGTGACATTCCCAAGCTGGCTGAAGAGTTTGGCCTGCGGGTCACCCTCGGCATCTGGATCAGCCCGGACCTGGAACGCAACGAGCGGGAAATCACCCGCGCCATCGAAATTGCCAACTCCTCGCGCAGCGTGGTTCGCGTGGTGGTAGGCAACGAAGCGATTTTCCGTAAGGAAATTACCGCTGCGGAACTGAGCGTGATTCTTGATCGCGTCCGTGCCGCCGTTAAGGTGCCGGTCACCACGTCCGAGCAATGGCACGTCTGGGAAGAGCACCCGGAACTGGCCAAGCACGTCGATCTGATTGCCGCGCACGTTCTGCCTTACTGGGAATACGTCCCGGTGGACAAGGCCGGTCAATTCGTCCTCGACCGCGCCCGCGACCTGAAAAAGATGTTCCCGAAAAAACCGCTGCTGCTCTCGGAGGTTGGCTGGCCGAGCAACGGTCGCATGCGCGGCGGCACCGATGCGAGCCCGGCGGATCAGGCGATCTACTTGCGCACGCTGGTGAACAAGCTCAACCGCCAGGGCTTCAACTACTTCGTGATCGAAGCGTTTGACCAGCCGTGGAAGGCCAGTGACGAAGGTTCGGTGGGCGCGTACTGGGGCGTGTTCAACGCCGCGCGTCAGCAGAAATTCAACTTCGAAGGCCCGGTAGTCGCGATTCCGCAATGGCGTGTGCTGGCCATCGGCTCGGCAGTGCTGGCCTTGCTGTCCCTGACCTTGCTGATGATCGACGGTTCGGCCTTGCGTCAGCGTGGCCGCACCTTCCTGACCTTTATCGCGTTCCTCTGCGGTTCGGTTTTGGTATGGATCGGCTACGACTACAGCCAGCAATACAGCACCTGGTTCAGCCTGACGGTCGGATTCCTCCTCGCACTCGGCGCGCTCGGGGTGTTTATCGTTCTGCTGACCGAGGCGCATGAACTGGCCGAAGCGGTCTGGACCCACAAGCGCCGGCGCGAATTCCTGCCCGTTGTAGGCGATTCGGACTACAGACCGAAAGTCTCGATTCACGTCCCTTGCTACAACGAGCCGCCGGAGATGGTCAAACAGACCCTCAACGCCTTGGCCAACCTCGACTATCCGGATTTCGAAGTCCTGATCATCGACAACAACACCAAGGACCCGGCGGTTTGGGAACCGGTGCGCGATTACTGCGCAACCCTCGGCCCGCGCTTCAAGTTCTTCCACGTCGCACCGCTGGCCGGTTTCAAGGGTGGCGCGCTGAACTATCTGATTCCGCACACCGCCAAGGATGCCGAAGTGATTGCCGTGATCGACTCCGATTACTGCGTCGACCCGAACTGGCTCAAGCACATGGTGCCGCACTTCGCCGATCCGAAAATCGCTGTGGTGCAGTCGCCGCAGGATTACCGCGACCAGAACGAAAGCACCTTCAAGAAGCTTTGCTACGCGGAATACAAGGGCTTCTTCCACATCGGCATGGTCACCCGTAACGACCGCGACGCGATCATTCAGCACGGCACCATGACCATGACCCGTCGCTCGGTGCTCGAGGAACTGGGCTGGGCCGACTGGTGCATCTGTGAAGACGCCGAGTTGGGTCTGCGCGTGTTCGAGAAAGGTTTGTCGGCGGCGTATTACCACACCAGCTACGGCAAAGGCCTGATGCCCGATACCTTTATCGACTTCAAGAAACAGCGTTTCCGCTGGGCTTACGGTGCGATTCAGATCATCAAGCGTCACACCGCGAGTTTGCTGCGCGGCAAGGACACCGAACTGACCCGTGGCCAGCGTTACCACTTCCTCGCGGGCTGGTTGCCGTGGGTCGCGGACGGCATGAACATCTTCTTCACTGTCGGCGCACTGTTGTGGTCGGCGGCGATGATCATCGTTCCGCAGCGGGTCGATCCGCCGTTGCTGATTTTCGCGATCCCGCCATTGGCGTTGTTCGTGTTCAAGGTCGGCAAGATCATCTTCCTTTACCGTCGCGCGGTTGGCGTGAACCTCAAGGACGCGTTCTGCGCGGCGCTGGCCGGTCTGGCGTTGTCGCACACCATCGCCAAAGCGGTGCTGTACGGTTTCTTCACCAGCAGCATTCCGTTCTTCCGTACGCCGAAAAACGCCGATAACCACGGCTTCTGGGTGGCGATTTCGGAGGCGCGTGAAGAGATGTTCATCATGCTGCTGTTGTGGGGCGCGGCGCTGGGGATCTTCCTGGTGAACGGGCTGCCGAGCAACGACATGCGCTTCTGGGTGATCATGCTGTTGGTGCAGTCGCTGCCGTACCTGGCGGCGCTGATCATGGCGTTCCTGTCTTCGCTGCCGAAACCGGCCGTCGAGGCCGAAACGGCACCGGCAGTCTAAATCTTTACAGATGCACTAAACGGCGGCCAATGGCCGCCGTTTTGCTTTAAGATAACCGCCATTTTGCAGGGCTTGGCGTGATATACGGTCTTACTGACCGCACTCAAAACCTGTGAGAGCGGGCTTGCTCGCGAAGGCGGTTTAACATTCAACATTTCCGTTGTCTGACACACCACCGTCGTGAGCAAGTCGAATCGTCGCACCGCCGCTCCCACATTAGTCCGTGCCCATATTCAAGTTTTCCGGAGTTTTCCATGACGGCCCACGCCGACCTTTCGCCGACCCTTCAACTCGCCATCGACCTGATCCGCCGTCCGTCCGTGACGCCGCTCGACGCCGATTGCCAGAAGCAGATGATGCAGCGCCTGGGCGATGCCGGTTTCAACCTGGAACCGATGCGCATCGAAGATGTGGATAACTTCTGGGCGACCCACGGCAAACATGACGGCCCGGTGCTGTGTTTCGCCGGCCACACCGATGTGGTCCCGACCGGCCCGGTGACCGCCTGGCAGATCGACCCGTTCAATGCGCTGATCGACGAACATGGCATGCTCTGCGGCCGTGGCGCGGCAGACATGAAAGGCAGCCTCGCCTCCATGACCGTGGCCGCCGAGCGCTTCGTCGCCGACTATCCGGATCACAAGGGCAAGGTCGCGTTCCTGATCACCAGCGACGAAGAAGGTCCGGCGCATCACGGCACCAAGGCAGTCGTCGAGCGCCTCGCCGCTCGCAAGGAACGCCTGGACTGGTGCATCGTCGGCGAACCGTCGAGCACCACGCTGGTGGGTGATGTGGTCAAGAACGGCCGTCGCGGTTCCCTCGGCGCCAAACTGACCGTGCACGGCGTGCAAGGTCATGTGGCCTATCCGCACCTGGCCAAGAACCCGATCCACCTTGCCGCCCCGGCCCTGGCCGAACTGGCAGCCGAGCATTGGGATCATGGCAACGATTTCTTCCCGCCGACCAGTTTCCAGATCTCCAACGTGAATTCCGGCACCGGCGCGACCAACGTGATCCCGGGTGATCTGGTGGCGGTGTTCAACTTCCGTTTCTCCACCGAATCCACCGTCGAAGGCCTGCAAAAGCGCGTCGCCGACATCCTCGACAAACATGGCCTGGACTGGCACATCGACTGGGCGCTGTCCGGCCTGCCGTTCCTCACCGAACCGGGCGCGTTGCTGGATGCCGTGGCATCGAGCATCAAGGACGTCACCGGTCGCGAAACCAAGGCGTCCACCAGCGGTGGCACCTCCGACGGTCGCTTCATCGCGACCATGGGTACGCAAGTGGTTGAACTGGGCCCGGTCAACGCAACGATCCACCAGGTCAACGAGCGCGTGCTGGCCGCCGACCTCGACGTGCTGACCGAAATCTACTACCAGACCCTGATCAAGTTGCTCGCCTGATGCTCGCCTGCCCGATCTGCAGCGAACCGCTGAACGCGGTGGACAACGGCGTGGCCTGCCCCGCCGGGCATCGCTTCGACCGTGCGCGCCAGGGTTATTTGAACCTGTTGCCGGTGCAGCACAAGAACAGCCGCGACCCTGGGGATAACCTGGCGATGGTCGAAGCCCGTCGCGACTTCCTGAACGCAGGCCATTACGCGCCGGTGGCCAAGCGCCTGGCGGAACTGGCGGCCGAATACGCACCACAGCGCTGGCTCGACATCGGTTGTGGCGAGGGTTACTACACCGCGCAGATCGCCCAGGCCCTGCCCAACGCTGACGGTTACGCGCTGGACATCTCCCGGGAAGCGGTCAAACGCGCCTGCAAGCGCAACCCGCAGCTGACCTGGTTGATCGCCAGCATGGCGCGGGTGCCGTTGGCGTCTGGCAGTTGCCAGTTTCTTGCCAGCGTCTTCAGCCCGTTGGACTGGGAAGAAGCCAAGCGCTTGCTCAGCCCCGGCGGCGGCTTGATGAAAGTCGGGCCGACCAGCGGCCATCTGATGGAATTGCGTGAGCGACTGTACGACGAAGTACGCGAATACACTGACGACAAGCATCTGGCGTTGGTGCCGGAAGGCATGGCGCTGCAACACAGTGAAACCCTGGAGTTCAAACTGACGCTTTCAAAGGGTCAGGATCGCGCCAACCTGTTGGCCATGACGCCTCACGGCTGGCGCGCCAGTGCCGAACGCCGGGCGGCGGTCATCGAACAGGCCGAGCCGTTCGAGGTCACCGTGTCGATGCGTTACGATTACTTCGTACTTCAATAATTTTTTGGTCTTGAGCAACGGCTTGAGGCCGGCTAAATCCGCGAATGGATTTTTCAGACCCGCAGTGAGGACATCCATGCGCCAACCCGATATCGAGATTTACCTGAAAGACGCTGACGTCGACTACAAGGCCATCGCGGCCTGGCTCGGCAGCGCATTGGGCCCGTGCACCGACTGGGTTCAGAAAGGCCAGACCTACAAGTGCAAGGCCGGCAACGTGCCGGTGACCTGGTTGCCGAAAGCCGTAGGTAAATGGAACAGCCTGTACCTGGAAAGCGACCAGACCCCGTGGGAAGACGACATCGCCTGTGCCCGCGCCGCGTTTGCCGCGCTGAACGTCGAAGTGCGTTGCGCACCGGGCAGCTGGGTCGAGGAAGAAGGTGAGGAAACAGCGGATCGCTGGATGCGCATCAGCGCCGATGGCGAAGAAGAGATCACCTGGAAAACCGCTTAACATCAGCAACATTGATCAAACGTGGGAGCGGGCTTGCTCGCGAATGCGGTGTGTCAGTCAAAGTTAATGTCGACTAACCCACCGCATTCGCGAGCAAGCCCGCTCCCACATTGGTTTTCGGGTGATCTGGAGAGTGGTTTTACAGCCCCACCACATCCTCAGCCTGCAACCCCTTCTGTCCTTCCACCACTGCGTACTCGACCTGCTGACCTTCAGTAAGCGAGCGGTGGCCTTCACCGCGAATCGCGCGGTAGTGCACGAACACATCCACCCCGTCCGCGCGCTGAATAAAACCGTAGCCCTTGGCGTCGTTGAACCACTTCACGTTGCCGGTTTCACGTGTTGCCATTTGTTCATACCCCTTTTTTATTATTGATCGGGCTTTTCGCAGGAAAGCCTCGGGAACATTGCTTGCGCGGACCAGGTGCCACTATCTGGCCAGTGCGGGCTCGCCGAGTATATGACAGCTGCCAAAACTCTCAACTCAACTTTACTTAGGCGCTTTTTTGCCGATTTTCGGTGAATCCGGCACACTATCGGCCGCCCGAGCAAACGCTCGGTTTTATTCACTCATGCAGATGCCGTATGACCCGTTCCCCGTTCCGCCGTCTTGTGTTTGGCACCCTGCGCCGACTGCTCTATCTCTGGGTTCGCTCCGAGACGATCAATCAGTCGTCGTTCACCCTCAACCTCGACCGCAGTCGTCCGGTGTTCTACGTCCTGCAAAACCCTTCGCTGACCGACCTCGCCGTGGTCGACACCGAGTGCAGCAAGGCCGGCCTGCCCCGCCCGGTGCTGCCGGTGTCGGTGGGTAACCTGCTGGAACCCGCCGCGTTCTTTTACCTGACACCAGACCCCGACTGGCTCGGTCGCCAGGACAAGCGCGGTGCGCCGCCGACGTTGACCCGCCTGGTCAGCGCCCTGAGCCAGAATGCCGCCGAAGACGCGCAGATCATTCCCGTCAGCGTGTTCTGGGGCCAGTCGCCGGACAGCGAATCGAGCCCGTGGAAACTGCTCTTCGCCGACAGCTGGGCGGTTACCGGGCGTCTGCGCCGCTTGCTGAGCATCATCGTGCTGGGGCGCAAGACCCGCGTGCAGTTTTCCGCGCCGATTCACCTGCGCGAACTGATCGATCACGACAAGGGTCACGAGCGCACCGTGCGCATGGCCCAGCGGATTCTGCGGGTGCACTTCCGCAACCTCAAAGCTGCGGTGATCGGCCCGGACATTTCCCACCGGCGCAATCTGGTCAAAGGCCTGCTCAATCAGCCGCTGGTCAAGCAAGCGATCCTGGATGAAGCCGAGCGCGAGAACATCTCCCCGGAAAAAGCCAAGGCCCAGGCCCTGCGCTACGGCAACGAGATCGCCTCGGACTACACCTACACCGCGATTCGCTTTCTGGAAGTGGTGCTGAGCTGGTTCTGGAACAAGATCTACGACGGAATCAAGGTCAACCACATCGAAGGCGTGCAGAAGGTCGCCCAGGGTCACGAAGTGATCTATGTGCCGTGCCATCGCAGCCATATCGACTACTTGCTGCTGTCCTATCTGTTGTTCCGCAACGGCCTGACCCCGCCGCACATCGCCGCCGGGATCAACCTCAACATGCCGGTGATCGGCAGCCTGCTGCGGCGTGGCGGTGCGTTCTTCATGCGTCGCACTTTCAAAGGCAACCCGCTGTACACCTCGGTGTTCAACGAATACCTGCACACCCTGTTCACCAAAGGTTTCCCGGTCGAGTACTTCGTCGAGGGCGGCCGTTCGCGCACCGGGCGCATGCTGCAACCGAAAACCGGGATGCTGGCGATTACCTTGCGCAGCTTCCTGCGTTCATCGCGTATGCCGATCGTCTTCATCCCGGTGTACATCGGTTATGAGCGCGTACTGGAAGGCCGGACCTACCTCGGCGAATTGCGCGGTGCGAGCAAGAAGAAAGAATCGATCTTCGACATTTTCAAAGTCATTGGCGCCCTGAAGCAGCGCTTCGGCCAAGTGGCGGTGAACTTCGGCGAACCGATCAAACTCGCGGAATTCCTCGACAGCGAACAGCCAGACTGGCGTCAACAGGAACTCGGCCCGCAGTTCAAACCGGCGTGGCTCAACGAAACCACCAACCGCCTCGGCGAAAAAGTCGCGCAGCACCTGAACGAAGCAGCGGCGATCAACCCGGTCAATCTCGTGGCGTTGGCATTGCTGTCCACCAGCCGTCTGGCGCTGGATGATCGCGCCATGGCGCGAGTGCTGGATCTGTATCTGGCACTGTTGCGCAAGGTGCCATACTCGCCGCACACCACGCTGCCGGAAGGTGACGGGCGTGCGCTGATCGAGCATGTGAAGGACATGGATCTGCTGTCCGAACAAAGTGATGCGCTCGGCAAGATTCTGTACCTGGACGAGCAAAATGCCGTCCTGATGACCTACTACCGCAACAACGTCCTGCACATCTTCGCGTTGCCGTCGCTGCTCGCGAGCTTCTTCCAGAGCGCCTCTCGCATGAGCCGCGAACAGATCCTGCGCTACACCCGCGCACTGTATCCGTACCTGCAATCGGAGCTGTTCATTCGCTGGTCGCTGGACGAACTGGATGCAGTGATCGATCAATGGCTCGAAGCGTTCGTCGAGCAGGGCCTGCTACGTTTTGAAAATGACGTTTACCTGCGCCCGGCGCCGAGCTCGCGGCATTTCGTGTTGCTGACCTTGCTGTCGAAGAGCATCGCCCAGACGCTGCAACGCTTCTACATGACCGTTTCCCTGCTGCTCAACAGCGGCCAGAACAGCATCAGCGCCGAAGAGCTGGAGGACCTGTGCACGGTGATGGCCCAACGTCTGTCGATCCTGCATGGCCTGAACGCCCCGGAGTTCTTCGACAAGAGCCTGTTCCGCCACTTCATCCAGACGATGCTCGACCTGGACGTGCTCAAGCGCGACGAAGCCGGCAAATTGAGCTATCACGAACTGCTCGGCGAACTGGCCGAAGGCGCGGCCAAACGGGTGTTGCCGGCGGAGATTCGTTTGTCGATTCGCCAGGTGGCGTTGCATCGCAGTGAAGATGCGGCGGATCTGGCTACCACACAGCCCGAGCAATAACGCCCCCCCCTGTGGGATCGCCGCACCGCCGCTCCCACATGAGATTGGAGATATCAGATGAAAAAACTCTCTCTATTGGCCATCACCGCTTTGCTCGGAGCCTGTCATTCGATGCAGCCCGCCGACAAAACCAGCCTGGATGGCGAAGTCTTCTACCTGCAACGCATCGCCCTGCCCCCGACCGCCACCCTGAGCGTCAGCTTGCAGGACGTGTCTCTGGCCGACGCCCCGGCCGTGATCCTCGACGAACAGAAGGGCCCGGTCAAAGGTCAGGTGCCGCTGCCATTCCATCTGAGTTACGATCCGGCTCAGGTCAAACCCGGCCACAGATATTCCGTCAGCGCGCGCATCGAAGTGGATGGCAAGTTGATGTTCATCACCACCGAACACCACGCCGTGCAACTGGATGGCAGCGATCCGCAGCCACTGAAAATCCGCGTCGACGCAGCCCGTTGATTTTATTTTTCAAACACTTTTCATGAACAAGGAAGCCGCCATGTTCCGCCCTACCCTTCGCTTCGCCGGCCTCTGCGCAGGCTTGATGATTTCCGCCAGCGCCATGGCGCTCTCGCTCAGTGACCTGTCGCAAAAAGATGCCACCGGAGGCCTCAAGGATGCCCTGACCCAAGGCGCGCAACTGGCCGTGAAACAACTCGGTACACCGGGCGGGTTCAGCAACAACCCGGACGTGAAAATCGAACTGCCAGGCAAGCTGGGCAAGGTCGCCAGCAAGATGAAACAGTTCGGCATGGGCGACCAGGTCGATCAACTGGAAACCAGCATGAACAAAGCGGCAGAAACCGCCGTGACCCAGGCCCAGCCGATCCTCGTGGACGCCGTGAAGAAAATGTCCGTTGAAGACGCCAAGGGCATCCTCAGCGGCGGCAACGATTCGGCCACCCAATACCTGAACAAAACCAGCCGCGAACAAATCCGTGCCAAGTTCCTGCCGATCGTCAAGCAAGCCACCGACCAGGTCGGCCTGGCCAAGCAGTACAACTCGTTCGCCGGCCAAGCCGCGACCATGGGCGTGATCGATACAAAAAATGCCAACATCGAAAGCTACGTCACCGAACAGGCACTGAACGGCTTGTTCGAAATGATCGGCAAACAGGAAGAAACCATTCGCAAGAACCCTGCTGCGGCAGCGACCAGCCTGGCGAAGAAAGTGTTTGGCACCCTCTAAGCCACAACGCCGATCCTGTGGGGGCTAGCCTGCTCCCACAAGATCAGCGTATATCCGAGAGAACAGGCCGGCTGGCAGGGTGTCTTCGCCAGCAAGCCGGCGCCTGCGAGGTCTGCGTATGTCGGCGAGGATAGGTTGGGTGGCAGGGCGCCATCGCCAGCAAGCCGGCTCCTACAAGGTCAGCGTATGTCGGCGAGGATAGGTTGGTTGGCAGGCCGCCATCGCCAGCAAGCCGGCTCCTACAAGGTCTGCGTATAGCCGCGAGAACAGGTCGGTTGGCAGGACGCCATCGCCAGCAAGCCGGCGCCTGCGAGGTCTGCGTATGTCGGCGAGGATAGGTTGGTTGGCAGGGCGCCATCGCCAGCAAGCCGGCTCCTACAAGGTCAGCGTATGTCGGCGAGGATAGGTTGGTTGGCAGGGCGCCATCGTCAGCAAGTCGGCTCCTACAAGGTCTGCGTATAGCCGCGAGAACAGGTCGGTTGGCAGGGCGCCATCGCCAGCAAGCCGGCTCCTACGAGGTCTGCGTATTTCCGCGAGAACAGGTTGGTTGGCAGGCCGCCATCGCCAGCAAGCCGGCGCCTGCGAGGTCTGCGTATGTCGGCGAGGATAGGTGGGTTGGCAGGGCGCCATCGCCAGCAAGCCGGCTCCTACGAGGTCTGCGTGTATCCGCGAGAATAGGTTGGTTGGCAGGGCGCCATCGCCAGCAAGCCGGCGCCTACGAGGTCTGCGTATGTCGGCGAGGATAGGTTGATTGGCAGGGCGCCATCGCCAGCAAGCCGGCTCCTACCAGGTCAGCGTATGTCGGCGAGGATAGGTGGGTTGGCAGGGCGCCATCGCCAGCAAGCCGGCTCCTACAAGGTCTGCGTATAGCCGCGAGAACAGGCCGGCTGTCAGGCCGCCATCGCCAGCAAGCCGGCTCCTACAAGGTCTGCGTATAGCCGCGAGAACAGGCCGGCTGTCAGGCCGCCATCGCCAGCAAGCCGGCGCCTACAAAAGCAGATCGGCATACACCCGCTTCTCACCACTCATCAGGCCGAGCGTTAGCTCGCCTGCAGCTCTTGATCTTGATCCACCCGCCCCTTCGGGAGGCTGAGTGGAGGTGTTCATCCGGGGAGTGGCGCGCAGCGCCGTTCGACGCAGTCGAACTCATCGCATGTAGGTGCCAGCGAAGCCAACCGGAGGGCGATGCCCCCGGATGAATACCGGAGCGAAGGAACGCCGAGCCTTAGCGAGGGGCCGGACGCTCGGGGCGAGACCTTTTGGTTCCTTTTGGGGCGTTTGCCAAAAGGGACTCGCCGTAAGGGCGAAACCGCCAGCCGCCATTACCGCAGAAATGGATATGCACCACCCAGTCAACAAAAGCCTGGTCGGCCCAAAGGCCGCCAAGACCTCAAACCGGTTCTTTCTTGATGCGGAACCAAGCCGCATACAGCGCCGGCAAAAACAACAGCGTCAACGCCGTCGCCACAATCAGCCCCCCCATGATCGCCACCGCCATCGGCCCGAAGAACACACTGCGTGACAGCGGAATCATCGCTAGCACAGCGGCAAGCGCCGTCAGCACGATCGGCCGAAAACGACGCACCGTGGCCTCGATGATCGCCTGCCAGGGTTTCAGCCCCGAAGCGATGTCCTGCTCGATCTGATCCACCAGAATCACCGAGTTCCGCATAATCATCCCGGACAGCGCGATGGTCCCGAGCATAGCCACAAAACCAAACGGCTGGCGGAACACCATCAGGAACAGAGTCACCCCGATCAATCCCAATGGCGCCGTCAGAAACACCATCACCGTGCGTGAGAAACTGCGCAGTTGCAGCATCAGCAACGTCAGCACCACCACAATGAACAGCGGCACGCCAGCCTTCACCGAGTTCTGGCCACGGGCCGAGTCCTCCACGGTCCCGCCGACTTCCAGCAAATAGCCATCAGGCAGTTCCGCGCGGATCGGATCGAGCGTCGGCATGATCTGCTGCACCAGCGTCGCCGGTTGTTCCTTGCCGTAGATGTCGGCGCGAATCGTCACGTTCGGCAAGCGGTTGCGGTGCCAGATGATGCCTTCTTCAAAGCCGTATTCCAGCGTCGCGATTTGCGACAGCGCCACGCTGCGACCGTTGTCGGTCGGCACCGCCAGGCTCGGCAGCAACGACAGTTCAGTGCGTTCATGCAACGTGCCGCGCAGGAGGATTTCGATCAACTCGTTGTCTTCGCGGTACTGGCTGACGCTGGACCCGGTCAGCGAGCTCTGCAGGAATTTCGACAGGTTTGCAGTACTTACGCCCAGCGCGCGGGCGCGGTCCTGATCGACGTTCAGATAAACGACTTTGCTCGGCTCTTCCCAGTCCAGGTGGACGTTGGCCACGTGGGGATTTTCGCGAACCTTGGCCGCCACTTTGCGGGCCAGGGCGCGAACGTCCTCGATGTGTTCACCGGTGACCCGGAACTGCACCGGATAACCAACCGGCGGGCCGTTTTCCAGACGCGTCACCCGCGAACGCAGGGCCGGGAACTGTTCGTTGAGGGTTTCAATCAACCAGGTGCGCAGGGTTTCGCGGTCTTCGATGGTCTTGGCCAGGACGACAAACTGGGCGAAGCTCGCCGCCGGCAGTTGCTGATCCAGTGGCAGGTAAAAACGCGGCGAACCGGTGCCGACGTAGGCCACGTAATTGTCGATACCGGCGTGATCCTTCAGTAAACCTTCGAGGCGTTTAACCTCGTCGGCAGTGTTGCTCAACGAAGCACCTTCGGCGAGCTTCAGATCGACCATCAACTCCAGTCGCCCCGAGGCCGGGAAGAATTGTTGCGGCACAAAACGGAACAACACGATGGAGGCAATGAACAGCACCACCGTCAGCGCGATCACCGTCTTGCGCCACCGCACGCACCACTCCACCAGGCGTCTGACACGCTGATAGAACGGAGTGGCGTAAGGGTCCGGTTGGCCGGTGCCGTGTTTCGCCGCATGAATCTTCGCCAGGTCCGGCAGGAGTTTTTCCCCCAGATACGGCACAAAAACCACGGCGGCAATCCACGATGCCAGCAGCGCGATGGTCACCACCTGAAAAATCGAACGGGTGTATTCGCCCGTCCCCGATTGCGCAGTGGCAATCGGCAGGAACCCGGCGGCGGTGATCAGCGTACCGGTGAGCATCGGAAACGCGGTGCTGGTCCAGGCGTAACTGGCCGCCCTGATCCGGTCGAAGCCCTGCTCCATTTTGATCGCCATCATTTCCACGGCAATGATCGCGTCGTCGACCAGCAAACCCAACGCCAGCACCAGCGCACCGAGGGAAATCTTGTGCAGGCCGATGCCCAGGTAATACATGCAGGCGAAGGTCATCGCCAACACCAGCGGAATCGCCAGCGCCACCACCATGCCGGTGCGCACGCCGAGGGAGAAGAAGCTCACCAACAGGACGATGGCCAGGGCTTCCACCAGCACTTGTACGAACTCACCGACACCGGTTTTCACCGCAGCCGGCTGGTCGGAGACCTTGCGCAGCTGCATACCGGCCGGGAGATTTTTCTGGATCCTGGCGAACTCGATTTCCAGTGCCTTGCCCAGCACCAGAATGTCCCCGCCGTCCTTCATTGCCACGGCCAGGCCGATGGCGTCTTCCGCCATGAAGCGCATGCGCGGTGCCGGTGGATCGTTGAAGCCGCGACGAACGTTCGCGACATCGGAGATACGGAACGTACGATCACCGACACGGATCGGGAAGTTCTTGATCTCTTCGACCGTCTGAAAATTCCCCGAAACCCGTAGCTGCAACCGCTCACTGGTGGTTTCAAAGAAGCCAGCCGTGGACATCGCGTTCTGCTCTTCAAGCGCCTGCTGCACCGCCGCCAACGGCAAGCCGAGGGTGGCGAGTTTGACGTTGGACAGTTCGATCCAGATCTTCTCATCCTGCAACCCGAGCAGGTCGACCTTGCCCACGTCCTTGACCCGTTGCAGCTGAATCTGGATGCGATCGGCGTAGTCCTTGAGCACCGCGTAATCAAAACCATCGCCGGTCAGCGCGTAGATATTGCCGAACGTGGTGCCGAATTCATCGTTGAAAAAAGGCCCCTGAATGCCCGGTGGCAAGGTATGACGAATGTCGCTGATCTTCTTGCGGACCTGATACCAGAGATCCGGAATATCCACCGAATGCATGGAGTCACGCGCAACGAACGTCACCTGGGATTCACCCGGTCGAGAAAACGAGACGATGCGCTCGTACTCACCGGTTTCCATCAGCTTCTTTTCAATGCGCTCGCTGACCTGTCGCGACACTTCCTCGGCGGTGGCCCCCGGCCAGTTGGTGCGGATCACCATGGCCTTGAAAGTGAACGGTGGGTCCTCGCTTTGTCCGAGTTTGGTGTAGGAAAGCGCGCCGACAATCGCCAGCAACAGCATCAGGAACAGTACGATCTGGCGATTACGCAGCGCCCATTCGGAAAGATTGAAACCCATCGGGGATTACTCCTTGTCCGCCAGATTGACCACGCGGTTGGAGCGATCCACCGGGCGTATTTGCTGCCCGTCATGAAGCACATGGACGCCGGCGGCCACCACCCAGTCGCTGGCGTTCAGGCCTTCGAGCACCGGCACGGTTTTCTCGCCGAATGCACCGACCCGAACCGGGGCTTTTTTCAAGGTGTTGTTGGCGCTGAGCACCCAAACGTAGGTGGCGCCGTTTTCGGCGGTCACTGCCGAGAGCGGTACCGACAGTGCCACGACGTCGGCAGTCTGGATAAATACCCGGGCGCTCTGGCCAAGTTCGGCCGGGACTTTACCGGCAGTGAACGCGATCCGGGCCGCGAAGGTGCGCGACTTTGGATCGGCGGCGGGCGACAGCTCGCGGATGCGTCCGGCGAATCGTTGATCGGGTTGGGTCCAGAGTTCCACCGACACCGGCTGACCGACCTTGAAACGACCGAAACTCTGCTCCGGCAGGCTGATCAGCACTTCGCGCTCGCCATCGGTAGCGAGGGTGAACACGGTTTGACCGGCGGCGACGACTTGCCCGACTTCCACCGCGCGCTTGGCCACGACGCCGTCCTGAGGCGCGCGTAATACGGCGTAGCTGGCCTGATTGGTGGAGACGTTGAATTCGGCCTTGATCTGCTTCAGGCGTGCTTCACCGGATCTGTAGAGGTTTTCAGCATTGTCGTACTGGGAACGGCTGACCATCTGACGTTCCATCAGGGTCTTGTAGCGATCACGCTCGGCGCGTACGAGATTGAGATTGGCTTCGGCAGCCGCGACCTGGGCGCGGGTTGCTTCCAGTTGCAGGCGCACGTCCTGGGGATCGAGTTCCGCCAGAGGCTGGTCAGCCTTGACCCGCTGCCCTTCTTCGACCAGTCGTCGACTGACTTTGCCGCCAATGCGAAAGGCCAGGTCCGGCTCGTAGCGGGCACGGACTTCACCGGGATAGCTTTCCATCGCCTGGGCCGAAGGCTCTGGCTGCACGACCATGGCCGGTCGGACAGTGACCTGCGGCGCCTCTTCGTGACCACACGCAGACAATAAAAACGCCAGACTGACTGGCAAGGCGAGGGGCAAGGCATAGCGGAACATGGTGAAGGACCTTTCGCTAATGGTGCTTGGAATAATTATACTGAGCAGTATGTTATTAATAGCAAACTCACCAGTCCAGTATTAAAAACGAATATGCCGAACAATCTTTCAGCCCCCAATGGTCCGGGCCGTCCCAAGGATCTGGCCAAACGCCAGGCGATCCTCGATGCGGCGAAAATCCTGTTTCTGAGCAATGGTTATGCGAGCACCAGCATGGACGCCGTCGCGGCTGAAGCTGGCGTGTCGAAGCTGACCGTCTACAGCCATTTCAACGACAAGGAGACGCTGTTCTCCGCCGCCGTGGTCGCCAAGTGCGAAGAACAATTGCCTACGCTGTTTTTCGAATTGCCTGACGGCATTTCAGTGGAAGCAGTGCTGTTGAATATCGCGCGCGGCTTTCATCACCTGATCAACAGCGATGAATCGGTGAACCTGCACCGGTTGATGATGACGCTGGGCAGCCAGGACCCAAAGCTCTCGCAAATCTTCTTCGAGGCCGGGCCGGAGCGCATGTTGCATGGGATGGAGCGGTTGCTGAGCAAGGTGGATCAGAGCGGTGCGTTGAGCATCGACAAGCCCCGTAACGCGGCGGAGCACTTCTTTTGCCTGCTCAAGGGCGCGGGGAATTTTCGGTTGTTGTATGGCTGTGGCGAGCCGTTGACCGGGGATGCGGCCGAGGAACATGTGCGGGAAGTGGTGGGGTTGTTTATGCGAGCGTATCGACCTGAGACAGCCTGATAAGTATCGACTGTCTGTTCTGGCCCCTTCGCGAGCAAGCCCGCTCCCACAGGGAAACGCATTCCCATGTGGGAGCGGGCTTGCTCGCGAAGGCTGCGACTCGGTCTCAGGGCTTGAGCGCCTTCTTCGGATAAATGTCATACCGACTGGATTTCCCGTCCAGCGCATGACTCGGCTTCGGCCCCGCAATGCACGGCGCCTTGCGCGGACGCTTCACCACCACCCGATGGCTGGCCAATGCCAACGCGGCCTCCAGCAACGCGGGTGCATCCGGGTCATCCCCCACCAACGGCCGGAACAGGCGCATTTCCTTCTTTACCAGCGCGGTTTTCTCACGGTGGGGAAACATCGGATCGAGGTAGATCACCTGCGGTGGCTCGCCCTCCCAGTTACGCATGACCTCGATCGAGTTACCCTTGAGCAAACGCATGCGCGCCACAATCGACGCCACGTCGAAATCTTCCGCGCCGCGTGCCAAACCATCCTCGAGCAACGCACCGATCAACGGCTGGCGTTCGATCAGGCTCATCTCGCAGCCCAGGCTCGCCAGCACGAACGCATCCTTGCCCAGCCCCGCCGTGGCATCCAGCACCCGCGGACGCACGCCCTGCGCGATGCCAACAGCCTTGGCGATCATCTGACCGGTGCCACCGCCGAACAAACGGCGATGAGCCGCGCCGCCCTCGACAAAGTCCACCCGCACCGGCCCCGGGGCGTCGGGCCCCAGCTGTTGCAACTGCAAACCCTGCTCCCCCACCTGCAAGGCAAACTCGCCATCATCGACCTGCAAAGGCAGGCCCAGGCGTTCGGCCCATTGCTCGGCCTGTGGCTGAAAAGCCGTGCCCAGGGCCTCGACATGGATGCGGCAAGCCGCGGGTTGCTCAATCATGGGAAAACACGCTCAAAAAATTAATGATCGGCAAAAACGGCCGATAACAAAACTAACGAGCATTTTGCCAGAGCTGAGCGTCGACCGAGAGAAATGTCAGACATTCAACGCACATCGATAGGTTACATCTCGCCCCACGGCGATTTTGGCCTGCGAAATTCCCAGGCACTGAGCGGCGTCAGTCACCTGTGGCAGGATTTTTTTGCCCAGGCTCTGGCCGATCAGTCGGGCGATGTCGTGCCGGCTTCTCTCGATTTTCCGGCGGTCGATCTCGAGAGCCCGGTCGAACCTACGATTGGCAGCGAGCTGCTGGCGCACATCGTTTCCCAGCGTGAATGCGATGTGAAAGAAACCCAGGTCAAGCCACCCGAGCCACTGTTCCTGCCGATTGCCGAGTTCGACATGGACCTGGCCGACAAACCGTTCCCACCGTTCCCGGCAGAAGAAATCATCGCTCAGCAGAAACAGCAGGACTTCGAAAGCGGCTGGGTTCGCCCGATCGTGCTGACCGCAGGTCAACCCGTGCCAGAAGCCGGCCCCGCGCCGCAACCGCGTCCACTGCACTTGCCGATCGCCGAATTCGAAATGGACCTGCTGGACAAGCCATTCCCGCCGTTCCCGCCCGAAGAGCTCGCGGAACAACAGAAAAACTTCGATTTCGACATCGGCTGGGCACGCCCGATCGTTCTGCAGAACCTGCGCATCGCCGCCTGATCTTCAATAACAGGTCCTCAGCGACACACCCACCACGGCCCGACATCCACGTGAAAATGATTGCGATGGGCAGCGTTGTAGTCCGGGCCCAGCACCACACTGAACACGTCGCAGGCGCCGTCGCGGACCTGACGTAAAAACCGTGCGTCCTGATTATCCTTCGGCCAATCCTTGAGCACGCTGATCGATCGGCCGTCGGCCAGGCGAAAACCGGCGATATCCAGCGCGTTCGCCGTGGCGTGCTGGCTGAGCCTGCCATTCTCACGGCCGTAGACGTTTCGACAGGCAAAGCTTCCCAGATGGTCGACGCGGGTGACCGCTTGCCCGTAGACCGTCTGGGCCGCTGGTTGCAACGCATGATGTTCGAACAGGGCAAACGACACCGCCAGGCGGCAACTGGCGAGGAAACTGCTGCTCAATGCGACGTCGCCGCCCTGCACACGCAAGGCGTCGTTCAATGGACACTTTGCATCAGGGCTGTCGGCTTGAGGGGCGACGCGCAATCCGGAACTGCTCAGGGCCTGCTCGCACAACTGCGAATCATCGCGCAGTTGCATCAGTTTGTAGCGGGTCAGCAGGTTCGGTTTGGCCTTCACGTCCAGCGGCGCCCAAGGGTTCCACTGCGGCGGCAGCGAGATCCAGCCGCGCCAGACGCTCACTCCAGCCACACCGACCATCAGCACCAACACGAGCAGCACCCGCACAAACCGCATCGTCAGCCTTTGAATAACTGATTGGCCTGCGCGTACGGCATCGACCGCGACGTGAAGGTGAATGTGCCGGAGGTCCTGACCTCTTCGGCCGCCCGGTAGAACTCGCCAAGCGCTGCCAACGCCAGTGCCGAGCCGACGCTGATGCGTTTGACGCCCATTTCGCTCAACTGCTCGACCGTCAATTTCAGCCCGCCGGACATCAGCACGTTAACCGGTTTGGGCGCCACGGCGCGAACCACCGCCAATACGTCTTCAGCGCTGCGCAGTCCCGGCGCATACAGCACGTCGGCGCCTGCTTCGGCGAAGGCCTGCAAGCGGCGAATGGTGTCGTCCAGATCGGGATTGCCATGCAGGAAGTTCTCGGCCCGGGCCGTCAATGTGAAGGGGAACGACAAACTGCGAGCCGCGGCGACAGCGGCTTCGATCCGTGCCACCGCATGCTCGAAACAGTAGATCGGGGCCTCTGCGCGGCCGGTGGCATCTTCGATCGAACCACCCACGGCGCCCGCTTCGGCGGCTCGCAAAATACTTTGCGCACACTCGGCCGGATCGTTGGCAAAACCGTTTTCCAGATCGACCGCCACGGGCAGATCGGTAGCCGCGACAATCGCCCGAACGTTCGCCAGGGTATCGTCCAGCGTCAGTCCTCCATCGGGACGGCCCTGGGAAAAGGCATAACCGGCACTGGTGGTCGCCAGCGCCTCGAAGCCCAGGCTGGCGAGCATTTTCGCCGAGCCGGCGTCCCACGGATTGGGAATGACAAAAGCGCCAGCGCGTTCATGCAGTGCTTTGAACGCCTGGGCTCGAAGGGTTTGCGCATCCATTGGCAGGCTCCTGAAAAAGGCAGGGAATCCGCCTCAGAGCAGGCCAAGTTGCTCGGCGGCGGGCTCTCTGTATAGCTCAGGCAGCGGCGGCAGGCCAGGCAAACGCAGCATCAGTTGTGCGTGAAAACGTTGCGCAAGCTTCGCGGCCAGCAGGTTGTCGGCGGTGTGCAGGAAAATATAAGGCGTGCGGCCCTCTTCGATCCACAGGGCGATTTTCTCGACCCAGGGCACCAGGAACGGATCGTTGGCTTCCAGTTGCGGATGGCCGATGAAGCGCACTTGCGGGAACTGAGTGAACGCCGCCGGACGGGGTGGAACCCTGGGTTTCTTGGATTGGGCGTGAAGTACGGATGGATCGGTCGAGGTGCAACTGAACAGCGCACGCGGATCGAGACAGATACGTTCAACGCCACGATCCAGCAGCAGACGATTGAGCGCGCGCTCGGCATCACCCTTGGCGAAGAAATCGTCGTGTCGCACTTCGATGGCCAGAGGCCGGTCCACAGCGTCGATAAAACCCGCCAGCTCGTGCAATCGTTGGGGTGTGAAGCTTTTCGACAGCTGCAACCACAGTGGCGAGACTCGCTCGCCCAACGGGCTGAGCAGTTGCAGGAACGTTTCGGTGGCGGTCAGTTGTTCACGCAGGTCACCGCCGTGGCTGATGTCGCCGGGGAATTTGGCGGTGAAGCGGAAGTGTTCGGGCATGGTCTCGGCCCAGCGTTGCACGGTGCTGGCAGCCGGGCTCGCGTAGAAGGTCGTATTGCCTTCCACGGCGTTGAATACTTGAGAATAGAGATTTAGAAAATCGGAGGATTTTGCGTCCTGCGGATAGAGGTAATCACGCCAGGCGTTTTCACTCCAGGACGGGCAGCCAAGGTAGTAAGGTAGTCGCATCAGATGTACAGGTCGAGACCCATCACATCCGAATCCCAATCGACAAAACCGGCAGTGCTGAGGTAGCTGGCCAAGGCCATCGCTACGCTTTTGCTCATGGCGCGGTGGTAAATCATGTCTTGTTGACGCGCGGGAAGATTGCTCAGGCGCTGGGCGGAGGCTTTGGCGGCACGGGCGGCCAGTTGCTCTTCGGAAGGGAATTCCAGCTCACCCTCGATATCGACGGATTCGTCCTCAACCACATGCCCTTTGCGAGGCTTGCGCTTGATGGGGTAGGACTGAGAGGAAAGGCCGTCTATACGCATAAAGTCATGCTCGGTATCGATGATGGCAGTCTAGTGGCACACAACCCACTTCGCAAACCGCCGAGTGATAACTAGAACACAGAAAAACGAAAAGGTTTAAAAGCGGGATTAGAAAACGACGATTGGCAGGCGTTGGCTATTCATTGTGGCGAGGGGACTTGTCCCCTCGCCACAGGAACAGCGGGAATCAACGGGCTTTGGGGGTCGCAACCTTGTCGCGCAGGTAAACCGGCTGCGCCTCATCCGCCACAATCGCTTCACCGCGTGCCCAGGCAAATCGCGCCAGGCTCAGCAGGTCTTCGGCGTGAGGCAGCATGCCCGCATCCTGCCCCGTCAGGCCGACGGCAATGCGTTCGGCGTACCCCCAACCGGTGCCCGCGCCAAACCACTCACCGCTGGCATCGGCCGGCAGTGCCGCCATTTCCGGCGGCAATACGGCTTCGTTACCGACCAGACGCATCTCCCCCGCCGTTTCGCGGTAGCAACCCCAATACACTTCATCCATCCGCGCATCGATGGCCGCCGCGACCTGACTCACGCCGTGTTCGCGATAAGCCCGCTGCGCCAGCACTGCCAGGTTCGACACCGGCAACACCGGGCGATCCAGCGCAAACGCCAGGCCTTGCACCACGCCAATGGCAATCCGCACGCCGGTGAACGCGCCCGGCCCACGGCCAAAGGCAATCGCATCGACCGCTTGCAGGGTGGTCCCGGCATCGGCGAGTAATTGCTGGATCATCGGTAACAGCTTCTGCGCATGCAGGCGCGGGATCACCTCGTAATGGCTCGTGACTTTGCCGTCATGCAGCAAGGCAACGGAGCAAGCTTCGGTCGCGGTGTCCAGGGCCAGCAAGGTGCTCATCGATGTTTCCGTAAGAGAGGTCAGAAAAAAGTGCGCCAGTATAAACAACTACGGCCCGCAAGCGGGCCGTAGAAGATGAAGCGGTTCAGACTTTTCAGCTCAGCGCTTCAAGCACCTTGCCGGTGATCGCTTCAACCGAGCCGACGCCAGCGATGTGGCTGTACTTCGGTTTGCCTTGAGCCGCCGACAGCTTCTGGTAGAAATCTACCAGTGGCTTGGTCTGCGAGTGGTAGACCGACAGGCGATGACGCACGGTTTCTTCTGTGTCGTCCTTGCGCTGCACCAGGTCTTCACCGGTGATGTCGTCTTTACCAGCAATTTTCGGCGGGTTGTAGACGGTGTGGTACACGCGGCCGCTGGCCTCGTGAACGCGACGACCGGCGATACGCTGAACGATTTCTTCATCATCAACGGCGATTTCGACCACGTGGTCCAACTCGACGCCGGCCTTCACCAGGGCTTCAGCCTGAGGAATGGTGCGCGGGAAACCGTCGAACAGGAAACCGTTGGCGCAATCCGCCTGGCTGATGCGTTCCTTGACCAGATTGATGATCAGGTCATCGGATACCAGGCCACCGCTGTCCATCACGCTCTTGGCGATCAGGCCCAGCTCGGTGCCGGCCTTGACCGCGGCACGCAGCATGTCGCCGGTGGAGATTTGCGGGATGCCGAACTTTTCGGTGATGAACTTAGCCTGAGTACCTTTACCGGCCCCGGGAGCTCCCAGCAGAATGACGCGCATCGATGTGCTCCTCAATTTTTTATATAGATAACAACGGATTCGCCTCGTGGGGCCAATCTCAAAAACAGGGTCGTGACCGCCCAAACGGCCAAAGGCTGATCAAGATACACAGCAGGCCCGGACCACACAAGCCGCCGAAAGTCGGAGAAACCCGCGCCTTGTGTGACTCTGCGACGGGGTACCCCAAGTCGCAACCCCATCATTAACTGTCGCCTGGCAGCACTTTCCCGCCCTGCGCAAACCGGCACTCAACGCCCGCGCCGAGTGCCCGAATCCACGACAAAAACCTTAGCCGGTATTTCGCAAACCGGCGGCAATCCCCGCCACAGACACCAGCAACGCCTGTTCTACCGGGCTGCCCTGTGCCACTTCCTGCTGTCGCGAACGTGCCAGCAACTCAGCCTGCAATAGATGAAGCGGGTCGAGGTAAGTGTTGCGCAGACGGATGAATTCGAGGGTGTCCGGGCTATGTGCCAGTAGCTGCGACTGGCCGGTCAATCCCAGGACAACCGAACAGGCCTGCGACAATAGGTCGCGTAAATGCGCCCCCAAAGGCAGCAGATCCGGCTCGACCAACCGCTCATCGTAGGAGCGGGCGATGTCGGCATCGGCCTTGGCCAGGACCATTTCCAGCATGTCGATGCGCGTGCGGAAGAACGGCCACTGCTCGCGCATTTGCCCCAGCAACTCCCCTTCGCCACGCTCCAGTGCCTTGCTCAGCGCCGCTTCCCAGCCGAGCCAGGCCGGCAACATCAGACGTGTCTGGGTCCAACCGAAGATCCATGGAATCGCCCGCAGGCTTTCGATCCCGCCGGCGCGACGTTTGGCCGGGCGGCTGCCCAGTGGCAGGCGTCCCAACTCCTGCTCTGGGGTGGACTGGCGGAAATACTCGACGAATTGCGGATTTTCCCGCACCACGGCGCGGTAAGCGCTGACACCGTCTGCTGCCAATTCGTCCATCAAATGGCGCCAGGCCGGTTCCGGCGGCGGCGGTGGCAGCAAAGTCGCCTCCAGTACGGCCGCGAGGTAGAGGTTGAGGTTTTGCTCGGCGATGTCCGGCAGGCCGAATTTGAAACGAATCATTTCGCCCTGCTCGGTGGTGCGGAAACGTCCCGCCACCGACCCCGGCGGCTGCGACAGGATCGCCGCGTGTGCCGGGCCGCCGCCACGGCCCACGGTGCCACCGCGACCGTGGAACAGCAGCAGCTCGACTTGCTGCTCGCGGCAAATATCCACCAGACGTTCCTGCGCCCGATACTGCGCCCAGGCCGCCGCCGTGGTGCCGGCGTCCTTGGCCGAGTCGGAATAACCGATCATCACTTCCTGCGGCCCTTGCAGGCGCGCGCGATACCCCGGCAGCAGCAACAGTTTTTCAATCACCGGGCCGGCGTTGTCCAGGTCGGCGAGGGTTTCGAACAGCGGCACCACGCGCATCGGCCGCAACACGCCAGACTCTTTGAGCAGCAGTTGTACAGCGAGCACATCGGACGCCGCGCCGGCCATGGAAATGACGTACGAACCGAGCGAAGCGCCCGGTGCAGCGGCGATTTCCCGGCACGTCGCCAGCACTTCAGCGGTGTCGGCAGAAGGTTTGAAGTACGCTGGCAGCAACGGCCGACGGTTGTTCAGCTCGCGCATCAGGAAAGCGATGCGCTCCTCTTCGCTCCAGTCTTCATAGCGACCGAGGCCAAGGTAATCGGTGATTTCCGTCATCGCCGCCGAGTGCCGAGACGAGTCCTGCCGCACATCGAGACGCACCAGGAACAAGCCGAACGTCACCGCACGACGCAGGCAATCAAGCAACGGCCCATCGGCGATCACGCCCATGCCGCACTCATGCAGCGACTGGTAGCAGAGCTCCAGGGGATCGAGCAGGTCGCGATTGTTTTGCAACACATCGGCGGTTGCCGGCGTCGCGGTGGTCAAGGCGGCATGCGCCCAGTTACGGGTGGCGCGCAGACGTTCACGCAACTGTTTAAGGACGGCGCGATACGGTTCGGCGCTGTCGCCGGCCTTGGCTTTCAGCGCGTCGCTGGCCTGTTGCATCGACAGCTCGGCGGCCAGGTGATCGACATCGCGCACGTACAAATCGGCAGCCATCCAGCGCGCCAGCAGCAACACTTCGCGTGTCACGGCAGCCGTCACGTTGGGGTTGCCGTCGCGGTCGCCGCCCATCCATGACGCAAAGCGAATCGGCGCGGCCTCCAGCGGCAAATGCAGGCCAGTGGCGTCATGCAGGGCTTTATCGGCCTTGCGCAAATAGTTCGGGATTGCTTGCCACAGCGAATGCTCGATCACCGCGAAACCCCATTTGGCCTCGTCCACGGGCGTCGGGCGGGTGCGGCGGATTTCTTCGGTGTGCCAGGCCTCGGCGATCAGGCGCTGCAACTTCGCGTGGATCTGCTCGCGCTCGGCGCTGGTCAGGTCACGATGGTCCTGAGCGGCGAGTTGCGCGGCGATGGCATCGTATTTCTGGATCAGCGTACGGCGTGCGACCTCGGTCGGGTGTGCGGTCAACACCAGCTCGATTTCCAGTCGTCCCAATTGCCGCGCCAGGGACTCGGCACCATGGCCTTCGGCAAGCAGGCGCGCGAGCAATTCGGGCAGCACACGCGCTTCGAACGGCGCGGGCTGCGATTCTTCGCGGCGGTGAATCAGCTGATATTGCTCGGCGATGTTGGCGAGGTTGAGAAACTGGTTGAACGCCCGCGCCACCGGCAGCAACTCGTCTTCGCTCAACTGGTTGAGGCTGGCGCTCAGTTCGGCGTCCATCGAACCGCGACGGTCAGCCTTGGCGCCTTTGCGGATCTGCTCGATCTTGTCGAGAAAACCGTCCCCGTACTGCTCACGAATGGTGTTGCCCAACAGCTCACCCAACAGGTGAACGTCCTCGCGCAAGCGTGCATCAATATCGGTCATCAGCCGTTCTCCAGCGAAAAATCCGGTGTCTTGGAATGACATGCCTTGAAAACAAAGAGTGCCGCCGTAAAGCGCTTCTTACAAGCAAACGACGAAGGGACTTTAAACCTCGGGCCCGCGAGCTAGTCTGAAGAGTAAGCCGTACGACGGCTTTCGCCGGCCATGCCGGACACTTACCCTGCCTGCCACGAGCAGGCGCGCAATGAGGTTTTTATGAAAATCCGCGAGCTTGCCCATCACTGGGAAGAAAACGCCAAGGGTCGCCTGACCGACACCGGCTACGCGATTCATCTGGATGTGGAGGCCGCCGCACGACTGGCGGCGATTATCGAGATGTACCCCAAGCGGCATCCCGAAGAACTGCTCGGCGAACTGATCGGCGCTGCGCTGGAAGAGCTGGAAAAGAGCTTCCCGTACGTGAAGGGCTCAACCATCGTAGCCACCGATGAAGAAGGCGATCCACTGTACGAAGACATAGGTCCGACTCCGCGTTTTCTCGCGTTGTCCCGTCGTCATTTGCATGATTTGTCATCCAGCGAAGATAAGCAGAAGCACTGAATTCACCTCGAAACCTGTGGGGGCGGGCTTGCTCGCGAAGGCGGTGTGTCAGCCAGCAGAGAGGTTGACTGACACACCGCCTTCGCGAGCAAGCCCGCTCCCACATCAGGTCGCAGAACCCTTCAACAAAACCCGGGAATACCGCTGCACTTCGCTAAAGTTCCCGACCTAGAGCCTTGTCCATTCGGTCAAAGTTTTTTCCGGCGAAAGGCCATCTACTCTGAACTTTTGAAAAATGCCTCGGGTCGTAACCAGTAACCACGCCTGGGACGGCCGTTTCAAAACGCTTTCGAAATTTGATGGTTGCGGCTCCTTGCCCAGGATGGATTTTTAGCTTTTCAGGAGTTTTTCCAATGGAGTTGATGACCATGAAAACCAGCACTGCCAAGTCCTCGTCCAACCACTTGCGTCGCCTGAAACTGGCCGCTCTGGCGATCGGCAGCAGCTTCGTTCTGGCCGGTTGTGCCGGTAACCCGCCGACCGAGCAATACGCCGTAACCCAATCCGCCGTGAACAGCGCCGTCAGCGCGGGCGGCACCGAGTTCGCCGCGGTTGAGATGAAGTCCGCTCAGGACAAGCTCAAACAAGCCGAAATCGCCATGCACGACAAAAAGTATGACGAAGCCAAAATGCTCGCCGAACAGGCCGAGTGGGACGCTCGTGTCGCCGAACGCAAAGCTCAAGCGATCAAAGCCGAACAAGCTGTGAAGGACTCTCAGAAAGGGGTTCAGGAACTGCGTCAGGAAAGCCAGCGCACCGTGCAATAAGCGCCGCCTCGACGTACTTCTTACTCGACTTAAAAGGACGAAACCAAAATGCGCACACAATTGATGATCCCTGCCCTGCTGGCCGCAAGCGTTGCACTGGCCGCCTGCTCGACGCCGCCCAATGCCAACCTGGAACAGGCCCGCACCAACTACAGCGGCCTGCAAGCCAACCCGCAGGCGAGCAAAGTCGCGGCACTGGAAACCAAGGACGCCAGCGATTACCTGGACAAGGCCGACAAGGCTTATCTGGACAAGCGAGATTCGAACGAGGTCGACCAATTGGCCTACCTGACCAATCAGCGTGTTGAAGTGGCGAAGCAGACCATCGCCCTGCGCACCGCTGAAGCCAATCTGAAAAACGCCGCCGCACAGCGCGCCCAGGCTCGTCTCGACGCTCGCGATCAGCAGATCAAGCAGTTGCAGGACAGCCTGAACGCCAAGCAGACCGATCGCGGGACGCTGGTGACTTTCGGGGATGTGCTGTTTGCCACTGACCGTGCCGACCTGAAATCCAGCGGTCTGGTGAACATCAACAAACTGGCGCAGTTCCTTCAGGAAAACCCGGACCGCAAGGCGATTGTCGAAGGCTATACCGACAGCACCGGTACAGCGTCGCACAACCAGTCGCTGTCCGAGCGTCGCGCCGGTTCCGTGCGCATGGCGCTGGTGAAGATGGGTGTTGATCCGGCGCGCATCGTTGCCCAGGGTTACGGCAAGGAGTATCCGGTGGCCGAGAACTCCAACGCCTCGGGCCGGGCAATGAACCGTCGGGTGGAAGTGACCATTTCCAACGACAACCAGCCAGTGATTCCGCGTTCGGCGGTCAGCTCGAACTAAGCTTCACGCAGTAACGCAAAAGCCCCGCCTGAGTCGATCAGGCGGGGCTTTTTGTTTTCGCGGTTTGGCGGAACACCGCGTGGCCCCCCATCGCCAGCAAGCCGGCTCCTACAGGTTCAATGCAATCCTGTAGGAGCCGGCTTGCTGGCGATGAAGGCAACCGCGGTTTGTCTGATTTGAACGCGTTACCGTTACTGCTCCAGCTTCTGCGGGGTTTCCTGCCCCATGCAGCGCACCGCTTTTTTCCGGTCGTTGATCAGCACGCCGCTCAGGCCTTTCTGTTCGGTATCAAACAGCACCAGCACGCCATCAATGCACTGCGCCACTTGCGCCGCCGGCTCCAGGGAGACTTTGTAGTCCTCACCCGGCACGGTCTTGAGCATGGTGAATTGGTTGAGCAGCAACGCATCCTCGGGCTTGGCGAAGTGCAGGTAGCCGTACCACCACAGGGCACCCACTGTGCCGAGGATGCTGCAGATACCGGTGATGATCAGCGGGATGGCGTTACGTTCTTCACTCATTGCGGGCTCTCTGATGGTTCATCTTCTGAATTCGGGGGGGCCGGGTAATTGGGGATTTCACCCAGTCGACGCAGGCCGTTGAAATGCTGCGGGTCTTCGAGGTAACGCAGCATGACTTTGCGCCAGACCGGGTCGGCGAACGTCTGCACGTGACCGCCGCGGGTCAGTTGCAGCACCCGCGGCGGCGGCGCAGCTTGATACAGACGGATGCCGTTGGAAAGGGGCACGATCGGATCGTCGATGCTGTGGTAGATCAATTTCGGCACGCCATTGAGCTGCTCCATGGAATGGATCGCACTGTCACCGTCCGGCACCAGCCAGGACAGCGGCACCTGGAACGCCCAGGTCAGCCAGGAATTGCTCAGGGCGAACTGGCCGATGCTGCGATAACTGGCGGGCACGCCGTCGAGGACAAAGGCCTTGAGTTGCTTCTGGCGTTCAGGGTGTTGAACCAGGTAATGCACGGCCATTGAGCCACCGAGGCTTTGGCCGAGCAGGATCAGCGGCTTGCCTTTGACTTCCGGTGCCTGGTCGAGCCACTTGAATGCGGCGTCGATGTCCTGATAGATCGCCGGCAAACTCGGTTCGCCTTCGGACAAACCGTAGCCGCGATAATCGATCAGTAGTACCTGATACCCCTCTTCCGGCAACCACCAGCTGCCGCCCAGATGCATGGGCAGATTGCCGCCGTTACCGTGCAGGTGCAGCACCGTGCCTTTGACCTCGACGCCTTTTTTCGCTGGCAGCCACCAACCGTGCAACTTGAGACCGTCGGCGGTGGTGAGGGTAACGTCGCGGTATTCGAGTTTGGCTTTTTCCGGGGTGAACAACTGGCCGGGCTCGGGGTAGAACAGCAAGGAGCTGCAACCACCGAGGGTCAGGAGAAGGCAGAGGATGCCGAGGATTCTCATCCGTTGAAACCTCGCGAAAAAGGGTTGGAACACAGGTCAAATGTGGGAGCGGACCAAGCCTGCTCCCACAGGGGGTCCGTGTCCTTACAGGATGTTGGAATAATCCGCTTCGATCCGGTCCAGGCTCAAGTGATTCAGGAAGTTGGAGAAGCACATCCACGCCGATAGCGCGTTCATGTCGCGGAACTGTTCAGGCAGATATTTGGGTGGCACCACCAACCCCTCATCGACCAATTGGCGCAAGGTCCGCATGTCCTCCAGCGTGGTCTTGCCGCAAAACAGCAGCGGTATCTGCTCAAGCTTGCCCTTTCGCACGGCCAACTGAATGTAGTTGTAAACCATGATGAAGCCCTTGAGGTAGGACAAGTCTTTGGTAAATGGCAGACCATTCGGCACCGAACCGCGGAAAACCCGACTGGCATTGCCGTAGCTTTCCGCCATTTCAAAGCCCTGTTCGCGGAAGAACTCGAAGATCTGCAGGAAGTCCGCGCCCTCCTCCACCATGTGAATGGCGCGGGTGCGGTTGGTCAGTTTGCGCAGGCGGCTTGGGTAAGAGGCGAAGGTGATGATTTCCATCAGGATCGCCAGGCCTTCCTGGGTCACCGTCGACGAGGGCGGCCCCTTGGACAGGAAGGTGCAGATCGGCTGGTTCAGACCGTTGAGCGTAGTGCCGACATGCACCAGCCCTTCGTGGACTTCCAGCGCACGCACGTCACGCTCGTTGAACATCGCGTCGGTGCGGATCTTGATGTAGTCGGCGCCGGCCGCCGCATCGGCGACGATGCCGTCGGACTCGAACACCCGAATGGTTTCCTCGGCCTCGCCAAACACTTTGCTCAGCCGGGTTTGCAACAAATGCACGGCGTCCTTGGCGGTGAGGATTTTCGGCTCGTCCTTCAGGTCACCACGACCATCGATGTTATTCAGATAATCGGAGAGCATCAGGCCGAGGTCGGACAGGGTCGGGTCACCGGCGTGAAACGCGTCGGACGCCGCGCCGTACAACTCCTGTGAAATCAGGCCGAAATCTTCTGTGCCGCGCGCTTCAAGCATGCGCACCACCATCCGGTATTCCTTGCACATGCGCCGCATGATCTGGCCGACCGGGTTGAACTGGCCAAGCTGACGGGTGATGTCGCGCTCGATGTTCTGGAATTCCAGTTTCACTTTGCTGGAGTCGAAGGACAGCGGCCGGTTCAGGTAGTAATCGCGGTCCACCGCCGGCATTTCCTTGCCCTTGGCCTTGAGGAAACCCTTGCGGATGCTGTCGTCCCACTTCACTGCATCCAGGACGCGAATCGGCGTCTGCGCCAGCACAATGCGATCGGACAACATGCGTATCGTCTGCTGGTAATCGTCCACCCGAAACTCCTGTAGAAAAACCGTTATGTGCTGGGTTTATTTGGCTTTGGCCAGGCGCTGATAGCGCACGGCTTCGACGAAGACATCGGAATTGGCCGGATCGTCGAGGTAAGCGAAGACCTGGTCCATGCGTGTGTTGATCAGCACGCCGTCGCCATCGTCGGTCTGGAAACCTTCGCCGCTGAGGACTTTTTGCCCCAGGGCCTGGTTGATCTGCTCGAGGTCGAGGTTGTAGACCACCAGTTCATGCTTGTCGGTGAGTTCGAAACCGGCAATGGTGAAATGCCCGCCGAACTGTGCCGGGACTTTCGCCGACAGGTACCAGCGGTTGCCATGGCGCGAGACAGTGAAGGGATAGGCTTCGCGTTCCTTGGGTTTGGCCTTGAAGTAGCTGACCGCCTGGTAGCGATTTTCGCCGATGCGCGTCAGCTCCAGGTTCAGCGGCTCGCCCCAGGCGTTGGTGCTGGTCCATTTGCCGAGTAATCCTTTGGGCGCGGGGTCGCTCGTGGGCAATGGCTCCCTGAAGGTCACCAGACAGCCACTGAGCAGCAGGATCGACAAGGCGATCACAATGACGCGCCAGGCTTTCATTCAATACTCCCTATGAACAAACACCGACCTGATGTGGCCACCGAACCTGTGGGAGCGGGCTTGCTCGCGAAAGCGGTGTGTCAGACGACGGAAATGTTGAATGTTAAACCGCCTTCGCGAGCAAGCCCGCTCCCACAGGGGATCGGGTTACCACCATGGATCACACCGACGCCAGTACCAAATGCATGTAGCGGGTCAGGATACCGAGCATTTCAGCCTCGGCGTCAGGCTCGGCGTCGTTGAGCAGGCCCTGATATTCCATCCGTCCGATAATCGCCGTCAACACTTTGGCATCCTGGTGTGGCTCACGGGAACCCAAAACCTGGAAAAGCTGACACGTACCCTGCAGGAGAATCTGCTGATGCGAGCGCACCAGCTCCGCCAGGCGCGGGTTCAGCAGCGCTTCCTGACGGAACGCCTGTTCGGCCATCAGGTGTTCGCGACGGTTGATCAGTTGCCGGTGAACATAGTCCGCCATCAACCGTGCAATGTCGTCCGCCAGTTGCGAGCGCGACTCGGGGCTGCCGTCGCCGCTGACGACCATCTCGCGCAGCAGCCCTTCATTGTTCACCCACAACTTGGCCATGAACGCCGCGCTGCGCTCCACGTATTGGGCAAAGGTATCGGTGAGCAAGTCATCGATGTCCTTGAAATAGTAAGTGGTGGCCGACAGTGGCACACCCGCTTCTGCAGCAACCGCACGGTGACGCACGGCCCGCACGCCATCGCGCACGACAATGCGCATGGCCGCATCGAGAATGTCCTGTCGACGCTGCTCGCTGCCCTGACGGCTGGCCTTGCGGCCCTGGTACTGAACACTTTCAGCGACCGCAGTGGCGATACCCGCTGCACCTTCTTGAGCCATTGCACGGTTCACGACAGGAATTCCTCTCTCATTTCAAAAGTAACCAATTGATACGTTTGTACCAGACAGGCAATAAAAAGCCGCCTGTTATAGGCGGCTTTTTAGTTGAAACACTTACGCTTGCGGCCGCATGTGCGGGAACAGGATCACGTCGCGGATCGACGGGGAGTTGGTCAGCAGCATCACCAGACGGTCGATGCCGATGCCTTCACCGGCCGTTGGCGG
>Ga0255334_1000419_pt1 | contig 34611 bp, 32 predicted proteins | sample EtOH5_35cm_T3_12_FD_202080 | JGI IMG/M metagenome (GOLD analysis project Ga0255334, IMG submission 202080) | Sandy soil microbial communities from University of British Columbia, Vancouver, Canada - EtOH5_35cm_T3_129 | ecosystem: Engineered > Artificial ecosystem > Sand microcosm > Unclassified ... | reverse complement strand
GGGTTTCGTTCAGGTCTTCATGCAGCATGGGCCATTGACTGGCTCATCGCACAGTCTTCTTGTTAGCCCTGAACTGTACAAACAACAAAGGCCCCGAAGGACCTTTGCTTAACTGAGCGGCATTGCCCCTAGAGGGCATTGCCGAGTTCGACGAGAGGAACCCGAACCGGCGAATTCTGCCGATGCAGCGCGCTTTCACGGTGGGAGAGCCGAAGCGGTGGATTTGGCGATGGGACCGCAATCTATGTTGAGTTCGATGACGTGCAAGGCCTTCTTGCGTTCTGACTGACGGCGGTCAGTGTGACGACCTACGGCGGGGAGAAAAGGTGATTTGGCTTCAGGCGCCAGGACGTGCATGCATGGAGTCCAAGAAAAAAGGCCCCGAGGCTGATGCCTGGAGGCCTTAGTCTGTCATTTGCGGAACGTCCCGGCGAACAAACGCGGAACGTTTTACAAAAATCATAGCGCGATGTGCCCCCACTTGCCCCCGCTTTTTGTGCATGTACCCCCACGTACTCCCGGATTCCGGCACACTTCGGCGTACGTTCGCGCACTAGCCAAAGCCACTCCCCATAGGGAAAAAGAAAAAGGCCGGTAGCTAATGGAAGCTACCGGCCTTATCTGTGGTGCCCGGGGCCGGAATCGAACCGGCACGCCTTGCGGCGGGGGATTTTGAGTCGCTGTGTGAGGTACTTTGCCTGGGTAAGCGGTGCGAAGCTGAGCGAAGGTTGAAGAAGGAAAAAGTAATTACAGATCAGTAGGTTAGCGGAGTTTTCCGAAATCGGTGAAAACTGATCTGTGTACCTGTACTGTACCTCGAAGGCGTCTTCTTCTCTAGCTTCCGGCGGCCTTAGGCACGGGCGGAGCTACCAACTCGGTCATACATCTGAAATGCTCCGGGTCGCATTCGCGGATTAGGGCAAGGACCTCTTGAAGTATTGCCGGCGTCTCCGATAACAGGGATGGATCATGGTCAGGCTCGGCCACCTGATCGAAGTGCGAATAGGTATGAAGGAACCGAAGAATGCGTGTCTTCTTTACCGTGTCGTACTTGACCGTCTCAAGTTTCTGGAAAAGTTCGCCTGGCTTGTCCGGGACGCGAAATGCTAGGAACGACTCCAGCAATCGCCGTGCGATATTTGGAATAGCATAATAGGACTCCATTCCCTGCACGGCGGGCTTGTGTGCCTCTTCGTGAAGCCTTTTGAACAGGTAGTGGTACTCGGATTCGTACTGGTGAAGAAACGGATCAAGCGCTTGCAGCGAGGCCGCACGCCGTCCATTCGAAACTGCTGTAGTCAACATATAGAAACGTGCCGGCTGCGCGTTCGGGTCCTTCTTTCTTTGGCCAGGCAGGTTGTAGTACCAGTTCCTGACCTGTCGGAAGAACGCGAAATTGTGGGTCAGTACGAATAGCTGTCCTGCTTCCGCAGTTCTTTGCTTCATGAAACCAAAGGCACTGAACAGAGAATTGGCATCCAGGCTTGATACTGGATCGTCTATCACAACGATCCCGGTTTTCAAGTCGAAATCCGTTCCTTGGAGGGACTTCAGAAAGTACAGAAATGCGATCGCTGTGCGCTCACCGTCGCTTAGATGGGCTGCAGGGTGGCCACCACGCGTGATTCGATAGCCGTTTTGCTCGACCTCAAACAGCAGTTCATCGCGACCAAGATAAGAAGCGACTTCCTGATTGAGTTCCTCCGCAGGGCGACGGTGTTGGCGAATCTGAACTTCAAGTGCCGTAATCTCTTTCCGGAGATCCGCCGCTTCATCGCGCGCAGTAGTCGCGTGATCTCTTGCATCTGTCACCACCTGCGACTTCGTGGTCCATTCAGGCAGTGCTTTGAGTACTTCGTTCTTTGCCAGCGCTGAGCGCGCATCCTTGACAGATGCGTCAAAGCTGTCCGTGCGACTGTTGTGCTGGTCTATGATTGATTTCAGTTTGTCGAATGCCGTCTTACCCATTGCGGCACTCAGCGCGACCAGCCCTGCCATCGCGATTTGGAAGAAAGTCTCGACCCGGCCGGCCGGCTCATCCGAGGCGCTATGGCGCGTGATAAACGGGCGCAGCTCGAAGTCCTTGAAGGGCTCACTCCTTTTTGCCTCCAGCGCCCGCAACAAGACATCCAAGGACATTTGAACGGTCGTTGCCTGCTGTCTCAAGGTCTCTAGGGACTTTTCATACTCTGGACGTAGGTGGTCGTACAGGGCTTCTTTGGGCGCAACGCGGAGCGCCTGGTCGAACCCTTGAGCTGAGTGAATATCGGCGACAAGCGCATCTATATTCGATTGAAACTTCTTGAATTCGTCGTTGAAGTGAGCTTCAAGTTGTTGAATGCGCTGTTCTGGCAATGATTGATTACAGAACTTGCAGTTATCGGAGGCAAGCTCACCAGTGTGTAGGGGGAGGCCGGCGTGGACCCATCCGGCAACGGCAGGATTCTCTGCCAATTCGGCGATAACTGATGAAATGACGGAGTGACCTAGCATCGCTTGGGTGCGTGCCGTCAAACCAGCGAAGTCTGGAAAGCTGGCGGAGGGTTCTGCGACCTTCGCCATTGCCTTTCCATCCTTCGTCGCGAGATGCTGCTGGCGCACATCACCGGACAACAGGGTCGGTATTGGCGTTGTGGCTGCTAAACGCTGCACATCAGCTTTGAAATTGGCGGCGTTGTAGTTGTTAAATGGGCCGCCGCCAGCCACGGTCAACAAGTTCTTAACGCCTTTGGCCTCTTCGGCGCAGAAGCTTTCAAGTGCGCCGGCTGCATCTGATTTTTTACGATTCCAGCGAAATTCCGCTTGGACTTTTGTGTCGAGCTGCTTCTTCAAATCTTCAATTTTTTGCTGCTTTTCAACACTGTCTTCCCCGAGGAAGAACACCGGGGGAAACTGCTGGTTTGCCAGTTCGAAGATGTTGCGATCAATCGCATCACGGTTGAACACACGCAACGCTGGCAAGGCTGCCGTGCCGAAATCCGCTCCTGCTACTCGGGTCTGGTCTACCAGGATCTCGACCTGTCCATCTGTCAACGGTTGCCGTCGCTGAATGTGTCGAAAGAGGTTCGATAGCGAAGTTTTACCTGAGCCGTTCCAACCGTAAATGACGTTGAATCGAGCAAAGTCGGGGAGGTCTACAGGCCAACGGAAATTCCGAAAGATCCGGTAGTCGGTGGCCTTATGAATCCTGCTGATCTTCATGCTCCCTCCCTTGCTCGGCGTAGTGCCGAAATTTTTCTTTGTTCCCCAGACGCCCCATCATCATTATTCGATGATCCACCGCTCAAGATTGGCTCGTATGGCATTGCTCACCATCTGCGTGTGCCTATCGATGCGGCGCTTGCCGTATGGATTGCGTATCACATCAAACGCTCTTCGGAATGAACCCTTGGCGCCCATGCGGCGCACCAGTGAACCGAATGACATTCGCATCAGACCCCAAGTCCGAAGGCGGGTCTTCGTTCTCGAAGATGATGACTTGGGATGCACGGAAGTCTTCTGCAATCGACCGATAGAACGCGTCTTTCACGTCATGCGAGAAGTTGCCTTCGTCCGTATCAGGTTCTCGATAGACCACGAGCGGAGAATCAATCAACACGAAGCCAGGATGAGGCATCTCGCGCTTGAGGCAGGACTTCAGCAACGCCAAGTTGAAGGCCGCATGAGCAATGGCTCGAACCCCCTTTCCATGGCTCGCTCGCGTCCGGCCCGAGATCACGATATCTTGATCGCCCTCGCTGAAGGTGACGCGATCGAGACCCGGGAAATGCCAGGCATGGAGCAAGGCCTCAACCTCCTTGCTGAACACTTCCGCCTCGTCGGAGCGCACGCGTGCTGACTCCAATTCTGGTCCTTTCCCGGCGGCTGCCCCCCCAAGCTCAGCCATCAGGCCTTGAAGCTCATTCACGCGGCCATGCAGTTCAAGCGCGCGACGGTAAGCGTCCCTTGTAGTCTGGCTTTCGCGCAAACGGAGCAATGCTACCTCTACGCGAGGCTTCAGCATTTCCGTGAGTTGTATCGCAACTTGGCGAACACGCTCTTTGGCCTGCTCACACAGATCGTCAAGTCGCACGATCTCCCTATCGTTGCTTGCCCTCGTCAAATGCAAATCCGAAATCAGGAATTTGATCTTGGCCGCCTCGGCAAGGCATGACAGGGCTACGTCTTCAGGTGCTGCTTCGGCCTTTTGATGCTCATGCTCTTGATGATCAGCTGCCGCGCCGCACACGGGGCAACGTTCCTCGTTCATCTGACCCAGACGCGCCCCCGCCTCAGCAATGCTTTCAAGCCGACGAAGGTCCGAAAAATATTGCTGCTCAAGCAATGCAAACCTGCGTTGTAACTCTCGCAAGACGCCTGACCGCGATTCAAGTTGACGCAGGCCGTTCAATTCAGCCCGGCGCTGACCTTCCAACAACGCGGCGTTGTGCTGTTCTGCTGCCAACTCCTTCTGTGCGGCCTCATACAGCGTTTCGATCTGGGTCAACTGGCCTTGCCACGATTGCACGTCACCCGGCAACTGCATCTCAGCCATTCGCCCCTTGGTCTGATTCAGCAGCAAATCCAGCATCTCGACTTTTCCGGCTTGCCTTCCCTTCGCAACCTTCGGGTCTTCACTGGAGATCAGTGAGCTGTCATCGATGCCTGTTAGCAGCAGGCGGAAGACGGCGCTTTCCGCTGTACCAGTCGTGTATTGTCCGGAGAGAATAGGGGAGGTCTTGCTGATGATGGTCTCTTCATCGACCACTATCAATCGGACCAAATCTCTAAAGCTAACCTCTCGGGTTGCGCCTTGCTTGTTCTTGCGAACCTTCTTGCCGGTCAATTCGGACAGGCCCAGCAAGTACTGTGATACCGAATCCTTGTCGCCTGCACTGTGCTTCGCAGAAAGGTGCCGATCCGCCTTTCCCGTGCTGATGAGATTGAAGTCGCCGCCTCGGATCGATCGCTCCAAGACGACTTCATCGTCACCTTCAGACAAGTTCAATGCAAGACGAACGGTCTCGTACTGCGCCGCCTCGGGTATGGGTTCTGGAACATCTTTTCCGCCGAGCATGTAGTCGATGCACTGCACGATGAACGTCTTCCCCGTATCAGATGGACCTGATACGACGTTCAACCCTTCGTTGAACTGCATTACGGCGTTAGGTACACCGCGTCCGACCAAAGTCAATCGACGAAGTTGAAACCCTGTTATTGCCATTCGGCGTCCTCCACTTTCAGCACAGACTCCATCGCGAACTCTGCACCCCACTCGCCGATTTGAGCGTTAGCTATCTTTAGCAGTCCGTTGTCAGACATGTCCACGAACAAAGAAACAAGCCATGCTGCCCGCTCTCGCAGCTGAGCGGCATAGTCGGAGGACAGCGCATCCAAGAAGCCGGCAGTTCTCTCCGTCCCCGAAAACATCACACCTGTCTCTGTGTAATGGCGCTCCAAGAGGCCTCGGCTTTGATACAGCATCAAACCTTGTTCAAGTACAGCGCGGCGCACCAACAACTCGCCCCCACGATGCGGCGTCTTCGGATGCAGACCAGGTTGGCCATCCGGCAAGTCGTCAGAGTGGACAAGCAAGTAGTCTGAAAGCACCAACCGTTGAAGTGAATACGCAGTTGGAAAGGCCTCACTCAGGAGCGTCAATGCTCGCAATCCAATCTCAATCGGCCCGTTGAACGGCGGCAATATCTTGGTGTCGACGGATTCGGTCATTTCACCCACCGGACCTTTCCATCATTGGCAAGCTGATGACAAATGCCGCCTCGGTCGTGGATCGACAAGCGCTCCTTGAGTGCGTGGTCAGTGATGGGCAGCAGCTTCGCGGTCTTGACCACCGAAAGCACACGCCTGTAACCGTCAGGATGCACGCCGCGCATCTCGTCCTTGATGCCGCCATGCAACTCGTCTTGCAGTTCCTCAAATGCACCAGGAGGCAAGGTGTCCCGAGAGAACGCTCGTAGGGCCTCGGCACTGTAGAACTCAAGTCGCGCGTCGTTGAAGTGCTCTCTGACGTCATCATGCGCCCCCAAGTCAGCCACGGTCGGAACCGTGCACTTCAGGTGGTCGCCGTAGGCATCCAACAGGCTGCGAACATATGTGACCTCGTGGGCTGCGACCGTCACCGGAGGTGACGCAACTTTTGGCCGGGCTGGAAGACCGCCACCAAAACGCGTTGCATACCAACGCGTCTTGGCGTGTTGGTCGATGATGCGCAACGGCGGCACCGCCTCGAAAATCGAGAAGTCCAGCGCATCAAGGTACATACGCAGGGCAGCGTCCAACTCAACAACGGCCTTCGATGTAATGCCTTCCTTGCAATTCTTGTCCCAGTTGTCGATCAACTGTGCCTTGAGCTTGTCGGGCTTTCGCAGCAGATTTGACAGCTTGGTACCGGCCCCTTGCGGGGCGACGAAAACGTACTTCCGAGGGTACGTGTATTCCTTGGTGTAGGTGTAGAAAACCAGCTTCCCCAATTCCACCCAAATATCGCCAGGGGTCAAACCTGCCTTGTAGTGCTTGCACTGGAAGTTGTCCCAGATCGCTGGACTTGCCTTGTCGAACGCAATGATGTGTCGCCCCATGTCGCCGGCACCGCCGCATCGCTCAACGGTGTCGTATTGATCCCTCAGAGAATCGGCCCATTCGAGAACGAAGTCTTCCCATTGCCCGGCACTGAAGATGCGTATCCGCTCGATGGGTGGAATGGGCAAGCCAGCAGCCACAAAATCCGCTGATCCGGCCGCGCCGACTGGCTCAGGCAACGGGACCGTCAACGGCATTGCATGCCTTGCGCTTCCAACTGGCGGCTATATCGCCAAGCGCGTGCCTTCGCAAAATCTGAATGGCTTCGGGCAAGCATGCTGTACTCCCGATCAGCTACCGATATTTCTGGTTTGACTACGCAGCGACTCGACGGCCCTCGCCAACGCAGCGACATCAGGTGCTTGCGCACCCCAGTCTTTCCAGAAGTCACGCGTTGCACTATCAGGTACTACGGTAGGTAAGTCCAACTTGATGCGGGAAGGTAGCAGTACAGCGTCACCCAGCATCAAAGCCTCCCCGGTATCCAACAAGGGAAGTACGCTGGTCAGGCCCGCTAATGAGTCAGGCATCAAACGCTTGATCACCCCTTGGTCCGCATCATTGGTCAGCCGCAAGGACAGGAAGTTGTTGCACTGACTTAGGATAGTCCTACTGACATCGGACGGGCGCTGACTGACAACCAGCAACGAAAAGCCGTATTTCCGGCCCTCCTTTGCAATCCGTTCAAAAGCCCCCAGGGCCTGGCGCTGGACAGCATCAGCATCGTCTCGTACTGGCAAATACAAGTGGGCCTCGTCGCACAGCAAAGTAACCGGCGTGCGCTTTTCGGCGGCCATCCAGAACTGCACGTCATAGAGTAGGCGCGCGAGCGTGCCGGTGACTACTGGCAAGACATCCGAAGGTACCTCCGAGAAGTCGATGATCTTGATGCCCTTGCCACCGTTCGATCCAAGCAGTTTGGCAATCTGAGCGGCGAGCCAGTCATAAGTGTTCGCGGCGGCAGGTGGCGTGAACATAAAGCCATAGCGCCGGTCTTCGAGCTTGGCCTCCATTCGAGAAATGAACCGCGTCAGCTTGTCCTCCCACTCGCCCTTGACCGGACCAGTCTTGCCGACGCCTTTGGTCGTGTTGTCGGTGTTAAGGATATCCAGCAGGTCTTTGATAGCGTACGGAATTGGAGAGTCGACGGTGAAGGTCTTGGCAACATCATTTTTGCCTTCGGATTTAAGCGTCTTCTCCTTCAAGGCCCGCACATGAGACGTGAACCGCGACGCCTGATTGGGCGCGTTCTGGTCGCTGCGGTCGAGGATCATCGATAGCATCTCGTCGCGATTCAATAACCAATAGGGCAGAAACAACGCATCATCTGCCGGCGCAACCAAATCACCAGGCCCCGCGATGCGAAGCCGGGTGGCGAAACCGCCTTTGCTCACATCAGCCAACGGCGCATACTCCCCGTGCATGTCGAACACTAGGATGTTTGGGTACTTGAGTTGGGCCGCGCGCTCAAGAATCAATGCCACGGCATAGCTCTTCCCGGATCCAGTGCTGCCCAGGATCGCGGCGTGTCTTTGGAAGAACTTATCACCGCTTGCGATGGCCTCCGCAGTTCTGTCTGCGACAAACACCCCCAGCTTCAATCGCTCGTTGGGCGGATATTCCGCGCCGAGGATGCCCATGAATCGCTGAAGGTTCGCGCCTTCCACGACGTAGCATTCACGGTCAATTTGTGGAAAGCTATCTGCGCCGCGTTTGAAAGTGTTCTTCTTCTCGCCATCTACTGTACGAAAGGTGCCAATCAGTGCGCCCCGCACCGTGTCTGTCGGAACGGCAGTCAGAGGCAGGTCGTCCCCGTCGGCAGGCAACTCGTCGGGTAGAGCGTCACTCAAACTGCGTGTCACCCGTTCGGTGATGGCAATCAGAAACTCGCGCTCGGTGCTGCCCTTGATCGCGATCAGGTTGCCGATGCCAATTCGGGTCAACAAAACTGAGTTGGAGACATCAATAGCCACTCGGCTTGTGTCGACCGACGAAACACGACCAAGTAGGTCGGCTTCGGCGAATTGGAGTGCTGCGGGCGTAGCAGTCATGGTTCAAGTACCTCTGTAACAAATGAATCTACGTCCCACATCCCGGTTCCCGGAAAGAAGAACTCCTTTTGCTCAACGATGACTGTCGTACCAGTGACTCCTGCCACCTCTGCGTATTCCAGTGCAATGACATTGGCATGGCCAAGCGCCAACTGCCTTGCTACTGCGGAAAGAGACCGCGTCAACATCAACGTGGGCTTGCCGCCCTTGATGCTAGGAGACAGGTGTGTTTCCAAATGATCATCATTGAATCCATAGCCAAGTACCAAGAATCGACTGGCTCGGTCAATCGCTTCATTGGCCCGGGAGCGGTGATGATCGAAAGGGCTTTCGTACCCGTTGCGAAATTTGTTATGGCCTGGCGTGATGATTAGTCGCACCACCCCCGTCAGTTCCCCCGCATAGAAAACTGGCCGGCCATTTCTCGCGTACCAATCCAGACTTCCGTGCGGTTTGCAAATGATGGCCCGATGCCTGAACTGAAGGGTTGCTGCGCGTCGGGGCTTCATTGCAACGCCACGACAAAAGCTCATTCGGCTTTCACTCTCGTTCAATTGACCTGCGAAGCGTCCGACAAACATCGTATCTGCGCCGATGTCAGCTTCCTCCGCCGCGATCTCTACCAGTCGGTCGTAGTTCGTCGTAACGATCGTTAATCCTGTGGGTGGCTTCACCAGATGGGACAGCAATCGGGTAAGTCGTAGCTTTCGCGTGCCAGAGAAGACCTCGGACACCACGGCACGCTCGCGCTCCGCTATCAACTTGCCAGTGGCCGCGGAGATGGCGGCTTCAAGGGCCGGTGTCGGGGGGACGGCAAGAAGTGCTGCTTCGAGCCCTTTCGCCGTTATCAGAGGCGCTACACCGGCCCACGCCACCGCATCCGTACCCACCAAACCGGGGCCAACCTCGGCGAGCAAGTAGGTTGCAAGTTCTCCCATCCCCGGAAGGCCCTCAGCACACGAGAGACCGGACCCGACAATCGTGACCAGTCCATCGCTGAGGTGCTCTTGAAGACGTACTTTGACGTTGTGCAACTCCATCGGCTCTCCTCAAACCTTGAAGACCTTCATGCCTTCACTGTCCAGGAGAGATTCGTCCCCTTCGCTGCGATGCGGCGTTTCCGTCGACACTCCTTCCGCTACGAGTGGCTTGACACACATACTAACAAATAAATTCACATTAACTACGGAAGGCTCTGCTGCAAGCAACATCTTGGCTGTGGACGGACTTGGGCCAATCCTGAGGCCCAAGGGCGTGTTCTGGCCAACATGATCAACCATGTCAGTTGGGACATGACGCGGCCCATTTGGAGGCTGTGTGCGCACACCAGACCGGCGCTTAGCCTATCCTGCATTAGCCCACACCGTTGTAGATATTTGGTCATGACCAAATTCTCTTGCTCGAATTCTATTTTTTATGGGCGTATGGTGCTTCACCGGCGGTCGGCCTATCCTGCGCTAGCCCATACGATTCAAATATTTGGTCATGACCAGATATTCGTGGACGAGCTACCGGCAGCAAAAAATGCGTACGCGCGTAGTTCACCGGCGATTGGCCTATCCTGCAGTAGCCCTTACCTGCAGTAGCTCTTACCTGCGCGAAAACGGCATCAGCAAGTAAGCTGCGGTCATCAGCAACACCCTTGCCGAGGCATCACAGTGATCGGTTGGTGAGGCGTCGTTTCAAAGTCCCGCAATAGCCCACACGATTGCAGATATTTGGTCATGACCAAATTCTTCAGTGAGGGCAACCTATGGGCCTACTGACCGCCGTGAGTAGTGAGGTCACGCGTTGCCAGGGTATCGGAACTGCTGGATCGCTTTCAAAATTTGGTCATGACCAAATTTCAAGTCTGCGACACCTTCGTCTCAGGTGCGCACGTATGAATGTTGTGACACTGTTCGTGTACGACGTGGATGTTTTCCCCATCGACTAATCGACTTCAAAAGTGAGACAATAACAAGCGCCAAAACATCATGTTCTGGCACGTTTAAACCCCAAAATACGGGGCATCGACCTTCTACACCGCCCGCCACCCTGCTGGGGTAGGGTGCTCATAGTGAAAACCTGAGCTAATGGCCGTAAAGCGGCATGGAAACGTGGGAAGACACGTTGTGATAGCCCGCAAGGGTGCGCCCTCGGAAGGTGGGCAAGACTGCCGATAGCGTTGGCAGAGCGGCTGAAATGCCCGGTGTCCCTCCCTATTCAGGAGAGGCGAACATGGTTTCTTATATTCATCTGCCCATCGTGGCGCTTTGCTCGTTCATATTGCTGGCAATATGGCGTTTGTGGGCATGCATTGATCGGCTCGGCTTCATGAGGGAGGTTTCGCGTCGGGCACCCTCGATGTTCCAAGGTCATTTGTTGGCCGCCGTGCTTTCAATCATGCCTCTGCTGATTGCAACGGTATCTTGGTCAGGCATCACCCTGCCGCACCAAGCCGCTCCGATGAATGCCTACGTTGCGGCGTTCATGTCGGCGGCATTTCTTGGCGGCTGCCTGTTGCTTCTCAAAAACAGCATCGACTACCTAGCCCTCTCTTGGGCCGGTTCGCGTGTAGGTGCTTTACGTGTTGTTGCCATGCTGCGCATCATCGACGCGGCCGAGCTGGCCTATGCGCTGCAATACGTCCAGGTGCACGAAGCCAAAAATGGCCGGGTGATTGACGCTAAAACCGTCCGCAAGGTGGACGAATGAAAAAGCTTTCTATCGCGCTTTTCGTACTCATGGCGTTGACTGGCTGCAAAGAAGATCAGCCCGTTGAAGTCGTTCAAACCGTCGATTGGTATAAGGCCCACGACGCGGAACGAATCGAAATGGTCAAGAAATGCAAGAACAGTCCTGGTGAAATTGCCGGAACTCCAAATTGCATAAATTCCAAATCGGCACACGATCAAACAATCTTCGGTAGCCAAAATTTCAGTATTAAGGCCACCCCTCCAAAATTCACAAGGTAGGCGGATGCTCTATGAATGAACTGACATTATTCACCTTCATTGGTGAAACGATCACGAACGCCACCAATGCGTTTATGGTGCCAGTGGCTAACGAATTAATGCTCAAGCTGCAAATGGCTGTTCTGGCCTGCGTCACGCTATATATCGTCATGTCGGGCTATGCAGTTGCAACGGGGTCGATGGAATCGCCGTTTTGGACGGTCATGAAGCAATGGGCAAAGATTTTGTTTATTGCCTACTTTGCCTTCACGGTCGATGGGTATCACGAACAAGTCGTAGGTACGCTGAATGGCATTGAAACTGGCCTCTCCGATGTCTTGAAGATCAGCTCTCCAGGTGCGCCTTCTTCAACCATCTATCAAACACTTGATGAGGTAGTGAACAAGGGCGCTGAACTGGCTTCTATCGCCCTGCAGCAAGCAAGCGATGCAGGATGGAACATCGGTGCAGCGGCATCGTGGTTCATTACGGGCATCTTCATTTCCATAGGAACCCTGATATTTGCCATCGTCGGCGGCGTAAATATCATTGTGGCTAAGTTCTCTCTTTCCGTGATGTTCGCGCTTGGCCCGTTCTTCATTGCGTGCGCCATGTTCCCGATGACGTCGCAATTTTTCGACAGGTGGTTGGGTCAGGTGATGAATTACATTTTCACGATTGTGATTCTTGCCCTTATCATGTCTTTCGGCATCGTCGCGTTTAATGGTTTTATTGGCGGCGTTGATTTGACGGGTGAAGGCTTACAAAACCCCTATATCGCCGGCCTTCAAGTTTTTGGACTGACCCTGATTCTGAGCTGGATTGCCATGCAGGCGGGCAACATGGCATCTGGCTTGGCTGGCGGCGTTTCCACGTCCGCATTGTCGCTACGGCAAATTGCTTCGGGTGCAACGTCTCCAGCCCGCGCCGTGGGTGCTACTCATAACGCCGTAAATCCCACATCAACCCGCCTCGACCCTCGCACCGGCATGCAAACAACGGCGCGGCGAGCTGAACACATTGCTATGGGTCGCAGCGTATGGGCGCGCAATCCCGCGTACCGGGAAGCCATCAAGGAGCGGTTGGCATCGGCATGGGCCAAACAGCCGGGCGGCGATGTGAAGGGGAAATAAGCCATGTTCAGCCAGCTTGAACACGAAGCCCTAGTGCGGCTTATGACTTATGCCACCGGCTACACGTCTGACAGCCAGCGAATTGCCCACTGGCTACAAGAGTGGGAACAAGCCGAAAACCCGCGCATGGCTAAAGCGTATGTGCCTCGCTTGGCCGCTGCTCATGGCCTCGATGTGACGAAGGTAGCCCGCGCAGCGAAGCGCGACGGCGCAAGACCTACGACGTTAGGCCGGGGCGAATACGCCTACTACATGCAGAACATCGAACGGTCACACCCTCTGCCCGCTGTCGAGGTGGAACGCTGACCCTCAACCCCGCTTCGGCGGGTTTCTTTTTGGTGACAGAAAGTTTTTCTGATCGCCCCGAAATATCGTCATCTGATCTGCTTGGTGACAGAGGCCAACCCGTAGGAATAGTAATAGTCTTACTACTATTATTCCTACGCTATTCGGCGGCACTGACCCCCTCCGCACTCCGCTTGGGCAACCCCCTTCGGGTTGCATCCCGCGTCGGTTCTTGCCCGACTGGCTGCGGGGGCAGGCGCGGCGGGCGTTGCCCTTGACCTCCCCTTGCCGGTAGGCTGCATGGCCTCCAGTGGCGTCAACGGTGCGGCTTCGCCCACGTCCTCACCCGTTCGGTGCTCGCCTTCGGCTGCGCTCCGCATGCGGCCTCCGGGCGTGCCATTGACACCACTTCCAGCCATAAACCGAAGCCATGCATGGCCACGATCTCGGCGCACGGCCTACCCCGGCCAGCGGATGACGGGTCAAGGGGTTGGTGCGGCCCGCAGCCCGTAGGGCGAGGACTCGGCCCCTTGACGCGGCAGGAGCGCCCCAAGCCTCCAGTCTGGGGGGCAGTCGAAGGAAGCGAAGCGCACCGCCCGCCTGCACCCCTGACGACAGAGGGCGACTCGCTCCCCTCGCTGGCGAGGGGCGGGGGGGAGTGGCTGCGGCGTCATGATCTGGGTGGCCCGCCTCCGAAAACCTGGATGCAGGACTGCGTGCGTTAACCTGCTTTGTTGATGGATGCAAAAAACGCATCGACCATTGCTTCGACTTCTGCTGAGCTTTCTACCTTGGGCGTGCATAGCGGCTGATCCGACATCGGTATGCCAATGCGAACTGGCTTGCCGGGAGCCATTGATTGGCCCGGGAAATCATCATCGCGGGGCATCAGTAGATATTCCCCGCCATCGTCGGCTGGCCGACGCTTGTAGGGCTTGCATTGGTCACTCATCACTTCGCCCCTTCATCTATGCCTACACCCTACCGCAGGGATGTGGACAAGTTGCGCGCTCCCACAAGAAAAATCACAGAAGCTATGGCTTGTCCACATTTTCAAGGCGAGCAACTACTTGTTTATACATGCAGAACTACTTGAAGAACTACCTGCTTGGTGGTGGCGTAACGAGAATTTCATTATAAATCAACAGGTTAAATGTCGCAGGACTGGGCGTGCTATCGGCGTTTCGGCGTGCCCGTATCGGCGTTTCAGCGTAGCCATATCGGTGTTTCAGCGTGAATAAATTCGGCGGAAGGACTGGGATACGTTGGTGGGCAAGGGGTTGCGCCGGTTGGCATTCGTATCGGCGTTTCAGCGTGGACAAGTCCTGCCCGTCCACAGGCTCATCCACGGAATTCTGGTGACAGCCTTTCGGCCTGCGCGGCTCGCGGGTGTCGCCATCGTCAGGTTTTGCAGTTTTTAGCGATGGTGTGCGATCTAACCATTGGCGAGGTTTGCGATCAGTTTCCGATGACACGCATTCCAGCGTATGCCAGCGAGACGCGATGCTGAGATAGCCCCCTGCATTCGTAGTGCCCGCAGGACGGTGCGACTTCGGTGCGTCGCGCCCAGAAAATCCCATGCCTGCGCGGTCCTGCACCTCGTGTTGCAGCCTTCGGCCTCCGCTCCCGTGAGCCTAGTCGTCAAAGGCCATGACATCGGATACCACAAGTGCCGCCTCGGCAAGTGCGCAAGCGGTGCGGGCGGGGTGCCCACTCCTGACTTATGGATGAAGAAAGGCTGGTCTACGCAGCCTCAATGTGGCACATGCACGCCACCAAATTCTTGCAGTACAACATTACGATTTGCATTTCTTCTGTAAGATCGTATGATTGCAACCGAAGTAGAACATTATGCAACTCTCGAAACTTGCCACCATCCGCAGCGCCCCGGTCTTCCGGGACAAGGCCCCGCAGGAATCCCTGCAGGGCAATGTCCGCGGGCTGACCATTCGCCACATGATGCGGGGTCAGTCCATCGACTGGACGGAGTTGCGCAAGGTCGAGGTCGAACCGCGTTTCCTTGACCACTGCCTGGTGCCGGGCGACATCATCATCGTGTCGCGTGGTGACCAGAACCCGGTGTGGTTATTCGAAGGTGCGCCAGAACCAGTGTGCCCGGTCGGCCAGTTCCACATCATCCATCGCGTCGGGAATGTCGACCCTCGCTACCTGACCTGGTACCTCAACCGGCCGGCCACCCAGGCGAAAATCAAAGCGCGCGCCACGGGCACCGCCATCCAGGCCATCAACAAGAATGAATTGCTCAGTCTGGAGCTGGAGATTCCTCCGGTCATGACGCAACTGCGTATCGCCGAACTGTACGTCACCACGCAGCAAGCTGTGGCCACGCGCCTGCGCCTCAATGCGTTGGACGAAAAAGAAGCAGCACGCCTGTCCGAGCTGTGGCTGCATGCGGAGGGCGACCATGCTTGATGCAGCACGCACCGCCGCGATCGACGCGGTGACACAGCACGCGTACAGCATCCTGCGCCAGGGATCGTTGGATCTGGAGGGCTATCGCGACGTCGTCATCGGCATCCTGGCGTTGAAGTTCCTCACCGACATCCAGGCCCTCGGCTGGGTGCAGCTCGACCACGGTGCGGATGCTGCCGTCTCCAGCCCTTTGCGCCACCTGGAGTTGCCGACAACGGTCGACTTCCACGCACTGCTGGAGAACAGCGAGGTGCCCGGTATCGGCGATCGGCTGGATGCAGTCTTCCATGCGCTGGCGACAGCCAACCGTATGCATTTGGACGGTATCCAGGGACTGCGTTTCAGCTCGACCCGCCTGGGCGAAGCGAAGGAGCGTGACCGCACCCTGGGCCGTCTCATGGCTGTCATTGGTCATGACTCGGCGTTGGATTTCCGGCAGGCGGACGCAAGCGCCTTCGCGGCAGCGGCATATGCTTGCGACGCCCTGCTGACCACCATGGCAGGGACTCTGGGCAAACGCGGCGTCGAGTTCTTCACGCCTCCGGCGATCAGCAGGCTCATGGCGGAACTGGTGGAGCCTCGGGATGGCGAGTCCATCATGGACCCCTGCTGCGGCACCGGCGGCGCACTCATCGCAGGCAGTCAACGCGCACGCCAAAACGGTGACGACGCAGGTTGCGAACTGTATGGCCAGGAGATCAATGGCGAGACGCTCGCCCTTGCGCGGCTGAACATGGTTCTGCACAACGAGAACCGCACCCATCTGGCATGGGGTGATGTCCTGCAGGATCCCAAGTTCATCGCGCCGAACAACAAGCTGCGCACATTCGACGTCGTCCTGTCTAGCCCCCCTTACAACGTGGCGGGCTGGCAGCGGGAAGCCGGGAATGTCGACCCGCTCGGACGGTTCTGGCGGGGCATGCCGCCGGCGACCTCAGCCAACTACGCTTTCATCAGCCACATGGTCGAGTCCATGTCTATGACGGACGGGCGCATGGCAGTGGTAATGCCCATGGGGGCTCTTTTTCGCGGCGGCACCGAAGCGCAGATCCGGCGCAAGCTGCTGGAGGAAAACCTGTTCGATGCGGTGATCGCTTTGCCGGCCAAGCTGATGCCCAGCACGAGTATTCCGGTTGCCGTCCTGGTGCTGCGCCGCCACAAACAGGATGAAAAAGTGCTGTTCATCGATGGCAGCAACTTCTTCGAATATGGCAAGACCCAGAACACCCTGGGGCCGGCCGACCTGCAGCGCATCGTGCAGGCCTACCAACAGCGCCAACAGGACACGGCCTATTCACGGCTGGTGTCGCTGGGGGACATCGCGGACAACGAATTCAACCTCAATGTGGGTCACTACATTCAGGTCCAGGCGCAGGAGGAGCAGGTGGACCTGGAGGCCTTGCGCGCCGAACGCCTGAAACTGCAAGCCCAACTCAGCGAACTCGAAATGCACCTGGCGGTGCTCAGACAGGACACCGCCTATGGATAGACCGCACCTAACAACCTTGGCAAAACGCCCTGGCATGACCGCCGATCCTGGCGGGCCTCGATCTGGAGCCATAAAAGGAAAAGCCCACCAGAGGTGGGCTTTCCAAACTATCGTCTGTCCACGGGGGGAGGCTCGCGCCGACAAGTCCCATGGCTAGTGCCGTAAGTATAACTCGAAGAAAACATGTCTACAACGCCTCCCGAACTGGCCATCCTGACAACGCTGTCGCGCGCGCGCATGACCACCTACGAAATCGCGACCGCGCGCATTCCGCAGCAGTCCACTCCGGCCGACGCCTTGGCGCTCTACGGCTGGAACGCCCAGGTGTCCTCAGCACTCCTGCTGCCGCTGCATATGTGCGAGGTGACCATCCGCAATGCCGTCTCCGATGCACTGGAGCTCGTCTACGGTGCCGGCTGGCCCTGGTCTCCCGGCCTCCTGCGCAGCCTTCCCATGCCGCAGACCGGCTACCGCGCGCGTAGCGACCTGCAGGCAACCGGCACCCGCTTCAACACGACGGGCAAGGTCATACCGGAGCTGAAATTCATCTTCTGGCAGACCATGTTCACGCAACGGTTCGACAAACGGCTGTGGAAGCCACACCTGACGGCGGTACTGCCCCACCACGACCCGTCCAAGAACATTGCCAATGTTCGGGATGAGATCTACAAGGACCTCGAAGTCGTGCGCCAGTTGCGTAACCGTATCGCGCACCATGAGCCCATCTTCAAACGCAACCTGCTCGACGACCTGGGCAAGGTCGGGCAGCTTATCGGCCTGCGCTGCCCGGCGACCGCAGCCTGGATGCGGGCCCAGGAAGACGCCAGCCGCATCATTGCGCTCAAGCCCTGGACTACGCCCTAACAGCCTCACTCGCGCGGCCTGGGCCGGACGCAAACAGACCTCAGGCCCCAGACACTGCGCGAGACCGCCGACGCTTTGCGTGTCATGGACTGCCCGGAGACCCGGGAACTCGGTGGTCGCGCCGAACGGTATCGTTTGATCGCAAAGGGGCTACGCATGCCGGCGTTACCAGTTTTCTGTGGTGATAGTGATTTCGGAGGCCAAGTGTGGCACGTCAATGAGGGCGTTTAGTGCTTGTTCGATGGTTCGAAATATCAAGGGACGGTCATCCTGTGTAACGCAGTGAAGATGTCTGTTCTGACGTGCGTATAGCGCGAAACCGTTGGTATCGCTTGCGACAAGTACCGCCTGTACGCGATTCTCGTCGGGCGTGTCGCACGCCTCACAGAACTGTTTGAACGTCCACACGCGGCCTTTGTGCCCTTGTGGTGCCAGCGTGCCGGTAAAAGAGGTGATGGCCTCAACTGCCGGCTTTTGGTTGTTCCGTGCCATCGTCAGATTCTTATGATCATGGGAGTGCGTTGACATGGGGTGGACTGGGAAGCAGCTTCAAGCCCCCGCGCTCAAACGAAAGCCGTGCTGCTGGGTACAGGGCTTGTACATCGTGCAGACAGCGGTGGAACTCCGCGCGAAAATGCGCCATCCCTTGGGGGGTAACGGCGTAACCAACGCCGAATTGAAACCGCAGCGATGCCCATGGAATCAAGGCTGGTCGACGTAGTATGAACATGCGCCACGTCAGCCACAAATACAGATCTATCGCCAGCGGCGAACGCAAGCGGTGCAACACGCGAAGATCGAATGGAACGGCATAGTCCATGCACTCGCGATAGAACGCTTCTGACAACGTGATCGTGCTTTCCCAAAGCGACAATTCATGCGGCTTCTTCGGGTTCCAAAGTAGCACCCCTTCGTCGGACAGTGCGACGTTTTTGTAGGTGAAGTCTTGGCCCTGGTGTGCCTTGAGCGAAACGAAGGTGCTGAACAGTTTCGTGGCCTGTATTTTCAGTCGGGACGTGTCGCCACGCAGCCCGCCGTTCGTCGATAGCCCGAGTTTTTGGGCAAACTCATTGAGACTACGGCCCAGGGTCAGCTCACGTGAGCCTGTCAGCTTTGCCTCTCGCGTCAACCATGCAGAAATGAGCCGGGGCAGCTTGCCGTAGGGAAGACCGATGTCGGGGTCCACAAGCATGGTGATGGACGCGAGGCCATTGTCCCGTTTGTAATGCGACCCATCGACTTTCTTGTGTGGAAGTGAGGCCCAGATCATGGCGCGTGCCATGTAGCCGATCTGACCGGCTGCAGTGGCGTCCTCTTCCTGAATGGCGATGGCGGTATCAAGAAGGCCCGCAACCTTGGCTGAACTCGCCTTGACCGCCTTCTTGGAATGAATGCTTGCCGGACTATCTGGATCAACTGGCAATTTCCGATCAGTGAAGTCGGCAGCCTCCAGTAGCCAAGGCATCAGGATTTCGACGGGCGTGGGAGTGTGCCATTGGCCTCCGGGCTGTCCAAGCCCAAGGCGTCTACGAGTTGCAGTGTGCGGAAGTAGACCCGTCGGCCGATTCGCACCATGGTTGGCCGTAGACGGCGGGATACATCACCGTCCGAATAGAGTGCAACCCGAAATCCATCGGCGGAACGCCCCAAAATTCCTGCCACGTCAGCAATGCTCATTAGCGGGCCAAAGCGGCCTAGCAGAAACTCTTCCGTCTTCATAAATGCACCTATATCAGGACTAACTAGGCGCAATTCTGAGTAGTCAGAAGTAATCGGACAAGCTTGTACTCTCTGTAAGTTGTTGATTTAAAAGCCAATATTCCATATCTTGGCATCCGCTCTTGGCCATTATTGGCAACCAAGATTAGATCGCTTGGTGGATAGGAAAATCGGGTTCTTTTGCTAAATTCGTATAGAAATCAGTGGCTTGCCGGTGCCGGGCAACATTGGCTTACATACAGGGGCAAAAATTTCTGCGAATTGCGTGCTGGGGTGTCTGAAAAATGACACAGAGTGCCGACCTGCCAGCTATTGCCTCAATTTATCCAGCTTCTCCACCAAGTCTTCCGCCCGCAAATGTGTATACCTTTTCAGCATCTGCATAGACTTGTGCCCGCTGATGGCCGCGACTTCCTGGTCTGATAACCCAGCCTCGACAAAGCGGCTGACCGCTTCGTGGCGCAGGTCGTGAAATCTGAAGTTCACCAAGCCGGCATCGAGCTTGGCCTGCGTCCAGGCTTTGTCGAACACGTAGGGACGGCGCAGTCCGTTCTTGCCAGGATCGCCAAAGAACAAGAGGTCCGTTTCGCCTGGGCGTATGGGGTTGTTCACAGCGTTCTGAAAAACACGGGTTGCAGCTGCCGTGAGGGGGACCGTTCGAGGCGAAGAATTTTTGGTGTGATCAAGACGGATTACGCGGCGTTGCAGGTCAACTTGGCTCAACCGCAAGCCAGCAATCTCAGAGAGTCGCATCCCCGTCTCTAGTGCACCGCGCACGATCCAGCTGAACATCGGATTGGAGTAGGCGTCCACAGCGGCCAGCAGGCGTTTGTTCTCAGCCACCGTCAGCCGTCGATTGCGGCCAGCGCCTGGTGCCGGGCGGCGGATGTTGGAAACCGGGTTGAACGGCAGGCCGATTCCCCATTCCTTGATCGCGATGGTGAAGAGGTGGCTGAGCAGTGCCAGTTCCAGTCGCACGGTGTTGTTGCTGCGCGGGACGGGCTTGCCATCGGAGTCATCATCGCCAGCCAGTCGGGCATCACGGTACTGTGCGACGATTTCGGCACTGAGCGCAGCGAGAGAGTACTTGCCCAGATGTCGGGTCAGCGCCAGGGCCTTCTTGCGTTCGCCGGCTTGGGTGGACTCGCGCTTGGTGGGAGTGACTTCGCGCAGGTAGCGATTGAGGGCTACCTCGACCGTCATGCGCTCAGCAGGTCCGCGCTGGATGTAAACACCGCGAACCATTTCATCTTCGGTTCGGCGCGACCAGTCCTCAGCGTCTCGTTTGGTGCGGAAAGTTTTGGCGGTCGGTGGCCAGCCCGTCTTGCGGATCAGCGCTTTCCATGTGCCTGAGGGAGTCTTGACGATGGTTGCCATAGTGGTTTCGGTGAGCTAGCGCCGCAGCACTGTACCGAAACTGTACCTGACCAACGATTCTGAAAAATCCCCCAGTATCTGGAGCGATCTTCAGAAGTCTCTAATGTGTTGAAAACACTAGAGAATTTTGAATGGTGCCCGGGGCCGGAATCGAACCGGCACGCCTTTCGGCGGGGGATTTTGAGTCCCCTGCGTCTACCAATTTCACCACCCGGGCGGGATTCGTGAATTCGCAAATTATGGCACAGTAGGGCGCATGAAATATCCGACGATTGAAGACGCCATTGGCCACACGCCCCTGGCAGCGCTGCAGCGCATTGGGGCACAGGACAACGCCGCGCGCGGCAATGTGGTGCTGGGCAAGCTGGAGGGGAACAACCCCGCGGGCTCGGTGAAAGACCGGCCCGCGCTGTCGATGATTCGCCGTGCCGAAGAGCGCGGCGAGATCCGCCCGGGTGACACGCTGGTCGAGGCCACATCGGGCAACACCGGCATTGCGCTGGCCATGGCGGCGGCCATCAAGGGCTACCGCATGGTGCTGGTGATGCCCGAGGATTTGTCCATCGAGCGTGCCCAGACCATGAAGGCCTTTGGCGCCGAGTTGGTGCTTACGCCCAAGAGTGGCGGCATGGAGCACGCGCGTGATCTGGCCGAAGCCATGCAAAAACGCGGCGAGGGCAAGGTGCTGGACCAGTTTTCCAACCCCGACAACCCGCGCATCCACTACGAAACCACCGGCCCTGAGCTGTGGGAGCAGACCGGCGGGCGCATCACCCACTTTGTGAGCGCCATGGGCACCACGGGCACCATCACGGGGGTGTCGCGTTTTCTGAAAGAGAAGAACCCGGCCATCCAGATCATCGGGGCGCAGCCGCAGGAGGGCTCGCGCATTCCGGGCATCCGCAAGTGGCAACAGGAATACCTGCCCAAGATTTACGACGCGAGCACGGTGGACGAATTGGTCTATGTGAGCCAGGACGACGCCGAGGAAATGTGCCGCCGCCTGGCGCGCGAAGAAGGCATCTTTGCGGGCATTTCGGCGGCGGGCGCGTGCTGGGTGGCGCAGCAGATCGCGCAGCGTGAGACCAATGCCACCATCGTGTTCATCGTGTGCGACCGGGGGGATCGCTATCTCTCCACTGGCGTGTTTCCTGCGTGAGGTGCTCTGCCATTGCTGGCGCCGGGTTTTGATGAAATTGGCCGATAGCGCTTGATGGATAAGCGCTGGTAGCTATAAAAATAATAGTAAATGAACTACGAAGCCCGCCACTGCACCCACTGCGGTACCGCCCTGCAACCCATTACCCTGGCCGAAGATGGCGGCGACAAGGAGCGGTCGCGTTGCCCGGCCTGCGGCTGGACGCACTGGAACAATCCCACGCCCGTGCTGGCGGCCATTGTGGAGATCGGCGGCAAGGTGCTGCTGGCCCGCAACGCGGCCTGGCCGGGCAAGATGTTTGCGCTGATCACCGGCTTCATGGAGGCGGGCGAATCGCCTCAGGACGGCATTGCGCGCGAGGTCAAAGAAGAGACCAACCTCGATGTGCGTTCCACCACGCTGGTGGGGGCCTACGAGTTTTTGCGCATGAACCAGATCATCATTGCCTACCATGTGGTGGCCGAGGGTGAGGTGCGCCTGTCGCCCGAGCTGGTGGACTACCGGCTGTACGATCTGCCAGAACTGAAATGCTGGCCTGCGGGAACGGGCTATGCGCTGGCCGACTGGTTGCGTACGCGGGGGCACGAGCCGGTGTTTTTTACGGCCGAAGAAAATGCGGAACGGCGGCGCGGGCTGGACGAACAACCGCTGCTGCCAAAGGATTGAATACCATGGACATTCACAAAGAAATCGACACCCGGGGCCTGAACTGCCCCCTGCCCATCCTCAAGGCCAAGAAGGCCCTGGCCGACATGGCCAGCGGCCAGCTGCTCAAGGTGCTGGCCACCGACAGCGGCTCGCTGCGCGACTTTCAGGCGTTTGCCAAGCAGACCGGCAACGAGCTGGTGGAGCAGCAGACGGTGGGGGCGGAATATATCCACGTTTTGCGACGCCGCTAGTAAAAATAGCTGCCAGCGCTTATCTGGCAAGCGCTGGCAGCTATTAAAAGTGAAGCGTTGAGAATTACAGCACCAATGCCTTGAGGTATTCGCGAAACGCAGCACCCACCTGCGGGTGCTGCAGGGCCAGCTCTACCGTGGCCTCCAGAAAGCCTTCCTTGCTGCCGCAGTCGTAGCGCTTGCCTTCGTATTGAAAGGCGTACACGGCCTCGTTTTGCAAGAGGCGGGCAATGCCGTCGGTCAGCTGGATTTCGCCGCCCACGCCGCGCGGCTGGTTGCGGATTTCGTTGAAGATGCCGGGCGTGAGGATGTAGCGGCCGGCCACGCCCATGCGCGAGGGCGCCACGTCGGCCTTGGGTTTTTCGACGATGCGCTCGATGCGGATCAGCGGCCCGCCGGCGGACTCGCCGGCCACGATGCCGTAGCGGTGGACCTGATCGAGCGGCACCTCCTGCACGGCAATCACCGACCGCCCCTGCTGGCGAAACGCCGTGGCCATCTGTGCCAGCACGGGTGCGCCGCCGGGCGGGCCCACCATCAGGTCGTCGGCCAGCAGCACGGCAAAGGGCTCGTTGCCCACCAGCGGCTCGGCGCACAGCACGGCATGGCCCAGGCCCAAAGAGCGCGGCTGGCGCACGAAGGCGCAGTCCATGTCGTCGGGCTGGATGGAGCGCACCAAGTCCAGCAGTTCCTTCTTGCCTGCGGCCTCCAGTTCGGCCTCCAGTTCGTAGGCGGTATCGAAATGGTCTTCGATGGCGCGCTTGCTGCGCCCGGTCACAAAGATCATGTGGCGGATGCCCGCGGCATAGGCTTCTTCCACCGCGTACTGAATCAGCGGCTTGTCGACCACGGGCAGCATCTCTTTGGGCGATGCCTTGGTCGCCGGCAGAAAGCGTGTGCCGAGGCCTGCCACAGGAAACACGGCTTTGCGAACGGGGGTGTTGTTGGGCTGGATCATGGTGCGTGGGCAGGGTGGGTGGAAGAAGAGGCGGCTCAGCCCAGGCGGGCCAGCTGGTCGCGCAGGCGGGTGAGGGTGGTGCCAAAGTCGGCCACGCGCTTTTTCTCCTGGTCGATCACGGCGGCGGGGGCCTTGGCCACGAAGGCTTCATTGCCGAGCTTGGCGTTGGCCTTGGTGATTTCGCCGTCGATGCGGGCGATTTCCTTGGACAGGCGGGCCTTTTCGGCGGCCACGTCAATTTCCATGTGCAGGCACAGGCGGGCATCGCCCACCATGGCCACGGGTGCGGCCTGGGCTGCGGCGGCCCAGGCGGCTTCGTCGTCGAACACCTTCACTTCGCTCAGCTTGGCCAGGGCCTGCAGCACCGGGGCCACGCTGTGCATGAAGGCGGTGTCCCCCACGGTGAACAGCGGCAGGCGCGTGGCGGGCGACACATTCATTTCGCCGCGCAGCGTGCGGCAGGCGTCCACCAGCGTCTTCAGGCGCGCCACATGGGCGATTGCCGCCTCGTCGATCTTCTCGGGCTGGGCCTGGGGGTAGCGCGCGACGCTGACCGATGCGCCGGGCAGGCCGGCGACGGGCGCCACTTTTTGCCAGAGCTCTTCGGTGATGAACGGAATGATGGGGTGGGCCAGGCGCAGGATGGCTTCGAGCGTGCGGATCAGCGTGCGGCGCGTGGCGCGCTGTTGTGCTGGCGTGCCGGTCTGGATCTGCACCTTGGCGATTTCCAGGTACCAGTCGCAGAACTCGTTCCAGACGAAGTCATAGACCGTGTTGGCCACGTTGTCGAGGCGGTATTCGGCAAAGCCCTTGGCCACTTCGGCCTCGACCTTTTGCAGTTGCGAGCTGATCCAGCGGTCGCACTGGCTGAAATCCAGGTAGCCCTCGAACGCGCCGCCGGGCTGGCACTCGGCCTTGGTGTGTTCTTTGAGGCCGCAGTCCTGGCCTTCGCAGTTCATCAGCACGAAACGGCTGGCGTTCCAGAGCTTGTTGCAGAAGTTGCGGTAGCCCTCGCAGCGCTTGCTGTCGAAGTTGATGCTGCGGCCCAGGCTGGCCAGTGCGGCAAAGGTGAAGCGCAGCGCATCGGCGCCGTAGGCGGGAATGCCCTCGGGGAATTCCTTTTGCGTGTTCTTGCGCACCTGGGGCGCCGTCTCGGGCTTGCGCAGGCCGGTGGTGCGCTTGTCGAGCAGCGGGTCAAGCGCAATGCCGTCAATCAGGTCCACCGGGTCGAGCACGTTGCCCTCGCTCTTGGACATCTTCTTGCCCTGCGCGTCGCGCACCAGACCATGGATGTACACATGCCTGAATGGCACGCGGCCCGTGAAATGCGTGGTCATCATGATCATCCTGGCGACCCAGAAGAAGATGATGTCGTAGCCGGTGACCAGCACGCTGCTGGGCAGGTAGAGGTTGTAGTCGTCCGTCTCGGCCGTGCCCTGCTCGGGCCAGCCCATGGTGGAAAACGGCACGAGGGCCGACGAATACCAGGTGTCGAGCACGTCCTCGTCGCGGCGCAGCTGCTTGCCCGGCGCCTTGGCCTGTGCCTCGGCTTCGTTGCGCGCCACGATCACCTTGCCGTCTTCGTCGTACCAGGCCGGAATCTGGTGGCCCCACCACAGCTGGCGGCTGATGCACCAGTCCTGGATGTTGTTCATCCACTGGTTGTAGGTGTTCACCCAGTTTTCGGGCACGAAGCTCACCTGGCCGCTGGCCACGGCGTCGATCGCCTTTTGCGCGATGGATTTGCCGGTGGCATCGCCTTCGCCCACCCGGGTCATGGCCACGAACCACTGGTCGGTCAGCATGGGCTCGACCACCTGGCCGGTGCGGGTGCAGATCGGCACCATCAGCTTGTGCTTTTTCACTTCGACCAGGGCGCCGATGGCTTCGAGGTCGGCCACCACGGCCTTGCGCGCCACGAAGCGGTCCATGCCCTGGTATTTGGCGGGTGCGTTCTCGTTGACGGTGGCCTGCAGCGTCAGCACGCAGATCATGGGCAGCTTGTGGCGCTGGCCCACGGCATAGTCGTTCTGGTCGTGCGCGGGCGTGACCTTGACCACGCCGGTGCCGAATTCCTTGTCCACGTAGTCGTCGGCGATCACCGGGATCTGGCGGTCGCACAGGGGGAGCTGAACCATCTTGCCGATCAGGTGCTTGTAGCGCTCATCGTCGGGGTGCACCATCACGGCCACGTCGCCCAGCATCGTTTCAGGGCGGGTGGTGGCCACCACGAGCTGGCCCGAACCCGAAGCCGCAAGGCTTCCATCAGGGTCTACCAATGGGTAGGCGATGTGCCATAGCGAGCCGTCCTTTTCCTCGTTTTCGACCTCCAGGTCCGACACGGCGGACTGCAGCTTCGGGTCCCAGTTGACGAGGCGCTTGCCGCGGTAGATCAGGCCCTGCTCGTACAGGCGCACAAAGGTTTCGGTGACGATCTTGCTGAGCTTGTCGTCCATGGTGAAGTATTCACGGCTCCAGTCCACGCTGTCGCCCATGCGGCGCATCTGCGTGGTGATGGTGTTGCCGCTCTTTTCCTTCCACTCCCACACCTTGGCGACGAAATTCTTGCGCGCCTCGGGGGGCGTGGGGCCCATGTCGTGGCGGCTGATGCCCTGCTCCTGCAGCTGGCGCTCCACCACGATCTGCGTGGCGATGCCCGCATGGTCGGTGCCGGGCACCCAGGCGGTGTTGAAACCGCGCATGCGGTGGTAGCGCGTGAGGCTGTCCATGATGGTCTGGTTGAACGCATGGCCCATGTGCAGCGTGCCCGTCACGTTCGGCGGCGGCAACTGGATGGCAAAGGCCGGCTCGCCCGCCTGGGGTGCGCCCGTGCCCCGAAAGCCCGCTGCGCCGTAGCCGCGGCGCTCCCACTCGGGGCCCCAGTGGGCTTCCAGGGCGGCGGGTTCGAAGGACTTGGAGAGGCTGTCGAGGCCGGGTTGTGCAGTGGTGTCGCTCATGGCGGGATCGCAAATGAAAACGGCATCCCCAAAGAACGTTTTTACGATCCAAGGATGCCGTCAGGTTGACTGGGGGCAGGATGCGCCGATTTTACCGGCCCGCCCGTGCAGACCGGCAGCGTCGCGCCATTTTGGGTGTTTTTGGCCTCTGGCGCTTTAGCGGTAAGCGCTGACAGCTATCAAATAAGGAGCGTCTATGCCTTGTCCGGGCCAAACTCCGGGCGGTCGTTGGTGGGCGGCTTGAGCGGATTGGCCGCCTTGCCCGCGGCGCGCTCCTGGCGCCACTGCGCCTTGCGGGCCGTCCAGTCGTTCAGCCGCTGGTGGGCAACCAAGCTGTCCTTGTGCATCCGGGCCGCGTCGGCCAGCTGGGCGGTGAGCTCCAGCCGGATGCCATTGGGGTCGAAGAAATAGATGCTCTTGAAGATGTGGTGATCGGTCACGCCCAGCACCTCGATGCCGTGGGCCTCCAGTCGGGTCTTGGTGTTTTCCAGCTCCTGCACCATGTTCACGCGAAACGAGATGTGGTTCACCCACAGTGGGGTGTTGGGGGAGGGCAGCGGCTTCACGTCATCGCCCAGGTCAAAGAAGGCGATGAACGAGCCGTCCTGCAGCCGGAAGAAGAAATGCGTGTAGGGGCAGTATTCGCCGGTGCTGGGCACGTAGTCGCTCTGGATGATGTGGTAGAGCGGCAGGCCCAGGATGTCTTCGTAGAAATGCCGCGTTTCCTCGGCATCGCGCGCCTTGTAGGCGTAGTGGTGCAGTTGCTGGATGGGGGCCGCAGCGGGCAGGCTGGCCAGATCAGGGCGGGGGGCTGAGGCGGTCATGGCATGTCTCTCGGGTTGGTGGTTCTACTAAACGTAATCAGTTTACGTTAAGGCAATCTCCTGCGCTCGACCCTTGTGGGTTCTCCACGCAAAACGGCCAGCCCGATAAGGGGCTGGCCGTTGCGTGCATCATCCTAAAAACGGCAGTTGACCGCTTCGTACCCTTTGCCAAGCCGCATGAAATCAACGGTTGATGGCTTCGATGGCGTTCACCTGATGGGTCAGAGCGTCATGCACCCGCCAGCACCGCGCTCAGGGCGCCAAGCGGCGTTGCTCTTCCTTGCGGGCAGGCGCCCGCCCCGGTGGGGTAGGGCGCCTGCATCAGTCCCGCATGCGGCAGGGGTTTATTGCTTGACGGCTTCGATCTGCAGCACCAGGCGCACGTTCTTGGGGAAGCCCCAGTCGATGCCGTAGTTCACGCCAAAGGCAGTGCGGTCGATGGTGGTTTCAAAGTCGCCGCCGCACACTTCGCGCTTGAGCATGGGGCTGTCGTAGCAGGCAAACTGGTTGGCCTTGAGCGTGACGGGCTGGGTCTTGCCCAGGAGGGTCAGCTTGCCGTCCACCGCAGTGACCTTGTCGCCGTTGAAATGGAACTTGTCCGAGACAAACTTGGCGGTGGGGTGCTTGGCGGCGTCCAGAATTTCGTCGCTTTGCAGGTGTTTGTCAAAGGCAGCGGTGCCGGTGTTGACCGAGGCCACGTCGAACGCGATCTCGACCTTGCCGCTCTTGCCGGCCTTGTCGAACTGCACGGTGCCTTCCTTCTTGTCAAAGCGGCCACGGTTCACGGTAGCCCCAAAGTGGCTGATCTCGAAGGTGGCAAAGGTGTGCGTGGGGTCAATGGCGTAGGTGGCGGGGGCTGCGTGGGCGGCAGTGGCCAGCACGGCGGTGGCAGCAAGGGCGAAGAGGGATTTACGCATCGAAAAACTCCTGAAGAAGAGGGTTGGGGAAACAGGGGGGAAAGCAGAAACAAAATCGATCAGAGCTTGCCCACGCCGGTCAGCGCGAGCTTGAATTTCACCTGCACATCGTCAGCCACCATGGAGGTGTCGGCCCACTCGTTTTCGCCGATCTTGAACGCCAGGCGCTTGAGCGGCAGTACGCCGGTGGCCGTGGTGGTGGCGCCGTTTTGCACCAGCGTCACGGGCACGACCACATCGCGGGCCACGCCCTTGATGCTGAGCTTGCCGGCCACATCGAACTTGCCTGCGCCCAGGGTCTTGATGGTGCTGGACTGGAACGTGGCCTGCGGAAACTGCGGCACGTTGAACCAGGTGGACTTGGGCAGTTCGGCATCGGTTTCGCGCGAGCCCATGGTGGCGCTGCCGGTGTCCACCGTCAAGGCGATCTTGCTCGTAGCCAGCTTGGCGGGGTCGAAGTGGACCTGGGCGTCGAATTTCTTGAAGTGGCCTTCCAGGGGCACGCCCATCTGGCGCGCGGTGAATTGCACTTCGCTTTGGGCGGGCACCAGTTTTTGCTGGGCCAGCGCAGGCTGGGCCGCCAGCAAGGCGGCGCTGCCCAGGGCCAGGGCGGAGAGGACGGAAGCAATCTGCATGAGGGGGAACTCCTGATGGGTTGGGCAACGGGGATCAGCTGCGGCCCGGCAGCATGCGCAGCAGCAGCCCGTCGCGGTCAATGAAGTGGTGCTTGAGCGCGGCCGCCACATGCACCAGCACAAGGGCCGCCATGGCAAATGCGCTGAGCTTGTGCAGCGGTTTCAGGGTGTCGGCCAGCTCCGGGCTGGCAGCAACCAAGTCGGGCAATGGCCACAGACCGAAAAACACGATGGGAAAGCCGGCCGCCGAGCTGTAGGCCCAGCCCAGCAAGGGCACGGCGAAAAACAGCAGGTACAGCAGGTGGTGCGCGCCGTGGTGCGCCAGTTGCTGCCACCGGGGCATGGCTTGTTCCACCTGTGCCGGCAGCTGCGGCGGCCGGTGCGCCCGCCGCCAGACCAGGCGCAGCAACGACAGCGCCAGGATGCTGACCCCCGCCCACTTGTGCCAGTTGTAGAGCTTCAGGCGCTGGGGAGAAAACGGCAGGTCGGCCATGTACAGGCCGACACCAAACAGGGTGACCAGCGCAATGCCCAGCAGCCAATGCAGCAGCATGGCGGTGCGGGTGTAGCGCTGCGGGGCCAGGGCCTGGCCTTGATGGGAAAGGGGCATTTCGGTGAAGGCGGGGGAAAGCGCCCGTGTCCGAAGTTGTGCGGGTATGCGCAAGCTCGGCGGTCAGGCTCCGTGGATCGAAGAACCAAGTTTATGAAGCCACGGCGCTGGCGGCTTCAGGGGAATTGACGGCTCAGTTCAAAATAACTGAATTGAGCGAGCGTCTACGCTCAAAGTTCCCCAATGCCGAGAACCGGCTTGCCCGAGCGGGAAAGCCGGCCGCCATTGCGTCGGCCCCTGGCGCCAACGCCGCTTTAATGCGCGAGCGCGGCCTTTTTCCAGGCTGCGGCGGCGGCCTCGGCGTCGTTGCGTTGCTCTGCCAGCTTGGCGAGATGGCGCCAGGCGCTGGCGCGCAGGTTGGTATCGGACAAATGCGTGGTGGCCTGTGTCAGCAATTGCTGCGATTTGCCCCACAGCTCGCGTTTCAGGCAGGCCACGCCCGCCAGGTATTGCAGGCGGGCGTCGCGCGGGTTGGCCAGCTGCGCGGATTCGAGGCGGGCCAGCCAGACGGCATCCAGCGTGTCCAGCCCCGATTCGAGAGCCCGGACCAGCTTGAGTGCCTGGTAGTCGGTCAGGGCGTCGGGCAGCGTCACCATGCGTTCCCATGCCGGCAGCAGCCAGGCCCTCACCTGTGCCGATTCGCCCCCCAGGGCTGCCAGCCGCTGAGCGGCGTGGATGGCCAGTTCCGGCATGGTGCGCTCGGACTGTTCCAGTTGCAGCCAGATCTGCTGCAGCTGGGCCGTGTCGTGTGCGCTGCTGATGAGCTCGGTGGCCAGGCCGCGCACGATGCTTTGCGCTGCGTCAGCCGAGAACGCATGGTGCTTGCCCAGCAGGCGCGCGGTGTCCAGCGCGTCGTTTGTCTGCCGTGCCAGGCGGCTGGCCTTGAGCTTGATGCGCAGCGCCAGCGTGCGCCGTGCCGCGCCCTGCGGCAGGGCGGCAAGCCGCTCAAGGGCTGCGCCGGCATCGCGGTCGTCGAGCAGCCAGCGCGCTGCACGCATCTGCACGCCTTCGCGCAGCTCTTGCTCGTGGGGGGTTCCACGCGCCGGTGCCTGGTCCAGGGCATGCTGCAAATGGCTGTCACGCGTGGGGCGGTCCTGCAGCGCATGGGAACTCTCGGCGGCCACCGTGTGCGCCAGCGCCCTCAGGTGGTGGCCGTGAGGCACGGTTTCGCCGGCGGTGCTGAGCGCGTCTTCCTGGGTCAGTGCGGCCAGGGCCGCCTTGCGCGAGCGGATGAAGCGACCGGCGAGCATGTGCGCCAAGGCGTCGAGCATGGCGCTGTGCATGGCGCGCTCTTTTTGCTGCACGCGCCACCGGCGGGCCTGGTGGGGCAATTCGAGCAGGGCAGCCAGCGCATGCAGCGCCGTGTACACCGTGACAAAGCCGCCCACCAGCAGCAGGACGACCATGTTCAGGGACAGGTCGATGCGGTAAGGCGGCCAGTACAGCGTGATGGTGCCCTGGTTGTTGCCCGCAAACAGGGCCGTGGCCACGGCCACGCCAAACAACGTCAGAAGCCAGAGTGCAGCGCGCATGGGTTCGGTTCCGGCTCAGCGCCCCGCAGCGGCCGTGGCCAGTGCGGAGAGGGTCTCGTCCAGGCGGGGCAGTTCGGCGGCCTTCATGCTGGCCTGGGCGGTTTGCAGCACGGCGGCTGCCGCCTGGGTGCGGCGCGATGCGGGGTCGAAATACTTGTTGAGCGCCGCCGTGGCAGCCGCCAGGTCGGCGCGGGCCGATTCAAACTGGCGCGCCAGCACGCCCAGGCGGGCATTGAGCAACTTGAGCTTGAGGTTCTCGCGCAGGAAGAAAGTCTGTTCGGGGGCCAGCAAGATGGCCTCGGGATGGTCGATGCGGCTCACGCGCACCAGGTTGCGTGCCTCGTCGCGCACCACTTCCCAGCTGCGCTGCAGCGTGGCCTGCCACCAGGCCTGCTCTGCCGACGCGGTGGCACCCGATGCGCCTTCTGCACCGGGGCCAGGGGGGGCGGCTGCCAGGCGGCGCGTTCCGGCGGCCTGCGCCACGGCGTTCTGCACGGGCAGCTCGTCCACCTGGCGCACCAGGTCATCGAGGCGGGCCAGCAGGCCGGCGGTGTCGGTCACGGTGGCGCGGGTCAGCCGGTCGAGGTCGCGGCCGATGGCGCGCTGCACGGGGGCCAGGCGGGGCTGGGCGGCGCGCTCAATGCGCTGGTTCGCGCTTTTGAGGGCGGCCACCAGGGATTCGAGGCTGCCGGTGAGCTGGGACTGCTGCTGCGCCAGGCGGATGGCCGATTCGATATCGACCACCAGGTTTTCGTCGCGCGAGCGCGACAGGCTTTGCATCAATTCTTCGAGCTGGCTGCGCTGCAGCGCCACTTCGCCCACCCGGGCTTCCGCCACCGACAGGCGGGCGGCGGTATCGCGCACAAGGTCTTCGGCCTGGCGCGCGATGGTGCGCGCCTCGATGGCCTGGGCCCCCGCGTCGGCCGACTGGCGCGCGAGCTGCTCCTGGATGGTGTTCAGCTTTTGCCACAGCAGCCCGCTGCTGGCCAGGGCGGCAATGGCCACCGCGCCCAGCACGTAAGTGCCGGTGTGCCGCGGCGTTGCGGTGGGGGCGGTGCCTGCCGCCGAGTCTGCGCCGCTCGGGGCCGCGGTCACCGGGGCGGCTGGGGTGGACGGATCGGTGTGGGGCTCGGGGCTCATGCCGCCGATTCTATCGAGGCCACCACGTCTTCCAACGCGGGCCGGCATTCCTGTACGTGGCCAAATCCGGCGGCGCGTGCGGCTTGCGCAATGCGCGGGTGCGTGGCCAGGGCGCGCGCTGCGCGCAGCGGAAGGCCCGGCGCGGCGCTGGCCAGGTGCGTGAGGGCCTCCGAGCTGCTCAAAAGCCACCACGATCCGTCGCCGGCGGCCGCGTGGGCCAGCGCGGTCTGTTCGGGCGTAAGGTGCGGGGCGCCGCGGGTGTAGGCCACCACGAACTCCACCGATGCGCCGGCCTGCTCGATCTGCCGTGCCAGCCAGTCCCGGCCCTGCCCGGTGCCGGGCGCTGCCCCTTCGGCGCAGCCGCGCACGATGAGAATGCGGTCGCCTGCGCGCACCTGCGGCGCCACCTGCTGCCACAGCGTTTCCGAGTCGAACTGCCGGGCATCGGGCGCCGGGCTGTCGATGCGATCGCGGGGAACCCCTGCGCGCACCAGCGCCAGCACGGTTCCGGGGCCGGGTGCCCATGCTCTTGTTTTAATAGCTATTGGCGCTTTATTGGTAAGCGCTACAGCCTCTTGTGCCTCTTTTTTTTCAAAAAAGTAGTCCACGGCGTTGCCGCTGACAAACATGGCGGCACGGTAGCTGCCGAGCTGGGCGCGGGCCTGGGCGAGCGCGGCCTGCGCACCGGAATCGGTGCAGGGCCCTATGGCAATCAGCGGCAGCGCCGTGGCGGCAAGGCCGCGCGCGCGCAGCTGTTCCACCCAGTGCGCCGCCTCGCGCGCCGGCCTGGTCACGATCACCCGGGTGGCCGCCACCACGGGCTCAGCCGGTGACAGGGTGCGCAGCACGGGCGCCACCGGCGCGCAGGCGGGCGGCAATGGCGATGCCCAGGGCATCGGCGTCCGCCAGCGTGGTCACCGGGGCGCTGGCGCTGGCGCGAACCAGCGGCGTGTGGCCGTCGGGGTCGCCCCAGGCGGCATCGAGCTGCAGCACGCCATCGGTGAACCTGCCGTGCGCCGCCAGCGGCATCGAGCAACTGCCGCCCATGGCGCGGCTCACGGCGCGTTCGGCCGTCACGGTGAGCCAGGATTCCTGGTGGGCCAGCGGCGCCAGGGCCTCCAGCAGATCCTGCCGGTCGCTGCGGATCTCGATGCCCAGGGCGCCCTGGCCCGCCGCCGGCAGCATGTCGGTGGTGGCGAATTCGGTGCGGATGCGCTGGTGCAGGCCCAGGCGCTTGAGGCCCGCCGCCGCCAGCACGATGGCGTCGTACTGGCCTTCGTCGAGCTTGCGCAGGCGCGTGTCGAGATTGCCGCGCAGCGGCTGGATGCGCAGATCGGGCCGCAGCGCCTGCAGCAGCACCTGGCGGCGCAGGCTCGACGTGCCCACCACCGCGCCCTGGGGCAGGGCATCGAGCGATGCATGGCGGGGCGACACAAAGGCATCGCGCGGGTCTTCGCGCTCCATCACGCAGGCCAGGGCAAAGCCTTCGGGCAGCTCCATGGGCACGTCTTTGAGCGAGTGCACGGCGATGTGGGCGCGGCCCTCTTCGAGCGCCACTTCCAGCTCTTTCACGAACAGGCCCTTGCCGCCTACCTTGGAGAGGCTGCGGTCCAGGATCTGGTCGCCCTGGGTGGTCATGCCCAGCAGCGATACGCTGTGGCCGCGCGCGCGCAGCAGGGCCTGCACATGTTCGGCTTGCCACAGGGCCAGGCGGCTTTCGCGGGTGGCGATCACCAGGGGAAGGGATTGTGTCGGGCTCACGTTCGTAACCTGTTTGTAATCATTGGGCAGACGGCGATGCTAGCATCGCGCCCGCACAGGTGGCTGGTGTCCGCGATGGCTTGCGCAGCGGGCCAACGGCGGCCGGCTGCCCCCCCAATCCGGAGTACACCCATGAAGCGATCCGACAAGGACCAGCCCCTGATAGACGACATCCGCCTGCTGGGGCGCATTCTGGGCGACGTGATCCGCGAGCAGGAAGGGGTGGACGCCTACGAGCTGGTCGAGCAGGTGCGCAAGCTCTCGGTGGCCTTCCGCCGCGATGCCGACCAGGAGGCCGACCGCGCGCTCAAGAAGCTGCTCAAGTCGCTGTCGGGCGACCAGACGGTGAGCGT
>Ga0255334_1000418_pt1 | contig 34683 bp, 28 predicted proteins | sample EtOH5_35cm_T3_12_FD_202080 | JGI IMG/M metagenome (GOLD analysis project Ga0255334, IMG submission 202080) | Sandy soil microbial communities from University of British Columbia, Vancouver, Canada - EtOH5_35cm_T3_129 | ecosystem: Engineered > Artificial ecosystem > Sand microcosm > Unclassified ... | reverse complement strand
GGCTTCATACTCTATACGCTGTCCAGATAGAGCATGCAGGAGTATTAACGAGATCGTTTCGGGATACATGGTTCCTTCATTCCGATCTTCAGACACAAAGTTAAATGCTTTCGCATTCTTGCTTTTCCCGTCATATGATGGTTATAGCAAAACAAGTCGCACAAAAGAAATAGGCCGCCCCGGTCAAAGGTAGCGGACCTATTTCTGTCGCCTTGATTTGAAGCCTACCGCCCTTAAAAGCGGCTGTTGCGCGAGAGAGTCGTGTTAGAGCACGGCTCCTTTAGCATTCTAAGCTTCTTCTGCACTCAGTATACCATACAATAAGCAAAATAAATACGTTTGTTACTGCCTATCCATCATCTCCATGTTTCTCTTTGGAACCATTAACGCGGTGATGTTTGCAAGTTTACTGGGTTTTATGGTTTCTCAACTATCCATTTCTATCAAAAAGGACAGGGAATGAGAGTCGCAAAAATACCTTGGAAAGCGGTATGTATGATGGCGGGAGTATTTACTGTGCTTGGAGCGAATACAGCTTGTTGGTGGATTGCTCATGAACCCGAAATGCCAGAAGAAGTAAAGAAACTACGTAAATTTTGATTTGATTTTACTGGTGTCTCAGGAATCACTATGAACACTAACCAACGTTTGGTATAATGGCAATAAACATACGTTTCGGGAGTCAATCAAGGCGGAACGGCTGGGTATCCTTATCGACTAAGATTTGAAGAAAACCCAAGCAGTTGGGCATCTTTCAATATCCAAGGATATTGGAATCCGGATACCTATTAATTTTTTTAGAATAAAGGCGCTGCGAGCATTTCTCAGCGTCTTTATTTTCAAACTATACAGGAGTGAATGCCGAATGTTTCTAAATGATCTAAAGAAAGGTTTATTCAACAATCGGATGCTCTTTGTTTTTTCTGTTACGTTTGTCTTGTTTTATTTATCGGATTACATTTCCATTTTTAAACCGATGACGTTTGCAGATTTAAACGCGCCTGATCTTCAAAGCAATGAAGAGGCCGTACACTTCATATATTCCAATGGTCACAACAAATATCAGGTCTGGTTGCAAAGCTTTAAATATATTGGTTTTTTATTTCCTCTACTCGTTTTGTTACCCTATGGAACATCTTATTTTGATGAAAAACAATCGAACTTTCATTATTATATATGGTCGAGAACTTCCTATCGAAAATATGCCCGCAATAAATTTCTGGTAAGTGGCCTGGTCGGCGGATTATCCATATTGCTGCCCGAATTCGTCTACTACATCGTGATTTCGATTATTTTTCAAAATAAAATGCTCGAATCAACGATGTTTCAAGCGCAAGGACCGCTTTCAAATATGTTTCAATCAACTCCGGAGCTGTATATTGCTTTCGTATTATTTACTCATTTCTTGATCGGGTGTGCATTTGCAGCAATGGGAGTGTGTATTTCTACGTTTGTCAAAAAGAAAATTGTTGTTTTTGTTCTCCCGTATCTACTGTATATGGGGAGCGGGATTATTTTGGAAGGATTTTTACGAATATTCACCTATTCTCCTCTCCAATGGATTCAACTCATGTACAACTTACAAGTAAATTTACCGATTATGTATGGATGTTTGGCTATTCTATTTATTGGATCTGCAGTTGTGTTTAATTTAAGGGCAAGAATGGTGTGAGGAAATGACGGACAACCAACTCCATAGAGTCGGAAATATACTGCGAAATTACAGTAAGTTGAACATCAGGCAGGTTATATCTTCCAGAAAAACGTGGCTCCTTTGTTTGATCACAATCGGTGTTTTGTTACTGAGCGATGCCATGTTGGGGCAAAACCGAATGTATGCTGGAACGGTGGGCGGATGGGACTTGCTCCTTTATATGACAGCTAATCCTTACTATCATCTGTTTCTTTATCTACCGTTCTTTCTACTTTATTGCAATGAGATTTGTAAGACCGACATGAGACATTATATTGCAATTCGTTTGGAAAGCCGGTTAATCTGGTTGTTTTCTAAAATCGTCGTCCTGATCGTGGTTGGAACATGGTATGTGCTCGTTTATCTGCTTATATGGCTTATCGGCTCATTCGCGTTGCGTGGATACGATGCTACCTGGATGTTGAATTATGAGTTTGGTTATCCATTGTACATAAAACCTATTGAAGCGTTTGTTTCAGTTGCCGTTCGACATTTTCTTAGCGTATGGCTGATCTCCATGATCTATTTAACGACAATAGGCTATTCGAATAAAAATCATACAACGAAAGCATTTGTCGTTTGCTTCAGCTTATTGTTCTTTAACAAGATCATCAATGGGCATTTCATCATGCAGTGGCTTCCGGTCCTTTATTTTAGCAGTGACTACGTGAACCTGATACAGAAAAATCAAAATGCAGGGGAATTTATCATGCAATATAATGGGGGACTGCTGGCTTTTATCATAGGTTTAATCACATTATTGTCATTAACGAGTCGTAAAATCAAGTTTGCGGAGTGAGCAGATGAGACAGGTATGGAATCAGAGCAAGTATTATCTTTTGCATTTTTCTGTAAAGAGCTGGATCTTTAGCGTTGCCGCTCTTGTGTTGTCGGCGTTATTTACGGTTACTTATTTTAAGGGTATTCAGACCGTAACCGATGCAGTTGTCTTGCATTACGGTCTTTATCCGGCCAAACAGTTTCCTTTCTTATTAATGGTTCATCATCTTCTTCCATACCTATTCATTGCATATATGTCAGAATCTTATATTGAACATGCGGTGAAAAGAAATGCTTACTACACGATCTTGCGAATCAAAGACGCGAAACATTGGCTTTTTGCACATATTCAGGCGTTGTTGATTTTTCATGTGATGTTCTTTACGGCGGCCCATTTTATCGTAGGGTTCTGCATGGAATGGGCGTTCAACGGCTATCATTTCACGTTGCAAACGTTTGAAGTGCATATAACCAATTTGGATTCCGCTTCTTTTAAGAAGCTGTTGCTTATACTAGGACTGATGCAGATGCTAGGTACGTTCTGTCTTACTCTTTTACAACTGCTCCTGCATTTCTACACGAATAAAACAGGGGTGTCTTACACAATTGTCGTACTCCTGTATGTCGTTAACTTGGTGCTGGATGTGCCTTTCGGACCGGGAGGACATATCAAGCCAGGCAACTTTGATCTGTTTAACGAGGCTTCCGGGACTTGGGTCAAATTCGTGGCGATCCAAAGCGGATATTGCCTGGTGTTGCTTTTTTTGCTTTATGCGAATATGAAGCGAAAAAAACTGGACAAATTATATGGATGATTCATTCAGGGAGGGAAAAGCCGTGGAGCTCGCCATAGAAGTAAAAGGTTTGGCCAAGTCGTTTAAACATGAAATGGTTCTGCAAGATGTTAATTTACATTTGTATCAAGGAAAATGTTATGGGTTTGTTGGACGCAATGGAAGTGGAAAATCGGTGTTTTTTAAGTTAATATGCGGGTTTTTATTGCCGGATAAGGGGACAGTAAGAATATTCGGCAAAGAGCTTGGCAAAGATATGGATTTTGCAACGGATACAGGCGTTGTCATTGAACACCCCGGATTTATGCTAGACTTCTCTGGATTTCAGAACCTAAACTACCTTGCCGCTATACGTAATGTGATCCGTAAAGAACAAATCTATCAAGCCATTACGGCTGTAGGGCTTGACCCTGAAAACAGAAAGAAGGTCAAAAGCTATTCGGTCGGAATGAAACAAAGACTGGCTATTGCTCAGGCTATTATGGAAGAGCCCAGGATCCTTATACTGGATGAACCGATGAATGGCCTTGATAAAAGCGGCGTCCTGCAAATCCGTGAGTTGTTGAAATCCAAAATCTCCGAAGGCGTGACCATTCTAATGTCAAGTCATATCGCCGAAGATATCCAGCAGTTATGCGATGAAGTATTCGAATTTGACAATGGTTCCTTGAAGCCCTTACAGTTCGTTTGATCAATTGGATATTGCTCAGCAAATCGGGAAGCTTCTCCTCCGCTCGCAGACGTCCTCGTTCGTAGATTTGAGCACGCAAAGCGTACGAAACAAAAAACTACCTGCTATGCGGGTTTACGAGAACTGCTTGCGATATTGGCTGGGAGTCAACCCTTCAAGCTTGCAGAAGATCGAACTGAAGTAGGGGGGACTGTGGAAGCCGACCTCCTCGGCTACTCGTGCGATCGAAGCTCCGGTTTGCATGAGCATGAGCTTGCTTTGTTCTACTCGGTAGCGCTGAAGGTACCCCATGGGGGAACAGCCGTATTCACGATGCATGCAGCGAGCGATGTAGACCGGGTGAAAGTTGAGAGCCTCTCCGAGAAGGGCAGCTGTAATCGGCTCACGGAAATGCATTCGCAGGTAGGAAGCGGCCTTCTCGGCGCACTGCGTCGAGGAAGATAGCTTGTCGCGGTCATGCGAACTGCTTAGAAGCAGGAGGATTTGCTGGAACAGCATCTGCTGCTTGAACGGGGTGTCCGCAAGGTGGGCTTGCGGAGCTAGCTGCCTGAGTTGGACCAGAGGATTTTCCAACTTCGCGGTCGGAACATCGGTTGCTTGCTGAGGAAGACGAATGTAGAAGGGATGTGCATCGAATTCGGGAGAAAGCGCAGCCCTGTTTTCCGTCTGGTCAGGATAGGCGGACTCCTTTTTCGTGACATGCCAAGCCCCCTGGGTTGCAAAATGCAGCCAGTGGTATCGGGTTTCTTCCGTACAATCCTGAGAGCCGAAATGATGACGGTCCGGCAGAAGGATGAGCGCTTCTCCTGCCCTTACCGTAAAGCGCAGATCCTCCTCCCCGATGTGCAGACAGCCCGTCTGGACATACAATAGATCGAAGACGCGGATGCGCTTCCTGCTAACATGTCGCTGACCGGGTGCAAAATGGTTGTTGCCGCTGGCAATGTAAAAAGGGATGGGCGGTGCGGCAAGATGCAAGATGTTCATAATGCTCCTTCTATCAATAAGGTTTGAAATGAATAAATTCAGGTTGGAATTCTGATCCTTCATCCGCAGATTATCGTCTATACTGTTCCTCAGCAACGAGCAGGGATTGCCGACAAAATTCATGCCCATCGGAAAATGACGCCTGCTGAGAGGGAAAGTTTCTATTATGACAAATGCGACAAAAAAAGAAATTCCCGGTTTGAGTCTCTGGACACTGGCATGGCCCATTTTTCTGGAATTATTTCTTCAAACGTTGCTCGGTATGGTCGATACCTTCATGGTCAGTCAGATTTCCGATGATGCGGTGGCCGTGGTTGGCATTTCCAATCAACTTTTTGGAACGTTGACAACTCTGTTCACAACCTTTGCCGGCGGGGCCGGCATCCTGATAGCCCAACGCATCGGGTCCGGCCGCAATACAGAAGCAAGAGCGCTTGCGGTTCAAGGCGTTTCGATCAGCACGTTGCTGGGGATTGCCGTCAGCATCGGATTGTTCGCGGCTCCGGGGTTTTTTGGCGGCATGCTTGGGATTTCGGCTGATCTGAAGGAGCTTTCGAACAGTTACATCGGTTACGTTGGTGGCAGCCTGTTTCTTGTCGGAATGAGCATATCACTTGGTACGGCAATCCGCAATAAGGGCAACACCAAAAGTCCCATGCTTACCGGTGTATTCGTCAATATCCTACATATCGTGCTTAATTACGTCTTTATCTTCGGAGCGGGCGGTCTTCCTGAGTTAGGGCTAACCGGGGTGGCGCTCTCCAATGCAATCAGCCGCGGAATCGGCGTGATCGTACTGTTCATCCTGTTTCGAAAGACCTTCATCCCTTCCGTGAGATTAAAAGACTTTGCTTCCCTGAACGGTAGGCTGCTCAAAGAAATCTTGCAGATTGCCTGGCCGCTTGGTATAAATTCGTTCAGTTGGGTTTTCTCGCAGCTTCTGGTATATACTTTTCTGGCGCGCCTGGGCTCGGTGGCCTTGGCGGCTCGCACCTACTTGAACACGCTGGAATCATTCTGCTTTACGCTCGGCTATGCCGTGGCCATGGCTGGACAGATTCGGACAGCCCACCTATTCGGTGCGGGGAAGACGCGCGAAGCATACTCCGGGGCCTATCGTACCCTCGGGATCGGGCTCGCCATAGTAACGACCAATATGTTCTTCATCTACTTGTTCGGGAAACCGCTGCTCGGCTTGTTTTCGAAAGATGCGAATATACTCAGGCTGGCCTATTCGATTTTGGGTCTCAACCTGTTATTGCAGCCCGCGAAAATGTTAAACATGGCAATGGGCAATTCGTTAAATGCGATAGGCGATACCACCTATACGATGGTCACGTCGCTTGTTTCAATGTCCCTGATCGGAGTAGGCGGAAGTTACTTGGCTGGAATTACTTTCGCCGGCGGGCTTCATGGCATCTATCTCTGCATGATCGCCGACGAGTTGGTTCGCGGCATCCTGGTCTTGTGCCGCTGGCGCGGTCAAAAGCTGCTTCGCGTGCGGGAAGCCCAAGAACGGCCGGACAAAGGCTCCCGCGGTGCCTTCTTGCAAGCTTAATTAGGAAAAATCCGATGATGAGCATGAAAAGTTAAATTTCAGTAAATGGAGGCAATGATGCAAATGTTCGCTTCTCCAAAGGTTGACGAATATTTATATGGTTATCTGTTTGCTCATTTTATTGGAGAGCAGGAGGATGGCGAGCAGATCTATTTTGCCCTGAGCCAAGATGGGCTGCATTGGCACGATCTCAATAACAAACAACCGGTCTTATACTCCACAGTTGGCGAACGGGGGGTAAGAGATCCCTATTTGCTTCGGAGCGCGGACGGCAGCCTCTTCTATATGTTAGCGACCGACCTCAGCATCTATCATCGGGGCGGCTGGAAAGATTCTCAGGCTACGATTACCGGAAGTCATTCTCTAATCATCTGGGAATCTCCCGATCTGGTGAACTGGTCGGAGCCTCGCATGGTTGACGTTGCCACACAGCAAGCCGGTTGCGCTTGGGCGCCGGAAGCGATATACGACGAGGAAGAGGAAGACTATCTGGTGTTTTGGGCCTCCAGCAGGGATGCTGGTGACGGCAATGGCCGGGGAATGCATATTTACAGCTGCAAAACACGGGATTTTCGTTCGTTTACGGCAGCCGAGCTTTACATCACCCGCGGTGAACAAAGCGGAATTATCGACACGACCATGATTAAGGCCGGCGGCAAGTATTACCGGGCTTCTGGCGACGGCCATATCACCATAGAAGCAAGCGACCGCCTTACGGGGGAATGGAAAATCATTTCGACGCTGGATTCCTTAGGGTTGAAGCTGACGGGAAAGGATGTGGAAGGACCGGAATTTTTCAAATTCAACGGTGAAGAAAAATGGGGGCTGCTGGTTGACCAATACGCTACCAATGGGGGGTATTTGCCGATCATCACGACGGACATCGGCGATCCAACAGGAGCATGCTGGCGGAAGCCGGCGTCGGATGAATATTCGTTTGGCAGCTTGAAAAAACGTCATGGCACGATATTGCCCATAACCAAAAGTGAATACGAGGCCCTATTGGCTAAATGGGGATAATGAATAAGCGAAAGGCGGATTACTAATCATGAGCCATCCTCAACATCTGAGTGTTGATTCCTCAAACAGCTGTTCTTTCTTGTTGCCCTATTATTTAACGCCTGGAACCGTGCTGCCTGCGGAAATAAGCGGAGAACTCGCGGTCTGGCAGTCGTCCTTGCCCGGCTTGCTGGATGAACAGGGAAGGCTTGTGTCGCCGCGGGAAGAGATGAGTCCCGAGTTTCTGTTGACCGCGGTCACACAGAAGCATGAGTATTCCTTCACCGTCCGAATGCTTGGTTTGGAGTGCCAATGGCTGGCCGGCTACACTCGCGAACCGGACGAAAATCCGAATATCCGCAGCATATTTGTTGCGAGTAGTCTCCATCTGGCCCTAAGTACAGAAGAAGGTGGCTTTGAAGCTCTCAACAGCAACTATGGCGTTCTGTTTGCCAAAGCCGATTATAGTGAATCGGTCGCAGGCGCAACCAAATTGCTGCAAACGCCCCGGTTCTTCCGGCTGGCCCACGAAGGCTTTGGCATTCTGGCGACCCCTCTCGATCATGAAGGTCATGTCGATCGTCCGGGCGAATTGCTGTATTTTGAAACGGTGGATTTTGTCCATTATGAAGAAAAAGGAAGGATTAAGCTGACCCAAGCCGCACTGCTGGATTATTCCTGCGAGCTGGAGGCGGCAACTCTGCGCTACCGGATCGGCTGGAAGGAAGAAAGCGGCGAGAGCCGGTTTGTAACGACGAAAGATTTCATCCATTTCGATGATCCTCAGGCAGGGGAGATGTTTTCGGCAAAGCTCACAGATTTGGCCATTGAAGACGCCAGAGCGGGGCAGTTGATCGCCTTGACGGCTTCGGAGGCCGCCTATCTTCGGAACAAGCTGGGGCGTGTCCGCAATGTTTCCGTAGACGCTCCGGCTATTACCTTGCAGGCGGGCGCCGCTTCCCTGAATCTGGATAACGTAAGGGTGACTGCCCGTTATTCGGACGGCAGCGTTGCTCTCAAGAGTATCGAAGCCGACCCGGTTGAGGTTGCCGCTCTTGATCTGTCGCAGCCCGGCGAGTATACGCTCGAAGGGAAGATTGTCCGCCATCATTTTCCCTATCCGATGATGAAAACCAGACCGGACCCGGCCGTGCTGCTCTACAAGGGGCGCTACTATTTCATTTCTACCGATGACGACCGGCAGCGAAAAATCTACATCCGTTCCGCAGATACGCTGGAGGGGCTTGAAGATGGCCGGACGGAAGAGGTCTTGCTGTGGGATGGCGATATCCCGGACGGTGAGCGTCACGGAGAGCACTGGGCGCCGGAATTGCATGCCATTGGCGGCAGATTGTATTGCTTTCTGGCGATCAGCGTCAATAATAAGTGGCATGGCGTTCAGGCTCATGTGGCTCTCCTTAAGGGGGATGACCCGATGAATCCGCAGCATTGGGAAACGCCGAGACGGGTATTGGACCGCCATGGCAAGGTTTTGGCGGACTTGGCTATAAGAGAGCGCAGCATCTCGCTGGATATGACCTATTTCGAACATAACGGCAAATCTTATGTCTGCTGGTCGCAGCCCAGATGGTTCGGGGAGGAGCAGGAACGGGCCGCGCTTTACATCGCGACGGTGAACCCCGAGCAGCCCTGGCGACTGACCAGTGATCCGGTGCGGATATGCCGGAATGAATACGGCTGGGACCGGGGCGGCGGCGTTGCTTCCGGCGTGTCGGAAGGGCCGTATGTGCTGAAGCGCGGCGACAGGATCTATATGGTTCATTCCGGCTCGAACGTAGGCCCGAATTATACCGTCGGCTTATTGGAAATTGCCGCAGCCGACGATCCGCTGGACCCGGCCGCCTGGAAGAAATCGAACTATCCCTGGATGCATTCGTTAAGCCAGCCGGGACAATATGGTCCAGGCCACAACATGTTTGTCCAAGACGAATTCGGCGATTGGTACAATATTTACCACGCCTGCGACGCTCGCGGCGGGTTCCGCCACGCCAGCATTCGCCCGGTGCATTTTCGTTTTGATGGCTCTCCCATTCTCGATATGAAGGATGAAGAAGAGCTGCTGCCGGAATATGAGCAGGTGACGTTGACGATCGCAGTAGAGTGACACAATGCCTATACCATATCGGTCAGATAATTTCCAGCAGAGAAGCAAGAAGGAGGCTGTTTCGTTTGGAAGCCTATTTATTCGTTCATTTTAAAGAAAAAAAGACTCCTGACGGCGAGCAGGTCTATTTTGCGCTTAGCACCGACGGGTTCAATTGGGAGCAGGTGAATCATGGGGAGCCTGTTCTTGAAAGCCATCTTGGGGAAAAGGGAGTTCGCGACCATACGATCATTAGAGCCAAGAACGGCAAATTCTATATTCTCGCTACCGATCTCAGTTTGGCCAATTGCTTTCCCACCAAATACAAGGGCAACTGGAAGAACATAGGAACCGGCGGCAGCAAGAATTTGGCGCTGTGGGAGTCGGAGGATTTGGTGAACTGGTCGGAACAACGGCTGATCAAGCTCGGTGATGAGGAATTCGGTTGCTTGTGGGCCCCGGATGTGATTTACGATCCCCATCAAGGCGACTATGTGCTTCACTGGTCTTCCTCCCACGCCTCGAACAATTACGGTCCCAAGGCGATTTACTATTCGCGGACCCGGGATTTCGAGAGCTTTACTGCGCCGGAGCTGCTATGCCGGAAGGAGGACAGCGGAATCATCGATTCCGCCATTTATGAGGAGAACGGGTTCTTTTACCGCTTCCTCAAGAGCGAGGCCAATCCCGCAGCCATTATTCTGGAAAAAGGAAGTACGCTAACCGGGGACGATTATGTCAGAGTTGCGGCCTTCGATCAGGAGATGGCCAAGCTGCAGCAGGGCGTCTATGAGGCGCCGACCGCTTTTCGACTGAGCAACGGCAAATGGTGCCTGATGCTCGATTTCTACGGCGTCGAGGGCGAGGGGCAGGGCTATGTGCCGTTCATCTCCGATACGCTGGAAAGTGGGCGATTCCTTCGCTCGGATGAGAGCTTCAGTTTCCCTTATGGCTTCAAGCATGGGACCGCGCTGCCGATTACAAAGGAAGAATACGATAGAATCAAGGAATTCTTCAGTCCTGGCGGCAGCAATGTTATCCGAAAAGAAATGAATTGAGAGGGAGCAAACAAATGAAACAGATAAATGACGGGTTTAGCAACCCCTTGATTCTGCAACGGGCTGATCCTTGTATATATCGGCATGGAGATGGCTTTTATTATTTTACGGCTTCCGTTCCCGAGTATGATCGGATCGAGCTCCGCAGGGCGGAGACAATCGGGCAGCTTGCGAACAGTGAACCGGTTGTCATATGGAAGAAGCCCACGGATGGCATAATGAGCGGTTACGTATGGGCTCCCGAAATTCATTATATCCAGGGGAAATGGTATATCTACTTCTCGGCAGGGTTAGTCGAGGCTCCATTCAGACAGCGTCTATATGTGCTGGAGAATGACTCTGCCAATCCTCTTGAGGGGAACTGGACAGAAAAAGGGAGGATCTACACGCAGTGGGACACGTTCTCTCTCGATGCCACAACATTTGCACATGACGGGACGCAGTATCTGGTATGGGCGCAGCAAGATCCCGAAATCCGCAACAACTCCAATCTTTATATGGCCCGGATGGCCAATCCCTGGACGCTGGAGGGGAAGCAGATCATGCTGACCAGACCGGAATACGACTGGGAAACAGTAGGGTTCCAAGTGAATGAAGGGCCGGCGGTGCTCAAGCGAAACGGCAAAATATTCATTACTTATTCCGCCAGCGCCACCGATGAGAATTATTGTATGGGACTGCTCACGGCGCGGGATACAAGTGATCTTCTTGATCCAGCCGCATGGAGCAAATCCCCGATTCCCGTCTTCCAAACCAGCGAGGAAAATGGCCAATATGGCCCCGGCCACAACAGCTTTACCGTATCGGCCGACGGCAAGGAAGACATTCTCGTCTATCATGCAAGAAATTATAAGACGATAACCGGGGAGCCGCTGCATGATCCGAACAGGCATACCCGCGTACAGCCATTGAAGTGGGGACTAGATGGATTTCCGATATTGGGCGCACCTGTCCCCGATAGCAGGCTGATGAAGGTATAGGGAGTGACGTTTCACGAGCGTCCGTGTTTCCTCCTACTATAGCAAATGGGGATCCGCAGCAAAAAAAGCAACCAGCAAAAAGCCTCCTAATAAGGAGGCTTTTTGCTTTGGGAGACATTACGAAGTTGTGCCAAGCGGCCCAAGCCTTGTTATGCCCACTTTGATTGGTTCCTGATGGAAGCAGCGACAACCCTGGTTTCTCTACAGCTTTACGGACCGAAGAACGCCATAGATGCCATTCGAGGCTCCGGTCGGAACGAACTTCACCTCGACCGTTTTCTGATCCGCACTCCAATCCACGGGGATTTCGTAAGTCTTCTCATAAAAATTCCGCTTCCACTCATTCGGGAAGGACTCGGTTGCGAGCCGCTTTCCGTCAACCCAGATCTCCATGCTTCTGTTCCTGTGGACATAGTTGAATGTGACGGACAAGCCGTTCTTGGCCCCGGGGATGACCCCCAATTCATAACTGAACCAGCCGTTCGGCTCCGCTCTTCTCCCGTTCAAGCCCTCCCAAGTTCCGGCATGGGTCAGCTCGCCCTTGACGCGATGCTCCAGCTCGTACTGGTCATTCCCCACCTGCACGCTGTCGATGGTAGCTTCCCTAATGAGCTGCTCCTGCCGGGATTTCTCCAGATGCTCCCGCAGATTGTCGGAATCGGCTTCAGCGAATTTCCAATAGATTCCGTATCTTTCACTATGCTGCTTGTAGTGCGGAGTAAAGACCAGTCGGTCATCTTCATCCGTATTGCGGAGGACAAAGGCCAACTCGCCGTCCCTCCGGACGAAATGCCGATCGAAGCCGTCGAACCATTCCTGGACGCTCATGCCTTGGGGGATGATGAAATCCTTAACAAGCATTCGTTTGGTAGGGATGCTGACGATGACGCCCGTTTTGGATTCAACCCAGTCATCCTTGCCCAATCCGGCGCTTAAAACGACCGGGCCGTAACGGAATGCGGCGACATGCGGTGTATCCGGCAAGCAGGAGTAAGCGGCCTTCAGCGGAATTCGAACCTGTACGGTGTCGCCGTCCTTCCATATCCGCTCGATTGTGGCGTAACCGTTGCTAATCTCCGGATGAATGGCCTCTCCATTCACGGCAACCGCCGGTTCGCCCGCAGCCCAATAGGGGACGCGAAGGCGGATGGACAGGCGCCGCTCTTGCCCGTCGGCTATTGCCAAGGACAGATGCACCGTATCGGTGAGAGGAAGGTCGGCAGTTTGGGTGATCTGCACCTTCTGTTCCACCCAATCCAGCTTGCTGCTGATATATTGATTGACATACAACTGTTGGTCCAGCTGGAAGTAGATGCTGTCATTTAGCTTGGTGAAGCTCTCCATGCCGGTGCCGGTGCAGCACCAGAAGTGCTCGAACGGGGAGCTGTAAACCTTGAAATAACCCGTTGCCATCGGCTGGAAATACATCGTCATCCCGGTATCCGGATTCTGGGAGGACAAGTTGGCGTTTACGTAAGTGGTTTCGTAAAAATCGGCGTATTTGACGTCCTGGGTAAGCTTGAACAGTTCCCGCGTCAGCTTCAGCATATTGTAGCTGTTGCAGGTTTCGCAGGTGATGTCGGAGCGTTTGGCATCCAGCAGGTCGGGCTCACCGAAATGCTCGGATTCACTGTTGCCGCCTGTGATATAGCTGTGGTGGTACACCACCATGTCCCAGAATCTTGCGGCGGCCTCGCGATAGAACACTTCGCTTTCCCCCAGCGTCAGATAGCGGTTCAGGGCGCCGATGAATTTGGGGATCATCGTGTTGGCATGCTTGCCCTTCAATATATCCTTGCCTTCCCAGATGGCCGCGAACAGGCTGATCTCGTCGAATTGATGGGCAGCCTCCGCGTGGCGGCTGTTCCCGGTCAATTGGTACAGGTCGTAGAGGCAATCGTTCATCCCGCCGTATTCTACAGCCAGCACGGCAGCCTGCAATTCCTTGGACCAGCGGGAAGTGCGGTCCGCCACCCAATCCCCCAATTTATTTACCACGTCATAGGCTGTCCGGATGCGGGTCGCTTGATAGACGTCAATCAGACCGGCAATGATCTTGTGCATGGTATACCACGGCACCCAGGCCGGCTTGCGGTTTTCCACATGATCGAACAGCGTCTCGGGAAACGCCGACAAATACCCGATCTGCAGCTGGCAGACAGCCAATTCGGACACGAGATACTCCAGTTTTGCGAGGATATCGGTATTTCCATTCTGGGCGTAAGCTTGAGCGCATGCCGTCAAATAGTGGCCCAATGTATGGCCGCGAATTTCCGTGTTTTCCCATCCGGGATAAATCTTGGCCTTGGCCGGCAGCCCGGCGACTTCACGGAATCCAACCAGCAGGCGATCCGGATCATAGCTTGTTAAATACGCCTGCTCCTTCTCGAATGCGTTCACCTGATAATCTCCGGTCAGCGCCACCCGGTTCAAGCCGAAATCGCGCAATGCCGTCTTTTGCGATGCAGATTCATTCACGCCCATATCCCTAACCTCTTCCGCTTTGTGCAGTGTTCTCACTGGGAGACCTATCAAGCTTACCCTCTTCTCCCTTCACGATAAATAACAGAAGGTTGGATTTTGTGTCAAAAAGTCAGGAGTTTATGACCCAATATCATGGCAGCTTCCTGTTATTTCTGCTATTCTTTCTTATGATATGTGTGAAAAGGTCTGAAAGGACGGGGGGCGTTTCCTATGGAATTTTATCGGTTTCGGGTAGATGCTCCGGTGGTCATGGATATGACCGGGAAATTTGAATCTCCTTCTCCCGAATGGAAGCATATGAACCGGATCTTGATGAACTATGAGCTGTTCGTCCAGACACGCGGTATGTTGTACATCTCATGCGGCGGGGAGAATCTTGCCTTAAGGGGAGGGGAGTACGTGTTGATGCCTCCCCGCACTCATCAATATGGCTATCAGGAGTCTGATTGCAGCTTCTATTGGCTGCATTTTACAACACAGGGGCACGAGACGATCCACGCGGACGATCTGCAGCACATTTACGAACCGGGAGTCGTCGTTCTTCCCCGAACAGGCATGCTGCGCAGCCCGGACAAGCTGATTGTGATGATGAAGCAATTGCAGGATTCCATAAGAAGCTACAGAGAACAGACATTGAACAATTATTTGACCACCAGCATCCTGTGCGAGCTATATAACCAGATGTTTTTTGTCCAAAATCAATCCGGGAAGCCGCCGCAGCAGCAGCTGTATAACGACATCGTGGATTACATCAAATGGAACAGGCACGAGAATCTAAGGGTTGCCGAACTGGCTAAGCATTTTGGCTATAACGCCAAGCATTTGTCAAGCTTGTTTTCGTCCATTGCAGGCATCTCCTTGAAGCAGTACATCATGCAGGAAAAGATTGAGGCGGCCAAGTTTCTGCTGACGGATACCAATCGGAAGATCAACGAGATCTCCCTGCAGCTGGGGTTCCCGGACAGCCATCCGTTCATGAAATCGTTTAAGAAAATGACCGGGCTCACTCCGTCGGAATATCGGAACGCATACGCCAACCGGTTGCTTTATTATAAATAAGCGGGCGAGCGCAGCAAGGGCGCAGTTATTTGTAGACCAGTTGTACATACAACTATATAATAGGAATGTCAAAGCATGTCCAGAATGAGGGAGGAGCAATTGATGAATCAGCAACCGATTCTATCGGGCGAATGGGCCGACCCTTTCCTGTTGAAGGACGGAGAAGATTATTACCTGTATCCTACAAAGGACAGCAAGGGATGGCTGTACGAGAAATTTCATGTATTTCACAGCAAGGATTTAAAAAACTGGGACGGGCCCTACCTGGCGCTTGATTTGAACGAGGTAAGCTGGGCGAAATCGAAGGCCTGGGCTCCCGGGGTCAATCGCTTTCGCGACAAATACTATATGTATTTTACCGCGGAAGCTCAAATCGGTGTGGCTGAGTCCGCTTCGCCGCTCGGACCGTTCCGCGATTTGCTCGGCCGACCGCTTATCAAGACGAGGGAATACGGTTGCCAGAGTATTGACGCCGATCTGTTCATCGATGAGAATGGCAGCCCGTATCTCCTGTGGGGCCAAGGGAAATGCTGGATTGCGGCCCTAAATGACGACATGGTCAGCTTCAAGACCGAGCCGGTGTGCTTGTCCGATCATTTTTATGAAGTGCGCGGCAGGGACAGCTCGGTGGAAGACAACGGCATATACAACGAGGGCCCGCACCTGCAGCTGGTGGACGGCCGCTATCTGCTCACTTGGAGCAACTACGACACCCGGGATCCGCGGTATCAGATTTGTTTTGCCGTAAGCGACAATGTCCTCGGTCCCTACGATGCACCGGAAGACAACCGCATGACCCGGCCGTCTGAACGCTTCTTCGGTACCGGCCACGCCTCCATGGCCAAATACAAGGACGGATGGGTGCTCTGCTATCACCGTCTGATCGACCCGGATAATTCCGTACTCCGGGAAACGTGCATCAGCAAAATTGAATTCACGGACGGCTATCCTCATGTCAACGTAGACCAGGCGCTTGACTGAACAACGCCTGATGAGGCGCGAAAAAAATCCCGATGGCACTCTGGCCTCGGGATTTTTTCATTGCCGCTATACGGAATGGCATCATCTATCAGCGATGGGCACGTATCCATCCATCCAGTTCAACTCGCTGTCCAGCATGAATCTTATAGACCAATGTTTGTCGGATGACATCCATTTGTTGTAGCTCGTAATCATGTCGTATAATGCTTCAACCGACTCCCCGGTTTTGTTCTCCAGCACATTGCCGATAGAAGGCAGCAGGTTGTCCGGTTTGTTTTTTACGCTTTCTAGTACTTTCAGAAACCACTTATGATAAGGATATAACGTTTCATTATGCGCTAAAATCAGCCTGCCGGCAAATAAAACAAAATTGGATAGGGAGACGTCGATAAGATACCGGTTGTTTCTTTTGGCGCCTTCATAATAATACCATTTCCATGCTTCAAACTGAGTGTAAAATTTCTCCATATTTTCATTCTTTCTTTCAATCGGGTACTTCGAGGCGTCCGCAACAAGCTGATCCAATCCGTCCATTTTGGCATAGGATACAAAAGCGTCCTTAAAAGCGAATTTTGCCGGTTCGCTGCCGAATTCAGCAACTTTTTTTATGTAATCGACAGAGGTGCATTTCCCATCCACATAGCCGCCGTCATAAGGGGTCGCTTCGGTTTCAAAGTAGTTGATATCGCCGGACTTTAATGCTTTCTCGTAATCTTCATCGGATAGGACAAGCATCAGGTCGATGTCCGACTGTTCATTTGCAAAGCCATGCGCTACGGAACCGCCGATAATGATCCCTTGAACATCATCTCTCGATTTAAGCTTATTGGTTATAGCTTCTATTGCTTTTTTATGATGATCGTACATTTCGCTTCGCTCCCTTGGGCCGCCATTCTATTTAATCCTAATTTTAACACGGTCATCGGCTCCTTCAAATCCTAATATTTTCGGAAGGATATAACGATATTCGCAATTCCCAAGCTGTTGATGATTGGCAGAGCCGTCATGTACATACAAGCTGATTGTGTGTATAATAACTTGTATGATTTGTAGGATTCAAACGAAATTCGAGGTGCACTATGGCGGAAAAGGCAATGCCGAAATATAAACAGTTAAAGAAGGAATTGCTGTCCTGGATCGAATCCGGGCTGTTGAAGCCGGAGGGGAAGGTGCCTTCCGAACATGAAATCGCCGGCAGGTTCGGCATGAGCAGGCAGACCGTTCGCCAGGCGCTGGGGGAGCTGGAGAAGGAAGGCTTGCTGAATCGGGTGCAGGGGAGTGGAACGTTTATCGCCAAGCAGCCCGTACGCCAGATCCAACAGCGCAGCAACATGATCGGCATGATTACGACGCATATTTCCGATTATATTTTTCCGCATATTGTGCAGGGGGCGGAGGCGCGGCTGAGGACCGGCGGCTACAGCCTGATCTTGTCCAGTACGGATAATGACAAGGAGAAAGAACGGGAAAATCTGGAGCAGATGATCGGTCAGCCGATTGGCGGGCTGATTATCGAACCGACAAAGAGCGCCCAAGGCAACCCGAATCTGCCGCTCTTCTTGCAGCTGGATGTTCATAATATCCCCTTCATCATGATCAACGAGAGGTATCCTGAGCTGCATTGCCCCTGCCTCAAGGTAGATGATGAAGCGGGCGGCTATATGGCAGCAGAGCACTTGATTGAGCTGGGGCACCGCCGGATTGCAGGCTTCTTCAAGACAGACGACCTCCAGGGAGCAAACCGGTTGAAGGGATTCATCCGAGCGCTGCATCGGCATCAGCTGCCGTTCGAGAGCGGCACGGTTACCCATTACATTACGGAAGAGAAGAGGACTGTGCCTTACGAAACTGCCCTGGCACTTCTTCAAGAAGAGAATCGGCCAACCGCATTCGTTTGCTATAACGATGAACTGGCCGTGCTATTGCTGGACGCGGCGCGGCAGCAGGGACTGAGCGTACCGGATGATTTGTCCATCATCGGCTTTGACGACTCCTCGCTGGCGACGGCAACCGAGGTGAAATTGACGACGCTAAGCCATCCGAAGGCGCTAATGGGCTTAGAGGCTGCGGAGATGCTGATCGGCATCATCGAAGGCCGGAAGCCGGAGATTCCTGCGGACATCCTCTACAAGCCGGAGCTGATCCTGAGAGGATCGACCAAGGCCGTGGGGAAGGGCGCTGTGGACTAAGACGACGAAATCCACGTATACGCGCCAAACAGGCCGCCCGTCAGGGCGGCCTGTTTCATAGCCGGCTATTACCCCTTGATCGATCCCACCAGCACGCCCTTGACGAAGAACTTCTGAGCGAAGGGATACAGGATGATCATCGGGATTGAAGCGATGACCATGGCTGCCAGCTCAACGGTTTGCGCCGTTACCGGACCGACGCCCCCCGTCTTGTTGAGCAGGTTCATAACCGCAAGGTTCATGCCGCTTCCGGTGCTCATCATATTTTCGACGGCCCGGTTGGATTGAATGAGCCGCAGGATCACGTATTGCAGCGTCTGCAAATCGGGAGATTGCGTGTAGTACAAGGTCGTGCCGTAATCGTTCCAGATGCCGACGGCCGAGAACACGGACAGAGCGGCGAACACGGGCTTGGACAGAGGCATGACGATCTGGAAGAAGATGCGGTATTCGCTGGCGCCGTCCATCTTGGCCGATTCGAACAGAGCGTCGGGAATGCCCTTGTAGTTGGCGTTGAAGATGATGACGTTCCAGAAGCCGCCGAACAAAGCCGGCAGGATGTACACCCAGTAGGTATCGTACAAGCCGAGCCAGTTCATCAGCATGAACGAGGGGATCAGACCGCCGTGGACGTACATGCTGATGAAGCCGATGGCGGCGTAGAAGCTCTTGCGTTTCAGATAGGGCCGCGAGAAAGCGTAAGCGAACATCGAGGTGTAGACGATCGAGACGGTGGTGACGATGATCGTCCGCGATGCCGTGATGCCGACCGCCTGCAGCATGCCGGGGTCGGACAGCACTGCCTTCCAGCTGGCGAAGGTGAACTCTCTGGGCCACAGGAATACGGGCCCGCGCAGCAGATCTTGCCCGCTGTTCAGGGAACTGATGATGGAGAACCAGAAGGGATACAAGGTCATGATCATCAAGAGGATCATGACGGCTACGGTGAAACCCTGGAATGCACGCTCTCCGATGTTTTTGCCTCCAACCATTGCGATCCCCCCTCAGAACAATCCGGTTTTGGTGATTTTTTTGGACAGGGTATTGGCGCCGAACAGCAGGAGCAGCGCGAACACCGACTTCATCAGGCCGATCGCCGTCGCCGACGAGAACTGGAAGTTCAGCAGCCCGGTCTGGTAGACGTAGGTGTCGATGACTTGGCTGGTCGGCAGGTTGAGCGAGTTCTGCAAGACGTAGATCTGCGTGAAGTTGTTGTTTAGCATGCCGCTAACGGCGAATATGATCATCACCATCAAGGTTGGCAATATTCCCGGTATGGTAATATGCAGCATCCGCTTGAACCGCCCCGCTCCGTCGATGGCGGCGGCCTCGTAGAGGCTCTGGTCGACACCGGCCATGGCGGCAAGATAGAGGATCGCGCCCCAGCCGATGTCCTTCAATAGGCCGGTGCCGATGGCGACGCCCCAGAAGTACTTGGGATCGGCGAGAAACTGCAGCGGTTTGTCGATGAGGTGCAACTTCATCAAAAGGAAATTGACGATGCCGTCGGTGTTCAAAAGGGTGATGAACAGGCCACCGAAGATGACCCACGACAGAAAATGGGGCAGGTACGTAACCGTCTGCACGAGAGACTTGAAGCGGGTGCTGCGGATCTCGTTCAGCAGCAGCGCGAAGAGTAGGGTGCAGGGGATGCTGACCGCCGCTCCCAGCAGGTTGATGCCGAGCGTATTGCGCACCATCGGCCAGAGCTGGAAGTTGTTCACGAAGATGCGCTTGAAGTGGGCGAAATTGTTCCAATCGGCCGTGAAGATGCCTTTGACCCCCATCACCGGCTCGAAGTCCTTGAAGGCCATCAGCAGGCCGAAGAGCGGGGTGAAGTCGAAGAGAAAAATGAACAGGACGGCGGGAATCAACATCGATTTCAACTCCAGCTGGGTGCGGATATCGTACCCGAGCTTGAAGGATTTGAGCTTTGGTCTCGCCGTTTTCTTTTCGGCGAATGCGATTTCTTTCGGTATGGCCATATCTGTCTCCTCCATTCCAGCGATGCAGCGCCGAAGCGCGCCTCTTTACAGATGCGCTTCAGCGCTGCCGTTTTCCGAATTGCCGTTTAGGAATTGATGCCTTTCACATCAACGCCGTATTCCTGATTTTTCTGCTGAATGTATTTGTTTCGTTCGGTATCCAGCTTTTCGATGCCGAGCTTTTTCAGTTGGGCGATCAATTCGTCGTACTGCTTGTTGAATTCGTCCTCGCTCTTGGCCATGACGATCTTGGCGATCTGAGCTTCCTTGTAGGTTTTGATCTGGGTTTCGATATTCGCGTTCTCGCTGCTCGCGGGGAAGAGGTTGGCCGGCAGGTTCATCGCCGAGCTGTCAAAGATTTTGGTCTCCTTTGACTTGCCGTAAGCGGACTGTGCCCGGTTGGCGACAACTGCCTCCTTGTCGGTCGTTTCGGTCGGCGGCTCTTGAATCGAATACGAGAAGGTCGTGTTATGGAACGGCCAGAAGGCAAAGAGGCCGGTGTTCATGTAATCGGCGGCGTCCTTGAGGCCTTTTTCCGTCTTGACGATGCGGCCCTCTTGGTCGAATTTGTAATGAATGCCCTCTAAGCCGTAGATGTGCAGCAGCATGCCTTCCTTGCTGGTCATGAAGCTCAGCCATTTGGCCAGCTTCTCCGGATATTTGGTGTCCTTGGAGATGAAGGTCTTCATCCAGCCGCCGCCTGCGCGCTTCGATTTGCCCAGCGTCGGCTTCTTGCCGCTGTCCGCCAGGATCGGACCGGAGGAGGCCCAGTAGTCGTTCAGCTGGAACGAGGTGTTGGCTGTGTTGCCGATGAAGGTGAACACCCGGCCGGAGGCGATATCGGCCTTGACGGCAGCGTTATCTACCGTCATTTGTCCAGGTTCAAAATAGCCGCCCTTCATCGCTTTAAAGAGAAAGTTCAGCGAGTCCTTCGTTTCCGGAGCGAGCAGCCTGTCGTGGTAATTGCCGTCCTTGTCGACGACCATGGCGCCGAAGGTATCCTGCAGAAACGACAGGGTGCTGCCTTGATAGCCTTTGCCATCGACGAGCAGCGGGATGACCGGCGCGCCGTCGACCTTCAAACCCTTCGCTTTCTCGTAGGCTTTGAACAGGCCGGCTTCGGTCTTGATGTCTTCTAAGGTCATGCCGATCTCCTTGAGGATATTGCTGTTCACGAGAATGCCGTTGTTGGTTGCGTAATCCACCTGATCGACATAGAACTGGCCGGCGGGGGGGTAGACCTTGCGTTGATCCGCCGAGTTGATGTGGCTCGGATAAGCGTAGAAGCCGCCGTCCCGTTCTTCAATGGTCCCTTTGACGTCGGCCGGAAAGTCTTTGAGAATATGGGAGTCGGGATCGTACTTCTTAAGGAATTCTTCCAGGTTCCATACCTTGCCCGATTCGATGAGCTTCTTGACCATGACGTCGTTCGTGACCGTCAGCACGTCGGGAAAGCTCTTGCCGGAGACGAGCATCAGATTGAGCTTGGTATCGCCGTCCTGTGCCGGGATGTTAAATTCGAAGGTGAGCCCGGTCTTGGCCGTGAGGGCCCCTTCCACCGAATTCGGATCGGTGTTCCATGTCGCCGGAGGATTCCAGAAATCGACCGTGGAAAACCATACGGCTTTGTCCGCACTTCCGGATGCTCCCGGTGCGCTGCTTGCGGCAGCCGTTCCGGCGGGAGCGCTGGCCGAAGGGCTAGAAGCGCTTTCATTTTTTGTGCCCGAACCGCCGCAGGCCGTTACTGCCATGGAAAGCGCTAACAATCCACTAACCGCGAAACTTCTTTTCTTGATTTTCACTCTCTCAATAACCTCCCCATTTGAATGAATATTGTGTAAGGCACTTCCAATAGTAGACGCTTTGTCTGCTCGGGCATATGGCTCCGTTTTGCTGTTTTGGTGTTTTGTTCACGGAGTGTATCCGGTTTCACAATTTGCGGTATTTGCTTGGCGTAACGCCGAGGTGCTTTTTGAACAGCTTGTTGAAGTGAAAATAGTCCTTGTAGCCGACCCGCTGGACGATGTCCTGGATGGACAGGGACGGGTCGGCCAGCAGCTCGCGGGCGAGGGCCAGCCGTTTGGCGGTGACGTAATCCGTATAAGTGGAGCCGGTCTCGCGCTTGATCAGGGAGCTGACATAGCCGATGCTGATGCGGAACTTGCGGGCGACGTCGCTGAGCAGCAAGTCCTCCGTGAAGCTCTCGTCGATATACTCGAGGATTCGCTTCGCCTGGCCGCTCGGGAGATAGACTTTTTCTTCCGAGGCATGTTCGAAGAAGTCGATCAAGCGGCCGAACAGGTCATTCGGGGACGAGTAATACCGGCTGACGTTGTCGTAGGAAAGAAGATCGAGATCGGCGGTGCCGCCGGAATGGCCATGGTATTTAAACAGCAGTGAGATGATCTGATTGTAGAGAATCGCCACTTCGTCTACGCTGACCAATTGCTGTTTGCACGTTTCGCCGATGAGACTGATTCGTCTGGCAATCTCCTCCCGATTGCTTTCCTTGATGAAGATTTCCAAGTTCAGGACGCTCCTGCGCAACTCCGGCGATATTTCTTTCGGCTTGTATCGCATCACTTGACCGGCGCCGTAGAACGCGGAGCTGAACATAGCGATGTCGGCCTCCTGATAAAGCCGGGAGAGAGAGGCAGCGGAGTTGCCCCGGCTGCTGATGCCGATGTGCCGGGCGTCCGCCAGGTTGCCGGAGATGTAGTTGAGAAAATCGAGCGGGTATTGCTGCTCATCGTAGAAGAGAAGCACCGACAGCTTGTTCTGCCCGGTGCGCAGCCGGATCGCCTGCAGCGGCTCGGCCGGTGTCGCCCCGGTCGCCGCCAGGGCTGTCGTTGCCTCCGGGAACAGGCAGTTGAGGAAGCGGAGGTGGGGCAGGTCGGTATGAATCCCGCGATTCTCAAGAAAATCGCCGACGGTGACGCGATTGTCCGGCTCGAGGAGATCGAATAGATCGTCGAGGAACAGATCCAGTTCACGCATGGCCTGCCGGCGCGATTGCAGGTCGTCCGTCAGCCGCCGCACCGTCTCCTCCAGCTTGTGCTTGTCGATCTGCTTGAGCAGGTAATCGAAGGCGCCGAGGCGGATCGCCTTCTGGGCGTATTGGAAGTCGGCGTAGCCGCTGACCAGCACCACCCGGATGTCCAGTTGGCGGTCGTGAATTCGCTCCAGCAGCTCGAGTCCGTCCAGGCCCGGCATGCGGATGTCGGAGACGACGAGCTCCGGCTGCTCCACCTCGATCCGCTCCCATGCGCTCAATCCGTCATAGGCTTCGCCGATCACTTGAAAATCGAACGCTTTCCAATCGATCAAGTTGGCGATGCCGAAGGCCACCCAGGGCTCATCATCCACAATGAGTACGCGATGCATCTAACTCTCCTCCATTTTCTCCATTTGAAAAGTAATTGGAAAATCCAGGGTAACCGCTGTGCCTCGATTTGGCTCGCTGATGATGCTCATCTGCGCTTCATCTCCGTAGAACAGCTTGAGCCGGCGGCAGCTGTTGGCAAGCCCTATCCCGTCTCCCGACAGGCCGGTGCGGAAGCCAGCTTCCTCGAACTGCCGCAGGGAGCGGCTCACCTGTTCAAGCCGCTCATTATCCATGCCGATGCCATCGTCGGCGATGACGGCCCGAACGGTCCCCTCCCCTGCCGAATGAAGGATGACGGTGACGGTTCCCGGCTGAACTTTGCGCTCCAGCCCATGGAAGACCGCGTTCTCCACCAGCGGCTGCAGCAGCATTTTCAAGGTGCGAACGCCATACAGCTCTTCGTCCGCATCGAAGATCACCTGAATTTTGCCGCGAAAGCGGAACTCGACGATCTTGGCGTATTCCCGCAGATGATCCAGTTCCTCGCGGATGGTCACAAAATTGGCGCCCTTGACGGAATAGCGGAAGATGCGGGACAGGGAAGCGGTAATCTCGGCGATGTCCTCGACTTTGTGGTAGAGGGACAGGGCGCGGATGCTTTCCAGCGTATTATATAGGAAATGCGGATTGATCTGATTGCGGTAAGCGGCGATCTCCATCTGCTTGCGGTCGATCTCGGCCTCGTACGTCTTCTTCTGCGCGTTCTGGACATCCCGGCTCAACTGCTCGATGGCGTCGAGCATCTGATTCAGGCTGGTGCCAAGCACGCCGATCTCATTGTGGTAGACGGCCCGGAAGCGGGTTTGTCCGCCGCTTCCCGCATAGGACTTGATGAAATCGAGCAGCGAGCGGACCGGCCGCAGCAGCTGGGAGTAGAACAGCAGCAGGAACGCGAGGAAGATCAGGGCGATGATCGCATAGGTAACGATGTTGAGCTTCTTGATCACATCCAAATCGTTCAGCAGCTCGGCGCGGGGAATGTCACTGACGATGACCCAGCCGTTGGAGGCCAGCGTCACCTTTTGCAGGATGTGCGATTTTTCGGTGGCGGTCCGCTCCGCTTGAAACAACTCGCGCGCGCCGACACCATCCGATCCGGTAATCACCCGGTTGGCGGCATCGGTCAGGAACAGGCGGGAATGCTCGGTAAGCTTGGATTTGCGCAGAATCGCCGTGAAATTGGTGACATCCATGAAGAATACGCACATTCCCCGGTAATCCTTCAGCACCCGATTGTTCTCCAGGTTGTACACGGGTACGGCAATGGTATAGTAGGTTCCGTTCACCTGATCGGGATTGACTACAGCGTATTCGATTTCGTCCACCTTCCGTTTCTTCACCGGAGCAAACGGCTTGCCGACGCTGGTGGACAGGTTCCCTTCCTTGTCATACAGCTGGATTCCCATCATGTCCGCCTTCAGCGCCAGCGTGCTGGAGAATTCGGAGACGATCTGCTTGTTCATCAGCACCTTGGTCAGCGGGTCCTCCGTGCTCAGGTAATCTTGCAGGGTGGGGCTGTAGAGGAGGGAATAGGATATTCCATCCATATCGGCAAAAAAACTCGCCATCGTCTCTTCAACCTGAAGGACGATCTTGTTGGCAGAATCCGCGACCTTCTTCTCCACCGTGTGCTGGGCGATGGCGTTGGAGACGGCGTACGACAGCAGCACGATGAGCAGCGTGAAGGCGATCAGATAGAGCAATTGCCTGATGAGGCTGACGTTGCGAAAAAGTTTCGGCATAGGTTATCTCCTAGCGGCGGTTGATAGATTTATCATAACCCAAATTTTGCGGCGGCGGGCAAACATGTATGTACATATTTTAAAATAATCAATTATATATAGATTTATTGTACGTACAATTATATAATAGAGAGGGCAAGAATCATGAGAACAGGAGGTTAATGCTGAATATGCTGGAGCAGCTTAAGCGTGAAGTGCTTGAGGCAAACCTGGCGTTGCCGCAGCACAGGTTGGTAACGTTTACATGGGGAAATGTCAGCGGTATTAATCGGCAGCGGGGCCTCGTAGTGATCAAGCCAAGCGGAGTCGAGTATGAGCAGCTGGATCTGGATGGAATGGTTGTAGTGGATCTCGACGGCCATGTCGTGGAGGGCCATTACAAGCCGTCTTCCGATACCGCGACTCATCTGGCGCTCTATAAGGCGTTTGGCCATATCGGGGGAGTTGTCCATACCCATTCTCCGCACGCCACCGCCTGGGCACAGGCGGGAAGAGGCATTCCCGCACTGGGCACGACGCATGGAGATTACTATTACGGGGAAGTCCCCTGCACCCGCCCCATGACGGAGGCTGAGATAAAAGGAGCCTACGAGCTGGAAACCGGCAATGTGATCATTGAAACGTTCGCCGGGCGGGATCCGCAGCAAATTCCGGGCGTACTCGTACACAGCCACGCTCCCTTCAACTGGGGCAAGAATCCGCACGATGCGGTCCACAATGCCGTCGTGCTGGAGCAAGTCGCCATGATGGCGCTGAATAGCTTTTTGCTTAATCCCGGACTTCAGCCGATGGATCAGCATTTGCTGGATCGCCATTTTCTGCGCAAGCATGGCGCCGGCGCCTATTACGGACAGAAGTAAGCTAGATTCCAAAGGAGAGGGACGCGATGAGTAAAAAATATGCAATCGGTGTCGACTACGGCACCCAATCCGGCCGCGCGGTGCTGGTCGATCTTGCGGACGGACGGGAAGTTGCCGATCACGTTACACCCTATCGCCACCACGTTATTGACGAAGTTCTGCCGGGAACCGGCGAGAAGCTTGAGTATGACTGGGCTCTGCAGCACCCGGCCGACTATCTGGAGGTGCTTGCTCAGTCTGTACCGGAGGTCATCCGGCAATCCGGCGTCGACCCGGCCGACGTGGTGGGGGTGGGCATTGATTTCACGGCATGCACCATGCTGCCCGTGAACGCGGGGGGAGAGCCGCTGTGCCTGCTGCCGGAATACCGGGAGAACCCGCACAGCTGGACGAAGCTCTGGAAGCATCATGCGGCCCAGCCCGAAGCGGATGAGATCAACCGGATTGCCGCGCAGCGCGGGGAGAAATGGCTTCCGCGCTACGGCGGCAAGATATCCTCGGAATGGATGGTAGCCAAGGTTTGGCAGACGCTGAACGAGGCTCCGGAAATTTACGAGGCGGCGGACCAGTTTCTGGAGGCGACAGACTGGGTGATTTCGCAATTGACCGGCAATATTGTGCGCAACAGCTGTACCGCCGGTTACAAGGCGATCTGGCACAAGGAAGACGGCTATCCTTCAAAGGAATTCTTCAAGGCTCTCGATCCGCGCCTGGAGAACCTGACGGAGACGAAGCTGCGCGGCGAGATCGTTCCTCTCGGCACCAAAGCGGGAGAACTGACTGCGCAGATGGCGGAAAAGATCGGCTTAAGAGCGGGAACCGCCGTTGCCGTCGGCAATGTGGACGCGCATGCGGCGGTGCCGGCGGTGGGCGTCGTATCGCCCGGCAAGCTGGTTATGGCGATGGGAACTTCCATCTGCCACATGCTGCTGGGAGAGGAAGAGCGGGAAGTGGAGGGCATGTGCGGCGTCGTTGAGGATGGAATCATCCCCGGGTACTTCGGCTACGAGGCCGGTCAGTCCGCCGTCGGCGATATCTTCGAATGGTATGTGGAAGAAGCCGTTCCCGATTATGTCAAGAAAGCGGCAGCCGAAGCGGGGGTGGGCGTTCATACCTGGCTGGAGACCAAGGCGGCGGCATACAAGCCGGGCCAGACCGGCCTCATCGCCCTCGACTGGTGGAACGGCAACCGATCGGTTCTGGTCGATACGAACCTGACCGGGCTTTTCCTCGGCTGCACCCTGTTGACCAAGCCGGAGGAAATCTACCGCACTCTTCTTGAAGCGACGGCTTTCGGCACGCGGAAAATTGTCGAAGCCTTCCACAACAACGGCGTAACCGTAGATACGCTGTATGCCTGCGGCGGGTTGCCCCAGAAAAACCGCCTGCTGATGCAGATCTATGCCGATGTCACCAATCGCGAGATCAAATTGGCTGCTTCCAAGCAGACGCCTGCGCTCGGAGCGGCGATGTTTGCGGCAGTTGCCGCGGGCAAGGCGAGCGGCGGCTATGACACCATCGTGGAAGCGGCGGAGAAGATGGCCCGCATCCAGGAGGAATCCTACAAGCCGATCCCCGAGCATGTGGCTGTGTACGACAAGCTGTACCAGGAGTACTCCAAGCTGCACGACTATTTCGGCCGGGGAGTGAGTCCCGTCATGAAGACGCTGAGGGCAATCAAGGAAGAGGTATGAGGCACACGCCTCGCGGAAAGCTGCTCATGATCACCTATCACTCAAGGAGGAATTTACATGCTTAACGTGAAACCTTATCAATTCTGGTTCCTTACCGGCAGCCAGCATCTGTATGGGCCGAAAACCATCGAGGAGGTGGGCGTCCATTCCCGGCACATTGTGAAAGAATTGAACGCAAGCGGCAGCATTTCTTTCGAGATCGTCTTCAAGCCGGTGCTGACCACGGCGGATGAAATCACGAAGATCATGATCGCCGCCAACAGCGATGACCTGTGCGCCGGCGTCATTACCTGGATGCACACCTTTTCCCCGGCAAAGATGTGGATCGCGGGCTTGACCCAGCTCCGCAAGCCTCTGCTTCACCTGGCTACGCAATACAATCGCGACATCCCTTGGGACAGCATCGACATGGACTTTATGAATACGAACCAATCGGCGCACGGCGACCGCGAATACGGCTTCATCGGCGCCCGTCTGGGTGTGGCGCGCAAGGTGGTTGTCGGCCATTGGCAAGATGAGGAAGTCAGAGCCCGCATCGGAAGCTGGACGCGGACTGCGGTCGCCTTCAATGAAAGCCGCGCCTTGAAGGTTGCCAGATTCGGCGACAACATGCGCTCCGTTGCCGTAACCGAAGGCGACAAGGTGGAGGCCCAGATCAAGTTCGGCTGGACGGTGGACGGCTACGGAGTCGGCGACCTGGTGCAAAAGGTCAACGCCGTGACCGAGGAGCAAATTGATGAATTGATGGACGAATACGCCGCGCTTTACGATTTCGCCCCGGACGCGCAGCAGGATGGGAAAGCGCGCGACTCGATCCGCTACCAGGCGCGCTTGGAGATCGGAATCAAGACCTTCCTGGACGAAGGAGGCTACACCGCCTTCATCACGACATTCGAAGACCTGCACGGTCTGCGCCAATTGCCCGGCCTCGCGGTTCAGCGCCTGATGGAGCAGGGCTATGGCTTCGCAGGCGAGGGCGATTGGAAGACCGCCGCTCTGGTGCGCCTGATGAAGATCATCGCCGGCAACAAGGGAACTTCCTTCATGGAGGATTATACCTATCATCTCGATCCGGCAAACGAGCTGGTGCTAGGCTCGCATATGCTGGAGGTTTGCCCGACGATCGGCGTGAACAAGCCGCGCCTTGAGGTGCATCCGCTTGGCATCGGCGGCAAAGAAGACCCTGCGCGCATGGTTTTCAACGGCCGTTCCGGCCGGGCGCTGAACGCTTCTCTCATCGACCTCGGCAACCGGTTCCGCCTGCTGATCAATGAAGTGGAAGCAGTGGAGCCGAAGGAAAAGCTGCCGAAGCTGCCGGTTGCCCGCGTCTTGTGGAAGGTTGAGCCCAGTCTGAAGGAAGGGGTGGAAGCCTGGATTCTCGCCGGCGGAGCCCATCACACCGCGTTCTCCTATGAAGTAACCACCGAGCAATTGGAGGATTTTGCCAAGATGGCGGGGATCGAGTGCGTAGTCATCGACAAGGCCACCAGCCTGCGCACCTTCCGCAACGAGCTGCGGCTGGGCAGCGCGGCCTGGAAGCTGTCTTAATGAAATTGGGAAGCCAACAACAATAACCTATTGAGGAGTGCGTTCACACCATGGCACTGAAAGGCGTACTGAACGCCGATATCGGCAAAGGAATCATCAATCGCAATATTTACGGTCATTTTTCCGAGCATTTGGGCCGATGCATCTATGAAGGAATCTGGGTGGGCGAAGATTCCGAAATCCCGAACACCAATGGAATCCGCAATGATGTAACAGCGGCCCTGAGGAACATCAAGATTCCGGTTCTGCGCTGGCCGGGCGGATGCTTCGCCGATGAATACCACTGGAAGGACGGCATCGGCGAGCGGGAAGGGCGCAAGCGGATGGTCAACACTCACTGGGGCGGCGTCGTCGAGAACAATCATTTTGGCACTCATGAGTTTCTGGAGCTGTGCCGCCAGTTGGAGTGTGAGCCGTACATTAACGGCAACGTCGGCAGCGGCACGGTGCAGGAGATGTCGGAATGGGTCGAGTATTTGACGTTCGGCGGGGAATCGCCGATGTCGGAGCTGCGCGCGCGCAATGGACAAAAAGAACCATGGAAGATCAAGTACTTTGGCGTGGGCAATGAAAACTGGGGCTGCGGCGGGAATATGCGGCCGGAATATTACGCGGATCTGTACCGGCGGTATCAGACCTATGTGCGCAATTACGACGGCAACAAGATCCATCGGATCGCCTGCGGCCCCAATGTGGACGACTACAACTGGATGGAAGTGGTCGTGCGGGAAGCCGGCAGGTTTATGGATTCCATCACCCTCCACTATTACACCCTTCCGAGAGATACTTGGGCGGACAAAGGAAATGCTACGGGCTTCGACGAATCCGAATGGTTTGCCACATTGAAGAAGGCCCTGCGCATGGATGAATTGATTACCCGCCACAGCACGATCATGGACAAGTACGATCCTGAGCGGCGCATCGGGCTCATCGTGGACGAATGGGGCACCTGGTACAATGTGGAGCCGGGAACGGTACCGGGCTTCCTCTACCAGCAGAACACCATCCGGGACGCTCTGGTCGCGGGCGTTACGTTTGATATTTTCCACAAGCATAACAGCCGTGTACGGATGGCAAACATTGCCCAGGCTGTAAACGTCCTGCAGGCGGTCATCCTTACGGAAGGGGAGAAGATGCTTCTGACCCCGACCTATCACGTTTTTGATATGTACAAAGTGCATCAGGACGCCGAACTGCTCGATCTGAGCGTCGAAGCGGGCAGTTACGGCTACGGAGACGGGAAAATCGCGGCGGTAAGCACGACGGCCTCCAAAAACAAGGACGGGCGGATCCACATCAACCTGAACAATCTCAACCCGAACGCCGCTGTCGAAGTGAGCCTGGATCTTCGCGGCCTGAAGGACGGGGCTTATACGGTGTCAGGGAAGACTCTCGCCGGCAAGTCCATCGACGCGCATAACACCTTTGCCGATCCCGAGAATGTAAAACCGCAGCCTTTTTCTGATTTTTCGCTTGTGCCAGGCCAATTGAACGTCACGCTGCCGGCGATGTCCGTAACGGCACTTGAGCTTTCTGTGAAAGGCTGAAGCCAACATGGCGGCGGATTTGACTTGCAAGGGCTGTCGGGAGGAATATAAGGTTACCGACGAGCAGATCGGGCGTATCCTGTCCGCCCCGATGTTCTCTTCCGACATGTGCGTGTCCGACGAAGTTTACCAGGAACGGCTTCTCGCTTGCCGCGCTTGCGTCAAGCTGGAGAATGAGCATACGTGCCGGGTATGCGGCTGCATCGTGCCGATCGTCGCCAAGCTGAAGGATCGCGGCTGTCCGCTGCCTGGAGGGGGACGGTGGACGCCGGTTCCCCCAGAATTAGCATAATCACGAATTAATGTCGATCGGTGCCGTCGTCCATTCAGGAGGCGGCGCCGATGTTTGTTATTTTGGGAAAGAAAGGAAGTGGAGATATGGCCAATTTGCTGGATGCCATACGGGCCGCGGCCGCAGAGACGGGCGGAGCCGCGGCGGCTCTGCCCGAGGTAATCGCGGTGCTGCCGGGCGCGTTGAACGCTGTAGCACCCTTTGCGGTGGAACAAGGCTGGCGTGCGCCGCTGCTTGTCGCCGATGAGCATACTCTAGCAGCGGCGGGAGAATTTCTTCGGCAGCAACTGGAGGGCAGCGGATTACCGGTCGGCCTTGCACTCGTGTCTGCCAACGCGCAGGGGGATGTCATCGCCGATGAAGCTTCCGTCGTGCAGGTGTTGCTGGCTCTTCAGCAAAATAAAGCGGACAGCTTGCTCGTAACCGGCTCGGGAACGCTGACCGATATTGCCAGATATGCCGCCTACACGGCCGGTCTGCCGTTTGTGTCCGTGCCGACTGCTCCTTCGGTGGATGGTTTCACCTCGAACGGATCGCCGCTCATCATTCGCGGCAGCAAGATTACTGTTCCGGCTGCCGGTCCGATCGCTATCTTTGCAGACACGGATGTTTTGCGCGGCGCACCAGCGCCCATGATCGCAGCAGGTTTTGGCGACATGCTGGGGAAATATACGTCGCTGTTCGATTGGAAGTTTGGTCAACTTACGGCAGGGGAGCCTCATTCTCCGCTAGCGGCCGAACTGACAGAGCAAGCGCTGCTGGCCTGTGTGAGTCATGCCGAAGAGATTGGGGAGCGAACCGATGAAGGCATCCGGATTTTGATGGAAGCCCTCATCCAATCCGGGCTGGCGATCCTGCTCTTCGGCCAGTCTCATCCCGCCTCCGGGGCAGAGCATCACCTGTCGCACTATTGGGAAATGGAGTACATCCGCACGGGCAAAAGACAGCTGCTGCACGGTGCCAAAGTGGGCGTGGCTTGCGCGGAAATCTCGGCGCTGTATCATGCCATCGCCGACTTGCCGGAACTTCGGAGTAATCCGCAGGGGGACCAAATACGCAATGAGATCGAACGGATCCCCGGTCCGGATCAAATTCGCAACCTGCTGCGAATCGTTCACGGCCCTTCGACGACCGGAGAGTTGGGCGTGGACGAAGATTTGCTGCGCCGCAGTCTGGACGAAGCTCATCGGATTCGCTTAAACCGCCACACGCTCCTGCGTGCCCGCAATGAAGGAAAGCTTGGCGAGTCACAGGCGCAAGAGCGATAGTACAGGAGTGGGGGCGCCCCCATAGGTTGGATAAATCCGTAACGGATGGAAAAAGAGGCAGCCGCGATTGCTTAGATACCTTCGCGGCTGCCTTCCTTTTCTTATCGATTGCGGAAGTTTTGCGGCGTACAGTTATAAAACTCCTTGAAAATATGAATGAAATATTGCGTTTTCTGGTAGCCGACCTCCTTGGCGACGTCAATAACCTTCATATTGGTCGAATTCAGCAGCAGCGCCGCTTTTTCCATTCGGTTCCTCGTGATATAAACGGACAAGCTCTCACCGGATTCTTTCTTATACAGGCGGGAGAGGTAAACCGGATGAAGATGGACATGCTCGCCGACCCGGGTCAGGGATACATCCTCCTGCAGTTGGTGCTCGATATAGTCGTGAATCTGGCGGATGATGTGGTGGTGGTTCGGCGACACTTCCTGCAGTGACCGCTTGAACTGCTCGATAAGCGGAAGCGCCCATTCCCTGATTTGTTCTGTCCTTTGAAAGGAATGCGATTTTCGCAGCAGCGAAGGGGAATTGACCATGTCGGCAAAGGACTTCTGCTAAGGAATATTCGCCCGCGGACATTGGTTAGTTATATGCAATCCATTGCGATGAAATAGGCAGGTATCTTTGCTTTTATTAGCGGTGCAAAAAAGTGCATCCTGCAAACGAGTATGGATTTTCGGTTGTCAAAACTTCATAAACCCAGATGAATCAAGGCTTTCGTCTGTTTTCCATCCACGCAAAAATTGAAAATTGTAGGGAATTTTTTAAAAGGGTAAGTTGATGGTATGAAAGCGATCCCATCAAGCTGTCAATCTTCAAACATCCGGGGGATCGTCCAATAAGGAGGAGACGACATGCAAGACGAATCGGTTCTGGGAGCGGCAATGAAGCAATCTGGCCCAGTTCCCGGGCAGATGAAGCGCGGCCTTCTCCAGAAGCTGCGGGGGACATGGAACAAGAGCGGGTTCCTGTATCTCCTGGCATTGCCGGGGCTGATTTATTTTCTGATCTTTAAGTACGCTCCGATGTGGGGCGTGCTGATCGCTTTCCAGGACTACAGTCCGTACTTGGGCTTTCTGCACAGCGACTGGGTTGGCCTTGAGCACTTCCGCCAGCTGTTTGCGGGAGAGAATTTCTTCCTCATGCTGCGCAATACTCTGGTCATCAGCCTCCTGAATCTGATCTTCTACTTCCCGCTGCCCATTATTCTGTCGTTGATGCTCAATGAGGTGCGCAAGGAACGTTTCAAGAAGGTCATTCAGACGGTGCTCTATCTGCCGCATTTCTTGTCCTGGGTCATCATTGTGGGCATCACTTTCCTGCTCCTCTCCCAGACCAGCGGCATTGTCAACAAGATTATCGTGGCTTTGGGCTATTCCCAGGTGGACTTTCTCACCAACCCCAACTACTTCTGGATTACCCTGACAATCCAGTCCATCTGGAAGGATGTGGGCTGGGGGACGATTATCTTCCTGGCGGCCATCGCCGCGGTGGATCCGCAGCTGTACGAGGCGGCCCGGATGGACGGAGCCAGCCGCTTCCGCCAGGCTTGGCATGTGACACTGCCGGCCATCCGCAACGTCATCATTATAATGCTGATCCTGCGCATCGGCCACATCATGGATGTGGGCTTCGAGCAGGTGCTCCTGATGGGCAACGGAGCGGTCTCCCAGGTGGCGGAGGTCTTCGACACCTATGCGTACCGGACGGGCGTATTGCAGGGGCACTTCAGCTACAGTACGGCGGTGGGGCTGTTCAAGTCCATTGTGGGAACGGTGCTGGTCATCATCTCCAACAAGCTGAGCCGGAAATTCGGCGACGAGGGGGTTTACTAGGATGAAACTGAAGAAGAAGTTTGAGGTATTCCCTTTCATCAATGGAGCCCTACTGGTTCTGATCGGCTTGGTCAGCTTGTTCCCAGTGTATTATGTATTCGCGGTGTCCTTCACGGACCCGACAGAATACCTGAGCAAGAGCTTCGTACTGTTCCCGGAGCACTGGA